>Ga0207756_100119_pt1 | contig 64025 bp, 56 predicted proteins | sample A23M1SouthBayCA_FD_187748 | JGI IMG/M metagenome (GOLD analysis project Ga0207756, IMG submission 187748) | Aerobic enrichment media microbial communities from Eden Landing Ponds, California, USA - A23 M1 (3) (SPAdes) | ecosystem: Environmental > Aquatic > Marine > Unclassified | place...
CTGGTTGTCGAGAATCGGGCTGGCTGCGGCCTCGGAGGGCGAGAGCGTATCGATCGAACCACTTGGATCGATGACGGCGACGCCTCCCCACTGTGGTGTAGAGTGCGGAAGTGGCGTCAGATGGAACTGTGGCTCCGAGTACGGGACGGCAATGTACTGCGTATCGTTGTGAATGACCATCTTCGGGTCACCGTAGTCGACAAGATACGCCTGCGATTTGAGGAGTTCCCACCGGTAGTTTCGATGGAAAATCGTTCCGACGCCAGTCTCAAGCTCGCCATCAACGGACCGTACATTCGCCTGCTGGGTCGTCATGTCGACGAGCACAGTCCCAGCCTGTCGTTTGGTGATCTTATTGAACAGGCCGTCTGGAGCGAGCGGTGCTGCCCAGTAGGGCGTCCCGTTCACCACGCTGATATCTGTGTCACCGACTCGGTACTGCGGCCGGCTGAGCGTGTTCGATGCGTACCGATCGGCAACCGCCCGCGTGACGATTCGCGGGTTGTCGGCATCGACATCGTCGAGTCGCTCAACGGTGGCCGTCTGACTCATCGTTTGGTCGCTCAAAGTGACGCCAGCAACCGCGTTGGCGACGGGTAGCAGCGCAAACGCGGCGATTACGAGTACGACCACCCCGACACGAAGTGGCGTAATCGTGTGGTCGCTGCTGGAGAGCACATTAACGACCGTCTCAACGCGATCGCCCGACTGTGTAGTGGCCCACGCAGCGACGCTGCCGGCAACGATGCCTAGCAACAGCAGCGGCGTCGTGTATACGGTATAGACGAGCCCGTGGAGCCACGGCCGGAAGAACCACCCTATAGCGACAGCAACGATTCCAACAATTCCAAGCGGAATCCACGGTGGGGATGACTCGTGCTGACCCGAGTCGCCTTGTGGCCAGTCGGTGAGATTGTCATCGGATGACTGTTCGTCTGAATCGTCGGACGGAGGGCGTGTTGACATTGATCTGGACCGTGAGATTATGATTCTGAAACTCGCACGAGCAGAGTTGTGAGTTAGTAAGCTCGAATCGGCAGGTGCTCAGGACAACTCACGGGTTGGGAGGGGCAACCTAATCGAACCATAAGATCGAGTGAATTCTACCAGTAAATAAGTATTGTACAAACGACTTCGTCAGAATATCATAATTCAGATAGTACGTAGGCTGAAACAGCCGGTCGCTAGGAACTGCGTATTGATAGCCGGACCGTATAAGAGACTCTCATTGCTCGGAAACACTTTCAATGTCGGCAGAAGACCTGGCATAATGGCCAACATTCGTCGTCCTCTCGTATCCGGTTTCGCCATCGCCGTCGGCACATTACTCGGACTTGTCATTCTTGGCGACAGCTCAGTTGAAGTCGGATTAGTGGGTGCAGTTAGCGCGTTCATCGTTATGTTCGCGCTGAGGACCTATTTTTGATAAGTTCATACCCTGTACTGAGCGATCTGTGCTTCATCTGTATTGACCGCAACCAGGCCATAATATATCACTTATTAAGGATTTCAACAGAGCAGATCGAACGGGAAAAGTGCTGTCTCGTCTATTGTTCGTTCGTGTGGCATCCACTTTGACACTGATCTTGTCTCTCTCAGTTAGTTGACGATCCGGTACTGGATTCTGGGCATGACTCGATCGGTTCTCGGCTCATCTCCGTCCATAACTCACCAAAAATTGCTTGTCAGTCCCGGTTGATAACTCCGCATGGCCCTCCCCGCAGTGCGGAGTTCCGGATTCGACACTCGGTATCGTGCTTGGAGCCGCTTGGTTAGTCGTTCTCGGAGTCGCAGTGTATCAATATGCGAGCGGAAATCGGTCGCATGAACAGTTCTATATGGTGGCGTGTATGGGTTCGTTCTGGCTGGCGTACAGCCTGTTACAGGTTTCAACTGCTGTCTCGGGGACAGCAGAGATTGGTGTTGTGAGTCTCGCTGCTGGATCGTTCCTCGTTGGTGTCGTTGCCGGTCTGCGATGGCGAGAAAGGCGCCGTTCGGACACCGAGAGAGACGTGGCTGTATGAGAGGACGATATCGGGACACATGATCCACAGACAACATCGATTGTGGATACCTATTGATTATGCTGGCTCTGTTGAAATCCTCAGCAAGTGATATATTTTGACCCTGTTGCGGTCAGTATAGTATGTAAAGTAACAAGATGGACACCGTATCCAAACTACAATTAGTCACCTGTCATTACACCACCTATGGAGGATCTGTACATCTACACTGGCTCATTCGCCGTAATTGGAGCTTCAATAGGGGGGCCAGCGGTAGGTTCGCTCATCGCTGGCGATCGTAGCATCCCGATACTGCTCATGGCGATCGGTGGAGCCGGAATGCTTGCCACTGCCTGCTACGAATTGCTCCGAACCGACCCAGAGGAGTTTACTGCCTCTGCCATCGTCCTTCTCGTGTTGGCTGGTTCCGCCTGTCTGTCCTTTCTCGGAACAATACTCTCTGCGATGGGCAGTTTCTGAGTGGCCTGTGCTGAGCGATTGAAGATGAAATATCAAATCTAGAGTATTTCAAGTCACCGGCCACTCATCACCGGTTCAAGTGACTTCATCGAAAAGTCTGATTTCGAGCAGTACCGTTCCGCAATGTCCATTAGCGCTCGTGTACGCCGAATATCGGCGACGTTGTGGAGTACGACCGCTCCGAAATCACCAGTCTCCCACGCGTCGACGGCTTCGCTGCTCTCCCCAAATGGATCGACTGTGCCGTGGCCGGAAGCCACGAGCTCGTCATACACTCCAGTGAGGCTGTTCTCGCTCGTGTTGAATCGTGAGGAGAAGACCTCCATCACGTCGATGTACGGCAGCTCAGCGAACGGCCACTCGCGTCCGTGATGGCTTAACCGCGTTCGAAGAAATGGCAGATCGAATCCGCCTTTCCAGGTTTCCCCATTATACGCTACGAGTTTGACATCTCGCTGTGCGATCGTGGTATCGACGAACGTCTTGACGGCGTCCAACAGCGCGCCCTCATCGTCATGAACAGAGAGCGTCACTGGCGTGGTGAGATGGTCGTTCACGTGCTGTTCGATATCTGAAGCACACGCACTCCCGGCTGTATTGAGGAACACTCGCGAGCCGATCTCGGCGTCAAAGCCGACGACGGTCAACTGGTCAGTCGTCGAAAACCCCGTCGTCTCGATGTCGAATGCGATCGTCGCGAGTGTACTCATTGGGGTTCCTCGCTGGTTTCCCCATCGGGTACTTGCGCATCGGTGCTCTGTTCGTTGAGCCGGCGTTCGAGCGCTTTGAGGCGTTCCTCATGGTCTTCCAATGTGGCCTCCTGTTCGAGATCGATACTGAACAGCGCCGGCACCAGTGGATTCTGATGGTTCAACAGTCCGCTCGCGTCGGCGTGCTCGCGGGCGTACTCGAACAGCCGGTCGAAGCGTGGTTGGTCGCGACGACGGAGTGCCCGACGGAACTCCGCCCAGCGCTCTTCGATGGCCCGCAGTGCATCCCGATATGTCGGGTTCGTGCGTCCCATTGTTAGCGCCCCCCAGATGCTGTCCACGCATCGAGGAGCGGCCTCGTGGTGAGCGACGTCGTCTCGCCGTCAGCAGTCACGCCTGTTCCGACACCTGCCGGAGTCGACGTCGACGACGAGGGTGTCGCCGGTTCGAGCCCGACCTGTGTCGCCCGCGCAGCGAGTAGCTGTCGCCAGTAGGCGAACGTGGTCTGGTAGTACGAACCGTCGTCGACGGGATAGACGAGTGTCTCGAACTCGTCACCGACGAGTCGCGGCCCCATCCGGGTTTGCTCACACTCAAGATGGTGCTTGGTGGCCGTCGCGACCGATGCTGTGAACTCATCGATCGTACTCCGAGTAACGAGTACCGGGACGTCGTAGCTGTCGGCGTACGTCGCTAGCCGAGCGAGGGTTCTCGCTTGCAGTGTTTCTGCGTGTTGCTCGCTGAGCGTCTCGTCGCTGCGGTACTGGGCGTCGACGGCCGGCGCAACGATGAGCGATGGGGTGTGTGGAGACGAGTTTTCGTTTTGTACCGTCGACTGTCGACCGGATGTGTCGGTGACAGCGGTCGATTTCTGGATGCTCTGGTTTACTGTCGTCGGGAGATCGTCGACAGCGCCGTAGTGCTGGTACGCGGTGAATCCACGTGCGACGTGGATCCGGTCGAGCAACCGCTGGCTCGGTGTGATCTGAGCCAGCGTCGTCGTCGTCGCGTGGCCGTTCGCATCAACCCAGAAGGCGGGCCCATCGTGTAACAGGAGATGGTCAAGCACGAGCGACTGGAGGATTGGGACGCCACGGCCGCCGTCTACGTCGAGCAACGTAATGCCGTCGTCGAGTGACGGCAGCAGCATCTCTTCTGTGGCTGGGTCGGCTTGATCGGCCAAGGTCCGATTGCGGTCAGCCCCCCGTGTCGGCTTGTCCGCCGCCATTCGGTTCGATGGTGGGTGATCTCCCATACTGGATTGGTTGTTTACGTTCCGGATAAGCCGCGGCGTGTCGCTTCCGCGTTTCAGGAAACTCGACTTGATCCCCTCAAATCCCGGTACTGTCCCGAGTAGTTTCCGTTTGGATCCTGTTTCCGAGAATAGTTCCTGAATCCAATATTCTCTGTTTTAACCAACATTAGCCCGTATTACTGGCGATATATTGGTTAATATTTCACAGCTGAAGTTCATTCAAATCAGACCGGAAGGCCGGGCGCCTAGTTATCGGATCTCACCCGGTTGTAGTCCCCGTCAGGGCTGGATCTGCGACCTCGCCTACACTGACTCTAGCCGCCTCTAAGAGGCGTCAACCGTTCGACAGACTTGTATTCATATCCCGCGGATGTGGGGGCGGTTGGTGTAGACGGTCCTTCAGTAGCGGGGTCAGCCATACCGACCGTCAATCCGGAGTCAGGCAGGTTAAAGAGGGTCAGAGGAGCGGCCACCCTATCTCCCAACCTTAGTTTAAATACATAATCCTCCGGACGTCGCACAAGCTATAAGGCAAATTCCGGGGAAATCGAACTATGGTTGAGGTCACAGGGATCGGCGTTTATAGCTGTGTGAAAACGGAGGGCGACGATAGTCCTGATCCTTCAATTGTAGGCGTCCTTGACGATGAAGATCTCAACACTGACGCCGGTGCCGAGGCCTCCCGTATCTGTGAAGAACTTATTAATACGGCACTTGACAAGAAATACGGAAATTCGAAGAGCGCCCGAAACCACCGGTTCAGCGCCGAATCCGAGGTGGAGCGAACCGATGATGACGAATCTGTTATCGACGTGCTCGAGGAGATCAGGAACGATGGGGATATCGAACGATATAGCGAGTATATCGCCGACTGGTATATCACCGAAATTCAATCTCGCTCCGACCTGATCATCGTCGCACCGTTCGAGGAACACGACCGCGATTTCGTGGCGGTAATCAAGACACCGTTCCTTCCCGATGCACACGAGATCGACACCGACGAAATGTTTGTCGAGCACGAGCGGATCATCCGGGAAGAAACAGACAAGAGCATCATCTACCCCTTCTATGACGAGTTCGAGGATGAACCGGACTCTGAGCAGGCGCACGTCTATCAACGGGACGGCAGCCAACACTACGCGAAATACTGGTGGCGGTTCCTCCGGCTCGAAGAAGAGAAGCACCCGGACGAGCTCGTTGAGGGCTCCATCAGCCAGCGGATGGATGGCGAAGATGGAGAGTTCGACTCGTTAGATGACTTCATCGACTTCGCGGCAGAGGAGTTCGACGACGAGGTCGGGCAGGAAGCGACAGTCTCTATCGAGATTGCGAACACGTCCTTCCAGATCCCGCTGAGCGAATTCCAGCAGCAAGAAAACGTCAAACTGGCGAAAGAAGGTAATACGTACTACGTCGTTCTATCAGGGACACAGCCACAGATGACGGTTGGATCCGGTAGGAACAAGCGCAGCGTGTTCGACGAAATCGACGACCTGCCTCGCCCCAGCGATCTCTTCTAACTGCGTATGCCTTCTGACGTTACTGAAGTACTGCAGCAGGTCCGGTTTCTCGAGTCCGAGGGCGAGGTAGAAACCACTCTGACCGACATCGGATTCACCGTAACAGCATCGGTTCTTGACAGAGACGAGCTCTTCGGTGTGATTGAGGCCGTCCACGCTCACCCGGAGTGGTTTACTGATTTCGAGCTCCGATGCGATAGCCCGACGATTCGACTCCTCGGAAAAAGTGGGACGGGCGTCGTGACGCACAGTGATGGATTCGGAGAACTCGCCGAATTAGACCTATCTACCGACCACGACCGGTCCGAGCGAGGATTCAACAACTACCGTGATTCAGATATCGAGCGAGCAGCCGAGTTCGTTCACACACTCGTCGACGGTCTCCACACCGATGACGGTCACAGCGTCACGCTCTCCGGGATTGTTGATAAATCGACTATTGAAGATGAGCTGATCTCGACGTTTCCAAGCGTCCTTCAGAGCGAAGTCGACGTGTTCCTCTGGCCCGACCCAGAAACGCTCGGCCAGTGGGTGGAGAGCAAGTCGATAGCCGATGTAACTGATGCGTTCTTTGCGTTCGAGAAACTGCCGGTATTCGTCTTTGAAAGCAGTGTTACCCCTGTTATCGATGCTTCGGTTGTCACCACATTGGAGGATGTAGACGAGTTGGAGGGTGAGGAACTCGCTGATAGCCGTGACCAGTATCAGGAAGCCATGCAGTGTGCCCGTAAGAGCACCGTTTGGCATGACGACCTGTCTCCAGTTCCTCCTGCTGCTGTCATCCCGGTCCGAGACGTGATTCCTGGCTTCCAGCCTGTGCTGGTGTACAGCATTTACGGGGTGTTCTCATCGGTAGTCGAAGTAAAGAACGGAGCGATAGAGTTCACCATCACCTCGGAGCCGACGACCTTTGCAAAACAGGCGAATCCTCACGATGCGAGCCGCGACTACGATTCAGCCAAAATCGACGAACTCGTACGTTCATACGAGATCTACGCGGAACACGGAGACAAAGCAGCGTTCCGGGATTTTTGGCGACTCGCGATAGCCAACACCTGCGACGATCTGCTTGATTTACCGGACCAAGTTGAGGAGGTGCGGGAGTACTACGAGGATCTGCAGGTTGATGCTATTGAAGAGAACTTCGACGATCTGAGCGACGCAATCCAGCAGATTCACTCCTTCATGACCGGGCTGACGAGTCGTGTCTCCAATGCGGCCACACAGCTCTCCCGGCAGATCCAGACGCTGTTGTTCACGCTCATCGGGACCATCGTGGCGAACCTCTTTCTCGTTCTCCGCTGGAACAACGTGACCTATGTACCACCCTTCAGCCTGTTTATCGTCGCTGTTCTGGTCGGAATCTATTTCCCGTTAATCCAGGATCGCATCGAAGACCTGACCGGACTTCGGGAAGAGGTTGAGAAGGACTACGAGATGTACGAGGCAGAAATCCGCCGTTTTAGCGAGCAGATCTTCAATTTCGAGGAGCTGGAGGGGAGGAAGGATTCCTATATTTGTATGGCGAAAAAGAAAGAAAAGTGGGCGAAGGAACGACTGGCCCTGATATTCCGGTTACTGATGGTTACGTGGACTGGACTAGCTATCTGGTCCTTCGTTGGTTACCCGGTTGCCAGTATGCAGACTGCCGTAGGCGCTGTATCCTTGATCGGCTTGATCGGTATCTGGCAGTACCACGGTGAAAAGGAGTATTTCGACTACCAGTACATGACTGGGTGTGTAACGGCCGGATTCGGTGTGCTGGGGCTACGCCTCTTGGTTGAAGCGTTACTTTGGGCCTTCTAACAAGCTTCAGATAGATGGCGGTGTTGAGCCTCGGCTGGTCGAGTTACACCTGTTCGGGGAAACAAAACCGGAGTTCGTCTTCAGCGTCATCCAGCTCCAATGTATACACCAGGTTCTGCAACGCTCGGCCTTCTTGGTCAACGGTCTCATAGGAGCCGTCACTGAGGTCGCCACGGATCGTGCCCTCGTCGGCCGACACCGGCTCCGCATCCCTAGTGACGTCGCGCAGCCGCGATGCTGTATACTCACCAGACACCACCGCCGCGTGGATCTTGCCCTCCACGATGTAGTCGACCAGTGGCTCAAAGAAATCCTTCCTGCGGTGCTCATCGTAGTGCTCCTCAACCAGTTCCCGGCTCGGCGTCACCGTCCGCAACTGCTCGATCGACAGCCCCACTTCCTTGACGCGGCGGAACACCTCGCCGGTCAGGTCACGCTCCACGGCGTCCGGATTCACCAGCAGCAGGGCCTGTTCGGACATATCAACGGTACGGGCTCCAGAAGGTGGAAATTTCTGCTTATCTGGTTGGACAGAACTTCGGGAGGCAGTTGGACGGACTAGCATCACTCGTGAGACTTCTAGGAGAGGATGATCGGCTAACCGTACTAGATGAAAGAAAACATCTGCCGCCGCGAAACGTGGCCTTACAACTCTCGACTATATCTCTCTGTGATAGACCGATGAGCTTGGAACAATTCGGAGGACCGGACCGACATAAGCAATTCGCCGATGCCATCACGGAGCAGTCGGTCGATTACGACGATATCCTCTCGCGTGCTAACACCTACGCAGTCGGTGACAGTTACCGGGTGTGGTACCATCATGCCAGCGAAGGGTTCGGGGTGTGCTGAAGGAGACGCGCTGGGATCTCGTGTCGGCAGACGATCGACAAATCGTGCATCTGTTCGTCCTCGAGACAGGGGACGCGTTCGAGGAGTTCGTCGCCGATCATGAAGACAAACTGGCCGCGGCGGCTGCCCACATCGATTGGTTCGCGCTGCCGAACGACGCTTTGGAACGGTACTCCACGGCCGGGTCGCTGAATAAAGTCAACATTAACGCGGGCAACTTCGAGGAGACGGCGCCGTACCGGTACGACGCCCGCAACGTGCCCGGATAAACAGCTCTCGTCCGGGAGCGCCGTGTCGACGCAGTTCAGTCTGCTGCGAGGAAGTCTGTGACCTGGGCGATGTCGACGAGGTCGTCGACGCGTTCTCCGCGTATCTGGGCGTTCGTCAGGTCCGGGATGTTGTGTAGGCTTTCCGGGAGGATCTTTCGGTCGAACCGGGCGATGCTACGGTCGTGGCGTAGCCAGCTGACGCGGCGGGCGTAGATGTGGTTCGGATCCTCTGACGTGACTGGGTGGTTTTCGTCGAGCTCCCAGTCACCGGTGACGATGCAGGCGCCGAACGTGTCGTCAGGGAGGTTGACGAGCACGGGCGTCTCTTCGGTCATGTCGTTACAGAACCGGAGCAGGACGCCGGCCACCTGGCCAGCACGACGCGTCTCGGGATTTCCTTCGTCGTCGGTGAAGCTACTCTCGATTAGGAGGTTGCGGACGGCGTCGCGGTTGAGCGTTCCGTCGTCGTTGCGGAACTCTGACTCGGTGAGTGTGCGACCGATGTTCTCCTTGATACCCCAGTCGGAGATGGTGATCGTGTTTGTGTCGGCCCAGGCTTCGAGGATTTCGTCTCGGTCCAGCGACGGGTGTCCGCTGTTCATCCAGTACAGGCCGTGGCGTGCGGTGCGGTCGTGGAGGTCTTCCCAGCTAAGCTCTATCGGCATATCTGGGTAGAATGCCGCATTTATGATAAATCTATCGTGTTTCTAAATACTCATTCTAGATATTTCTCAGGTGACAGGCTCTCTAAGGTGTTTTAGAGAATAAAATATCTAAATACACCTTAGAAGAGTATCTTAGCCGGTCTAAAGCGAGAATTAATATAAATAGGGTAGTTAACGAAGGATGGGGTGTCCATTGAACACCCCACCGTCGCCGCCAGCACAGAGCCGATGATTGTCACCAGCCGCGCGAACCCGGACGTTCCAGACGCCGTGATCGACGAACTGCTGGATGAGGGGATCGGCCCGCTGGACTACGGTACGGACGAATCGCTCGACAAGGAGGAGATCGACGCATCGAACCTATCCGGCCGTGACGGCACCAACAACCTCGTGGACCTGTGTCAGCCGTATCCAAACGGTGATCCGGATGCCTACGAGATCTCGACGCGGGTCAACAATCCCGGCAAAGACAATCCCCAGGTTATCGAGCCACTGGACCACGAGCAATCGGGTCTCGGTGAGTTCAGTTCCTGATCGCTGATGGGGTCACGGTTACTGTATCGGCGACGCAGCTGCTAAATCAACGAGTGAGTACTCGCGGTCTCGACTCGTGCCTTCTGCTTCGAGAAGGTTGTACTGTGCCATCTTCGAAAGGTAGGTCCGGACGGTGCGCTTCGTCCGCGGATCGTCGACCGCCTCGGTATAGCGGTCGTGGATCTCGCTGGGTCCAAGTGGGCCGTGGTCGCGAACAATATCGTAGACGACCCGCTGGTGTGGCGTGAGCGAGTCGAGACTCTTCTGTTTGATTTGGGCCCGAGCATCTTCAGCAGCGTCTAGAAGGATCTCGTTGGTGACCTCCTCGTGATTTTCGCGGTCAGCCGTGCTGGCTGCGCTGCGAAGCATCCCGATAGCCAGACGAGCATCACCAGCGGCGGCATCAGCGATCTGATAAAGCTGATCGTCGGTGATGACGCCGTTTTCAAGTCCCCATTTCGTTCGAGCACTCAGAATGTCGTAGAGTTGCTCGTTGTGGTACTTATCCATCCGGACGTGTTCGCTGGAGCGCAACCGGCTCACAAGGCGGTCATCGACGCGGCTGAACAGCTCTTCTTCTTTGTTCGCGATACAGATCACAGCGAACTGCTCCATACTGTGGAGGTCATAGATGAGACTCGGGTCTTCGAGTTGGTCGACCTCGTCGAGGATGACGACGGTTCGAGGACCGTCGTACTGTTGGAGGCGATCAATGAGCTCGTCGTGGGGTGTCGACTGGCGATGGATGTCTATCGTCGCGCCGATGTCGTCAAGGATCTGGTACAGCGTTCGGAAGCGGCTGTAGTTACGCCAGCAGTTGACGTAGGTGGCCTCGACATCGAGAACTTCCTCGCGGAGCCGTTCAGTAACGAACTTCGAGACACAGGTTTTACCGACACCGCTCGGGCCGGTGACGATGGCCGTGTCAGCCGGCTCGCCGTTCGTGATCGGTTCAAGAACGCTCGAGAGGTGGTTGACTTCGGCGTCGCGATGCTCGACTTCTCGAGGGACGAACCCGGCGCGGAGGACGCGAGCATCACGGATCATTTGTTTCTGCCAGAGTAATTTCCGGTCTGGTTATAAAAACCTCACCGGGTCAGTTCCAGAAAGACCCTCATCGCCGTTGAATTGCTTCTTCTATAGTGTCGACGTCTCCCGATTTTGATTGTGGAAACGCTCCGTTTCCGGAAACGTCCGAAAACTCACTCGGCGCGCTCTAGCTCGGCGTCCTCACCGTCGATCTCGATGAGCTCACCGTCGCCAACGTCCAGCGCGTCACGAAGGGTCTCAAGATGGTCATCTGCCTCTTCGCGGAGCTCCTTCGCGGTGGTGAGATCAACCTCCCCATCTTCGAGTGTCTCGGCAATCTCTTCAAGTCGATCGATCCTTCCGGCGATATCGACCTCACCCTTACTCATGCTTGATGATTACCTGGGGATTCCTTGAATACCCTGTTGTCATCAAAGAATTCCACCTGCCCACAGTGCGACACCGAGTAGCAGCAACCCAACGAGAACAAGGATGACTATCCGAAGCTGGCGGGCTTCCTGTTTTGCCTCTCGGACGTCTGTGTCCGTCTCGATGTCCCGATACGCGCTTTCGATCCGGCGCTCGAGCGCTTCAGTTTCTTGATTGATATGTGTCTCGTACGCCCGATCAATACGGGTCTCAAGCCCGCCAATGCGTCCCCGCGCTGCCCGTACCGTCACGGCCTCTGTTTCCGCGGCGTGTTCGATCTCTTGGAGTGCCGTCTCGATTCTGTCGTCGACCGCATCGAGGCGTGATGCTGTAAGTGTCGTGTAGGCGGTATCGATCCGCTGTTCGAGATCGGCTGCTCGCTGGATACGTGCCTGCCGAGTTTCTGCTGCCCGTTCGAGTCCCACAACGGCGTTTTCGATCCGCCGATTGAGCGCGTCAAGCTGCTCGCTGACGACTGTTTCGTATCCGGTTTGGAGCCGACGTTCGATAGTCTCGACGCGCTCTCGGATGGTGCTCATCTCAGGCGTCGCCACGATCCCCGCATCTGTCGGTGTCATTGCTGGCTTGTCTGCGACCGCTTCGGCGAGGGTTTCATCGTCTTCGTGGCCCACAGCGACGACTGTTGGGGTCACACAGTCCGCGATTGCTCGGACGACGGGCTCCTCGTTGAAACACCACAGCGTGTCGTCTGCGCCGCCACCACGCGTTACGACGATGGTGTCGATGTCTGGATCTCGATCTGCCTGTTGGAGCGCCCCGACGATCGATGCTGCGGCGTTTTTGCCCTGAACGGTCGCCCCAAAGAAGGTGAGCGTCACTCCGGGTGCGCGTCCCCAGGCGGACTCACGGAAGTCCTCTCGAGCCGATCCAGTCAATGAGGTGACGACACCGATGTTTGATGGAAACATTGGAAGTGACTGTTTTCGGTCGGCATCGAAGAGGCCCTCCTCATTGAGTTCGGCACGCAATGCCTCCAATTCCTGTGATCGATCGGAGTCGCCAACCGGCCAGTAGTTTTTGACGTTGAGTTGTGTCCGGCCGCCTTCGGCGTAGAAATCGACGTTTGCCCGGACGATTACCTCCTCGCCTTCGGTGATGGACTCGTCGATGCGGTCGCGATAAGACGACCACACAATACACTGGATAGTTTCCTCGCCGTCGACGTCTCGGAGCGTGAAGAACGTCCCGTAGCCCTTTGCTGTCGCATCGGATACTTCGCCGACAACGTACGTTGGGAACCGTTCCGCGGCGGATTCCAAAGTGGCAGCAATTTCGTCGTTGAGTCGAGACACAGACCAGGCCGGTTCGTCTATCTCCACGTGCCCACTTCCGGTATCGTCGTCGACGGCCATTCGAATCGGCTTATGATGTCGGGTGGTTTAGTTTATTGGCTCTGTCGGAGTCCGGTATTAGTCTGAAGATTGTAGCTGACCACACCCCGCTGTCGACGCTATCCCCAAGCGCATCCGGATGCTCGGATTGCCGGGGTGGTTCGACGCATATTTCGCCGTTGGCGGCGACCTCCTCGTGAATGAGTCGCTACCGGACGGCCGGCCGCTTCTTGTTGCTGTGTGCGGTCTGGGGGACGGCGTTCATGGCGACGGACGTCGGCCTCGTAGATCTTCCCGCTGTACCGTTTGCAGCTGTGCGCTTCGATGTCGCTGCCGTGCTGCTGTTCGCTGCCGTTCTCGTCTCTGGTGCGGACGTCCGTCCTCGGACTCGGGATGACTACGTCTACGTGCTCGTCGGCGGTGCCCTCATCATTGGCGCCCATCACGCGTTTCTGTTCGCCGGCCAGCGGTACGTCACGGGCGGCGTCGCCGCGGTTCTGTTGGGCCTCGTCCCTGTGGTGACCCCGGCGCTGACGCGGCTCGTCTCGACTGATGAGGAGTTCACTGCCACCACCGCACTCGGCGTCGCGCTCGGGTTCGTTGGTGTCGTCATCATCGCCGACCCTGACCCCGCGAATCTCGCAGACAGCGTTCTTGGTGTCGCGCTCGTGCTTGCATCCGCACTCGCGTTCGCTGTTGCCGCGGTCGTCACCCACAGCCGATCGCCGTCGATGCCGTTCGTCTCCACGCAGGCGTGGATGATGGCCGTCGGCGCGATCGTCCTCCACGCTGCTGTGCTCGCACTCCCTGGCCAGTCGTTCGCGGCCGCCACGTGGACGCCGTCCGCGCTCGGCGCTATCGCGTACCTCTCCGCGGTCGCCGGTGTCGGCGGCTTCTTGCTGTACTTCACGCTCCTTGACGATCTTGGCCCCATCGAAATGAGCTTCATTGAGTACGTGATTCCCGTGTTTGCGGCACTGGCGGGTTGGCTCGTGCTTGGCCAGGAAGTAACGTCGGCGACCGTCGTCGGGTTCGTGTTCATTCTGGCAGGGTTCGTCGCCGCGAAGTGGAGTGCGCTGCGTCGGACATAGTGGCGCGTGGGTACGGTTCTTAATGAATTCGGCTCTGTTGAAATTCTTAGTGACTGATCGGAACTGGTTGCTGAATATAGAGCGTAAATCGCTCAGACGGGTTCTGTTGAATCAGCTGACAGCATAGGAATCACAACCGCAGAGGGAGCGATTATTTCGCTCATTGTCTTCGGATTGTTTGATCGATTTACTTGACAATCTCGACCTTCTTCCTATTCAGTCACAATACCCTCACAAATTCTATCGACAGTTCTCATTAGTCGAGTATAGAATGACCAAATCTCGACTCTTCCTGTGGGTTCAACAGTGTATGTCAAATAGGACTCAATTGCTACGAATCATGTGGGTAGTAACCGTCCCACACCTTTTATGTCAGAAGAGTCTGAAGACTAGACGAAGTCTCAACTAACATATGCGGATCGCTACCAGAATATGGGATAGTGGCTGGGGAGCCATCCTCCTTACTACATACACCATCCTCGTCGTCCATCTTCTTGCCCCACATCAACTTTTAGTGAAACCTGTCGCCCTTCTACCAACCATTCTGGTGATGTTCATCGCTGACCGATACAACTTCCAACTCATCCACTTCTTTGCCGGCGGCGAACTCCAACGGTCAACCGAACAGGTCGAACAGATAACTGATGGAAATGATTTCTACGAATCCGCAAGCGAGGAACTACAATCCCGTGTCGATGACCTTGACCGTCGCGCCTATCAGAACAATATCTCAGTTCTTGCAGGCGCCCTGATTGCCGTTACGGTTCCCGTTGTTGGGTTCTACCTGAGAGGTGTGATCGGTGTCATCGTCGGACTATGTCTAGCCGTACTCGCTGCCCAACTGCTGTCCCGTCAAAGCGTTCAACAGCTCAACACGCTGGCCCAGAATGTCTCTAAGCCATACACAGCCAAATATGAAAATCAGTAGACTCCACATCGAGCAATTCGCCAGAGACGAATTCCCGACGCTTAGCGAAGATCACGTCGGCGGAGACGACCTCCTCCTCGTCGGGGGGAACCGATCCGGAAAGACACTGACGTTCAACGCTCTGCTCTACGGTCTTTATGGACCAAGAGCAACATATGGTGTCTCTCCCGGGCGCACCAGTGAGGTCCGTTTCGTCTTCGACAACGGTGACAGATTGATTAGAGGGGGAAGCGGTCGCTCGTACTCGCATGGTGATGATACCTTTGAGACAGACGATGCAGACGAAGCCATAGCAGAATTTATCGGAGCTAAAGAGATCGTCTCCCACCAGTTCATTCCCTCCGAAATCGATGAACTCCCCTTAGCAACACTCTCCGAAAGCGATCGGCTATCCTTGATCCGGCGTGTAATGGATAGTGAACTCGAAGAAGAGATTGAACAACTGAGAGAACAACGAGACGATCTTGAAGCAGATATTGAGAGTATCGAACGGACGGAACTCCGGCCACGCCGTGAAGAACTCGATGATATTGATATCTCGCGCTATGAATCACGGCTAGAGAAGATCGAGCGATTACAGTCTCTCATCGACTCCGGTCGAATTGAGACCATCAAGCAACGTCTTCTAGATAATAATGACCTCCGTGACCGCCTAGAAGAGCTTGATGACCGTCGGCACGCTATCAACCAGGACCTCCGCAAAAAGAAACGAAAACTACGCGATCGGCGGCGATACACCGACGAAGTCAATGAGATTATTCTTGATGCCATCTCCGAACTCACATGCCCTGTCTGTGACCAGATTGTTCGGGAACAAACAGCCGAACAACGGTTACAGAACGGACGGTGTCCCCAGTGCGGCCGCGACCGTTCACTTGAAGAGTTGAAACTCGATCTTCGCTCAAAGATTGATTCAGCTGATGAGGAGATTGAAGGGCTCGAGTCTGATATCGAAGAGCTGCGAGGCGAGAAAGAGGAGATCGAAAACGAGATACAGTCCCTCCAAGATTCGGTTCCCGATCTGTCCGATTTGAGGGATCTCACCATACACACGCTCAAAGACAACGATTACGACATTGACGCTGTCGCGGAGGAGACTCAGGGAAGACTGGAGCAACACCGCACGACTATTGAGGAACTCTCCACTCAGAAGGACCAATTGGAGACGGAGATTGAGGAAATCGAAGAGCAACTATCGGAGTTAGATGACGCACTAACGGAGACGGAATCCCGGATTCAGGAGCTGTCGCAAGAGAGCTTTGAGGAGATCATCGTCTCCTTCCGCGAGCAGTGGTCAGAGAACTACCAGCTGATGGCCCCAGACCTGGCTGTGGAAATCAACCTACGACCGGATGGAACGATCATCTTGCCTGGCAATGATGGGCCACGAGAGTACGACGAACTGAGTACCGGTGAGGTCCGCCTGCTGAACATCTCCTTCGTATTCACACTAGTACAGGAGGCGACCGAAAGGGATGACCAGGGACATAATTTGGAGTTAGTAGCGATGGACGAACCGTTCGCAAACATCGACGAAGAGCTCCGGGAGAACACTATTGAGGTGTTACGTGAATCTAATATCCAGTTCATCATCACCACGTCCAACGGAGACTTGACGCAGCGCTTCGATCCTGACCAAGTGAAATCCTTGAATCGGATGCATATCCAATACACGCTAGATGAAATAGAGGAGCTAGCAGCCGATGACTGACGACGAAACGCATCATCCTCGTCTGGTTCTGCTAGACGAGGCCGATGGCCATATCGAGGGGCGGGCGAAGTATCATAAACTGCTGTTCAATTATGCGGACGAGGAAGCAGATGAAACCACCCTGACGTTCGTTCGGGAGGAGCGCGGACCGTATGATCCGGGGCTCTCGCAGGCAATGCAGCGGTACATTGACCTTGGGTTAATGGATGTCGAAGAAGATGAAGAGCCTCACGAGGTCGAACAGACCGCGAAAGGGCAGCGATACATGAGTGGGTACGAGCGAGCGAAAATGCGTCTAGACGAGTCCTTCCGACAGACGAAGGAGCGGATTCGGAACACGGTTCAGAAGCACGGAGATAAGAGTGCGAGTGAGATGGTCGATGAGGAGAACGTACAAGATGCCAAGGAGAATCCGATGCGGAAGGAACTGAAGTGAATTTGGCTCTGTTGAAATCCTCAATCAGTGATATATTCTTGGAGACCTACTGAATATAGCGCGCGAGTCGGTCAGCGCCATCAGCACCGTTTCACGACCACACTATACTCGTCTCAGCGGCGGGTACGCAAACCCAGCAATATTTGAACGTCGCCGGAGACAACACGCTTGATGCCCTCCATTATCGATGAGACCGTGTTCGGTGAGCCCTCTAGAGGGGTTGGACTGGTTTTTCTCTGTGGCGCACTTCTGATAGCCGGGCAGCAAGCGTACTACGTCATTCTAAAAGGGGCGGCGCTCTACTATGCCACACTATTTATTGGTGCTGGGATGGCTCTCTCCGGCATTGCTGAGTCCTTGCCAAAATCTCGACGACGGGCTTCTGGTGCCCTGCGACTCACAGCGATCGCTGTACTGGCGGGTATTCTCGTGATCGGCTTCGTCAGGCCCGAGTTCCTCTTAGTGTGATTGAGCCGGTTGGGTTGAGTTCACCGCTCTTGTAAGGAGTTCATTCGCACGGAGGACTCGTTGGGGGTGACCGAAAAGACAAGAGGTGAACTTGCTACACGCACCCTCTGTATCTCGCACGCCGATTCTATCAGATCTTAAGGATTTCAACAGAGCCCTTGCACCAAAATACATGCCAGCATCCAAGATACAGAAGACAGAATTTGAAGAAAAGTATGCGATAGGACACGTCTGGCGGCGTGATCAGGCCGTTCAGAAGGAAGCAAGCGCATTTGATGCTGCCAAGCGAATTGCAGAAGGCAAAACCAATAATGCGTACGACTTAATTCCGTGGATGGTTGCGAAAGCGGAGCGGAACCTAGCTCATGCAGAAGCGAAGGCTGCGGACCGTACCGGCCAGCCAGATGGGTTCGTTGCCCGGTATGAAGAGGGGATTGCGGAAATAACTCGACTCGTTCATAAGTACAACTTGTCTGCCAGCAGTGTTGACGATCATCTGCAGTTCCTGCAGGGGAAACTCGCAGATGCGAAACAGCACGTCGGTAAGGAGGACTCAGACCATTGATGATTCTATGCTATCTTCTGAAGAATTCAACAGAACCGCAGCGGAGTAATCGTAGGTCCGGCGCTCAGCGCGATAGATTCAGCTTTGGACCTTGATTTGCTCGCCGATGAAATAGCTACTCTTTGCTTGGAGGCGGACACGATATTCTTCGCCCGTGTTTCCGTTTTCAACGTGGATGTGTTGGCCCTTGTATTCAGCAATCGCGTTCCCGCTTCCGCTGATACGGTCGACAGTGACCGTTACTTCAGTCCCATCGAGTTCAGACATCGATGCGGATTCTGAGCTGTTGGATGTCTTGTTCTGTTTTGCCTTCGATTTCGACTCAGACTGCTGGGATGACCGCATGTGCTCTTCTTGCGTTGTTACTTCCCCGTCAACGATGACGTTCGTGCCTTTTCGGGCCCGATCATGGAACGTTCCTTCACTGTCTCCGACTGTTCCTGGTGCTGAATCACCAACATCGTGTGCGGAGTCCTGCCGGTGACGGTAGCCGTAGCGATCCTTATTTGATGTCATAATCGTAATTGCTTGTCGTCGAACTTAATGGTACGTGTTGGCAAGAAACTTGGAAGTGGCGGTGACTACAGACTGATGTCTTAGGGACGTCTGTCTCACGAAGATAGTTACGAAGCCGTGAGTACACGCCACACATTTTCCGTCAGGTTATTCACCGGATGTAGTTGAGAACAGTGTACTCCTTTTTTGGAAGAATTGCTTTGTTGAACGAACAGACGACGTCAGGAATACGGTTGAAGAGGTTGTTCGAGCGTAGATACGGCGGTGTTCAACACGTGCTCACGGTGATATGTATATTAGATGTCGGCGAAGGACAGTGGGTCGAACTGTCGTTGATGCCTGACAATTTGTGTGCTATCCAGCATAGCTGTATAACGCTCGTTCAACCGTGCGTTATGTGCGCGAACATCGACTGTTGAACAATCAGTAATGAGTTCTGGGTCCGGGACATGCCGTTCGAGACACTCTAAGAATTCATGAACGGTGTACACGGCTTGTGTATTACCCGTGTTTTTTCACGCAGCCAGCATCGCGCAAAGAGTCGTACAATGCTTGGTAGACGTGTGCACAAGATTCGTCTTCATCTCTGTGGTCGCTGGTTGATCCGAGTGTAGTGAAGTCACCAATCAGTACGAGCCGTTTTTTTGCCCGAGTTAATGCGACGTTGAGACGACGTTGCCCTTCATCAGGAAAAGAGAGGAATCCGCTGTGGTGACCGTCATTACTTCGAACGAACGAAACGATAATTGCTTCGCGCTCAGCACCTTGGAAACTGTCTATCGTATCGATTTCAATTGCGTTCGGATCTTCGATATCCGCGCTTTGTAACTTGTTAACAATTTCACGGATCTGAGCAGAATATGCGGTGATAATCCCTATGTCAGATGCTTCAACCTCATTCATTTGTAAGAGCCGGACCTGCTGTGCGACTAGGTCCGCTTCTCCAGGATTATACCGTGATTTAGTTTCATCACGTGTTTGCTCCGGGCTCTGAATGTGGTGAGCCACCATCGGTTTGAGTTCGCCGATCTGCCACCGGCGATTCTCTTTTCCATGTTCCAACTGGCCATCATAGAATTGCTTACTCGGGAATGTTGCAATGTCTTCGTGCATACGGTACTGCCGAAGTAGCCGAGTGGATACTTGCTCACCGTAGACACGCTGAAAATGTTCAAATAAAGAAATATGCATTTCTCCTTCGCGGGATGTTTCATCTGAACAAAACGGCGGCAGCTGCTTATGATCTCCAGCTAACACGAGACTGTCACCCCGAAGTAGCGGAATGAATGTTGCCGGCTGGTCTGCTTGTGTTGCTTCATCGACGATCACAAGATCAAACTCATCGATATCAAGTTCCGCAGAAGCACTAGTTGTTGCTCCGACAATATCCGCCCTAGCGGGATCGACACCCTGGTAATATTGTTGCACAACCGGGTCCTCAGAATGATATCCCACACGCGCCATCGACACTGCATCTTCATTATCTACGAAGGCATGAAGGCTTGAATCATCCCGTTCATTGAGTGTGCTTGATCCGGTGAGCAGGTTATCAATCGCTTGGTTTGAATGAGCGCAGGCTAAGACACGATCACCGCGGGCGACTGCAAGTTCAATAGCTGCCGTCAGCGTCCGTGTCTTTCCAGTTCCCGGAGGGCCATGGATACAACAAAGGCTGGAGTTACCAAGTGCGCGTCCGACCGCTTTCTGCTGCTGTTGATTTAATTTGCCAGCGTATAACGAGCCTACATTACGTGGATATTCAGTAATCGTCGCACCGCCAGTCACCAAGCTATCTGCAGTAGGGTCTGACCGCACTTTCGTAATCGCTTCTTGTTTCCGGTCGTACGGTGTCGTGGTAATAAGATTGACAAGATGATAGGAAACCTCGTCATTGGTGAGTACCTTTTGCAGCTCTGAAGTGCTGTATGATCGGTTGGGGTCTGGTGATATCCCGATCGTCTGATCATCAACAAAAGTCACTTCAGCTTCTAAGGGTAATCCCTGAAGATTGGAATCAACACCGATGATGACCTTCTGTCTGGGATAAATTCCGAAACGCGTCGCTAAATCATCGGGGTTGTGTTCGTGTTCAGGCACGGGTCGTTCAAATACATACTGCAAATCATAATGTGGATGGGACTGTTGTCCAAGTGGCGTCAAATCCAGTATCACCTCCTCTCGATACTTGAGTTGTGCCAACGGAATCTCCTCATAGCGCCGCCAAGCTTCTTCCTTTGCCGATTCTCGCTCCCGCTCAACAAATTTCTCTAACTCAGTATAGAAACTCTCTTTTTCATCTGTAGAGAGCGGTTCTTCAGCGTTATACGTCACTTTGCTCGGTCGTTGCGTGAGCACAGCAGGTGCTTGGATATCACTATTTGTCCCGTCTGTCGCGTCGTGATCGCCGGCTAAGTATTCGAGACAGGGGTAGTGCTCTGATATCTCAGTTAAGTTTTCACCGCAGACGCCACAAGAGTCCGCTACGAACAGGTCCAAGTCATGTGTTGACCCAAGATGTGCGAAGAAGGAATCTTGACTCCCAGTACCATCATTACAGAGTGGGCACCGCCACGTTGGTTGTTGGCGAAAATTAATGTCGGTACCAGCATTTGCCGCAAGGCATGGATAATGAAGCGGGACTTCACCGTCGGTGATCGCTTCGCCACAGACCTGACAGTCACCGCCGACTTTTCGAATCTGAGAGATGTGATTCCCCGCGATATGACGTTGGAGAACTTCAGGATTAAGCAGAGAGATGTCGCAGAGGAAGCAGTCACTGATCTGTAAATCAAACAGCCGTGCTACCTTCGGGACCTGAACGTCATCAAAGCATAGCAAGTGCTGTTTAACACTGCTGAATGACAGGCGGTCACCACATCCGGGGCAGGTTGATTGAAACCCTTCAGCCTCAAAGTGTCGTAGCCAGATATGCCACTCTACTTCGCCTTCGTGGTCTCCATGATGCTCGCACAAAGGGCACTCATACACGCTACCCTTGCCACCTGAAAGTGAGAGATGCTGAACCAAGCAGTCGATATGGCCATCAAATTGGTTCGTCTCATGCGGCGCTTCACCACAAACACTACAACTAAGATTTCCACCGAGGACTTCCTTCTGCTCCGTTCCAGTATGTGAACGGATATGACTGGAAACACGATCCGACGTTAGTGGATCGCCACAGACCGGACAGAGTGAAGACCCAACCGGAATCCCTGTCCAAACTGTTTCTGCATCGATATCAGTTAAACACGCAAGATGATACAGCACATTCCTCTGAGATAGTGGATAATCGCACGTAGAACATTCCCCACTACTTTCTTCTCTATCGCCAGCATGCTGAGTCCAGAAATGTTCACCAAGCACTGACCAATTGGCGAACGACATCTCACATGCTGGGCAAACAACAACGGACATGTACACCAACCAAAGTCACGCACCTCGTATCAAGATTTTGGGTTGATGAGACACCTTTCTTGACATTAGAGACCTTGTTAGGTTCAGAGCGTGTCATAGAATCCAACCCATAGCTTGAGCATCTCACGTCCCGGATCGTGTCCTCGGTCGTAGTTGGTGATTGCCATCACGATCCGAAGACACAGCGCAAGGAATACTTCTGTTCGTGCGTGGACGCGGCCTCGGGCGCGGATGTGCCCGAGGCGGAAGTTCTTGACTGTATCGTTTTTTCGTTCGACTCCTGTCCGGTGATTGTACGTCTCGTCCAAGGTGGATCGTTTCAGCTGAACGGCCTCGCTGTGTTCGGTGATTCGGTCTTCGACCCTGTACTCGATGTCTTTCGGGTTGTCAGTGTTTCGCGGGTTGTACGGAGCGATTGGCACGACCCCTGCAGCTAGCAGGTGGTCGTGCCAATCAAGAATGTCGTAGGCGCTGTCTCCAAGCATCCAGATCGGTGTCTCCTGATCCGCTTGTTTGGCTTGTGTGAATTCCGCTGCAATCGGAATTTTAACACCGGTAGAGACGATTGTACAACCGAAGTCGTAGTAGTACTCCTCGGCGGTTGGGTCGTAGTTCCACGAGGCAGCGTTGTTGTACTGGATCGCTTCGACGTGGGTCGAATCGATGGAGTACGTTGAGTCGAGCAGGCCGCCATCCGCGGCCTGCTCGACGAGTCTGCCGAAGACATCGTCGATGACGTGTTCGAGATTGGTGAGAAAGCGGTCAACCGTGTCTCTGGATGGCGGTTTGTCGAGTCCGCAGTAATACCAGACAAGGCCGTTCTGAAGTTCTCGCGTGACCGGGCATGTGCCGTAGACATCCTCATAGTAGCAGTGGAGAAAGCCGCGAAAGAGATCCGGTGGCTGGTGCACTCGTGTTCGCCCCCTCGAAGCGGGGGCGATCACGTCGTATTTCAGGACAAACTCGAACTCAAGGTGTTCGAACAGCGGTACTGTCTCGGTAGCCGCCGCATTCCAGAAGTCGTCTACCGAAGCTACGTCTTTCAGGGTGCTGGCGCTCGTAGACACCCAACACCCTGCTGCCTTCTCTGAGAACGTTTCTATGGCACGCTCAGCCTAATTTAGAACCTTTAACCAACAACCGGAGGCATTCGGAGCTATTGTAGGTTAATGTGACTACTCTACTTCGTCAGTTTCGGCCCGTCCGTGCCGTCTATCTATCTCATCAAGCATATCGAGTGTCTTTCGGATTGATGCCCGAACCGCATCGCTTCGATTGACGAATTTTCCTTCGTCACCGACGTGTTCATCGAGGTCATCAAGCAGTTCTTGGGGGATCTCGACGCTGACCTTCGGCATACCCTGATATTCGGAGAGGAATATCTTCATAGTGTCGGCCAGGATATCGGATAGCGCCTAACTGATCGTTACACCACGTAACCCCGCTTTCAGTAGCTGAGACATATCTGATATGATAACTATTGAGCACCCTGACAACCCAGGTTTTCAAGTGATTCGTTTGACTCGACTTTCTGGGGCACCCCAACCGAAGTATAGAACACATATTTTTAATCGCTAGTGGGTATGATACTCTGATATACACAATGCCTGAAAGTGAAACTGAGGCCCTTGATTACTATCCTTCAGGATGGAGTGAGGAGATCCACGACGAGTACTATATCGAATGGAGATCCGATGATGATGAAGCAATTCTCGTCCGTCTTGACGGCACAATGGGCGATGGAGACTATTCTGTCACCCCGATCACCGGCGTGAATACGGATGATGAGGAATTCGTAACACGGCCGATATCTCGGCTATCACGAGAAGAAGCGTTCGACGTCGCAGCGACGCTAATCTACGCCATGAATGGAGTTGCGGGACGGCTCAACGGCGAAGATGAGTTTACAGGTGACATCACCGACGAAGCTTAGCCCCAGCAGGCCGAGCTAGTTTTTCCTAAGTCGTTTGAATAGAAGCGTTACGAGAACTCCGGTCGCTCAGCGTACGCAATTGGATCGCGTGACCCAGCATTTCGGAACGCCTCAAGCCGGAACGCACACGCATCACACGTCCCGCACGCCGGTTCCTCGTCTCGGTAACACGACCACGTCATCTCGTACGGCACCCCAAGCTCCAAGCCACGTTCCGCAATCTCTGTTTTCGACCACTCAACGAACGGCGCTTTCAGCTCAATCTCCGTCTCCGGTTTCGTCCCGACATCAATGACGTTCTGAAACGCATCGAAAAACGCCGGGCGACAGTCAGGGTACCCAGAGAAATCTTCCGAGTGCGCCCCGATGAACAGAGCCTCTGAATCAGTCGCCTCTGCGTACGACGTCGCCATCGACAACAAATTCGCGTTTCGGAAGGGAACATACGACGTCGGAATCTCGTCACTTTCCATGTCGGCGTCAGCCACGTCCATCTCTTCGTCCGTCAGACTCGACGCTCCGATCTGCGAGAGATGTCCCGTCTCGATATGGAGCAAGTCAGCCGCGTCAACCTCCTCAGCGAGCGCCTGTGCGCACTCGTACTCCTTGTCCTCCGTGCGCTGCCCGTACGATGTATGAAGGAAATACGGCTCGTACCCCTGCTCCATTGCTTCGTACACAGCCGTCGCACTATCCATCCCGCCAGACACCAGAATCACCGCGCTTTTGTTGCTCATGATTGTTCAGCTGCGTCGAATCGATCGTCGTTCTGTACACCGCACCACACTCGCGGCACCGCGCTCTTCCGACCGGCATCCGAGAGTGACGTGCTCATGTTCCCGGTGCGTCGTTCCATAGGTCCACGTGGAGGCGCGGCGTGTACCGGTAGCCGTACTCCATCGCCAGTTCAGCGACCTCGCTTCGCGTCCCGTCGAGTTGCTCGCGCGTCATGCCCTCCGGCATCAACAACACGTCATCATCGGCGACGGTCGTCGCCGTCGCTTCTCGCACTCGATCAACCAGGTCCGTGATCTCCTGGAGGTCCGACTCGTCGGTCACGACGAACTTGAGCTGGGTCTCGTAGTCGTCGACCATCTGGGACAACGCATCCATGTCGATCCGGTTCTGTTCGTGTTTCTCCTCCCACTCGCCCTCTCCTTTCGGGTCACGCTCCGGTGTCGGCGTGCTGCTCGCCAGCTTTGGGCTGATACTTGCCAGATCGATCGGCGCGTCCCGATGGATCGTCCCGTTCGTCTCCACCGTCGTGTGATACCCCCCTGCGTCAAGCCGTTCTAAGAGCTCAACGGACTCCTCGTGGATGAGTGGTTCCCCACCTGTGAGCACGACGTGGCCAGCCTGTTCGTGGGACTGTACTTCCTCCACGATAGAGTCGACGTCGCGCCACGCCCCGGTCGGCTCCCACGAGGTATGGTACGAATCACAGAACCAACACCGCAGGTTACACCCAGAGGTCCGTACGAAGACGGAGGGGACGCCTGCGAGCGTTCCCTCGCCCTGTAACGAGTAGAACACCTCGTTGATCGGGAGGCCCTCACCAGTCGCGTCAGCGTTTGTTGCGGGCTCCTCGATATCGCTAGCGACCGGCATCAGTAACTCGCACAGAGCTCGCCGGTTTCGCTCACCGACACCGACACGTCCGAGACGGTGTCCGGGAACGCATCGAGCATGCGTTGTTCGAGGAGGACGCTCATCACCTCCGCCGTCGGCGGGTGCTCCAAGACGACGAGCGCGTCGCCGTCGCCGGACGCTTCGAACGCGTCGACGAGCGGATCGCCCTCTTCGACGAGGAACCGGTGGTCCCACGCGTCGATGACGTCCGTGACGTCGCCTTTGTCGACGACCCACCCCTCCTCGGTGAGTTCCCCGGTCACTTCGACGGTGATCTCGTAGTTGTGCCCGTGTGGCCGCGAGCACTTCCCGTCGTGGTGGAGGATTCGATGGCCCGAGCTAATTCGGATAGGGTTGTCGTCTCCGATTTGGAGTGTTCGTTGGCCTGCTTCCTGAAGCACATCTGCTTCGGATTCGTCTCTTGATATACTCCGAGCCATACTCGAAGAATATTCGGGGAATATATAAATATTGAGTTTCGATACTCCACCGATGGAACGGCAGCACCACTCACAATCGTCTCGCCATCGACTCTCTCGTTGCCCCCCAGCATCCACTCTGGCCGAGCCGCAACATAGCACCACACGCAACTGTCCGGTCACAGACGGTGGTGACAGCTGATGGAGACTGAGGATACTCGTGCGATTTTTACTGCTGTGTTTGCCGGCTCAATCGTCCTCGCAAACGTCCTCGCAGCGAAACTCACGTGGATCGAGCTGCCGGGGCTTGGCGGTGTCGCTGTCCCTGCTGGGTTCGTTGCGTTCGGCGTCGCGTACCTCGCCTCGGACTTGCTCGTCGAGTACCACGGGAAAGAGTACGCTGCGACTGTGGTCAACGGCACCGTCGTCACGCTCGTCATCGCGTATGCGCTCGTCTTCCTCGCCATTTGGATGCCATCCGCTCCGTTCTACGGTGGGCAAGACGCGTTCGTCTCAACGCTTGGCGGCTCGGCATCGATCATCCTCGCCTCCGTCGTCGCGCTCGCGTTCGCCCAGCATCTCGACGTTCGGTTATTCGCTAACCTGAAGGATCGTACGGCTGGTCGGCATCGCTGGCTCCGAAACTGCGGCTCCACTGCAATTAGTCAGGGCGTGGACACGGTCGTGTTCATCACGCTCGGCTTCGCTATCTTTCCGGCACTCGGCCTCGGTGGGGACCCGACGTGGGGTTGGGCGCTTGTGTCGATTGTTGCTGGGCAGTACATCGTGAAACTGCTTGTCGCGTTGATTGATACGCTTCCGTTCTACGCTGTTACGGAGTTCGTGGAACGGCCGGCTTAGCTCTGTATGTGCCGAATGTAGGCCAACCTTCGTTGCTGAATAAGGCGAATATATGTGGCTCAGTACTTGAGAGACATGTTCGACGTGGGAGGTGGTGAAAGATGGGTGAGTGAGCCCGGAACTACGGCAAATTAAATGGCATGTTGGTATTATCGGGATAAATTCACATCTACTTTCGTAGACTGAGCACCGTCTTTGGATATTCTGGTCAGGAAAAGATATAAGTCACAGCTGAGCTTATCGCAGCTCGTTACATGTTATACAGACGACGAACACTATCAACGCCACACGGGAAATTAGAGACACCTGTTCTCTTCCCAGTCCGTAATATCGGGAAGCGATCAAGCGATAACACCCCAGAGTACACGGATGAGATCCCTGACCTCTCGACTGCGATGGTTAACGCTCGGTCGATACGTCAGCGGGAACCACAATGGGATAGAATACAGGACGGTCAGACCCTGCGGAGTGAGATGGGGGTACCCAAATCAACCATTATTTTCGCCGATAGTGGTGGATTTGATTTCCGCTCTGAGGAACTAGACACCACCCCAAAGAAATCGCTCGAAACACAGCAGGCAATCGAAGCAGATATCCTTGGAACAGTCGACGTTCCACTCTCGCGCAAGAATAGAGAACGAGAGAACGACCGGCGGGCAGAAGAGAACATTCAGCGGGCCCTTGCTGCGAGCAATTCGCATGACGGAGACGGCTTACTTTTCGCTAGTGTCCACGGGTACGACCCTGAGACAATACGGAACGGGATTCGATATCTTGAGAAGAACGGTGAATTCGACGGATACGCCCTCGGTAGTCTCGTTCCTATCAGGACCGACTATGAGAAGGTCACAAAACTGATATTAGCTGCACGGCGAGCAACTGACAAGCACCTCCATGCGTACGGATTGGGCGGTCTCGTGTACCAACCACTACTGCTCTACTGCGGAGTGGACAGTTTCGATTCAAGTGCGTTTATCCGAAGTGCTGGTAACCGGAACTACCTGATCCCCGGATTCGGAGGTGAGGAACTCCGACATATCGAGGATCTCGAATACCTTCCTTGTGCTTGTCCGGTCTGTAAAGATCGCACACTTGACGACGTCCGCGAGGACCGTGATGCCCTCGTGAAGCACAACTTGTGGGCACTCACACTCGAACTTCGTCGCTTCCGGTACATGGTGGAAGCAGGCGAGGACGTTGAATCATACCTCGATCTTCGCTTCCGTGGCAACGAAGTAACCGCCCGGGCCTACAAACTAGCAAAGCAGCAAGTCAGGAGACTCACATGAGTGACGACCGCCCCACCGTTCGACCGGTTAACCTCGGTCGACTAGTCGAACTAACCCACTTGTGTCGGAACGGCGCGCAGTCGACGGATGACATCGTTGATGTACTTAACGTGAGCAAACGGCGTGCACGAGAAACAATCCTCGAATCGACGCGTCTCAGTCTCACTGAAGAAATACCTGACAAGGAAACCTACGCGGCAACGTCCGTCGGTGAGCGCTTTATCGATGCCGTCGAAGCAAGCAATTGGGAGAAAGTCAGCTCGGTTCTGCAAACTCACAGTCCACACTACGGCGAGTTTCTCGGTCTATTCGAAGATGGTAGCACCATCGAACCAGATGTGGCGCTGGAACTACTTGAAGAACAAGCCGAGTTTACCCCTTACGAATATAACGAGACATCGTTAGATGTCATCGGAGCTTGGGCGCAGCGCCTCGGCGCGATCCAGAGAAACGCGTTCGATGGGACCTTCTATGCAGTCGAAGAAAGCGAAGTGCCGCCAAACTTCCCGTACGTGTTGCTGTCTGTTGCTGACAGCCTAGAAGAAAGTGCTGGCGTGAATCTGAAGAAGCGGTATCTCTCGATCCCCGAACTTCGTGAGCATACCTGTGAGCGCCTCAGTTGTGACCGTGCTACGTTCGATGAAGCCCTGCGGACGCTTGCACAACAAAACATCGGACGGATAGAGCTCTCCGGAGCACCGATCGACACCGGTGCGAAGGAGGCGCGTTACGGACTCAAAACGATCGAACTGGCCGATGGTGGCGGTGATCTCGTCACCACTGATCAGTCTTCAGAGCAGGTGATGCGTGGTGTCGAACAGCTTGGTAAACAATACTACTACCTCGCGGTGTACGACCGCGACCTCCAGTTCAACAACAATGACAACTGACAATTTTGAGATTACAGACGAACAGCGCGACTACTCATCCCTCGGTCTCGACGAAAATCCGTTTCCCTACAGCCCAGTCCCTTCGGACGATCCAGAGGTTTACTGTGGACAGGATCACGTGGCGAACGCGGTAAGCGATACCGTGTCGTCGGTGCTCAGTACCGGAAAATCGAAACACCTCGTCATAACCGGAAAGTACGGAAATGGGAAATCACACACCCTCAAATACGCACGCTCGCTCGTCCGTGACCGCGGAGATGTTCTCGTGGGATATGTCGCTCAGCCTGGAGAAGGGTTCCTCGACGTCTATCACGAGTTCATGTACGATCTCGGCTTCGATCGTGTACAGGAACTTGCGTACGAATTCCTTTCTCACGTCGCCCGAAAGCATACCGAGACGAATCCGATGGGGGCATCCTCGATGAAATCGCTGATCAATGAGGGAGAGATTCTGCTCTCAGAACTCGTTCCAGAGGCTGTCCAATTATTGAGCGATGTCACAAAGTTCGCTGATTTCGCTCGTGCGATTGTACACATGGTCTATGAAGACACGAACCTCTACGCGTGGCAATGGCTCACCGCAGAAGGCATTCGATACGAACAGCGGAAAGAAATGGAGATCCACAGCGCACTCGACGACGACACGATGGGTGTCCGTGCGTTTACTGCGCTGAAAAACATGCTCCTCGAACTCGGCTACACCGGCGTCTTCGTCTTCGTGGACGAGTTCGAGAGCGTAGCGCGACTCTCCCCAAAAAACGAACAAGCGACGCTCAACAGCCTCCGACACCTGATGGACCAGAACAGTTCCGGACTCAGCATGATGTTCGGATGCGCCCCGGAAGTCTGGCAGGAAATCATGAGCGAATACCACGCCTTCTCCGAACGCATCGGTCGAGAAGTCTCCCTCCGACCGATGACCGAAGAGCACCTAGAGACTCTCGTGGATTCGTATCTCGACCTAGCTTCCGATGATCCGGTGTCAGTGGCCGATGTATTCGAAGAAGACAGCCTCCAACTTATCTTACAAAGCTCACAAGGGAACGTACGACAGGCACTATCGATTTGTAGCTACACGGTCGATGATGCCGCCGAACGGGGACGGGCAAATATAGACGCGGAAATCATTCAGGAAGTCGTCTCGTAGAATATCTTGCCCCTATTGGGACTCACTTGACCCCAATCATTATTCTCCGCCGAGATCGTCGGTGGACTAGATGATTGAACCGCTCGTGCTGGCGGCGGCGAAAGATTTCCTTGTCACCGATGGCACAGAGCACGGATACGCGATCGTTGATGCACAGTTTCTTGTAAGTCAGTGGGGAGAGACAGAGGTTGCCGATGAAACCATCGAGAGACTCTCACCGATTAATGCACTGAACCTCTCTGCAGGGCGTCCAGATGCTCTCGTGGCCGTACCGAATCCGGATGCGTTTGAAACGAGCACGGAACAGGTCATCTCCCCACTACTGTGCGCTGTCGAAGCTAAAGGTCACTCTGGTGATTCCGTTAACGTCGCTGAGGCAATTACACAGGCACACGCACATCTCGATGAGGTTAATCTCGGATTCGCAGCTGTCCCGAGGCAGAGTGTAAAACCAATTCACCGTCGTTTAGCCGGAGAACTTGATATTGGACTCCTCCTGGTTGATGAAGCTGAGAGCGTTGAAGTCGCCGAGAAACCGAGAGCGGTCGGTGCATCGACGACCCCGTCCACCGAGACGATCCGATTTCATGCCCGAATCGGAGGTGATGTCCCGTCGAAATTGAAAAAGAATCATCCAAAAAATGCAGTCGGGTATGCACTTTCAGTTGCTGCCGATGGCGACGCTGAAACGCTGTGTGAGGAATACGTTATCGGAACTACGTCGGATGCACGGCTGGATGCAGAAGCACTGGGTCTAGTCGCAACCGGGAGTGGTGAACCCACACTGACCCCCAAAGGAACTGAATCTGTTCGGACACTTTCGTATTGTTATGATGGTGTACTGCCTGCGCTGGAGAAAGTTAACGAGTATTACGGTTCTCAGAAGCGACTGATCGACGTTGAACCAGCGATGGGGATCGTAGCACGAGACGCGATTCTGCAGTATCCGCCGACGCAGGAATTACTCAACGTTTTGGACAATATCGCTGAAGAGGGCTCCGAGAAATTCCGCGTCGATCAGGTCGCAAAACGCCTTGCAAGACGTCGCCCGGAGTTCGCTATCGACTTGTTTCTCAGCACGGATCCGAAGACACGGCGAGACGCTCTACGGGATCAAGAGATGCGGTTAGACGTATTTGATCGAGAAGAAAACTACCACACAAACACGCTATTCCAGTACAAGGCCGTGCTCTTCCACACTGGTCTTCTCACGTCACGAGGATTAGATACCCTCGCAGATTTAGATTTCTCTGAGGAGAAGGACTCTCAGCTGTGGATTCCCGAGGATAGTATCTGAATCAAACGAACAAAACTCGTCTATCAGAGGGTACAAAGTGGGACCTCAATCACGCCAATCATCAATTGATGATTGTCCTGGTGGTGTAGATATTCGTTGATATTCTTCGAACTCATCCCATTCTAGATGTTGATCGCGGAGTAGTCTCTTTACTGATGCATGGATCGATGGCGCGACCAATATACCTCTGACATGAGAATCAATCGACTCTCGAAAATAGGAAACATACCGTTGGAGTTGATCGACATGAGTATACTTTGCAGTAGGCTGTTTTACTTCAATGATGACCGGATTTCCATCGATGTCCTTCCCGAAGAAATCAATTCGTCCGTGTGGAATCTTTCGCTCGTGTTCTATAATGCGGAGACCATCTTCGATAGACTCTGGACTCAATTCTATCGCTCGATGCATTTGTTGTTCCGTCTGGTCCTCTTGTAGCATGGCGTCATCTTGTGCGCCATGGCGCACAGCAACTGATGCGGCAGTAATATCCACTCGAATTGTTTCATGTTGACTACTCGCACTATAGATCCGAACACGGTCTTCTAGAACAAGCGTCTCTAGGGTGCTCCGAACTCCTTGGGAAGCAACTGCACGCGCAGATGTCGGGCGGTGAACAACGACGGATCCATCTTTTTTACAAATAATTACTCGCTCTCCCTCGCCGATCGTACCTTCTCGATTGCCCGTAAATTCCACGTCACAAGTTGCATAAATGGTAATGAGTTCGCTATTCGCATGGCCGCTAGCCACAAAATCAGCGAGCTCCCTATGAGAGGGCGATCGAATTAAATTCAATTTATTCACCCATTTGTGGCTTTACTACTAACTCATTCGGTGACTGGCATGATATGGCCAAACAATCTTTGATCAAGTGAGTTGGCGGTTTGATTAGCCGAATAAACACATGTGAGATGAGATTCTAGACGTTAGCGGCTACACAATATAGGTTCAAAAGCCGATCAAGAGTAGTTGTCTATCCCGGATTGAGAACCTGTTGAATGGTCCGTTTGACAGTACTCAGCCGCTTCATCAGGAGTGACTGAGTCTTTTGAGTCACAGAGAGCAGCAGAGAAATTCTTGAGGTAAGTCCCTTTCAGACCTACTACCGTTGACCCAAATTGTTTGCCTTCCTCGGTTCGTGCAGGTACAGAAATGACCTGTTCGTATCCCTCTTCAATTCCTTCCTGATTAAACAGAACGACAGTCGTTTCTACCGGCGTGGAACTGAGAAGCCCGTTAAGATCGATCGTGTCGTAATACTTCGCCCCAAGAGCGAGAAAAACGACATCAAAGCCCCCATTATCAATCAGTTCCCTCACCCGCTGAGTAAGCTGAAACCGTTCCGCCCGTTCAGCAATCTCCGCTTGAGACATTGAATTAAATGTGGCTTCGTACGGAGGCAGACGCTGGTCCTCGTTGACGAGTCCGAAACCCGCACTGACAAAGAATCGCTCCACGTTGTGACCTTTTGTCGTAAGCGCATGGATTGCCTCCGTGATTCGGCGTTGCTGCTTCCCATCATACAGATCCTTCGCTCGAATCCCCTCAATACCTAGACTCTCTAAGAGACTCTCTGGATCCTCTGATTTCGTTTCTTCCTGATTGACGACTGGATAGTCCTCCGGATGAGATTTTGTCCCTGAACACTGATCGATAATCAGGATCCGCATTCAGAACTCCCCCAACTGGATCTGGATGTCTCTGCTCGGGACAGGATCTGAATCGTATCCCAGCCTTTCCAGAGTCCGACCTCGAACCTCTTGCGGATCTTCCACTATCTCGACACTATCGATATCAAAGCGTGCTTCCCCGTCAGGATCATAGTAGAGGATCGTATCGTAACGGCCGGCCTTTCGTTCAAGTTCTTCTGAGATCCCAGAAGGATCGAGAGAGACACTCGACGGGCCGGGTTCCCACCACTCATGGACACCATTCGCATCAAGGACACCAATCTCCGCAACCGGAATATCATGCACCGCATCCCAGAGCTCCCCGTACATGTCCGTGAGGTAGCCTTCCACGGTGTTTCGGCCGAATAGGGAGCTATCAGCAGGAGCCACGATCAGAATCTTCGGCAGATCACGCTTGAACTGTTGATAAAATCGATACGTGTTGTGGAATCCGCGGCGTCGGTTCCGGTTATTCCCTCGGAAGATGGCGACCTCAATACCCAAATCCTCGCAAATCGGACAGTCACACCGATCCCACGGACGAGAGCGAAGCGTCTTCCGGTATCCCTCAAGCAGATTCTGATCATCAACTAAGTCTGATACAGCATAGTTCTCTAACACCGTCCAGACCTGTTTAAACGTCGCCATCTCCCCGGACTTCTCTTCGAGTGCTTCCACGCGATCTGCAGTTCGAGGGAATCCCTCAGCAACCTCTCGACCGGTGTTAATAATCTCAATATACTCGTCGAAATCAACTGGATCGTCAGCGTCATCGACACGCAGCAGTTTCACAAGTTGCTTTCTGAGATCATCACTGAAACTAGCCTGCAACTCGCACCCATACTCGAAATCATCACGGAACTCGCTAGTGATCTTCCGAAGGAGCCTCGCATCGTATATTTCATCATGCCGGTGTTCCTCTAGGTAGTCAACGAGTGCGTCAAGCACGAGGTCCGCTTCCGCGTACCAGCCACGGGTCCGTCTCGAAATCGAGTCCTCATCGTCAAAAGCGCGCAAGGCATGCAACACTTCTTGACCGAGCATTGACTTTTTGACGGCAATCTCAAGAGAGTCACCGGGTTTCGGGTACCGAACGCGGATGGCATCGAAACGCTCGTCAGGGTTCAAGTGATAATTGTTTCCGCCTGTCCACGCTGCTCGGAGCATGCTTGCGCTGTCTATCGAGGACATCTGTGCTCGACCGACTGTCTCGAAGCCATCCGTCTTTGCGAACCCAAATACGTGGGTGTCGATCCGTGTCTCGTGTTCTGACTCGAACTCTGTTATTCGGTGCCCTACCTCTGTGACAATTTCCTCGACCTGCTTGAGTTGACTCCCAGCAACGCCACCAATGCCGACGTACTGATAACCCATCTCGAGGACTTCGTCCAGTGCCTCGCCGTAGGTGGTCGGATTCCATCCCTGAAATGCAGCCATGAGGTGAAATGACCAATCCCCATTATCGTAGAGCTCACGGATCTCGGCCGCATTCTCTAGCGTCATCTCATACCTATCCTGCTTATCATCTTCTCGATAGACTGCACGAGGGTCACGATCCATGCGTTGGAGAACTCCCTGAACGCTCCCCTCGAAATCCTTGTGAGTAAAAGGTTTGACTGCGGATACGCCGTAGATCGAATCGTCGTACCGCTCGACAAGATCAGGCCACTCTGCGGGCCACTCATCGACCATGATGTCGACTTGCTCGGTGAGCTCTTCGGGGAGATCACTTTCCGTGAAGTCTGGATGGAAAGCGTGCTTATCAAGATAGAGACGCCCCTTCTCCTTCCCGGAGCCAAGCACGAGATGGTCGATCGTGACTCCCACGGTCACGTCGAGTGCCTCGTAGAACTCCAGCATATCGTCGTTCCCGTATCGAGGAAATGGGAGCGATTTGTACCCCCATGCTCCACAGTCGCTGATCGTCGGGAGCCAATCTGGAATGGTAAGCTGAGGGTCATCGTAGACGCCGTGCTCAGTCACTCGGTCGTACTTGCGCTGACTATCTTCCACCTGCTCGCGAGAAATAAGTACGCCGTCAATCGGCGTCGTTTCGTAGTCGAAAATGTCCCAGATGAAGTGACGCTCCCGCTCTTGCTTGTCCAGATTAGAGAGTTCATCGTGGACAAAATCGTAGCGGGCATCGACCGCGTCCTCCCACTCGGGCACGTAGAACTTCACAGCGTTAGTTCACCAGCGCTGGATTACGTCCAATCCTATTTCAATCCATCCTATCGTTGGTCGGCTCTTTGAGACTAACATGACGATCAGTACGGTGCTGGGGACGAGCACACGAACTACCTCGCGTACGTCACCGACGCGCAGTTCGAGCAAGCCGAGATCGAAGAAGTATTGCAGTACGTCGAAGGCAGGGAATAGATCGGCAAGCGGGACTAACCCCCGAATCGCTTCTACGTCATGGTAGATCGATGGCTTCGGACAGCGTCATTCGCAAGTCATTGATGAACGCTTCTGCGACGGTAATCCGGGTGGGTTCCGCCGAGTAGCGACTTCACGAACCAGTAAATCCTGGCGTTTATCGTCGCGGTAGCTTGTTTCCATCTCGCCTCCTTGTTCGGGGAACAGAACGATACCTGGAACATCATGAGCGAGCGGCTCTGTTGAAATCCTCTTCTTCAGATAGGTTTTCGTGTGAAACAGCCGGTCAGTAGATCTGCCTACTCCGCAATCAAGAATTATACAGTTCTATTCCCGGTTACTCAGTCCGGCACCAATTGCAGCACCAAGTGCCACTCCGATAGCGAGCCACAGTCCGATATTATCCGTAGCAGAACCGATAGCGACCCCAATCGCAAGTCCAATCGCCATCCCTATTCCTGTGTCTTTCCCGCTCGGTCCTGTCTCCCTTTCCCTGCTCATGTACTATCAGGTGACGTTAGGAGACGGTAAGCCCACCGTCTGTATTGATCGCAACTGGTCAGAATATATCACTTCCTAAGGATTTCAACAGAGCCTCACTGTTGAGAATCAAGCTTTATATATTACTGCTTGTAGAATACTACCACCTCTCGTGTGCGATAGACTGTCAGAACTAACTGGAGGGAACGAGGCGACGTTCGTGATCCTCAACGACCCCAAGGTAGGCCAACACACGCATGAAGAGCGGGCGCAACTGCGGAGTCTTCCCCTACTCAAGGAATTGGGATTCTCCAGGTTCCTCCACCGGCCGTTGTGGGATAACGGCTTTCGAATGGTGGAGTACGAGTTCATACCGACGGAAGAACTGTACGAGCGAGATGAACTGTTCCCGTTAGTTCACGTGGTGAGTCAGAAGGGGTTGAAAGAGACGGAGGTTCGGCGACACGAAATTCCATATACTGGTGAGCAACACATCGTCAAGGATCTGCTCAGAAAACGATCTGAAGACGATATCTATATTCTCGTCACGGATTCTACCGCGCCGAAAGCCCCAGCAATCTCACCCAGTCGACCGATCACCGATGAGTATGGTCCGGTGACTACAGTCCGGTATCCGGACTTCGTGGACGAATACGTCAAGACCCAACTCGACTCAGCGATACCGATGACGACGACGAGAAACTATTTTTTCCATCAGGTCTCGGATCACCATCGGTCACATGGGCTGGAAGGCGATACGCTGCTCTCGTTGTTCGATTACGACAGGATCCCACCAGACAGTCCGGCATGGGAACCGCTCTACTTCTTCGTAGAGCACGACCTCGACCAAGTACTCGAGCGATACACGGAGCGGATCCGAGAAACCCTCCGGTCGTGGCTCGAGCGTGGTGACGTCACTGATATCGCAAACAAGATGGACGAAATGCTGACCCGATGTGGATTCCGAGCGGACAGACTGGACGAACAGCGCCAAATGAACGCTGAGCAATACGACAATGTCTGAATACACGTACAACGACGACAAACCGTCGAAACTCCTCACAGGGTACAGTACTGTTCGCGGGGCTGAACTGAAGTCGATCTACACCTTCGTCGGCGGTGGTCAGGACGTAACAGAAACAGATATCGAAGAGCGATTCGGCAGGCCAGATTTCGCATCGGGAAACACGAACACAGTTCATATCGATAGTTGTCTCCGGTTCTTGGAGGCGATCGATATGATCGAAATTTCCGATACGGACGTCGTCTCCCTCACGAACGACGAGTTCTATCCTGAGCTCGAGTCGTTTGAGCCCCGATTACTCGCCCACATTCGAAAGCAAGAGGGAGAGCAGTACCACCTCTCATACCTGTTCGACATCACCGCTAAACAGGATACCCGCAGGTGTTCGCTCGAGGAACTCTTGGAGGTTGCAAAGGGAGACGAGACCAACTTGTTCGACCTTGCCTGGCGGGAAGAGAAACTCCGGATGTGGGCGAACCTGGCCGATCACGTTGGCGCCTTGAGTTACCTTAGCGGAGACGGTGAGAACGAAGTCATGACCTCCCCTGCACGACCATTACTGGGTGAACTCCTGAGTTGGTACAACGAGAACGGCGAGGACTCGAAGCGATTCGCTCGAGCGATGGAATGGATCGACTCGGAATTCCTCGGTGTGTTCTCCGAGTCGCTAAACATCCCTACAGTCAGCGTCGGCGTAGCCGACGTGCTAGCAAATATGGTAGACGATGGGGTCCTCACCCTTCGTTCGATGAGCGACACAGAAGACGTGGTCGAACTCCCGATGCCCAACGGTGGAACACGGAGAATTTCGACATTCAACATCGAACGGCCGTTCCCCCAGAAGCCGACGTACTGGTATCCGATTGACCGAAATGAACGGAGGATGAACCCATGAGTGTTTTCCACAAAACGTGGGACGACGACGTCGTCTCGAACTATATCAAGCAGGAGTCGCAACAGAAGTCACCAGATGTCTTCCTCGAGACACATATCCCGATTCGGAAGATACGTGCGGAGAGTCTGATCGGCCACAATGGCGACTTCGTCTCCGATGAACAGATCTTTGATCATATCGTTCAGTCGGATCCCACATCAGATGAAAACCGGATCTACATGCTCAAGGGCGAAGTCGGGAGCGGGAAAAGCCACCTCTGCCAGTGGCTCGAATATGAAATAAACGGTGACGGCGAACTCGGGGGTGCTGACGAGCACGTCGCGATCCACATCTCCCGAAACAGTACTCGCATCAGCGATATCCTCGACAAGCTCTACGAGCACATCGATGCAGAGTACGATGAGGTGCAAGACATCGCGACGCTCAATGCCGCCGATCTAGCGGACTTCATCATCTCGAGTCTACGGGCCTTCGAGTCGAATCAGTACGACCACAACGACTTCGATTTCGAGGAGTTCCTCGAAGATAACTCGAACGGACCGGATCTTCGGAGTGTTCTCGAGCGGAACATCAACGAATACCAGGAAGCTGTCGAGGATGAGGATCGCGAACAGCGGATCGAACTCCTCGAACGTGAGGAATTCAACGAGATCTGTCTTCTCAAGTTCGGCCGGTCGGTCTCTGATGAGGATATCTTCCCCCGCATTCGAACCGCGATTCACGATCGACTCATGACGAACCTCGGGATCGAGGATTTCCGAGGGGAACTCATCGACATCGCTGACCAATATCAAGCGGAGGGGAAGCGTCCCGTGCTCATCTGTGAAGACGTGACCACGTTCACCGTCATGAAGGACGACTTCATGGATCACATCTTCCAACTCGGTGATGGAGGTGAGACGATGCAGAGCGGATTCGACGTCGTACTGGGGTATACGACCGGGTGGGAGTCGGAGAAGGCGGATGACGCGCTGATGGTCGGCGATCTCTCGTACATGAGACAGCGAGCGGTCGGCTACCTCGTTATGACGAACAGAGACGGTGAGGCATATTTCCTCGAGGAGGGCGCGATGCCGATCCAACTCGTCGAACAGTACCTCGAGGCGATCAAGTCGCACTCCGACGTCCCCGAGCATCCGTCGATCGATGACGATGCATTCGACGACCTCTATCCATTCAGCAAGCGGTTCATCATCAGGGCCTACGATCATCTCGAAGAGGACGGCAATCTCCAGCAGACCCCCCGGCTTCTTCTCTATCACGTGATCGGGGACTGTCTTCGAGCGAGTGTTCCCCCGCATGAGAAAGTGAGGAACCATGGATATCTCAGAGACTTCTCTGCTCCCACAGCGGTCGGTGGATACGACTCGTCTTTCCGGTCCCTGACGAAGTGGTACGGTCGCATGGACGATGGTGATGTCGTCGTCCCCGAGGCGTGTTTTGAGGCATTCGACATCCCGATTCCTGACGAAACCACTGTCGAGGATGGCCTCGTCCGGTTGAACGTCGTCTACGAGGATATCGGGTGGACCGTGCCCGACTCGGATCTCAAACCTATTGATCCCTCGGAGGCCGGAGCGGGTGCTGGAGAAGTGGGAGAGAAAGAGACGGACGATGAAGATGACTCCGGCTCAGGAGGCGAAATTGACCCGACGACCGGGAAGACAAAGACGTCCTCGACAGTAGACTCAGATGGCGAAAGTGACCGTTCCCGGAAGATCTCTCAGTTCCAGGATTGGTACGGGACCGGCGGAGACTTCCCCAGTTCTAATCGGCTCAAAGAGGGCGTTCGGGCCGCGCTCGAAGCGTTTTACGACCCGGCTCGACTCGCGAACGAAAACGCGACGACCGATGGGACAGCGGGATTCTATCACGCGCGGGGCGACTTACAGGTCGAAATCAGGGGTGCAGATCAGAGCAAGGAGAGAGCGATAGTCGTTCCGCACAAACCGGATGGAGCCGTCGGTGAAGACGTCTATGAGCAACTCCTGCTCAACTTCATGATCCGCGGACTCGATGGAGAATTCCGGCCGGGGACAGACTTCGATGCCGTACGGGCGTGGGCCGATAACAAGGTCGTCGATTTCCGGTCGAAGATGCGTGACGATCTCGAAGCTGAACTTCCTGAAGGAATGACGCTCGAGGAGTTCCTCGTCATGTCACGGTTCCTGCTGCAGAACGCCGCAGAGGGCGTGAGCTCTCCGGACCGGGTGACGCTCTTGCGAGACCCGGATGAATACAACGTCCCTGAAACGTCTCCGTTCAAACAGGATGATCCCTTGTTCGATGTCGGCTCTCTCAGATCGAATTTCATCGACTTGTCGACACGAAAGACGGACCTCGGGTTGCTGTGTCAGGGATTCTTCTTACTTAAGCAGAACTTCGTGGACGAAGAGCGTCTTTCTCCGGCGATCGAGTCCGTCTCAGAGAACTTCGAAGACTATCTCGCCGCACTCACGAAGATCTCCGCATCGGAGATCCCCGATGCATACAGGATCGGGACGACGCGAAATCAAGCCAACGTACAAGTCTCGGCATTGTACGAGGCCGTTTCGGATTACGCAACCGCGCTCAGAAAACTGGAGCAAACGTTCGATGTCGCCACGATCAAGGAAGATATCGATGTCGTAGAGGGACTCTACAGTCCAACTCACACTATCGACGATCTCACCGAGATGTACAATCGACTCAAGGAAGCTATCGCGCCGCTCGATATCAATTTCAAGGAGCGGTGGGAGCGTGTATCTTCGACTCTCGCTCGTCTGTCGGACGAGGATATCGAGGAATTCGGGTCGATCATCGAAAGGTATCGCAAGGCAGCTCCACAAAACGGGGCAGAGATACTCTCTCTCATGTACGGGTACAGCGAGAGCAGGGCCGTGTATGACGAGTGGAACGTGTATGAGACACTGTCCGAAATGCTCGGAGAACTCGAAGATCACGAAGACGTCGATGGGAACGAATTTCGTGAACTCGTCCGCGACTCGACTGAATTCACGGCCGTACAACAGGCGCGAGGGAGCGCACTGAATACGATCGAGGGGATCTAACATGAAGACAGAGCAACGAGATATGCTCGACCGGCGGATCGAGAAACTCGAAAAGAAGGCGGAGCGAATACAGAACGCCCGAGATACGGACAACCAGGCAGAGTCGGCGAGGAAATCTCTGGCCCGGCTTCAGTCAAAGATGAGTTCGATCGAGGACACTGCATCGGAACTCGGTTTTTATGTAGCAGTCCTTGAGGACGTCTTCGACGGGACGCGACCGACTGCTGTCGACTCTGCCCTGTTGGCCGCAAAACGTGCAGTCGATATCGACGACGAGACGTTACTCACCGACGCTGAGAACAGGCGCCTCTCAGACCACATAAACGATATCTCAGAAGCCGAAGACGACTTACGACGTGCACGAGATTCCGTGACCAAAATTATCGAACGAGAGCATCAGAATTCCTGGGAGGATGACCTCGATTCGGCCAGCCAACTGAATCAGATCATTGGAGGCAAGCATAGCGAGTTCGAGTCCCTGATCAACTCTATCTATTCGTTCCTCAATCAGGACGTCTGGAAGTCGAGTAACTCTCCGACGGTTCTCTCTCAACGATGGGACGAACTCCAGCGGAAATGGGAAGAGAACTCGGGTAAGCACGGATGGGAGCCGTTCCAGGAGGAACACGATCTCTCCAATAAGACGATCGAGGAGATCAAACAATTCACTTCCCAGGATACAGTCCATCTGTCGGACTTCTCGATTTCGAGTCTCGAGGAGATCAAAGGCGTCGAAGAACTCGAGTCGGCCTTGGAGGTGAGTCTGCACTCATGAAGGATCCGGCACAGCGTGCGGAGGCGATGAAAGAAGCGTACGAGTCGTATGTCCTCGGCAACAAGGCACCTGCCGCGAAGAACGTCTATCATCGGTTCCAAGCGACCGATACCGATGAGTCGTTTATTGGGTCGAGAGGGCCGTTCCTGCAGGCCCTCGATATCCCGAACTGGAGCGATCAGAGTTGGGAGGAGTTCGCTGCTGAGGCGAACTTACACCCGTTGCTTAGCGATGCGTTCTCGTCGCTCGGGTTCCGGCGCCTCTACGACTTCCAAGAGCGTGCTGTCTCTTCGGTGAGCCAAGGAAACAACACCCTCATCACCGCAGCGACCGGTCGGGGGAAGACCGAAGGATGGCTGATCCCGATTCTGGATCACGCTCTCCGCGCGAACGAGGGGAATCTCGAGGGAACTGACCCGGATAGTGTCAAGGCACTCCTCGTCTATCCGACAAAAGCGCTCGCACAGGATCAACTCAAACGCCTCATCGAGTATCTCTACAAGATCAATCGGAACCTCCCGAAGCGGAAGCGCATCACCGTCGGGATCTACGACGGAGATACTCCTAACGACAAGGGACGGAAAGGTGCCGAAGGGTACCTTCGGTCCTCGTTCAAATTCTTCGAATGCCCCGGATACAACGAGGATCTCGCGAAATGTCAGGGGTGTTCGAAGGATCTCCGCGTGTCACCGGACTCCGGCCGCCTGAAAGTCAGGCCCACCAAGGAAATGTGTGAGGACGATGTCCCGCTGGAATTCATCAACCTCACCAAACAGGACGTTTTGAACAGGGACGTCGATATCGTCCTGACCAACCCAGACACGATCAACTACCGGGCGATGAATATCAACGCGCCCGAAGAGCAAGAGACGTTCATCCACGAACCGGACTTCCTCGTTTTTGACGAGGTCCACACCTACACGGGGCTGTTCGGGAGCTACACCTCGATGTTGGTAAAGCGGATACGTGAGATCCGACAGGCTCGTTCCGAGGGGAACGACTTACAGGTCATTGCCAGTTCTGCGACGGTGAATAATCACAACGAACTGTTCCGGAAGGTGGCCGGCGTCGACTCAATCGATCACGTCGACGAGCACCCACGAGAGTTGGAGACGACGACCCCGGACTCGGTTCCGAAATCGCTCTTCGAAACCGAGATCGAGGAACGAGCACTCGTCGATATGGGGAGGGACAACAGCAGGACTCCAGAAGCACTCCAACCGGGTGACTTCGTCGTCGACGATGCCGGCGAGTTGAGTCAGACGGAACTGTCCACTGCCGTCAGTGACGAGTTGTTTGACTGGCTGACCAGGCCAGATCCCGAATCAGCAGCGGTTCAGTGTATCCAGTATATCCACGATCTGCTCCAGGACGAACCGAGGACGCGACGGCAACTTCTTGAGGACCTTCGCACCAAGTTCGATCTCGACGAGGGGGATGCAGAAACTGTCCTTGAGAACGTCCAAACGATCGGTGAGTTCTCCGGATTGTTCGAGAACAGGAGTCACCTCTTCTCGTGGCCCCTAGACGGGTTTTACTCCTGTGCGCGGTGTGATGCGGTCTATCGGGCACCTCAAGGTGAATGCACGGAATGTGGCTACGGATTCGTCACCAGGGCCACGTACTGCAATCACTGTGGTGAGGAGGCCCTGGTTGGATGGTACTGTACGACCTGCAACCAACTCGAGCAGTACACGCCGACGGAGCACGGCGGGAGATATGAGGACGAACACACGTGTCAGCGATGCGCTGCCCGCGGCCTGGAGTCCGAGGCGCTACGTGTAACTTTCCGACCGTGGCTTGAATGCGGTGACTGTGGACACGTCGAGCGACGAGCGACGAGCGACTCATGTGAGGCCTGTGGGGCGCCGACTGCACGAAAAGATCGGACCACAACGGTGTGTGTCGACCCCTCTTGTGAACACGAACAGTCCATCGATAACAGTTGCTCGGTCTGTGGGTCGTCACAGCGACTCCCGCAGCGAACGAGCACAGGAGTCGACTGCCACGAATGCGGAGAGCACCACGAGACGGACGGTCCACAAATCGAGTGTGCTTGTGGAAACACCGTCGTCAATACACGGTACATCCCGTGGGTCGACCGGAACAAAGACTGCGAACGGGTCTACTTCCAGGAATCACCGCCCGACTCCTGTGAGTGTGGTTCCTATACGTTCGCAAAAGGGGGGCTGTTCGAACTGCGCCGCCGCCTCGAATGCCGCAATTGCGAGGACGTGGTGGCGATCGGATTCGAGTGCGGATGTGATTCGCCCGAACTCGTCGAACAAACTGTCGACGTAGATGGCTACGGAACGTACGATTCGGAAGGCGGCCTCCGTTCGGTGACGAACTTCCGGGCAGGGGTCCCGTGTTACCATGCGGGACGACAGTACACCCTGGGACGGTACGATGAGCTGACGTACAGTCAGCAGAACCTCGCCGTGACCACCGCACAGTTCCTCCTCCGAGCAGTGGCTGACGATGAGGGGTTCGACTCGGCGAAGATGCTCTCGTTTGCCGACGCACATTCGGACATGGAGAACCTTCGTCGGGAGTTCGACGAACCGGAGGCGTCGACGTTACTCGATCAACTCCTCGTGACTCCGGCGACTGCGACAGACGGCTGGATCCCGCTGGAAGATGTCTTTGAGGAGGCCTTCCAATCGATATCGACGTTGGAGAGTGAGTTCTCCACGACACGCGACGTGAAGGAAGGCCAGGTATCGCTCTATGCGAAACTCAAGGGACGCGAGCGACGTAACTGGGAGGCGGAAAACGCGATCAAGGATCGGTTACTGCGGCGGGTGATCGTTCATTCGTACAACCCACGATTCCGCGAGCACGATGGGCCCCTCTCGAAGGATGGCGTGCTCGACGTCCGATTCGATCAGGCGGTGGACCTCGACAGCGACGAGCGAGCGCTGATCCGTCCCCTCATCGAGAATGGGAACAGGCTCCATCGCGATACACTCCGAGATGAGAGTGGATTATCGAACCCAACGCCGGTCCTCAGAGGTTTGTTGAGTAGCGACGTCCTCGAATCCGGAGATGATGAAGAGTGGATCTCGATATCTCCCACGGCATTAGAGATCACTGCTGCAGGCGAGAACGACGGCCTCGCGTACAGCCCTAGTCATCAAGAGTCGTATTCGTCGCTCGAACGCTACTTCGATCAGGTCCCAGACGACGCCGTTGCCTATGACACCTCCCTGGCGGAAGCCGCATCCCCGGATCATCCCCGCTTCTCGTATCGGGCGTATCGGGCTACATATGCTAGGTTGATGCTGTTGTGGGCAAACACCTATTACGGGCTCACCGACAAACAGACGCGACGGAACATCGAGTATCTGTTCAAGGTGGGCAAACATCCACACTTCCTCTCGTCCGGCCCGACGATGGAGGTCGGAGTCGACATCGGAGCGCTCGATTCGCTCCTACTGTACGGGACACCGCCCAATATGAACGCCTATCTGCAGCGGATCGGACGTGCGGGTCGGTCTTCGAAGTCCGCTCTCATTCACAGTGTTAGCCAGCGAAATCCGATCGACTACTACTATTACGAGAATCCGGTCGACCTCATCGATACGACCCCGAAAGACGTTCCATTAAACGAACACAACGAGGAGGTCCTCCGTGTTTCACTTTCCTGGGCGGTCTTCGATTATCTCGCCGCGAACTTCGGGATCGATTGGCAGATCGAATACGAAGGAAACCGGGCGAAGGTCACCGGCGGAGATACTTGGGAGCAGAAACCGGATCGGGCCCAGACCCGGGGGTGGAGCAAACTCACCGCGATCCGAGAACAGACCAACGACGTCCTCCAGATGGACACGGGTCGACCGAAGATCCAGGTTCTTGATGAGCTCGTCACTGACTACAGCGACGACATCGAGGACTATCTCTCGAGAATGCTCGAGTACGATTACTGTGAACTCTGTGGACGCCGGTATGAGGATCGTACGTCGTCGGCGGATACTTACTGCGACTCCGATGAGTGTTCGGGCAAGATCCGCCACGCGGCCGACGAGTTCGACCACTTGGTGAGCGAGGCGGTCGAACAGTTCTCCGACCGGTACATCTACCACTATCTCGAGTACACCAACGAACTTTACGACCAATTGGACGAACTCACCGACCGACGTCGCGACCTCGACCGAACGAGACGACGGACGACTGACGCCGACGAGGCGGACAGGTTACTGGAAGATATTGACCGGCTGCGGACGCAAGAGAACGTCATCGACGACCACCTCCAAGAGATCCGCAAAGAGAAATATAGCGACTTCATGCGGACCGCCAGTGGTGGCAAGTTCGCGTTCAACATGCGCTCCATCTCTACATCGGTGAGTGCAACGCTTGTCAAGGGGGACTACAAACGTGAGCAGTTAGGAAACAATCAGGGTCGTGAAATGCGGATGGCGATCAAGGAACTCCATCCCGGTGGTGCCCACGAGCAGGGCAACGCTTCCTACACCGTCTGCCGAACGAAGTACGACGAGTTTGCATCCGAAGAGATACGCGGGACCATCGAGAATTCCACTGCTGCCAACGAGTTCGCAGAGGAACTCGTCTGTCCGGCCTGCCACAGTTCGTATTCAACGGATGCGAGTTCGTGTACCAGTTGCGATGCGAACGTATCGTTAAAACCACGCAAGGTGACAGTCCTCGATTCTGTTACGGCGTATCGCCAAGACCTGTCCCCATCGACGGGAGATGGATTCCGTGCTCGAGAGGTCTACCGGGAGTCCGACGAACAGATCCAAGGGACGTTCTCCGAACGAGAGACAGACGTCCTCTCATTCGATGTCGTTGATGCATTCAACCTCGTCGACGGTGACGGCAACCGCGTCGGAACGCTAGAGTATGGGGATATGGATGTCCTCATGCACTCGACTTCCTACCGTGCGAAATACACTACTGGAAAGGTCGACGGTCGTGAGACACTGTTCGAGCGCTGTGGTCACGACGAGTGTGATGGGGTCATCGTCCGTAACGAGGACGAACACGAAGCTCGGTGTACGGTTAACCCTGACCACGACCCGGACGGATACGAGAACCCCTCGGAGTTCGTTCGCCTGGGGTACGCGTATTCGACAGCAGGAGTACGGGTCGATCTCGTTGAGGACGATGGTGAAGGGGCACACGCTCTGACCCACGGGTTCCGTATGGCGCTTCAGTATCTCGGGGGCGTGGACGTCCGTGAACTCACCGAGAGTGTTGACGATGACGCGCTCTATCTATTCGATTCACAGGAGGGGGGAGCCCAGATCACCCGCCTGCTCGTCGAAGAGGATGATGGGGAATTCCGGAACTTCAACGAGGCAGTCGGCCTAATAGATGAGCACTTCGAGTGTGACTGTGACGACGGCTGCCCGCTCTGTGTGTATCAATACGGGTGTGATACGTACAATGCTCCGGAGAGTCTTGATAGATCGTATATAACTGAGTTACTCAGTCCACTTACCGAGTTGGAAATTAGAGCGAACTAATTGATCTTCCCTTGCCGGTGGTCGGTGGTTTCGTCTGACCGCCGGCGTAAGAATGTATCTCTAGCTTCGCTTTCAATATCATTGTTTACGTTCGGATCTTGAATGCCGAAACCAATCCCCTCATCAAGAAGATAATCTGTATAAAAACAGTACGGGTGGGTTTGGGGCAGCGAGGTAATCGGAGAAATAGGCCTCAACTCCTTCCAGTAATGGAATTCATGAATAACTTTCTGCCTGTTCATCAACCAATTCCTCAAGATCACGCTTCGAGCGAAGCGTCGGGCCGTGGCCGATCAGCAAGATGTTCTCAGCACATGAGAGAAGTCGGTACAACATCTCCGGTTGGTTGAGCGGCGGACGCAGTATTCCGAGGCCGTTCGATACGCCGAAACTGACGATCGCCGTTCCGGCGACACCCGCACCGAGTTGTTCCGGCAATTTCACCGGAACGGAAACCCCTTGTTCCTCAAGTCGTTGTCGCAGTTCGTTGGCGTGAGTTTCGAAGGGCGTGACGATGGAATCGGGATCGTAGTCCTCTGCAACCTGGGCGACGATTTTAGCCTCGGGCCGATTGTAGAGGAAAGAGCGGGTAAACTCGGGCGTTTGGGCTGCGTCCGTCTTGACGACGACACGGTGGTGTGTCGCGTTCTGCTCCTCATCGAGCGACCGCTTCGATTCGAGCAGCATCGGAATATCGTCGATGTTCACAACCTCTCCCTGCCGCAGTAACGTCGCGTCGAGGTAATCACGCGACTCCAGTTTCGACTGAATAGTGAACGGATTTGCAGTCGTGTCCGAGACGTCGAACACGAGTTCTTGGGGAAGACCCTCCCGTGCTCGCACCGAGGTTCGGATTTCGAAGTCCTCGGCGGCGATCGTCTCTCCGCCTTCGATTTCGAGGAAGGTAAATTCTGTATTGCTGTCGGTCCACGTGTCCTGTGGGTAGAGGCTCTGTACGAATTCGTTCGTCTCACCGGTGAATCGGAGGCTCGTGGCGTTGTCGACCGGAAGGCTGGCGTATCGGCCGTACGCCCACGAGAAGTACGACTGATCGAGGCCATGTTCGACGGCTTCCGGGCTCACCATCGACGGACCGAGGTCGTGTGTATCCCCGATAGAGACGACACGGTCTGCGAGGTCGCTCAAGAAGAGGTACTCGGGTTCCGTGACCTGATCTGCTCCCAGAAGAACGAGCGTGTCGAAGAACCGTACCGAGTGGTCACGGTCGCTGTATACTCCCTCGACGAGCGAATGGAATCGCTCCGTGTTCAGTGCGTATTGAACCGACGAGAGCAACGATGTCGACTCGTTCCATCGCTGCTGGATCTGATGATACGAATCGGACTCCCGGATCGCAGATTCTCCGGTACCGCCATTGTCCATTCGATAGTGGGCTCCGTCAGGTAACGCACGCTCTGCGAGGTCAACCAGTTCCGGTGTCGCCCCGAGAATAAGCGTTCGCTGGTGTTCCTCCGGGACAGTCCCCTCGGTCGAGTTGGTGGTTCCAGGAATCGCAGGAAGTTGGGCAGTGACGGTAGACTCCACTAGTGACCCGAGGATACTCGTTCGGTCCGGCCGGACCGGCACGTGAGCGAAGAGTTCGGTGTTATCGAGGTGTGATGCGATCTCGCCGGGGTCGTCGATATCGATCGCGTTCTCCCCAGTGGACTCCTCAGCCTTCTGTTCGTGTTCGAACCGCCGGTTGTGATCGCGGCGCTGTGCATAATCCAGGTAGGGAAGGAACTTTCTGGAGACGTGTTCGGGCTCGAACGTCTTCTTCGCTCTGTACGTAACGTCGTCACGAAGGAATTGAAGCGACTGCCCGACATCGAATTGGAACCGGAACACCCCGTCGTCGACTCCGAGGAATGTGACTCGTTTGGCGGCGATCCCTTCCGTTTCCGGTTCGAGCAAGACAGTATCGCCGGGAGTAAACGCCGGAATCTGTGGGTGATCGACCTCGAAGCGTGCAGTCGCGATGGATGCTCCGTCGAACGAGAGACCCGTGACGAGTCGTCCACTTCGCTCTATAACCGAGTCGTCGAGTTGGTCGAGGAGATCACTCGCCGTCCGGCGCGCGCGCTCCTCGGAAGCGAGCGCTGACCGCAACTCGTTGTAATGGTCGACCTTCTCGGGGTCTCGGAACTCGAGTCGTTCCTCACACTCATCGAACAGGGTGCACTGTGAGGTCGTCCCCCCGTCTGGCGTAACCTCATAACACGACCATCGCCGTTCGGTCTGGCAGTGGAATTTACAGGCCGATGGGAGCGATCCCCGCTCTTGTCGGGCGGATTTATTCGAGGAAACGAGTTCGTCCTCATCACGAAGTCGACAGCCTTCACAATCTCTGTTGTACGGCGAGGGCGGACCGAATGGGTCTCGAGCGTCCGCGACGGCGTTCCGCAACTCGAGAAGATCTTTGACGTCCGAGCGGTCCAACGTGACTGACTCGAATTGGACCTCATCCGTCCCTTTGAGGTTCGGATAGACGATATACCCCTCCGGAACGGCATCGATCGTCTCAAGTACGTCTTCTCCCATATCGGCTCGCTGGAGGAGTAGCCCGAACAGATACAACTTGAGTTGACGAGCGTGAGAATCGGCGTTCACATGGAGTGATGTCTTGAAATCGTACGGTGTGTCGTCGATAACGAGGTCAACATCCCCACGATAACCGTATTCATCGGCCAGCGATTGCTCTGTAACGATATCTGACTTGTCGGCCGCTGCCAATCGTGTGCAGAACTCCTCCGATGTGAATAGCCGGTGGAGTGCCTCTTTCGCATAATCGCGGCCATTGAGTCCGATACCGGAAACAACCAATTGAGCCATGCGAATGCCGAACTCATCATCGAGGACGTCATCAACGTAGGAATCGATATCGTCCTCCGTCCATGACTGATCGACGAACCGTTCGTACGAACCCGTCACTGCTCGTTCAGCTACCCGGTGGACGACATTTCCGCGGAAGCGACTCTCGTTGAGAGAGCGTGGATTGTAGACCTTCTTCACGAACGTGAGATAATATCTGCGGGAACAGGAACTCCGGACCGCCATCTCACCTTTCCCGATCTGGAGTTCCGGAGAGCGAACGAGTACTGAGGTGACGTTGAGGAAGAGTTCGCGCTTGCCGTTCCGAGTCGAAATATTTGGCGTCGCTCGGATTAGGACGGATTCTCCCTTGTTCAATACGGGGTCGCCCCGTCCACTGCCGCCACCGATGATATCGAGGATGTACTCTGCGGTCTTCGAAATTCTCGGGATCTCCGGATTCTCGTACCAAAATGAGAGGTACGCCGGGATATCCAGGTTTCCGCGGGGGTCGTCGATCTCATATCGGATCTTTTGTCCCTTGTTCTCGCCCGGAATCCCGTCGCTCCGGACGCGACACCGGACGGTTACTTCCTGGCTCTCGAACCGCTCGTAGTCATCGTAGATGGTTGCAAGGTCGTACAACATCAGTCCAAGCACACCTCCCGAAGCAGGCGGCGATTGAGTAGTTCTGATTGGTATTTCATTCCGTGTACGCAGTCGCTTTCTTCCGTTTCGAGACAGTCTGGACAGGCGGTAACGCACTGCATGGTCAGTTCTTCGAGTCGTTCGCCGAGTTCTGAGAGGTCGCGTCGCTGTGTCCCCTGTGCGAACCGTTGGTAGGTCTCGCGGACTCTCGGATCTCTGATGATATCACGATCGAGGTGAAGGAGCAAGTCGACCGAGCGGGGTGTCCGTCCGACCGTTTCTTCGACCGCTTCGTACTGCTCTGCGACATAGGCATAGAATCGAGCGGTTTCGCGTGTTTCGAACAGCGATCGGACTCGGTTCTCGGCCAGTGTGGTCAGATCCGCGAGGTTGTATCCATCGGTCGTTTCGCCGAGTACAGCATCACGAGCGTCGACGACTTCACCCCTGAACCCGGTAGCGGACGCGACTCCGTCTCCAGGGTGGTCCTGACCGGAACTCTCATCACTGCTCTTTGAGCTCTCCGTGTCCTCAGCGGCGTTGGTGGGTTCCGGTCGTTGCTCTTCAAAGAGGTTGTACAGGACGTCGCCGTCTCCCTCCGCTAAGAGTTCGATGGCGGTTAGATCGGCAGCTGCCGTATGACAGGCTGCCTGAGAGCCGACTCCGCTGTCGAGTTCGATGTCGTCCGTTCCGAGGTAGTCGTGCACCTCAGTCGCGATCCCCGCACCTCCCTGGATTGAGTCATATATCCCGGCGTGAGCGACACTGTCGTCACGCTGCTGGAAGTTCACATCGTACCAGAGTTCGAAGGACCCGCCCGCCGGAGTCTCTTCGTTTGCCCACGTCGAGAGCGCATGCTCGACCGAGTGAACAACGACCTCCTCGGCGAAGTCACGGAGTGCATCGTCGTCCGAGCACGTATCGAGGAGCGCTTCGATCAGATCGGGGTGCTTCCGAAGTATCGCAAGCACGTCGGATGAGCGCGCTTCCTCATACCCCATCAAGGTGAGTCGGCCCCCACTGTCTTCCGGTCCGAGGAGATCTTCGAGAATCGATTCCAGGTCTCCCATCGAGAGGTCGAAGACTGATTCGGCATCGTAGCTGTTGGTGTCACGACACCAGAAATCCGCGCCAAGGAGGTGTTTCACGAACGGATCGACCAGGAAGACGTGCTCGAGGATCTCCTCAGTGAAGAACAACCTGTCCCATACCTCACGGTAGAGGAGCGAAAACTGGAGGTCTCGTTTGATGTCCAGATGCTCTGAGAATACCCGCTCGATTCGGTCACGGATCTCCTCTCGATCCAGTTCGAACAACAGCAACTGACTACGCTCACGCGCACCCACGAACGCATCGGTATCGTCGGTCCCGTGCTCGTACCTGAGTGTCCGTGAGAGCGTGTCGTTGTTCTCTTTTTCATAGAGAGTCAACAGCGACGCGTAGTAACAACGGAGGAACTCCGTATCGGGCTCGAACCGGTAGCCGTCGACAAGTGAACTCTCGTCGAACGCGGTTCTGTCGCCCGAGAACTCCTCCAAGTGATAGCGGAACCAGAGATAGTTCGTCGTCGGATCGCTCGACCCGAGTGAGAGCGTCTCCCCCATTGGCTCTCGGTCGGCCACGATATTCTGCAACCCGATGTGCCACTGGTACTCGGTGCTCTTTGGCAGGCGACTGACGTACATCGCCTGTGGGACGTACACCGAGACCGCATCCGTTGAGAGACCCATGCCAGTGAAGTCTTCCGTATCGGTCCCGAGGAGATCCTCGAGTTGGTGGTTCTCTCGGAACTCGAACATCGGTTCGATGTCGGCGTACCCCTGTCTGTCTCTGACGATGTCCCACTCGCCCTGCCAGAGGTAGAACTTCCACCGTTGCTTGTACCCGCCCGGAAGGAAGCTTCCGAGCATCTGTTCGAGGTTCTCCGTATCAAGCGGAGCGTAGTCGCCGTTCTTCTGTCGTTCGATGACGCGGATATTGCCTCCGATCGATTCCGGGATGAACGAACTCGATACGATATACGGAGGTTCGGCGACCGGGTCGGCCGCGAAGAGATTGGGGAGGTGGAGATACGGGAACTTCCCCTCGATCGATTGAAGATGTCGCTGGATTCCCTCGAGCCGTCCGAGTCGGTCCGCATCCGAAATCTCGTCGCTCATTCTGTACTACCTCGCATCGACTCCCGTAGCGATTGGGCGAGGGTGTCGATATGGGTTGATGACCCCGTCTTTCCGGCTTCTTCGACTGCGGTTCCGAATGCCTTCCAGAACGCCGTGTCGTCTTCCCCCGGCACCAGCGGTTCATCCAGTGTTTCGAGGTAGTCGACAACGTTGTCGACGACCTCCTCAGCTGTCCCATCGCCGTCGGCTAAGCCGAACCCGGTCCGCAGCCATTCTGCGATGTCACTCCGGTGTTCGTAGAGTACGTCATCGAGGAAGTCGATGTCCGGGCCCTGATTATCCGGACGTCCGCGATAGATACGCTGACTGTTCACACTGTCCGTCACGTTCAGGTAGTCGAAGATAGCGGAGGTCATGTGTTCGGCCCGAACGAACCGATTGTCCTCGTCAAGCGGAATCTCTAGGTGCTCGCTTCCCGGATGACTCAGATACTCCGAGTGATGGAAATAGAACGAATCCGTCGACGTCGACCCGAGAACAACTACGGTGATCGGGTTGTCCTCGGCGTCACGACCTCCCCGCCCTTTCCGCTGGATGAACCCGGGAACTGACATCGGGGCTCGATACTGGTACGTTCCGATGATGCTCGGATGGTCGAATCCGACCTCGAGTGCGCTGGTTGCGATCATGTGCTTCCAGTCGTTACCGGGGTCGGACTCGTCCGATGGCCGCTGACGCTGGCCGCTCTTGTGGATCGCCATGCTCATCGGGCGGAGGTCCATCTGGCGGTCCCGCATTGTCCACCAACATTCGCCCGCCTCATAGACCGAACATTCGTTGAGGTGCTTGTTCGGAACGACCGACTCACAGACCGCCGTCTCGTCCAGTTCCTCGTCGGTTCCCTCCCTAAACCGTTCTTTCGGACAGTCGGGGTTCTCCCCCTCGCCGTGCAGGAACGCATCGGGACGCCGGAGTTCGAACAACCCGTCGTCTTCGGCGTTATCGAGGTACCGACCCAACCGACCGACCGAATCGATCGAGTCGACGAATCCCAATATCCGGTCTTTATCCACGTTCAATCCGTCTCGAGAGCCCTGACGCTCTTTCCGAACAGTGTGATAGAACGCGAACGCGATCTGGATCATACACGAGAGATTAGAGGCAGTCGTCCGGTGGAGGTCCTCCCACTCGTTCTGCGGCCGAAACACCGAGTCGCCGATCGGGATCTCGACGTCTCTCGGCTCGGTCGATTTGACGAAGAGCATGTACTCCGAGCCGGTGGATTCAGTCTTGGATGGCGAATGCAGTTCGGCCGATTCTGTGTCGAATATCCGTCGTGTGAAGTCTTTGGCCTCCTCGATCGTCGCGCTGGAGGCAACGAGCGTCGGTGATTGGTGTGAATTCCGGTGCTTGAGAGCCCGTTTAAATCGACGGACCACATTCGAGACGTGCATTCCCGACTGCTCGGTGTAGACATGCACCTCATCGAGTACGAGAAACTTCGTCGGATACGTCGACGACCAGAACGCGCTCTTTCCGTATTTGTCCATCAAACGCAGGTGAAGCGAGTTTTGCGTCGTGACGATAACGTCGGCCGGTTTTTCCCGATTCGCGGTCGCCCACCGAAGGACGTGGTTCTCCGGATCACGTTGACACGCGAAGTGTCTTCCTTCCTCGTAGTCTGTCGCCGCCATTGTGCCATCGCAGAACGGACACTCGATCTCGGTATCGGTCCTGCTCCCATGTTGGATCGCGACGCTGATCGGTGCCTCGTCCAGCGAAGCGTGTTCCTTTCCGAGCCGTTCGTTGATCGTAAACGCGTACTCGACTAGGCGCTCGAACTGATTATCACAGAGGTCGCGACGGGGGTACGTGAGTACGGCTTTGTTCTCGGAGATCCCGGCACGCCACGCGGTATGACAGTACGCGAGAATCGGGAAGAGGAACGCCTCCGTCTTCCCTCCGCCTGTGCTTGCGGTAATAACGTGTGAGAGGTCCGCCTCGCCTGCGTCCTTTGTTACCGCATCGAGATACAGTTCGATAAACGAGTCCGCCTGATAGTCGGCCAGCGACCGAATCTCATCGGGGAGTCCGTCATTAAAGAATTCTCCCATGAACTCGACCGTTTCCCCGATAGTATCCCGCCAGTCTGAGCCGACCGTCTCAGCGAGTTCTGCGGCCGGTTCGGCGTCTGCAGAGTTGACTCGCTTGTTGATCTCGCGAAGGGTCGGACCGAACCGGGACGCACGCTCGGGATCGAAGATTGGCTGCTCACGGTCGAGGACCTCCATCTTTACCATCTTTACCAGACTCGGAGAGAAGTCGATTGCTGTCCCACCATCTATCTGGAGTCGCTGCCGAATAAGCGCGAAATACCGTGCCATTTCGGCGACTCGACTACGAACTCGCTGTCGATCGTAGACATAGAGTACTTCTCCGTTCTCCTCGAGTTCCCCAATAAGTCGTTCGAGAACGAGGTGTCCGAGTTGCCTCCTGTCGTATTCGATCGTTTCGAGGAAGACTGCATCCGATTCCAGGACATCTTCAACGAACGCACTATCGTCCGTTAGATACGTCTCTTCGAACCACTCGAAGACCGTTTGTAGAGTGATTGTCGCATCGTAATTACCAGCATTGATCTGTCGTTTGCACCCCTCATCGATACGACGGAGGACACTCGACCGCATTTTTTCATAGAGTGTCTCGTGGGCTTCAGCGGTGAACTCCTCCCAGATCGTCTCGACCTGTTCAGTACCAGGCAAGTCAGTTGTCGGATGTGTCTTGCTCATTCGAATCTCGCCTCTAAATCGGCTATCTCTCCGTCTTCGAACAGTTCACGAAGGAGAGCGAAGAACGCGTCACGCTCCAATTCGGTCGCCTCTAACGTCCGCGATACGCTTCCATCGTGCTCTGTAAGGAGTTGCTGTATCCGTTCACGGTCCGAAGTAGTCGCCTCGGTGTCGACGAACGTCGCGACCCGGTCGCCAACTTCCTTGATCTTTAACCGTCGCGCGAGCTCGTTGAGTTCGTCCACGAGATCGTCGTCTGTAGTCGGACCGATCGCATCAGCCAAATCATTCGCTAGAGCGTAGCCAGCACGCCGCTTTCCCGTGGTAAGCGCGACACCATAGAACGTGGAGAGAACCTCACTGACCGTCTCGGCTTGGTGGTCTTCGATCGCTTCCTCCCCCTCTATGCCAGACACTATCTCATCAGTCTCAGGAGCCGTTTGGACCCGCTCTTTTACGCTGAGTGCTTTCGGGTCCACATCGCGTACAAGTTCCGAGAGATCGTTGGTATAGTACTCATGGAAGGTATCTCGGAGAGCTACCGCAACTGTCACATACGCTGTAGCGGACACCTCCGTCCGGATCGAATCGTTCATCGAGCGGATGTCGGTCTCGAGATCATCCAGATCGATTCGGTCGCTCGATGTGATCTGCGTATGTTTCCCCGCGTTAACGAGCTTTGTAGCTGCATGTAGTCGTTTGTCAAGGCGTTGGCCGTGATATTCGCTATTGCTCTCTGTTTCGTCTTGGATAGTGAGCAGTGCATCAAGCCACTCGCGGAGAAGCGTGATTCGTCGCTCTAATAGTTTTTCGTGGTACCGCCGATACGCCGAAGTAAGCCGAGCGAGCATAGTGGCTTGCTGGTACGTAGCTTCAGCCGCTTCGATTTCTTTTTTGTTTATTGTATAGATCGTGTCGAATTCCTCGAGTTTCTCAGAAATCTCAGTAAGAGCGGCCGGATATACTGATGAGATGTCCGCGTTCAATTCTGTGAGCGCATTGTAGTTCTCCCGGGCCTCACTCAGTTGGTCTGAGGCGTTCGATAGATGTTCCTCAAACTCATCCCAGCCTCCATCGCTATTCGACATGGCCAGATTCGAACACCACGCTAGTCCATCCAGCCGTTCATTGATTAATAAACCTATGTATTCGAGAATAACCATCCGTAGCTACGGAACGCACACACCTGAGTGAAATCGGTTGGCTCCCTGGGAAACTGCTACTCACATCGACCCATTGCAGTTGTATGTGAAATCGGTGATCGGGGACGAATTCGATCAGTATCAGGGTGGATCAAACGGCGGCGTCCATCCCCACACATCCACGCTGTCTTGATCCGGAGGCGATGTAGGTCACAGTCTCCACACCGCTATCTCGAGGAACATCAAGAGACAGACAGACCATCCCTATAGGCAAATCAACTTAACTCTGGTCCAACGAAGCTAATAGATGGTGTTTTCCTCAGGGTTCTCGACCGCAATCGCTTCAAATACGTCTATAATCCGGTCTGGAACGAGTGCCGTGAGAACGCCGAGTGCACCGAGAAACTGCCGTAGCATGCGCACTCGCATTCGTTCGCTCTGACGGTGCTTATCGAGAAGTCACTCCCTCAATCTTCTACACCAATGATGGTAACCGGCGCAGGATCACCCATCTCAGCAAATCAGAACTCAAAGACCTGGTCCGAACACACCAAGCGTGACCCCGGCTCCTCTTTATCGATGACAACTCACACCTGATTTTCAGTAGCTAACTACCGGCAATGCCACTTCGTTGGAGTCGCGTAGCTTTACACCCCACCAGCGACGACTGTGACCATGGAATCGCCACGGAAACTCACTACTCTTCTCATTATCGCCGGGATGGTTGTCCTCGCCGGATGTGCCGGCGGGATATCTGGTGATCCAGCCCCTGCTGATCCGGAACCGGCCAACGGGTCGTCAACAGTCACCACAAACGGGAGTGTTGAGGTCCATTATATCAACGTCGGTCAATCCGTCAGTACGCTCATTACGAGTCCAAGCGGTGAGACGATGCTCGTTGATACGGGCCACTATAACGACGACGGCGAGCACGTACTCGCATATCTCCAACGTCACGATATCTCCCGGATCGATCACCTCGTAACATCACACAGTGACGCGGATCACATCGGTGGAAACGCTGCGATCATCGAGTACTACGAAACAGAAGCCAACGGGATCGGCGCGGTGTACGACCCCGGTATCGCGTCAAGCACACAAACTTACGCCGAGTATCTCGACGCGATCGAAGCACACGACGTGACACTGTACGAAACGCGCGAAGGCGACACGATCGACTTTGGCGATGTCGACGTCGATGTCCTCGGCCCACCGGATCCGTACCTCGAAAACGAAGATCGCAACGAGAACAGCATTGTCCTCAAACTCACCCACGGCGAAACGAGCGTCCTGCTCTCAGGTGATGCCGAAGACGACCAGGAAGCATACCTTGTCGACGAATACGGGTCAGAGCTGGAGTCGACAATTCTGAAAGCCGGCCACCACGGCTCTGCGAGCTCGTCAAGTGGAGCGTTTCTTGATGCGGTCGATCCGCAAACAGCCGTAATCTCGAGCGCGTATGATTCCCAATACGGACATCCCCACGAGGAGGTCCTCCAACGACTCGCTGAGCGATCACTCCCAGCGTATTGGACCGCAACACACGGCAACATCATCTTGACCAGTGACGGACAGAACGTTACCGTCCAAACCCAGCGGGATGCCCCGACTGATCCGAGTACGCTCCGTGAGGGCGATCCGATCGACGTTGGAGCGCCTGATGCTGTTAGTGACCGGGCCCGCATTGAGAGCGATGGGACAACCAGTATCGACACCGGCAGCAACGACACTCCCGACGAGACGGACAGCGAGACTGATGAGACGACGGCTGAGGCTGGCCTGACAGTCGCCGAAATCCACGCGGACGCGGCTGGTGATGACCGAGACAATCTCAATGATGAATACGTCGTCTTTGAGAACACCGGTAACGAGACGCTGGATCTGTCTGGCTGGACGATCGAAGACGAAGCAGGCCAGAGGTACACTGTTCCCGAGGGGTTCGAGCTTGCTCCCGGCCAAACAGTGACACTACACACAGGAAGTGGAACAAGTACAACTACTGAGTTGTACTGGGGTTCTGGGTCGCCGATTTGGAACAACGACGGGGATACCGTGATCGTCAGTACTCCTAACGGGGAGCGTGTCCTAGAGGAGACATATTCATGACTGATCTAGTTGATCTGGACAACGGGGAATACACAGCCGTGGTGGACTCGATCGAAGATGGGTTCGCTACCGTGTTTTTCGAACGAGACGGCGAGGAGGTAGAGAATGCTGTCCTGGAAGCTGATCGACTCCCTGAGGACGGGCACCACGCCGATGCGATCCTCACAGTCACCGTCGTCGACGGCGACTTGGAGACAGTACAGTACGAACCCGAGCAGACCACGAAGCGAAAAGACGCAGCCCAGAATCGGTTTGATCAGCTCTCGAAACGGCCGCCGTCGGAAGACGATTCGTAGATCACTCAGTTGATGTCCCCAGGCGGTTACCCGGTTTCTTAGTCCATTGCTGGCCGACGTACTCCGCGATGAGCACGAGTACAGTAACGATCATGCCGGTCGCAAACCCTGTTCCATGAGCAATTACGCTGACAAATCGCCCCGTTTCATCTAGTTGGACTTGGAATAACTGCGAAAGGAGTACGACCACTACTACACAGCCAACTACGATAGGCAGGAGTCCATCACGCTGTGACCAAGCCCATGCCCGCCACGTCGGAATTTTAGGCCTGTTTCTGACAATCCCGATTCCGATCGCGGAGGCAACAATCGTACACAGGACGACAGCCACAGACGGAGACAGCATAGCAGACGTGAATGTGAGCGCGGAGAGCGCTCCGAGAACAATTGTTCCAGTCGTCGCCACGCCAGCGTCGTAGCCATACCTAGCGGTCGCTGTGCGTGCCAGTGAGACGTATAGCAGTCCACCAAACGCGCTCACGACTCCAGAAAATCCGCGTGCCGTCGTCGCGTCCGCAACGAGATTCCACTGGACCTTCAGCAGCCAGTAATCCACGAGCTTTGTCATCGGCGGTGCGAGCACAAGACACCCGACTACAGCGAACCAGAACGGACGTCGACGCGTCCATGTCATAGAGAGTGCGTACGCTGATGCCATCACGATCGCGTACCACGTGACGCTGGACACTAGATGCGAAACGCTATCGTGGAGGATTGCCGCGGTCCACGCCGAGACAACAGTGGGCTCGCCGTACGTGAACAGGAACTGCGAGCGGAGTGCTTCGGGGAGGAAGAAATGAACAGTGACGAGGACACCAACTACCCCAGAGAGAATGGCAATCTCCACCGCGTCGGTTGAGGTTAGGGCTCCCTGTCGTCGAGACATTCACGCTGGGTTGTCTAGGAACAAATAAAAAGGGACAGATCGATCCACTCGTGGGGAGTCGAATATTCGGAAGTTGGATAGCGATCGAGCGTGATCTTAACCAACAAGGTTGAGGATAAAAAGCACATGTTGGTTAATCGTGCTGGGGATCTACTCCACCGGAAACCTGGTACGTTTGGCCCGCAAAGCCGCCAAAAGCTTAGGTTCAAGCCGGGTGATATTCATTTGGAAGGAACTGTCACACGCTCCGTCCACCCCTTCACATGAACGCTGACGAATCGCCCCTCGGTCGGTGCCCGAAATGTGGTGAGGACATATCCGAAGCATGGATTATCGTTGAGTACGAGAAGGACGACGGCACAGAGGGCGTGTGGACCGAGTGTCCGGCTTGTGAGGACGTTGTAGCCCCGGAGTAGAGAGACAGGCAGAGTAATGTGTGATTCGCTGCGTATGCGGTGTACGGTCTACAAATGGATATTTCAGATCAACTTCAGTGTCTGTTCTCAGGGAAAGTGGAAGAGCGCAACGGGTCATATATGATTGAGATACCGGAACAAGAGCTCCGCCTGGGGAACCTAGAGGCGGACGAAACGTACCGTATCGCTGTGTTGCCCTCACCCACGACCAGCGAGCCCACCACTACTGACACCGATCCACAGCCCCAGCAAACGTCACAGACGCCCCCTGTCGAGGAAGGAGAACAACGCACTGTCGAAATCGAAGACATTGGTGACCAGGGCGACGGCATCACCCGTGTTGAGCGCGGGTTCGTCGTAATTGTTCCCGACACTAAACAGAGCGAGCGTGTCACTATCGAGATCACTGATGTGCGCGAGAATGTCGCCTTCGCGGAAGTTGTCGATCGCGTTAGCTACTACGAGTAGTTTGCAGCGTTCATTCTCTTCGTCTGAGGACGGGGTCTGGGTGGGCGTTACAGGAGATTCACTTTAACTACTCCCGTAGGATTCGAGCCTGCTCCCGACGAAGTAGAGCACTTCATACAGGATGTGGAACAAGTACAACTACTGAGTTGTACTAGGCTTCTGTCTCGCCGATATACACCAATAACGGGGATACCGTGATCGTCACCAATGCTAACAGTGATCGTATCTTAGTTGGTGGTCAGCGTCGGCCAGTCGGGTGTAATGCCAACCAGTTCGGCACTCATTCGCCAGAGCCGCCGTCGCACCGCCTGGTTCGTTGCCTCGGGTGCGGGATCTACGGGACCATCGCTGCCGATATATTGGCCACTCATAGAGCCGTACGTCGGCTCCACCAGGAGCGTTTGGAGGCGTTCGGCGGCCGCCTGCTTCGAGGTAGCGATACCCGGAACGAGCCCCGCGATTCGAACCAGCAGCCGCGTTCGGAGCGACGCCTCACGGAACAGGTCCGTCGACGGAACGAATCCCGGATGAACGCAGTTGACCGTGACTGAGGAGTCCTCCGGGAGCCGGTCATCCAGTTCAACCGTGAAGGCGATGTTCGCCAACTTCGAGCGCGCGTACGCGTCGAATGAGTCGTACTCGTCCGTCAGCTGTAGGTCGTCCAGATCAAGTGTCGCCCGCCGATGGATGTCCGAGGCAGTGACGACAACACGCGGATCGGGTGCGTCACGGAGCTGGTCGAGCAATTCGTATGTCAGGAGGTAGGGGGCCAAGTGGTTCACCGCGAGCGTGATCTCGATTCCGTCTGGACTCTCACGACGTGACCCAGCCGAGAGTCCGGCGTTGTGAGCGAGGACGTCGATCTGGTCATACTCGTGTTTCACGGTTGCTGCGAGGGACCGGACGGTGGATTGGGAGGCGAGGTCAGCCTGGTGGAACGCGATCGTTCCGGGAAGGTCGTTGGATTGTTCTGTGAGGGTGGCTCCCTTCGACTCGTCCCGGCCGACAACTGCGACGGTCGCACCTCGTTGTGCGAGGTCAACCGCTGCCACCCGTCCGAACCCGCTTGTTCCACCGGTGAGGAGGATCGTGCGGTCGGAGAGGTCGTCGGTCATTCCCCGTTTCGACGTCGACGGTCCAAAAGCGCGAGGAGCACAGACACGGCACCGATCACGCGGATGCCGTCGGTAAGATGCTCGTTCCACTCCACCGATTCCGGGTCTTCATACACGAGCGGCCCCGCCATTTGTTCGTACAGTCGAGGGATGAAAAACAAGACGGCACCAACGATTCCGGTGATATTCATCAGCCACGCGTAGAGGCGACCGTCACGAAGCGCGGCGAGCGTAATGACGACTCCTTCCGCCCGAATCAGAGGACCAAACCACGAATGGACGGTATTTTCTTCAGGGTTCTCGACCGCAATCGCCTCGAATACGTCCACAATTCGGTCTGGAACGAGCGCTGTGAGAATGCCGAGCGCGCCGAGGAACTGCCGTATCATACGTATTCATTCGGTCTGGGGTAGGTTAAGATTCAGTGTCGGGGGAATGGACTCTTCACGGATCTGACCGTCTCAACAAGCAACTCTCGCCATCGCCCCGCCGGGAGTTTAATACAGCCATCGAGCAAAGTCGCTCGTATGTCCGAATCATCTGCTATCAACCCTGAAACTGCCGACTGGTTAACTCTCGACGAGGATGAAGAGATCGTTTGGTCTGGGAAACCACATGAGAGTAGCTTGATCCCAGCACTTGTCGTCGGATTGCCTCTCTCACTCGTCCTCATTGGGTTATTCATCATCGCCGGGGCGTATCTCCAGCGCGAGAACACACAATACGTTGTGACGACCGATGGACTGTACAAGAAGACGGGAATCCTCTCACGTGACGTCCAGCGCATCGACTTCGGGAAGGTCCAAAACACCTCCTACAGCCAGGGATTCTTCGGCTCTCGATTCGGTTACGGAAACGTTGATATCTCGACCGCTGGCGGCTCCGGTATCGAGATGCAGTTCCGGTCAGTCCCCGACCCGCGTGAGATTCAAGAGCTCATCAACAAACGTGTGAAGGGCAGCCGTGGTGAACCGACGACGGAATCGGGTGAAACCAAGCGTGACGTACTTGACGAAATACTCGTCGAACTCAGAGCAATCCGCTCAACTCTCGACGAACAACAGGAGACGACAGGAACCACATCGGCCACGACATCTACCACCGGCACTGCAACGGACGAACAATCGCCTGGTGAGGTCAACACCGATCATACTGAGTCAGTGAGTAGTAACCAGAGAGCTGAGAACTCTCCTACCGACCACGAGTCGGATGATGAACGGTAGCCAGCCATGACAGAGTCGATCGACCCGGCTATCCCGCTCGACACCGACGAATCGGTCGAATGGTCCGGCCGCCCGCGAATCACTACTATCCTTCCGGCAGTCGTGATCGGCGTTCTCCTCCTCGTCGCCGGGATCGTGGTCAGTGTTACTAGGGGAACCCCGCTCTTCCTCACAGTTGTGCCACTCGGAGTGGCGATCCCGCTCTGGAAGTATTTCGCCCTCCAAGGCGTACAGTACGTGATTACGGACGAAGCACTTTACGTGAAACGCGGCGTGTTGACCCGGTCTGTCACACAGGCAAACCTCGAAACCATCCAGAACAGCTCCTTTGGACAGGATATCACGGGGTCGATCTTCGGGTACGGCTCAGTGACGTTCGAAATAGCTGGTGGGGACGATCTCTCGTTCCGGGCGATTGAAGACCCTCGTACAATCCGGGCACTCGTCGACCGGGCAGCATCGAATGACGACGGTCTCGGTGGCGACGCTCAACGTGAATCGGGTATCCCCGGAGATCTGACGGAGTGGCAGCAAATTCGTGACGAGATCCGGGCGATTCGCACCTCTCTCCAAGAGTAATCGTTCGGGAAGAGGGTAGTGGACACCCTCATCGAGCGTAAATCGCTCAAGATTCTTCGCTCGCATGCCGGCGAGCGGATAAGATGTCGAACGACTCCTCGATATCGCCGAGCACGAGTAACGCATAGTACCGGAGATACGTCACGACGGGGACCTGCGCGAG
>Ga0207756_100122_pt1 | contig 63138 bp, 64 predicted proteins | sample A23M1SouthBayCA_FD_187748 | JGI IMG/M metagenome (GOLD analysis project Ga0207756, IMG submission 187748) | Aerobic enrichment media microbial communities from Eden Landing Ponds, California, USA - A23 M1 (3) (SPAdes) | ecosystem: Environmental > Aquatic > Marine > Unclassified | place...
TATCTGTATCCGAGTGCGTACTTCAACCGCAACAAAATCGAGTATGCCGACCGGATGCGAACAGTCAGTGAAACGGGGGCCTGGGAGCCCTGGTTAGAGTTCTTCGTCGAGGGCATTCGGTCGCAAGCCGCCGAGGCAGTCGCACGAACGAACGATCTTCGGACTCTCCGTCGAGAGTACGAGCGAACCTATGGGCACGAGAAAACAGCCGCCGACCGGCTGGCGATGCGCCTGTTCAAGCAACCATATGTGACCACCAACGATGTCGCCGAGCTACTGGATGTGACCGCACAGACTGCACGGAACGCGATTCAGGAACTCGAGGCACAAGACATCCTGACCGAAACAACCGGGAAGGAGCGGTATCAAGAGTTCAAGGCTGTCGATATCTTCGACATTCTCAACCAGCCGCTGGAAGAGGGATAGTGCTATTCTGGCAGCGGACTCAATCCAGAGTGCACAAGACTAACCAACATAACCGCCAAGTTCCCGGGAAGTGTTGGTTAGCACATGTCCGACCATGCCAGAACCGCACTCGAAGAACTCCAGGCTATCGACCGAGACACACTCCCAGCAGAACTGACTGAGACATACGACCGAGCACTCGAAGATATCGAGACACTCTGTACGAATCTCGACACAGCGGCCGAAGCTGACGACCAACCCACAGAGCAACCTGACACACCAGAGGAGTGGGACGAAGACGAGTGGGACGATCAGGTTGAGTCAGCTCGCGAGAAAGCAGCGATTTCCTCAACGAAGGGGAGCCTCACGACGAAAACCATCGACGGGCGTGACTATTACTACCTACAGTGGCGAGAAGGCGATACGGTCACGAGCCAGTATGTGGGCCCCGTTGATCCAGCCTGACCCACGAATGGGACCACACACACCCCCCGTTTCGAGTGTTTTTCTCCGAGCGACGGTCTCCCCGGCAGAAGAGCGGCTCCATCCGATTTGTATATAAAGATGGTCCGGACCACCCCCCGTTTCGAGTGTTTATCCTAGGAGTTAGCTGTCTACTACTACTACTAACGTTATCTAGTAGAAAAGAATATATATAATGTCAAAAACAGCAGCACCGTCCGTCTTGATTATTGGCATGGTTTGATTCGAGGTCTTACCCTCAGCACTCTGCTATCGGTGGAATTGACACCCTCAGATTCAAACGGTCGCGGGGCTACGGGTGATTCCGGCAGAACACTCGAAACGGGGGGTGTGTGTGGAACAGACTGTCTGACCACCAGAACGTATCACAAAAACAATCTCACAAAATCTGTTTCACGGAAAATAATTGGATCCTTCCATCAGTAAGTGTGCAAATCTAACATCCCAGTTAGTTCTGAAGGGTCGCGCTGCAGTAAAACAGGAGATTATATTACAGGACAACAGGCTACTCTGTATCTGCAAAAATCGGCATACTATTTCGGGCGGCTGCAGAACTTTGATACAGTTCGTCCGGGGTAGTATCCTGAGGGATATCATCTCGATCGCTGACACCTGCGTAATTATCAGATATTGCGGACATGCCGGACGCAACTCCTATTAGTACACTACTTCCGCCTTTCTTGGGATCAAATCCCTTCATTTCGGAGATAACCTCCAGCTCTGTAGCCTCCTTCGCCGCACTATCTAGATCCTGCAGAAAGGTTTCTACATCAGGATCATCTCTATTTTCAATATTATACTTATATGTAAGTTCGATATCTATAATAACCTGGACTGCTCGATCAATATATTGAATTTCATCTTCAGATAGATTCTTTTCTTCCTGTAACCGTTCTATCGCTTCAGAGAATAGTAGAGAGGTTCCTTTACTTGATACACTGCTTAAAATCGCCTTGATTAGCACTGATTCGACACCAGACATGTCTGTCACCTCGTTATCGTTCTTTTATATTATTTGTGTGTCCTGAACAGCATCGGTAGATTCACTCTCTGTCTGGTTCCTCGATATAGAACACTCACAGATGACCGATAGGAGGCTGGGAAATTCCGACGATACACTGTAACTCCCATCCAAATCCCAACTGTTTCACCCGGTCTGAACACTGAGTTCCGCTGGGGGAATCCTGCCGGTTAGTGATGTCCCACTCACCCGCCCGGAGACAATCCAAAGCACCACTGTAGACTCGCCAGCACCGCCTGCTGTCCAAAACCGAAAGAACACTCGAAATGGGGGGTGGCGAATATTCACTGCTTCGGCACGAACTAGCGAACGCCCACAATACCCGATACAGCCTCTCTATATGGTGGTTACACTCGAAACAGGGGGTGAAACGGGCCACGACGCACTAGAACAGGAGAAACACTCGAAACACTCGAACTAGGGATTTATTATCGATTGGTCTGAGAATACATCCAACATGGATTCCCCGTTCGACGATCCTGGGAAAATCTTCGCCGATAAGCGGCCTCTCGATGAGGATTATACTCCCGAGACGATCCTCTGTCGCGAGGACGAAGTCAGCCGCTATTCTGAAGCCCTGCAGGACGTCATCGAAGGGTTCGGGCCGAACAATGTCTTCATTTACGGACAGACTGGCAACGGCAAGACTGTCGTCACGAAGAAGATGATGGAGTTTCTCCGCGCCGAAGCCACTCAGCACGACGTCCCGGTCACGATACTCGAAATCAACTGCAACAAGGACGACAGTATCTTCAACGTCCTCATCTCGCTCGTCAACCAGCTCCGACCCCCGGACGACCAGGTCCCCGAGCAGGGGCCGACGAAGGGCTTCCTCTGGTCGACACTGTACGACGAGCTTGACGACCTTGAGGGCGACGTCGTCGTTGTCTTAGACGAGATCGATATGCTCGGCGCGGACAACGATAAACTCCTGTATGAATTCCCCCGGGCCCGCAAGATGGGGTCACTGGAGGACACCCGCGTCGGCGTCATCGGAATCTCGAACAACCACATGTTCAAAGACTCGCTGGACCCGCGGGTCAAGAGCACGCTCTGTGAGTACGAAATTTTCTTTTCACCATATGATGCCACTGAACTCACTGATATCCTCCAGCACTACGCCGATCTCGTGTTCCGAGATGGGATCATCGACGAGGGTGTGATCCAACTGTGTGCTGCCCGGGCTGCCCAGGAACAGGGCGACGCTCGCGAGGCGCTTGACCTGCTCGAAACGGCTGGGAATATCGCACGCAAACAGGACGCCGGGCAGGTCACCAAAGCCCACGTCGAAGAGGCTGGCAGCCGCGTCGAGGAACAGCGTGTCCTCACAATCGTTCGCGAACAACTCACCTCGCAGATGAAACTCGCGTTGCTCGCGACAGCTTTCCTCAATATCGACGACGAAGCCTCACCTCGTGCGAAGAATATCTACCAGGTCTACGAGAACATCTGTCAGGTGTGTGGCTACGAACCTCGCTCGAAGCGGCGGGTCAACGACTTCCTTGACTCGATCCGCCTCTATGGCTTACTCGAACGCGATGAACGGAACCTCGGTCGGGCCGGCGGGCGGTCGTATATTCACACTCTGGAGGTCTCACCGGAACTCGTCTTCGAGGGGCTCAAACAGGATCAGGACGGGTCTGAATCGACACTGGAGCGCTACGACCTCGTTCCCGATCCTGAAGAGGCCCAGCAGGCCCGGCTGATGTCCTACGTCTGAAACCCTTCTGATAAGGACCTTCTAAACTCATGACAGGCTTCAGCAATCCCAGTCAATACGGAGTGAATATCTCCCACAGCGTTCCAGAATAAACCGGCCACTATTCATTACCGAGAGGAAGCGTATCCTGCCCGGCTACGCGAACAGTCTTGCTGAGGAAACCAGGACGGGACGCCTGGACTACAAATGAGCAATGCAAGCGCTCAGGAAGAGGTGCTGCTCCCGGGTCAAATACGGCGGGAATTTGAATCGTCCCCTGTGTGTGGGCGTTTCGGAGTTCCACGGTGGTCTGGCGGACAGAACTCTGTATCTCGTAGTACGTGGAGAAATCCTCCCACTGGCCCGGTGGTGCAACGCGTACTTCGTGACTGATACGTCCTTCATATGCCGTTGGTGGCCAAATACGAAACCGAAACCAATCGGATTGGTACCCTTCATGTGGTGGGCTAGACGCGATTCCACCGATAGTTGAGTTGAATGTGAGGTGCATCATCGGGCGCTGGCCGTCGCCCTGGATGATCCGGTCAACCTCGAAAGCTGCGTATCCGATTCCATCCTTGTCATCCTCTCGTGGTGGATATTCCCACAGAACACGTGGGTCGGTGTCGGTTTCGACTGTCGTTTCGGCATCAAGCCGTGTCGGCGTGGTTCCAGGAAGCTGTCCGCTACAACCACTGAGAGCGCTGGCGGCTATTGTGCCAATGCTTGCAAGAGCCTGCCGTCGAGTGGGGTAGCTGTCGGTATCGGTGAACGTGGAGGGCATCGGCCCTTGCTACTGTTGCATCGGCCAAACATTCTCTGTTATTGTACAGATTTTCACCACTGGAAAGACGAACTTCGGAGTGTCTTAGATGCCGACACTCCGCGGCGTAGGCTGATCGCTTCGGGTTCCTTACTGCGGCCGGGCAGACATCCCGACGTAATAAGGAACCGACGCCCACTTACCTGACATCTAGGAGGCCGTCGATGAGGAATACTTTGGGTCACCGGCCGGCCATCCGTCGCACATCTTGCTGGACCCAGTCTATCTCCGGGTGGCTCAAACCGGTTTTGTAGCTTGATTCAATTTTTAGTGAAGTGCACTGGAACCCCAGTTATGGCATCAGACGCGCTCTCAGGTGACGTTTGGCAGCGGTTGAGTTGGGCGATTCGGGAGGGAGTCGTTATCACAGGCATTTTCGTATTCTGGCTCACGATTGCGCTCGTTTTGGTCACTGGTTTGAGTCTTGTTGCGTTCCTGATTCAGACGCTTCGGCTCGACCCGTTACGATTCGTCTATGAGTTCGCACAGCGGGCCGATGTTGTCTGGAGTGCCGTGTTGCCGTTTGCCGGCGCTACGACGGGGATCTACACTCTTGCCCGTGTCGGGACAATTCTCATTGGTCAGTACCAGTCTACTCCAGGCGAGTGACCACCGCCAAGCAGGTCGCGTTGACCGGTGCCCAATCTAACAGGGAACCGCACTGTCGCCTGTCTCGTGGAGCTGGTCAGCGTAGGATGCAGCTAGGAGGGACACACCATGGCAACACTCAAAGTCACCGTCAGAAATAGCGACCATCTTGAGCAGCGCACTCGTAACCGAATCAAGGCCGCGCAGGAGGGTGCAGACCTCGACGAGGCCCAGCCAGTGCTGAACTTCGACTCGTACGCAGAGCTCAGCCGATTGCTCAGTCCGAAGAATCTGGAGCTGTTGGAGGCGATCTCAGAACATGAACCGGCGAGTATCAGCGAGGCTGCTGCACTGGTCGACCGTGATTACAAGCAGGTCCATCGGAACCTCTCCGAACTGGCAGCCATCGAGGTCATCGAGTTCGAAGGCGGCGGGTCGGGTCAGGCGAAGAAGCCACTGTTAGCCTACGATGGTCTCGAAATAGATATTCCATTCACTGAGTCGAACGGGAATACCGGTACTGCTGCTCCGTAGCTATTCTCTGAGATCTATAAGCATATGATATTTAATCTGAGTCTTAACTGGTGTTATTTGCTATAGCACCCAAATGTTGATTCCGATAGAGTGTCAACGCTGTCAACAAGGATGTCACATCAAGTCCGTCTTGAGGATGATGTATACGAACGGATCAAAGCGAACAAGCGTGACGACGAGTCATTCAGCGACGCTATAGAGCGGCTTATCGGTGGGCGATCACTCAGAGATCTTCGCGGTGTGTTCGACGAGGACCAAGTGAACGAGATGCGGGACGCCATCGAACGGGCTGATCAGGACGACCGCGACGAGGTCCGGGATGTCGCGGAGCGATTCGAATGATTGTCGATACGAGCTTCATTCTGGATATCATCGACGGTGTCGAAGCGGCCGTCGAGAAGGAACGAGAGCTCGAAGCAGCGAACGTTCCACTGGTGATTCCATCAATGACGGTCTTGGAATTATACATTGGCGTCGGGAAGATCGCGAATACCCGTGAGGAACGCCAGACCGTAGAAGCCGTGCTTGATTCGTACCCGCTGGTCGATATGACACCGAGCATCTCCCGCCGCGCTGGTCGGTTACTCGGTGAACGGATGGCTGATGCGGACGACGGTGAGGGGCCGGGTATTGGCAAAGGAGACGCGGCAATCGCTGCAACCGCTATAGAGCGTGATGAGCCTGTTCTCGCCGGTGACAGCCACTTCGGAACCATTCCCGGTGTGACTCACGAAAGCTATCGGTAGCGGCAGGTCTCACAGTTCGAGTCCTGCGAGCGGAGTGTCGATGACATCCTCATTCGGTGCGTTCAGGTAGGACTCGATAGCGGCGAAGGAGTCCCAGTCCCATCGCGACGTGGAGAATCGAAATCGGTGGTAGCGTGGGTTCTGCCAGTTGAGAAGTAGTTGCTTCCGGTCGCCCGTTCACACACTGGCCGGTGTAGTATCGATGTCGTCGACGAGCGGGTAATCGATGTGCATCTCGATTCGATCGAATGGAACGACCGGTTGCATTGCGCCACCAGGACCGCCCTCTTCGAGTTCGAGTATGCCGAGGACCTCCAGATGTTTGAGATCCGAGTGGACATCGGAGACATCGCGATCAACGAGACGGGCGGCCTCGCGCATGCTCTGGGGGGTGTTTGCCGCGATGGCCTGGATAAGCTCGAGGCGAAGGGGGGTGAGGCTGCCGACAAGGTCGTCGTAACTCCCGAACTGAATGACTCCCTTCTCATCGTGCTTGCTCTGCTCGTTCGTCTCCGCTTCGTGAACGAATTGCAGTGCGTCCTCACGGAGCTGTTCTCGGTCGCCGACGGTGATGTGGAGTGTCGTCATGAGTGTCTGGTTGGTCGTTGTGGTCAGTAGGGCCGATCCGGGCCGCTGTCGACGGCATCCCAGTACTCGTCTGCACTCGTCCAGAATTCGATGAGGCGTTCTTCCATTCCGGGGAATGCAACGTCATCGACATCGTCGGCTGCGGTATGATGTTGTGCCCTTTGGTGTCTTCGTGTGCGTTGTCATACCGGACGAGCGTCAGGTCTTCCAGTGTGCCCAGATGGAGCGTGTACTTCCAGCCTGAGGGGTATGTCTCGGTATCGTCAGTCCGCCGGACGACGACATTCTCGACGAGCCCGGCTTCGACATGGGTATACTGGAAGGTCTGCTCTGTGGGCATCCGCTACCTGTTGGTCTGTCGCCCAACACTGTAACTGTGTTGGGTACGGTCCCAACATTACTGGTGACCGACTTACGGTGTCATAGAACAGTTCATAAGGTGATTGATTTCAAGACTGCTGGAGATGAACCACCTGCTCAATAGATGTGCGTACCTGTCGTGCTTCTGCAATTAATCTTGTTCACGGTAATGCTCGGCGAACAATTCTACAAAGATACCGAGAGTCGGGATGAAATGAGCGATAGCACCGGCGAGTTCGCCCATCGGTATGAGTTGGTGCAAGGCCAAGGTGAATCCACCAAGCATCAACAAACTGCCTCCAGCGGAGGTGAGAGGGTCTGCTATCCCGTAGAGATAAAACCGAGATACTCCCCAAAGAACGAACCATACCGGAATAGCCCACTCAATCACGGGGAAAATCGGCGGATACAGAGATACCGCTCCAAATACGAGACCTACACCAACAAGCAGGGTCAAGAGACGACCAAACGGGTTCCCCCAAACCTTCTCCACAGAGTGACTGACGGCCATGACTATCATGTCACGAGGGAGTAGAATAAGTTCTTCCTCTGTACTGACCGAGTCGAGGAAGAGCGAAGAACGGGTATGTGAACCGTTGTATGAGACCCTCCAACGACTTGCTTGGCTCCCTGTCAATAACCTGGTACGGGATTGACTTCTGTGAGAATGGAGTTCAAGCACATCCTCAAAGACCAAACTGAGGAGCGTTCCCAGCAGCAAGGACTCATATGAAGTCGGCCGGAGGCTTGCCGATCTCCCCGATTAGACGTAGTCGCTGAACCAATCCGGAGCGCCGGTGTACTCGGCCCAGCACCGTTTGTGGCATGGCTCACCTCGGGCGTTCGGTATCGCGCGGTCAAGATCGACCATCTCTCCGCACAGATCACACTCAGCGCGGTGGCCCATTTGCCGCTGTTCAATCGAGAGGCCCTTCGTCTCGATGTAGAGTTCGTGCAACGCCCTCGGCATGAGCCGGGCCAACACTTTCTCGCGGTCGGCTTCGTCTTGCTTCTCCGGCGTGTATGTCAGGACCCAGTTCTGTCCTTCCTCGCCGTCACTGGCTGGCCCGAGCGAGATTGTCTTGGCAAGTTCATCAGGGATGTAGTGCCATTCGTTGTCGGCGAACCGTGGGTAATGGCCCGTTGGCCGCGGGTCCTCAGGGTCGACATCGTCTTCGGTCATAGGGACTCAACCTCCTGGAAGGCCTCGTCGATGACGTCTTCGCTGGGGGCGTTCAGGTACGGCTCAATCGCGGCGAAGGAATCCCACCCACCGACGGCCATCACCACACGCGGGTTCATTTGTTCGTCGACGAGGAGTCGCTGGGCGAACCGTCGACGGAGATCGTGCGTACTCGCTTTCTCGAAGTCGTCGTCGCCAGTCGCTTCAGCCGCCCGCGCAGCTATCCGACGAACCACAGCACGGACGCCGGGCTGGGTCAGATCGATAAAGGAGTCCTTGGATGCGATGTTGTGTTCGTTCTGGAAGCGCTGGAGATCACGCTTGACGTCGGCGGGGAGGAAGGCATCGCGAGGTTTTCCACCGTTGCCGCTGGTGTCTTTCCCAGCCTGGACCCGAAGCCGGTACTGACCGCTCTCAGTTTGCTTAACAAGTCGTTACACACCGATTCACCCTCCACAAGGATTAACCAACGTCAACGTCAACGTTGACGTACCAATGGCAACCGCAGATGAGCAGATACGAGTAAGTGATCGAGTGAAGCGACAGCTTGATCGCCGTCGGCGTGAGGGCGAATCGTTCAACGACGTGCTCGAACGCATCCTCAACGAGAGTGAAGATGCTGACTTCTACGACGGGTTCGGAATACTCTCAGATGAGGACGCTGACTGGATTCGAGACAAGCACGAGAGCTCGAAAAAGCAGCGGAAAGAGCGGATGCAACGGTTAGACGAGGACACATGAGGGTTCTTGATGCAAACTTTCTCATCGACTACCTGAGCGGTCATCCCGCCACAGAAACGTACTACAAATCGAACGGTGGTGAGGAAGAGCTGTGGGTAATGCCTTCTCCCGCCCATGCTGAAGCACTCGTCGGTGTCGGAAACCTCCCGTCGGGCGATCTTGAGGAGGCGGTTGAAGCGCTATCGTGGGGGAAAATCTATGAAATCAATGGAGACCTATCGGTCGATGCGGGGCGAATCGCCGACGAGATTGGACCAGAGGGACCATATCTTGACGGCGTCGACGCGCTCGTTGCTGCAGTCGGGCGAGAACTTGATGCGACAGTGGTCTCGGCCGACGGTGACCTCACTCATGAGGAGACGAAACGAGTCATCGACGTTGAAGAGTATCGCTGATTCCTCAAACGACTCGTCTCTGTAGTTTTCAGAGAAGGTGCACAAACACTGCGGTATATGTGATAAGTCGGTACTATTCCTTTCAAAGGAAGAGCGATGATATGCTCACACGGTAGATCTGCGTGGTGACTACGATCTCGCTTTAATGGGAGAATTGTGCCTATCTAGGTGACACATAGGATTCTTTGACTGCCGCGAAGCAGAGACACGTGGGTAAGGTAGCCTCTGACAATCCAATCGAAATGCGGTCCCCCATTGGGTTGGTTCCTTACCTTTCACAGACTGTACTGACCGAATCGCGGCAAATTGGACAAGTCGGTACTCTCGCTGCTAATCGTCGTCTGCAGTGTAGGCTCCACTTCGATGTTCAATCCGATGAACTTCGAGAACCAATTCATCGTGATCGAGGACACAGGCGAGTCGGTATTGGCCGATTCGAAGTTTTGCGAACGGGCCGCCAGTGAGTGCCTCGATGAACTGAGGCCAATACTCCACCCATTCTGTCCTCCAGAACCCAGCCGCGTTCAATGAGAAGTACAGCAGTATCGCAATGCTAGTCAGTAGAACTGACTGAGACAGCCGACGTATCAGTCGCGTACGCTTCAACTCGCTGTGCCGTTGTTTGATGGCTGAATCCTCTTGAGTATCACCGAAGAATCGTCGAAGTAGCCTCCCGACATGGCTCGCCCTGTGTGGTGAGGCCGGTTTCGGTATCCGTGATAACCCACCAGTCTCCTCAGGTCACGGCCGAAACTCGTTTTCATGGCTCTCTCCGGCGCACGCCAAGTCGGCAATACCTCTAGTTGCTGTATGAGTGCGAGAGCCGTTCGGCAGGCGTAGAAGGAATGGAGGGGTGAAACAACGGGAATCGGTTGCCGTGGTGTTGGGGTTGATAGTAACGACCTTGTCTCTGTTTACATCTATTTCTATCTGCAAGTGCGGAATTACAACTGTTTTTTGCCTTTACCTCCACCTAGGCCATTACATATTCTCAGATATTCTTACTAGCTGTCCATCTACCTTCGAGAACTCTAATATCCGGGTTTCTCTATATACTTACCTGGATATTAGGGATTGGAATCTCCAATTCTCCATTATAACTCAAATTCTGTCTCTACTGCCGTCGGTATCAACAGGCAAATAATAATTACACATAGTCGCTCCCAATGGCGGAATAATTAGATATTTCGTTAGCTTCGGAGAGGAATGCAAAGACGACAGCAACCAAACATAATATTTCTATTATATATATACGCTCATGCGTAGCACATTGTTGATGTAGAGGTGTCTTGCGATTATGGTGTAGCCCGAGTTACATAAGAACCAACTCGCTGAGCGGTCTAACGGTCCGTTTCTATCCTCGCTCCCTTCGGGATAACTGTATCAACAATCTCCTACGGAAGAGCGTATATATATATCTATCAGAACCGTCCCTTCAGCTGGTCGATCAATTCAACGTGATCGCCACCGTGGACAGTCGTTTCTAAAAGATTTGCGAGTTGAGCCAGTTCAATCTCCCCGTATTGCGCCTCCTCATCCAGCTGGATCGGTGCAAAGCAGAACTCAGAACCGTAGAATACACCGATGACACGGGTATGCTGGCCTAACTCGCCAAGTGAGATTCCAGAGACTCTGATATCACTTTGTGAAGCTTCGTTGAGACAATCTAATAACAATAACGCATCCTCTCGCTCCTCCGCGAACACAGATACTTTAGATATATCTCCATACTCATCACACTCCATAATCAGTTCCTGAAGCTCTGATTTTTCTGGGGTTTGTTCGAAGTCGTAGTAAGCGACAATCACATCTACCTCATTTTCTCGCACCTCGTCAATAAGCCACTCTTCATTCCTGATAGTCTTGAGGTCAATCTCAACTATATCTACTGCATCTGCACTGGCAGCAGCGAGAAGCTCTTCTAAGCGAGTTGATTCCGATGCATCACCACCCGCCCATTCAGGGCGATTTGAAACAATTAACGGTAATTCCCCATCGTACTCAGTTAGTTGTTCGACTGGAGCTGCTGCTTTGTCCATCTGAAATTCCACGTAGTGTGCGTCTTCCCTGGCTCGAGACTCATCATCCAAATCGTCAGTAATTCCCACCACGTCATATTCAATATTATTCATAATCCAATATAGCGGCCGTATCTATAAAAAAGTTCTATATTGGCTTTAGTACGAGTCTCGCAATCGGCTACCTCAATTACTTGAGAGAGATTTACCTAGTATGCCTATCTGAAATTCCTCTACAAATACGAATTACTTGTGCTGATTAACCAACCTAAGAATCTATGAATTAATAAGGCCACGATGATGTACGGCAAAGAACGTTATAGTAGTGAACACAATTTTTCTAATATGACTACCAGTGATGTCTGCAATATATGGGATAACTCCGAATGTGAGGGAACAGTGGATTGTCCCCCCAGATGCCCGAGATTCTTTGATAAAAAAGGAAGACCGATGATGGTCCGTGAATTTAATTCCAATGACTATAGTTCGCTTATAAAAATGTACAACAGTCTCGAGGTTGATGACCAAACGATGGGGGTCCCGCCACAAAAAACAAAAGCATTGGAACAGTGGCTGGACTACATTTTATCAGAGGGATGGAATCTAATCGCCAATCATGATGACCGTATCGTAGGACACGGAGCCGTTACCCCGCAGTCAGAAGACGAACCAGAGTTCGTAATTTTTGTCCATCGTGAATATCGAGACAGGGGTATCGGTACGGAATTAGTCAAACAAGTACTCGCGTATACTGAATCGATGGATTACCGGAACATAGTATTGGATGTTGCTAAAACAAATCAGCGGGCAATAAACGTGTACGAGAGTCTTGGATTCGATATTGTGAGTGAAACTCCGATGTATAAGCAGATGCAAATGCCACTGCAAAAACCAGATGTCCAGGCCTTCCAGCAACCGCCGGCAGATCGCGAAGCATATTAGACTGTTATCAGTGAAACCGGACTCCTTCAGAGTCGATAGAGTAGACTAGTATTTTGACATATCCATCACCTACCAACAAAACTATTTACACCCAGCACACTCAGAATTAGAAATATCTGAGCATGGTGATGGCTGGACAATTTGTTGCGTGGTTCAATAATATCAAAACAGGTTATCTGCGGTCCTACTGCTATTGTAGGTGGTTCCGGGCATTTGAATAACACATGTACAAGCATTATTGTAATGGTTCTAAATGCGCCATCTGTTTCAATAATATTGAAAAACTCCGATTGTATATTTTCCGGTCTTGCGCGGCTTAGTTGGCCGGGTTGTGACTAGAATTCCGAAAATTAAATTATTGGGAAGGATTTTTATAGGATGCTATAGTAGAAATCCTCACTGATGACCAAGCAACGCGTCCTCGTTACGGGCCCGTTTGGCGAAGCAGGTGAAGCGATACTGAATCACCTTGCTGAGAAAGATGAGTACGAGTTTACGTACCTCAACCGAACAGACCACCCCGAATACGAGACACACGTAGCAGACGTCGCCGATTATGATGCGATTCGACCGGCGTTCGAAGGGCAGGATGCGGTAATCCACTTGGCCGCACAGTCTGACGCGGGCGCAGAATTTGAGGAGATAATCGAGCCAAATATCATCGGCACGTATAATATTCTCAAAGCGATGGACGATGCGGGAGTTGAAAAACTCATATACGCGTCCTCACAGCGTGTGATGGGACTGTACGAGGAGGACCACGCACCGGAACTATACGAGGAAGATTATCCCAGTGAGTTCGACCCGTTCCGGCTCACTCACGAGACACTGCCGAAGCCGGACGGATACTACGGTGCCTCGAAGATGTTCGGGGAACACATGTGCCGTGCACATGCCCGTCGCGACGGTGCACCGGAACAGGTGTACTCGCTCCGAATCTCCAGTGTTCGTACTGCAAAGTACGACCATCCATATGGCGACGCTGAACGCGGTGTAGACCGAGGGGAAGAGCACAAAGTCGACGAGGACGAGGTCTGGGACCAGTCACAGACCGGCTCCTGGGAACGCGGCAGCGAGGAGTACGAAAAAATGGTAAAGCGACTGAAAGCGTCGTGGACCTCACAACGCGACTTCGCGCATCTCCTCGAATGCTGTCTCGAAGATGACACCGTCACTTACGATGCGTTCTATGCTGTCAGTGGGAACGCAGCACGGTGGTTCGATATCGAACACGCACAGGCAGTCCTGGGCTACGAACCAAAAGACGACGCCTCGGAGTGGAACAGCCCGCCAAGTGAAGCGACGGAGTGAACTCGCACAACTGTGTGATACCGCAGGCGGCTGAACAGAATACCCGTATCTGACGACTCATTCTCTCACACCTCAACAACTGACCGGCCTCGCCCTCACTCGTACTGGTGCATTTTCAGTTCGATGATATTCTTTTTGTTCAGGAGTTTCGGCACGAGTTCGTCTTCTATCCGCTCGTTGTCCAACCGACTACGTGGACCACTTATACTGATGCCGCCGATAGCGTCGTCTGGCTCTGAAACGATTACCGTGGCAATCGCACAGACCCCTGGGAAGTGTTCGCCTCGATTTATCGAATATCCACGTTCCCGGATCGTGTCCAGTTCGTCGCGCAAAGTCTGCTCGTCAGTTATCGTATCGTCAGTCTGCGGTGGGAGTCCGCGCTGCTCTATAATTTGATTCACCCGTTCCTCGGGTAGCTCTGCGAGTATGGCCTTTCCCGTCGCTGTCGAATGTAGGAACAAATGTTCGCCGAGCGGTGCCTCGTCGTCTATCGACTCGGGGCTCTCCGATTTGTAGAGTTGCACAGCGTACCCGTTCTGCTCGACGGTGACGTTCGTGTGTTCGCCCGTCATCTCGCGCAGTTCGTCCAACTCGGGCCTGGCCGCCTGATAAAGTGCCATTCCGTCCTGCATCTCACCACCTATCCGAAGGAACTGAAAACTGGTTTTATAGATATCGCCCTCCCGGACGACGTAGCTCGATTCCACGAGCGTGCTGAGGTGGATGTGCGCGGTACTGGCCGGGAGGTCGAGCGCCTCGGCTACTTCCGAGAGTGTCGCGCCCCCGTTGTTGTGGAGGTAGCTTATAATCTGAAACGCCCGATTGACGCTCTTCAGCTGGCGTGTGCCCGAATCTTCGGTGTCTGTCATAGTAGAATATTGCCGCGGACTCGGTTAAGTACTGTGGAAATTTTCAATTATATTGGAACGAGTGCCCGGCAACTCACAGCGCCGCTCTCCAAAACAACACCAATAGTGAGACACAGCGTTCAATCGGCACGAAGATCTGTCACAGCGCCTCGCGTATTCTCTGGGTTAGTTCTGTACTGTCGGAATCTGTAGCGATGGGGGCACTGTTGGTCCACCGACTCAACGTAGTTACGGAGACAATGTCGCAGAGCCGAGCTACTGAATGGAGTCTTCGGGACCGACGACGTTCAGATTCTCGAACAGTTCGTCGTAGCCGTTGAGTTCGAAGAGGTAGTCCCCGTCCAGCACTTCCTCGCGGACAGAATCCTCGGCCGAGAGTTTCTGGCGGGACCGCTCCAGTACCTCCGCCGCTCCTTTGCTGGGAATGACGGCCAGTCCGTCGTCGTCGCCGATGACGATGTCACCGGGGTCGACGCTGACGCCGCCACACGAAACCGTGACGTTGACCGACCCGGGGTCCTGCTTGAGAGGGCCCTGTGGGTTCGTCCCGCGTCCGTACACCGGAAACTCCATTTCGGCGATCTCGCGGCTGTCCCGGTACCCGCCATCGATGATGAGGCCCGCGAGGTCGTTCGCCTGACAGGAGGTACACATCAGTTCCCCGATGTGGCCCGTCTCGGTGTAGCCGTTGGCGTCGATTACGAGCACGTCTCCGGGCTCGGCCATCGTTATTGCCTTGTGGATTATCAGATTGTCACCGGGGGACGCGTTCACCGTTATCGCAGTCCCCGCCATTTCAATCCCGTCGTATGCGGGTTCGATGCCGGAGTCCATGGTCAGTCCGACGTTCCCCGTCACGTCTGACACGATCGTACTTGGAACCCCTTCAAACGCCTCAACGACATCACGGTCCGGTCGCTCTACTTCATGCTCTATGGTGTGCATATCTCAGCCGAAGGTGACATTATATTTTAAACCATCGATATTCTAACCAGCGGCCGGGCGGAACAGTGGCGCTGCCCACTCGCAATCGCTCGCGTCCTCTCTCGAGACTGGCTGTAACATCTCCCTGAGGCAGTCGGAACTGCCCGGGGATGTGTGGTATGATGACTTGCGGAATTCCGTAACATTATAATCGTTGTACTGTGATATCGTTCATATGCGTGGATTGGCCAAAACCAGCCGTGAGTACGGTCAAATGGAACTAGTGGATATCGGGACGCCAGAACCGTCACCTACTGAGGTATTAATCGAAATCAGCTATGCCGGACTCTGTGGCAGTGATGCTGGTATTTACGCCTTCAAATCCGCGTTTGAGCGGATGGACCTGCCGACAATAATCGGCCACGAATACACCGGTGAGGTGGTCGAAGTGGGTACTGACGTAACGAAATTCGAGGTCGGGGACCAAGTCGTCGAGCGACCCATTCGAGGCTGTGGTGAGTGTTATCAGTGTGAAATCGGCAACGAAAACATCTGCCAGAATGCCGAACTCACAGGAATTGACCACCACGGAGCGTACGCGGGATACATTGCCGTACCCGTAAGCGCCCTACAGAAAGTTCCGGAGGGAGTCGATCCGAGACACGCCGCACTCGTCGAACCTACTTCTATCTGTACCCGCGCCGTAATCGAGAACTCGCGGGTCAGCCCCGGTGATACCGTTCTCGTCGCTGGACCCGGACCGATGGGCCTACTCTCCGCACAGATCGCGGAAGCACAAGGTGGCGAGGTTGTCGTCGCCGGTGTCGAACAGGACACGGCGTATCGGCTCCCGCTTGCAGAGAAACTGGGCTACCCGACCATCAATATCGAAGAGAGTGACGTAGCGGAGTATAGTACAGAATTTACAGACGGAATCGGCTACGATGTCGTGTTCGATACGACAGGGCACCCGTCGGGGCTGACGATGGCAGCCGAACAGGCCCGAAAGGGCGGGCAGATAGTCCTCGTCGGACAGACTGGTGTGGCAGAGATGGATTACACCCCGATTGTCCGGGCTGAAATCGATTTACAAACATCGTACGGTGCGATGTACCGGGACTTCGACCGGGCGCTACGACTAATCGACTCAGGCGATGTCGATCACGAGACGTTCTCGGACAGCCGGTTTAGTCTACTCGACGCTGATGAGGCGTTCGAGGCGTTTCTGGCCGGTGAAACATGCAAACCGGTTTTCGACGTCTCCGTTCTCCGCGAATAGCTGTTTCTCACGGAAGCAAACAATCCAATACTCGAAACAGTTGCATTCAGAAGCGTCAGCGCCCGGTAACCGTCGCTGTTGTCAAACCCTGTGCCCGTTCAGTCGGCTACTCGGCACGCGGGTCCCATTCATTCCACTCGCGCTCGACGAGGAAGTCGTCGAGTTTCCCCTTCGGATTCTCGAAGACGTGCGAGCCGTGGAACACGAGCAGGGTGTCGAAGTCGTATTCGAGCAGCGAATAGAGATTCAGTTCAGCGGCTTCATGGTCGTCGTTGAAGAGTGCTGGAGGGGGGAGCAGGTACCCAGCCGGGAGCCCACCCCGGTTGGAACCGTCGAGCGTATCGCCGGAAATCAAGATGTCGCGGTCTTCAAGCAACAGAGCGGACGTCGCTTCAGTATGGCCCGGCACTTGAATCACGCGGATGTTCCCAGCGAGTACGTCGCCGTCCTCGTATTTTATATCGGGTTCGAACTCCAGCCCCTCCTCTTCGAGATGAGTATACAGTTTCGTCTCATCCGCCGGCATCGCGAGCTCGGGCGAGAATGCCTCCATGACGTGGCGTAACCCACCGTGGTGGCCGTGATCGCCGTGAGTGATGATTACGCGGTCGATTGAACCGTACTCCGTTTTGATTGTCTCGACAAGCTCTTCGCCGTTCTCCTCGAACGCGGTATCGACGAGGGTGGTCTTTCCGTTGGGGACATCTTTCAGTACCAACACACGCACGTGGTCAAACTGTATCTGGTCAATACCGTCGACTACGTTACTTACACTCATTTCAGCCGTAAGTTCTCAAATTATCCAATTAAACTTGTCGGTGTATCGGTTGTGCGGTGGGTATCGGAATGACACAAGCTATGTTGAACGGAAACCTCGTCCCGTGCAGTGGGACGTCCAACCAGCGGGAGAGGAGATAACGGTCTCATCTCGGTTTCGACAAGCCCATCGGGGGCACTCCACAGAACCTCAAGTCTATTTTTCGGTCGGTCACTCGGGTTCCCGACTCTGCTTAGCCCGTTCTGTCGGACGCAACCATCACAATCTTTATTACATGTTAGGATGTTCAACCAGGTATGGCGCGTGACAAGCGGCCAGTATCACGAAGAACCGTCCTTAAATCGAGTGGCGCACTCCTGACAATCGGTACTGCTGGGTTGGCAGGTTGTTCCGGCAACGGCGACGGAGGTAGCGATGGAAACAGCGGTGACGGCGGGAGCGGTGGCGACGGTGGCAGTGGTGGAGACGGTGGCTCCACGACTTCCGACTCTGGCGGCGAAGAACTGGAGATTACGTTCGCCACGACACAACCACCTGAGAACATCTCGGTCCAGACCGCACAGGAGTACTTCATCGACGTGCTGGAAGAGGAGTCAGATGGTCGTATCACGGTCAACCTCGAAGCCTCGACACTGGGCGGTACAGAGGATAACCTCGCCGCTCTCGAATCGGGCACTGTTGACATTCTGCACGAAAGCCCGACGGCGCTCTCACAGCGGTTCGCCTCCGAGTACTCTTTCGCCGGCGACCCGTTCGTCATCGAGGACATGGAGCACTACCGGGCGGTCAACGAGGAATTCCTGAAACCCGACGACGGGCTGAACGGGATTCTGAAAGAAAACGGCATCAGGCTGGGCGATGCGTTCTACGTCGGCAACCGCTGCTTCACCAGTAACTCTCCGGTTACCTCCCCCGAAGACGTTCAGGGCCTCAAACTCCGTCTCCCACAGTACGAGACCTGGACCTCCGTGTGGGACGAGATCGGCGCGGACGTCACGCCCGTCGCTTATGACGAACTGTACTCCGCACTGCAGACCGGTGTTGTCGATGCCTCCGAAGGTCCCATCTCCCAGTTCCTGTCTGTCAGTCTCAACGAGGTCCAGTCGCACTTTAGCGTCACGAACCACCTCCTCGACACGAAGCACTTCCTCTACAACGAGGAGTTCATGCAGGGTCTCAGCTCCGAAGACCGTGAACTTATCACTTCGACAGCAAGTGATGCGGTCGAGTCGATGACAAGTGACATCAAATCACAAGAAGAGGAGCTCTATCAAAAAGCCAAGGACAGAGGCACTACCGTCGTCCCAGCGGAAGATGTCGATCGATCTGCCTTCGTTGAGGCTGGGCAGCCAGCGCTGGAAGCATTGTCAGAGAGCAACTGGGCAGTCAACATCAACGACGTACAAGACCTCGCATAGGTCGATCGCAGATCTCCCGCAGTGAGAGAATTTCGCATAGTTTCTTTTTGTGACGGTTATACGCACGGTCCATCATGAAATTACATCCTATGTTAGACCGACCAGTCCTACTGGTGACTTTGCTTATAGGATGATACCTAGATACGCCGCTCTCAATATAATTTCGTACGGTAGTTCCTCAGGGCTAATGCCTTCAAGACGAAATTTGTCCACAATAACTCACAAGGCTTTTTAATTGACGGAGAGAGTAACCATTATGACCGGAGGATGGTTTGACAGAATTACCGTCGCAATTGGGGTAATCATGTTAAACATCATGTTAGTCGTAGGGCTGCTCCAAGTGCTCAGTCGATACTTTACGTTCCCGGTACCGCTGTATTGGACCTACGAAATAGCCAGGACGTTTCTCGCACTGATGACGATCATAGCATTGCCATATATGTTCCGGAACGAATCAGACATCTCGTTTCTGCCAGTACTAAAACGGATTACGTCAAGAACTGATGAGTTGCTTCTCTTACGCAACGTGTTCATGGCGGTCTTAGCCGGTATTCTCGTTGTATCAGCATACCTTGCAGCAGTACTTGAGGGAGACGTTAGCCTACCAATGATTGGATGGTTTAAAATCGGCTGGGGATACACGCTACTCGGAGTGAGCTCCGCTCTCCTTCTAGGAGTTATTATCCTTGATACAAAAAGTCGGCTCAGCAGCTTCCAAGGTGATACTGATGTCTGAGCTTCTCCTCGTTACTTTCATCGGACTGCTTATGCTGCTCTATGGGATCGGTGTCCCGGCAGCGTATTCGCTCGGCTTGACTGTTCTCGGGATAATGTTACTCCCGATCGGTCCGCCGCTGAATCTAATCGTCATCACACAGCGGTTCTGGGCCGGGATGAATTCATGGGTCCTGTTAGCTGTCCCATTCTTCCTGATGGCAGGTCGTATCATGAATATCACTGGGATTACCGACGATATGTTCAATTTCGCCACCGAACTAGTCGGTCCGATTCAGGGCGGCCTTGCGCAAGTAAACGTCGTCGTGAGTCTGATATTCTCAGGGATGAGTGGCTCCGCAGTCGCGGATGCGGCCGGAATCGGGAGCGTCGAATACGAGGCGATGACGTCCAACGGCTACGACGGTGAATCGGCCGTCGGTATCACCGGTGCTTCGGCGATTATCGGCCCGATTATCCCGCCCAGCATCCCAATCGTTATCTACGCAGTGTTGGCACAGGAGTCGATAGGGACGCTGTTCATCGCTGGCATCGGTCCAGGACTCCTCCTCGCCGCAGCGATGGCGGGCACAGCGTTCTATCTCGGAAAGAAACGAAGCTGGCCGGACGAAGGTAGCTACGATCTCTCCCGCCTATTCGAGACCTTTGTCAAAGCAGTCCCCGGATTGATCACGCCGGCGATTATCATTGGGGGAATCCTCGGTGGGATCTTCACAGCGACGGAGGCCGCGCTGGTCGCGGTCGTGTACGCGTTACTGCTTGGCTTCTTTTACTACAGGTCCATCGATCTCAACGACCTGTACGAGGTCAGCAAGGAGACGTTCGAAGACACCGTGAGTATCGTCGTCATATTCGGGTTTGCGAACCTCTACGCATACTGGCTGACACTCTCCGGCATTCCGGACCTGATCGGTGAGATAGTCGTTGGACTGTCAATAAGTCCGGTGATGACGATGCTACTCTTGGCTGTGGTGTTGCTAATCTTGGGAACCTTTATGGAGGGAATCGCGGTCCTGCTAATAATGGTGCCAATGCTTGTGCCCCTCTACCCAGAGCTTGGTATCGATCCGATTCACTTCGGAATCGTGATGGTGGTAACCCTGATGTACGGGCTGATCACGCCACCGTTTGGTCTGATCCTCTTTGTGCTTGAGCGAGTGACCGACGAATCGCTTGATAAAGTTATGAAATCCATGGTGCCGTACTACTTGCCATTAGCACTTGCGCTGTTGCTGATCATCCTCGTGCCCGATTTATCCCTGGCAATCCCGAGAGCATTCGGGCTTCTCTGAGCAAGGTGGGCTTTCGCTCCTAACCCACGGGAAGTGGGTATCACAGGAGCTCTGAACTTTTCAGCCGATGAATGTCCGGTCGAGAACTGCTCGATAAGGCTGAAGATTTGGAAGGTGATGACTGCGGTCGATCTACACTCTACAATCACTCTGTAAATGACCGTGAGGTTCAGAAAGCGATAGCACACCCACGGTTAGATTACTGCACCTGATTTTAGCAGTGTGACGAAGATTGTTAGCACCGGCATTGAGACGAGAGTCGAGACGAACACAGTAGCGGAGACGTACTCCGGGATAGTCACACCACCCACGCTAGTGTCGCTTGCAAACTCCACAGAGAAAATGACCGGAGCCACAGCGACTGGCATTGCCGTCAAGAGGACAAACACCTGTGCGACGGTCGCGTTCTGGAAACCCATCCCAAGCGCTACAATGAGCCCGATACACGGTGACAGCAGAAATCGAAAAAGCGTCGGTGTGATTGTCATCGAGAGCGCGCTTCGATACTCCGTCTCGGAGAGTTGAATCCCGAGAATGACCAGCATGACCGGGATAGCCGAATCACCGACGAGACCGAGCGTCTCCATCGCCGCCGAATCTGCCTGTGGAGCTATGTCTACTGTTCTGGCAGCAATAGCGAGCAGGACCGCATAGACCAGTGGATAGCGGAAGACACGCTTGAGGCTCCCCATACGGGATTGCGCTCCTGAGTTCGATGCAATTGCGAGACCGATAGTAAACACGAGCACGCCGTGGACGGCCGCGAACAGCACAGCTGTCTGCCGTCCGAGGTCCCCAAACGCGAAGTCGGCCAACGGGATTCCAAGCGCACCGGTGTTTCCGAATGTCGCAATCAGCAGGAACGAATACAGCAACGAATCCCGCTTCCCGAGTGCCTTCCCTAGAACCCAACTCGCTAAGAGAACGGCCGTCACAAACAGACAGACCCCTAGAGATACCCTTACTAGAGCATCCGTTTCTAACTCGGTGAGTGTGATACTGTGGACAATGAGTGCTGGGTTCAATATGAAGAGTGACAACGTGTTCAACGGACCTGAGTCGATTTCTTTCCAGTGACTGAGGAGGAATCCACTGCTGATTATCAGGAATATTGGCAGGATAGAGGTAGCAATGACTTTCGTAACAGACTCCATTTGGAGGATACACGAGCAGGGTCGGTAAAAGGTCTTCCACTGCTGAAATTCACATTAGACTTGGCCGGTAAAACGGGGTGTTCCAGATATTGACAAAGTATAATACGGAAGCGATTGAAACAAATAACATGGTCATCGTGGCAGCCGTTGATGAATCAGACAGGGCAGCAAGTATTCTCGAAGAGGCCGACAATCTGGCCGAGAAGTTTGGTGATACAATTCATGTCCTTCATGTTATGAAACGCTCCGAAGCTATTCAACTTGAAGAGGATAGTGCTAACCCAGATGAAGTCGTGTCGATAGATGAGTTACGGAACCGAGCGTCGAGGACCGCTGCAGAAGTAATAGAGTCTCATCCTACGGATGCCTCGTCTGAGAGTGTCGGGCGGATCGGAGATCCAGCAACGGAGATTGTTGACTATGCAGAAGATCACGAGGTACGGTACATTGTTGTCAGCCCGAAGAAACAGTCTGCAACGGGTAAAATGCTCTTCGGGAGTGTTGCACAGTCGATCCTATTGAATGCGAGTTGCCCGGTTGTCTCATTGGTAGCACAAAACTCAGAAGCGTAGAACGCTGATTGAGGATACCAGCGAGCGGCTCATCTAAACAAATTCCTGTCACAGAAGTACTCTACCCAGAGCCAGTATAGGCGAATGATCAAGGCGACCTCTGGGTGACAGTCAATGTGCTATCGGTAGCGCAACCGAAAGCTGGTCGGTCTCATACTCTCTTTCCCGCATTGACCAACCGCTTTCTGGGCTAACCGATTTTATCGTGGTTTCAAAATTATTGAAATCTCTGCTGATGGGAATTCTCGAGGGTTCGGGAGTATATAACTGGTGTACACTTGTTATTATGACGGCAATGCCCGGATGGAGCTGTTTCAATAGTATTGAAAACAAATCTTGGAAACCGCTTTCACCGGTCAAATTTATCCAAAGCCTTTGACAGACGAGCAAGGTAACCGCTTATCCTCAAACGCCTATACCTCGTACAATAGTCCAACCGTGCGCCATATCGCCACTCGTGTTCCTATGGGTCTTCAGACACACTATCCGGGTTGTTCGGTGACGGACGCGAGATCTTGGTACAAGATGCTCAAATGGAAATAGTGGTCAGTAAATGGCGTCGATAATGGCCTCGTCAAGGTCGTCAAACTGGTCGAGATAGGCCAATCGCTCCTTACGGAGCTCGGATCGTGCTACCCGGAAGTCCGCAACTCGATCAGGGACGTAGAACTGTTCAATGTCGATACCCGGAACGGTGTTGGGAACAACCAGGCCAAGCGTATCGTCGTTGGTCCACTGGATGCTGTCGCGGGCAACACCTTCGAGGATAGCGACAGTTTCCTCGACGCCGACATCAACGGGGTCGTCGGTACCGACGGTGCCGGTGTTGATAACGTAACATTGGACATCGAGGTCCGCGATGAGGTCGCGGAAGCGGTTCCCTTCCTTCCCTTTGGAGCCGATGATGAAGGGATTGGTGCCGACGACGCTGATGGCTTCGCCGACACGAGATGGATCGCCAGCGCTGGTTTCGATGGACTCGCCCAACATGAATGCGACGGCAGCCTGCTCGTCACTGAGTTTAGCGACCGGAGGCATCAGTGGGTTCCGCGTGATGAAAAACACCTGGTCGACACTGTCGAGATCGATGTCGTCTGCGGAGCTTTCGAGATGGTCGCGTCTGACTACAGCGCGGGCATTACGACCGTAACGGGGTTCTTCAAAATGAACGGTACCGTCGTCATCGACGGCAACATTCTCTAAGACAGCGCTCTCATCCGTGGCCGATTCGTAGAGTTCGGGCTGCTCATCCGAATCAAGACCGAGAGTTTTGATATAGAGACCACTCCCTTCGCTGCCAGCAACAGTGCCAGACGGCAGTAATGCACAGACATCGTCCTGAATCATGTCGACACCCTCTGGGTCATCAAGCCATAACCCGTGGCTGGTCAATGTCGACTTCCCAGTGCCAGACAGGCCGAGGAACAGCTGGCCGACCTCACGGTAACCGTCTTGATCGTCGAGGGTGACCCGTTTGCTGCCAGCGTGAAGCCCGAGACCACCCTGTTCCTTCGCACGCAACATGAACAAGCGGAGAAACGACTTCTTCGCTTCCCCGGTGTAGTCGCTTCCAAGCACCGTTGTGACGCCAGTTTCGGGGTGGACACGAATCTTCGGGTCGTCGGTCGCGTCAGGGAGTTGGACGGTTATAAAATCAGGCTCCGTACCGTGGGAGGGCTCCAGAAGTTTCGCCCACGACAGTGCTATCCGACCGTACGATTTGGGAAGATACAGCCGGCAGACGTACGATGATTCGGAATGACGACCAACAACCCGGTCGACGCAGATTAGATCGTTATCCGTATTTTGAATCTGGTTGAGTCCGTCCTCGAAGACCGCTAAGTCAGCATTGTCAAAATCAGAATCAATGGCGTTCTTCGTTCGGTCGGCGCTACGGGAACGGTATTCGCTAACGTACGATGGTGCGCCGTACTCAGTTGTTGTCTCGACATCCGTAGAGAACTCCCGGAGGTCCTCAATAGACGGGTTGTACGTGATGTGATCTGCTGCCACTGGGTTTGGATACTGGACCCTCTCAGGTACGCTGCTAAGGCTAACCATCCTGCGCGGTGGTTGGCAATAAGGTTTGATAAGCTTATTGAATGCCGCCGATAAGTCTGCCTTGGATGCAGTCATGCTGGCTGTCATTCAGTGCATCCATCTATTGTGTTCTAAGATTCTGAGAACCGGTGTAGGCAATTAAGTACTCTCTCATACCCCTTCGAAATGCGATGTCCGTTAGAAAAGTAGCAAGTGACGTGTACACCGTCCAGTTAGAGCACGTTCGAGTGTTCGTGCTCCAGAACCGGCCTGAAGATACGACCACCCTAGTAGATGCAGGTTTTCCCGGTGACGGTCCCGAGTTAGTTGAAACGTTGCGAGAAGAGTTCGACGGCGTCGATCGGCTGATAGTTACTCACGGCGATGAAGGCCACTTCGGTGGGACTCCCGCAATCGTTGATGCGTTTGATCCCGAACTCATTGTTCCTGGTGGAGCCCGAGGATTTCACGACGCACTCGATATCCCTGTAGACAACCACGTGAGTGACGGTGAGCAACTCGAAGGTGGGTTAGAGGTTGTCCAAGTGCCTGGACATACCGTTTCAAACAGCGGACTGTACCTCAGCGATGACAATGTTTTCATCGCCGGTGATATCTTAGAAGGCTCCGACAGGCGGGGCCTTCCGGCAGGATATCTTGTCCCGCCAGCGGAGCAGTTCAACGACCTATCGCACGCACAAGCCGAGAGCAATTTGGTGAAACTCTTCGACTATGACATCGAAACAGTCCTTGTGAGCCACGGGTCTCATGTCGATGAGCAACCGCTTGATAAGCTCAATAACTGGCTTCTAGACCGTGAGTGGGACCTCGAATATTAAGCAGTCCTCTGGCAGATCATGGCAGACGAATGGCGGGTCAATATAATTGAGAAAGAAATCTGAACGGTTGCGTTCCGTTTTTTGACTCTTATTTCTGCAAGGTTTGCCATATCATGGACTCTCATTATAACTTACCTCTTCTCAGTCGGAGATGAGAGTGACTCACGTTGCAGGTGTGGGATTATACTCATTGGACTAGGTATGGAACTGTACAGAATCATCCCACGACCCGTCCTGGCAAAAAAGTTGGTAGTACCGTTGTCTCCACGGAGCAGAACATCACATATTCAAGTGTGATAACTGATCGGATACGCTTATATACTATGTGCAAAATATCATGCTATCGAAGCATCAGGATATGAAAGCTGACAAACTCTTGCCCAAAGTTGTCCGCCAGAGCTATCTCCGAAAGTTCGCCCTCGCGGTCGCTGCTATCACATTCGTCATCGTGGCAGCAGGCCTGGCTGCACAGGGAGCAATAACTGCTGAATTAACCGACCAACGCGAAAGCGAACTGATAACGACTACTGTTCAGGAATCCCAGGCAATGAACGGGTGGCTCGAACAACAGACCCGAACGACACGTCTCCTCTCGAATCATTACTTCGTGGCTGCGACGTCAGGTCAACGAGCAGAGATGACATTCATCAACGAACAGAATCGCTTGAATAGGAGCGTCCATGCGATTAACTACGTCAACACGACAACAGGGACGATAGAACGCAGCACAGTGAATGAATACCGCGGCCACACACTGGGTGATTTTGCGCTATCTTGGCGACGCGGAGAACTCGTTTTTGGGGACACCGATGACGTTGTACGGTCCCATGTCTTTGAACAGAATGGGCACTACTATATGGCCTTTGCCAGCTCAGTTCCAGAGCGGGAGTACATGACTGTCGTATTCTACAACGTAAGTCGTCGGTCCGCACAGTTTCGTAGCTCTGTTGCGGGTGAGGAGACGTTCGTGATCGAGACACAGGGCAACCGTAATCAGATCTCATTCTCCGACAATCGGTCACGCGTCTTCAATCGATTTGATGCTCCCGTATCGTCGTCGATTCTCAGGTCGACAGCAAATGGCTCGACAGGGGTTGTCCAAACGGAGGAGTACGTTTACAGCTACGCTCCGATTACATCGACCGATTGGATTGTCATCAAGCAAGTCCCGGTCAAGAATGCCTATGCGCTGACAAACCAGATTCAACGGTACTTATCGGCACTTATTGGCTTGGCGCTCGTCGGACTCGGTATGTTCGGTGCGTTCGTAGGCAGAGACATTCGGAACGCATTGACCGACGTTACAGACCGTGCCGAGGCTGTCGCTTCAGGACAGATAGGTGAGGATATCGACGATACCGACAGGGTTGATGAGATTGGACAGGTCAAGACAGCCTTCGCCGATATACAGTCGTACTTGCAAACGGTCAGTGAACAGGCCGATGCACTGTCAAACCGGCGGTTCGATGATCCAGTATTGGATACCGAGGTGCCCGGTCAACTCGAGGACTCACTGAATACGATGGGAGAGGATTTGGAGGGGTTCGTCGACAAAATCGAGCAGGCCAAGGCTGATGCCGAACAGGCCCAGCGTGAGGCTGAAAGCCTTGCTGAATCCTTGGAACAACAAGCTGAAGAATTTTCGAGTGTAATGCGAACCGCCGCCGAGGGGGATCTTACACAGCGACTGGAGACGGATACAAATAACGCAGCGATGGCCGAAATAGCGGCGGCATTCAACGAGATGCTCTCTCAACTAGGTGAGGCAGTCGACCATATCCAGACGTTCGCCGTCAATGTAGATGAGTCAGCTGAGCAGATAACTGCCAGAGCTGACGAAGTTCGGACGACAAGTGACGAAGTAAGTACCTCCGTCCAATCAATCGCCGATGGGGCTGAACGCCAGAACGAGAGCATCCAGCAGGCTGCCGACCAAATGTCGGACCTTTCGGCGACCATTGAGGAGGTGGCTTCACAGGCGGATGAAGTCGCCGAGACCGCGAGCACGGCTACCGAGATCGGGGAAGTAGGTAGCGAACGTGCTACCGAGGCAATAAATGTGATGAACAACATTGAGTCACGAGCCGATGAGGCCGTCGAGCGCGTCGAGGCGTTAAACGAGGAGATGGATCGTATCGGCGAGATTGTGGATCTGATCGACGATATTGCCGAGCAGACAAATATGCTGGCACTGAATGCTTCTATTGAGGCTGCACAGGCCGGTGAAACAGGAGATGGATTCGGCGTTGTAGCAGACGAAATTAAATCGCTGGCAGAGGAGACCAGCGTGGCTACTGAAGAGATCGCGACTGTCATTTCGGACGTGCAAACCGCGACAGATAGCACTGTGACCGAAATCCGCGAGATGGGTAACAGCATCTCTGATGGTATTGACACTGTTGACGAGGCCGTTGATTCTTTGGAGCGTATCGTCGACCACGTTGGAACTGTTAATGACGGGATGCAGTCGATTAACAAGATTACCGACGAGCAAGCAAGCACGACTGAAGATACCGTCACAATGGTCGATCAAATCGGGTCTATCAGTGAGCGAAACGCTAGTCAAGCTGGGAACGTCTCCGCAGCTGCCCAGCAGCAGACGGCGACGACTATCGAGGTCTCCGAGAGCATCGAGTCCCTGTCCTCGCAGGCCACGGATCTCTTGGAACTGCTTGAACAGTTTGATGTCACAACCGGTGGGGAATGTACCGAAACCGAGGTCTACAGTCCGGAGGACACAACCGAGAACGACAAGGGAGTACCAGACCAGTAGACGAAAATGAGATCAGTATTTCTCCGAAGGTCTAATCCACCGCATAGATTGATACGATATGCCTAGAAGCTATGATATCTCTGCAGATATATGTCTAGTTAGGCCAATATACATCTATTTAGTGCCAAAACACACCCAGAATTCACGTTTGAATATTGCATCTCAGAAATAGAATTCTAAGATTGTGATTGTGTATGAACATTTGTGTGGTTTCGATGACCAAATTTTATATAGCTTGGAATGGTAAGAGATATCATGAAAATTGACGGTTTCGCTCTTGCGGCTACAACAAACGACTTAACACGGGAACCTGACGCCCGGGGAGTGGCAGACCTCATCGAATTTCGGATGGACAAGGCCGAGAATCCAGTTGAGCAACTTTCTGCATACGATGGCGAACTTCCGATCATCGCAACAAACCGGACCCGATGGTTCGGTGGCAAGGCAAACGACTCCGGCCGTTTGGACGATTTGTTCGCTGCTTCGCGTTTTGACGCTGTCAAATTCGTAGATATCGAACTCGAAACGGCACGTGCAAAAGAGTGGATATTGACTGAATTCCGGGAAAACGACGTTCAACTCATCATTTCACACCATGACTTCGAATCAACTCCCGACAAGGAGATCCTCGATGCGATTATCAAGCAGTGTGCAGAGTACGGCGACATCGCAAAAGTAGCGACGTATCCACAGAGCAACACAGACGCACTCACTCTCTTAGAAGCAATTACCACCGCGAACCAGCAAGGTATCGACGTTGCCGGTATCTCGATGGGGGAAATCGGGAGCCACACACGTGCTGTCGCCCATCTGTACGGTTCGAAACTCGGATACGCGCCGCTGGCAGCAGATACGAACGACTACGCGCCGGGACAGATTCCGCTCGAAAAGCTCCGGTCGCTCATCGATACGACAAAAGAAGCCAACGGCGAAGAACACGTCATCGATACCCTCGAAGAGGAAGAAGTCCAAGTTCCCAAGGAACTCACCCTGTCGGATTAAATTCCATAGGCGTACACAACTGCGGGCTATTTATTCGGGAGACGGACCAGACAGCTATTTTGAGAATCGCTCGATATCCGACAGCACTGCACTCGCCGTCTCAACGCCACCTGCCCCTCGACCTGATAGATTGAGTTGGCCAGCCGACTCTGTCTCGATTCCGACTGCGTTTCGTGTCCCGACGGGGGCGAGGTCGGAGTTCTTAGGGAGGAGGCGGGGACCGACCCTTACCGTCCCGTCAGTAACTTCGACGATAAGCCGGATGGTGCGTCCATCTTTTTGCGCCAGGTCCAGCATGCTTCCCGGGAGGTTCTCTATCCCCTCGATTTCTGCGTCCGCCAGTGAAAGATTCTCTTCTCGCTCAAGAACGTTCGCAATGATTACCCCTTTCAGTGCGGCGTCAATCCCATTGACATCGAAGCTGGGGTCTGCCTCTGCGACACCAAGGTCTTGTGTTTCCGCAAGGACGTGTTCGTAGTCCAGTCCTTCCGTTGCCATTCGCGAGAGGATAAAGTTTGCAGTCCCGTTCAACACGCCACGCAATGAGGTGACACGGTCCGGCCCGAAATCCTCTATCGTGCTGATGATCGGGATTGCGCCGCCGACGGTCGCTCCGAACCGAACAGTACCATCGCTTTCCGCCTCAAGTTCTTTGAGGTCCCGATAGCGTTCTGCCACTGGACCTTTGTTCGCGAGCACGACGTGACGGTCCCGCTGGAGGGCGATCCCAGCATGAGAAAATCCGGGCTCAGCGTCGTCGAGAGTTGTCGGTGTACATTCAACGAGCACGTCGTACGGACCCTCCAGCGCTTCCTTGGGGTCGTCACTTCCAACGACGCCGTCTGTCCGTTTTGTCGACAGGACTTCTGAAACATTGACTCCCTCCGGCTCAATAGTTGCGCTTTTCGAGTCGGCGACTGCGGTAACCGTATGTCCATACTCAGTCGAGAGTTCGAGAACAGCAGAGCCTACGTCACCAACGCCTATCACACCAACTCTCATGCGTCGCTCCCGGTAATCAGCGGTTCAACCAAGCGGAGATCCTTCTCATCTGCAATCTCGCGAATCGATTCCAGTACTTCCGCTGTCGACCCTGATTCAGTTGCCAGCTTCAATCGAGCACTGGAGATGTCTGTCGCACCTTGTGGCGCCGTTAATGAGATGTCAGTAACGGTCGCGTATTTGGTCTCCTGAATCTGCGACAGCGTATCTGAAAGGTCAGTGTCGATGAGATGGCCGGACAGTATTATCGTCAAACCCTCGCTGTACCGCTCTGTGCCCGCCTGAATGACGTTTATGCCTGCGTCACGGAGTCCTTCGACAATTGTCTCGAATCGATCTGGTGTTGCTTCGATGTCCACTTCCACAGGGATATGACCTCTCGGTGTTACGTTTCCACGCTCGTGGAAAATAGAAAGCAGATTGCCGCCGTTCTCGGCGATTGGTTTTAGGGACCGAAGCAGTTCCCCTGGCTCATCCACTAATTCCAGTCGAAGAGTGTAAGCACGGATGTCTGTTTGTGAATCATTCATTGGAGTTCCACCAGCGAGTTTCGCTAATCATTGCCGGGAATCACAGTCCAGGCGTATTATGGGCTTTCATTTGTGTTCTGATTCGCTAATCCGTGTGTATTCTGAATCGGCTTTCTACACCTCATTGGTAGCCTTATTCCTCTACATCCCTCGGCACTGGAACTTGGCGAATCAGCTACTGGCCAGCGGAAATGAGTCGTCGATGTCTCGGATTGTCTATCAGCGCTATAAGGAACTCTGTGAGTTTCAGGACAGAGAACCACGTACCGCTCGCCGGATGCGCAGTTTCCTCTCTGACTTTGAAATCCTCAATCTCACCTTGTCTGAGATGGAACATCGTGGCCAGGATGGTGGCACGTACCGCCAGCATGAACTCAACCGCGATATCGCGACTGTCGTTGACGCCTTCCAGACGATTGTTAGCGAGTTCGGTGCTCAGCAGAGTATTGTAGAATATTTTCCCGACTCTGAGGAAGAGTTTGCCACGATTTGATACCGGCAACACATCACTGCTTCCGGAGCAACTACGCTATGTCGGACTGACCGACGCCACGTACTGACTCTTGACTTTCTCTCCTTCGCGCCACTGCAGGTAGTAGTACTCTCGATCGTCGATAGTCTTCACCGTTAGCGTGCCCTTCGAGCGCGGGATCTCTGTCTATTCATACGCTTCGTCTATCTTCTCGTCCCATTCGTCCTCGTCGTCTCACCCTTCGGGCGCCTTAACGCCAACCGCGTCGCTGATCTCGTCGCCCTCTCCAAGTGTCACCGCCAGCTCGTCGGCGGCGGCGACCACGTGTTTGTGGCCATCGCGAGCGTCCTGGTCAAGCGCCTCGACGTCGATCCGCTCCAGCGCCGACAGGGCTTGGTGGGCGTATTCTTCGCCGGCCTTGCGCTACCCAACACTTTCGGGTTAAATAGCGTTTGTGTTGGTTAGTCTGGCCCGCTATCAACGTGTTCTCATACCCCATTGGTTCTGTAGTCAGGCTGATAATTTGAATCGATTAGTTAAAATAGTTGGTTGAACCGATTGATTGAACCAACTGATTGAATCGATAGGTTATTTGAGCCAGCGGCTAAAAGGGCTGAATATGCTCTCGTACAGCACCTACAGTGAAGCCGGCGGCGTCGGCAAGACGACAACGGCCGCCAATCTCGCCGTCGCGCACGCACGCGCCGGTCTCAAACCACTGATTGTCCCGTTGGACCCACAAGAAGGCAACCTCTCACGTCTGTTTGGCGTCGATGAGGACCGCTCGAAGGACGTCGATCATCTCGCCCGGCATATGATAAACCGGCCGAAAGGAGACTTCGAGGACCTCATCGTTACCGCGGAACACGGCGTTGACATCATTCCAGAACACAACCAACTGGCCGACCTCGGCGATTGGCTCCGTCGAGAGCAGGACCAGGCCGCTGCGGTCGGGGATGCATTCAATATCCACGCTGCACTGCTCAGCACGCTCGCTGATGCTGGTGTTCGTGATGAATACGACGTACTGATTTGTGACCCGCCAGCGACGGAAGGCCCACATCTGCATAATGCTATCAACGCCACACGGTCGCTCGTTATTCCGGTCGAGCCCAGCGCGAAGGGCCAGGCCGCCGTGGAAGGCCTGGAACAACTCGTCGCGGGGCTTGAAGAGACACTGGAAATCGACGTCGGAGTGCTCGCTGCCGTCCCAGTCGGCGTGAAGGGAACGAACGACCAAGAGCGAATCCTCAGCGAGATTCCGTATTCGACGCCGGAGACGTTCGGCGACCGGACCTCACTGATGGAAGGCTCGTGGGCACAGCAGTGTTCGGCGTTCACGTACGTCCGCGATCACCGTGACCGCCGCCGTGATTACGAGCTCGAAACGTTGGCTCAGTACGACCGATTGGCCCGCTATCTCGAACAGCAAGCCGGGATAGAAGCACCGAACTCACCGGAACCCGGCGCTATCGAGGAGGTGGCCTAAATGGCGGGGATGAAAGAGGGGCCTGGTGAGGACCCGTTCGCCGATGATTCGACCGACGAGGAAAGGGATCCAGCGTCGGATCAAGAACCTGAAACGAAAGCCGAATCGCATTCCGAACCCGAACGCGACACCTCCGACAGCATGAGTACAAACGAAATCCCGTACGTGATTCGCCGACAGACAGTCAAAGAGGACAGGGATAACGAACACGTTGCATTTCTTCGCGACGAGTACGCCGAACTGGAAGATCAAATCAGAGCTGACGTAGCCGATGAACTCGACATGCGCTCGAAAGATGTCTCGGTGACGGATCTCCGCGAAGCGTTCGTCGAACTCGCTGCAGAGAACCCCGACGCTATCGCTGGCATACTGGAGAGTTGGGGCTACGAGCATCTGAAATGAACTATGGCTGGAAACTATCGGTATCGTTGTCTTAGAGAAAAGGGCGACGAATGTTGGCTCTGCAACTCATCGAATAACATCCATGTACATCACATTGATGCAAATCGGGCCAATAATTCAATTGATAATTTAATACCTGTCTGTCGTGGCTGTCATACTAATATTCATGCAGGGAATGATGATTATGAAGAGTGGGTTGATAAACTCAAAACAGGACCAACTCTAAACCGCAATCAACTTGAGACACAGGCCTATCCAACTTCCACTGATTTTGTCCGATATTCTATATCTATACCAGAAACAATTAACGCTTATTCACACTCTTGCTGACGAATTCGGCGTGCCAAAGACGCCGCGCTAACACGGGGAGAGCCACCTCACTATCCGATTCCCGTTTCCTTCTTCAACAGCGTCAACGTATTGTCGGCTGTTACGATCGGCGAATGCTCGTATTCACCAGTCAATTCGACCTGCACGAGCAGGTCGACGGCTCGCCAGATCGAGTACAGGAGGCACGCAAACGCGAAATAAAAGAATCCCGTCTGCAAAGACGGGGGGTATGCGACGGCGAGCGAGTTGATCTGAGGGTCAAATTGTCTGTATTCTTATGTGTGTACGGATGGCGGTATTCCTCTTGCTCTGAGCCCTTCTGATACCGACCAGAGCTTGGAAGCACTACTGAATAGAATAGGCGTGTTTTCAACTAATGTTATAGATAGATCTTTCTGCTGGCCAGTGTCCAGTTCTGAACCCCTCAGTTGGCCTTTGATCATCGAGAGCTTGGTTTGACCGTTCGTGGTTGTAGTGGTTCCTGAGGTGTCGTAACTAGTGTTTCGTGCTTGCTTGATCCCCCGCCAGAACGTGCGGGAGCGGACGATTCGCATTGTCACAGTCTGAAAATCAGAAAGAGATACATATAATTCAATTATAAGAGTGAAATTGGATTTTATACAGCCAGAATATCATATATGAAAATAATAGGCTTTTCCATTTATGAATTGTGCTATATTCGTAGTATCGACTGCGAACTTCGATTTCGCTTTTCGCATATCTGAGTATATCTAGTAGACTACCCGTATAATTAGATGGGTATCTGTCTCTGAGACCGGTAATACCAAGCGATACCACGACATTGTCCTCTTCATGGAATAAAGGAACAGCGACACCGCGAACTCCTCTAAAGTGCTCTTCGTCGTCTATCGCATAACCCTGCTCGCGAATGTGCTTCAACGCTGGTTCATGCTCGTGTTGTGATGTCAACAATTCATCTGTTTCTTTAGCGAGACCATGGTCATCGATGATACTGGACCGTTTTTGCCCTGGTAAGTTCGCGAGAATTACTTTCCCAAGGGAAGTCCTTGTGAGCCAATACGACCCACTCTCGCGAGGTCCTCTCGTGGTCGACGACTACGAGCTCGATGCCCTGTCCAAGGTGGATGGCGAGATCCCAGTCACGAGCACGATGGAACACCGCCATGTTCCGCGTATTCTGGCAATAGTCTTTGAGCGGCTTAGATGCCCGATGTCGTGCGACGAGCGACTCCACAGCAACGTCACCGGCATGGAGCCTTTCGATTGCGCTCACCAGACGAACTCGTTGGTTGACCAGCTACGGGAACTTACGCTGCCGGCCATCGAGAGAGTATAAAAACCCACAATTTAGCGGCATCATGCGACACTCTACTATCGTCTCGGTTTTGGCTGTGGCAGCCCTAAGCTGTTGGGTCGATCCGGTTCGGCCGTCACAGAGTCAGCACGTATGCGATGCTGATGGCCAGCAGCGCACCGACGATGTTCGCAGCGGCGTAGCCGGCAGCGACCCGTGGCCTGCTGTCTTCCCACAACTCGACAGTATCGACAGCAAACGAGGAGAACGTGGTGAACGACCCGCAGGCCCCAGTCCCCAGTAACAACAGTATGTCATCACCGAGCGAGAGGAATGTGAACAGCCCAAGCGCGAAACTCCCGATAATGTTGACCGTCAGCGTTCCCAGTGGGAGCCGTTCGTCCGTAACTGCCAGTCCGACCAGATGGCGGAGAATGGCACCAACGATGCCACCTGTCCCGACGAGGTAGGCCGGTGGGACGTTCATGTTGTCTCACGTCCTGTCGTCCTGCTGGCGACTCGCAATGCAACCCCTCGGCCGACGATGACGGCGAGAAGCCCAACCACATAGCTGGCAAGGATATATCCCAAGCCGATCAGCGGCGTCGCCAGTGCCGCTTCCAGGGCGAACGTGCTGTAAGTCGTATACGACGAGAGAAACCCGGTGCCAAACAGTAGTCGTGACCGCCCGGCGAGCAGTCCAGTGTACCGCTTCTCATAGACGAGAAATCCCAGCAGGAAACAGCCGGTTACGTTAGCGAGGAACGTCCCACTCAGACCTGTCACTCCGAGGCTGACAAGGTACCGCACGTTCGCGCCCAGCGCGCCGCCTGCTGCTATCAGCGCCAATGACTCGACTGTGAGCAGTGGATGCTGCCGTCCCATGTGACGTATCGATTCCTACACCAGTTCTCATCGCCGGGAAACAAAAGCGCTGGCATCTCTCTGAGTTGTCTGTCGCGCAGCTACGACAGATGCTCGACTGCAGGGACCCTGCGGTGCTGTTCGGGCAACTCCGCTGCATCCTCCTCCAGCAACGCGAGGACGAGAAACTCGGTGTGTGTCTCCACGTACTCGACAAGCGCGGCGATACGGTCGGCATCGATTGCTTCCAGCGAGTCGAGCAAAAGCAAGGGAACCGTCTCCTCGATATCGTGGCTCAGATAACCCGTAAGGGCGACGACGAGACCGACAACCTCACGCTCGCTCTCACTCAGATGGTCGACGGAGTCTTCATACACCGTGCCCGCCTCGTCCTCGCGGACGACGTGGAGATCAAACGATGTCTCGTCACCCACGTTCCGGCGCTCGAGCCAGATGCGCTCGATATTTTCATAGCCGAGGTGGTCGAGAACTGACGCCATGTGGTCGTTGAATGTTTCGACGGTCTCCCGTTCGATGTCCTCGACGCGAGAGCGAAGATCCCTAATCTGCTCGGTGATGTCACTGCGGCGGGCCTCAAGGTCGTCGTACTTCCCGAGCTGGTACTCGATTTCGTTGATTTCGTCCCCGATATCGCGTAGCTCCTGTTCGAGCTGTCCACGTTCGTATTCGAGTTCGCTCATCCGCTCGTAGGCCGCGAACTGCTCACTATCAGCATCCTCGTCGAGCGATTCGAGTGTGGCTTGCTTGTCCGATAACTCCTCGCGGAGGTTGTCCGCTTTCGCGACCAGTTCTTGAATGGACTCTGTGCGGCGTTCGAGTTCGTGTTCGAGCTCTACCTCACGCTCGGTCAAGGTCTCGTGTCGCTCGCGCTCCTTCTGGATGTCGTCGCGGTCGGACCGATGGGCCGACAGCTCTTCCCTGAGTGCCTTTCGCTCGCGTTGTTTCTCTTCGACGAGCGACTCAATGTCGTCGAGTTGGTCGGCGATGGCCCCGCGCTGGACCTGACTCCCACATGTCCAGCATTCGATGGATTGCTTCTGTGGGTTCAGTTTATCTATCGGGCCCGTCGTATCGGTGAGTTCGGTGATAACGGCGTCGTCCCCGGAAAGAACGTCTCGGTTTTGTTTGAGGACCGTCGAGAGGTCGTTAATCGTTGCGGATAGCTCCGCCTCCTTGCCCTGGAGTCGCTCAATCTCCCGGTCCAGTTTGTCGAGCTCCTGCTTGCGTGTCTCGTATTCGGCTAGTTCATCACGGACATTCTCTAGCTCTGATTTCAGCTCATCCCTGATTTCGCGCTGTGTTTCGAGTTCAGCTTCCGTTCGATCCAATTCAGCCTGAGTTTCCTCAAAGGACTGGCGGACCGACTCCGCTTGTTCGGACTGTGGCTCCTCCGTAGCTTTCGCCTCCGTTTGCTCCCGGAGTTCGTCGAGTTCCGCTTCCAGAGCCTCGATGTCCCCCTCCAAACTGGTCTTTCGCTCCTGAAGTTTCGGGAGTCGTTTTCGTTCCCGGTCGATTTCGTTGAGCCGTTCATCTATCTTGTCCCGCTCCGAGCGGAGTTCGGCAATCCGGTTTTCTAGTTGATCCGTATCGACAGGTGCCAACAACAGCTCCGTCAAGTCCGATCCCGACCGCACCGCACGCCGGATGGGGTTGTCTTCGAGAAGCGAAATAAACAGGTCAACGATGGTTTCTTTGTCGGTGTAGGGTTCGCCGCTCGTCCGTACTGTCTCACCTGTCCGTTCGTATCTCCTGGTATACTCGTTGTCGTTCCATGAGAGCTTGACGGTCCCGCTCTTTGCTCCGCGTCTAAGGACACCAGCAGTCCCGCCCAGCCCACCCGCAATCGCCCGGAGCAGTGATGTTCTGTTAGTCGCGTTCGGCCCAGTGAGAACGTTCGCTCCCGGCGTGAGCGTGACTTTCCCATCCTGAATTCCGCCGATATCTTCAACCCTGACAGAGATGATATCATGGGTGGAAGTTTGATTTTTTGTCTGCCGTTCGCTTCGAGTCATCTAGTTGACTGAGTATTCTCATCCGTGAGTTTAAATCATCGGGTTTCATCTGATTGAATTTCACGGAGAATCTGAACAGGAGAGCGTCTCATACACCGGGTGACCGGAACTCATTTTTGTAGCGGTGAGCTACCGGTGGCGTATGACACCGGATTCAAAGGGTTCCAGAGGGGAGGGTAGCAAGCGGGCGGGATCGCCGTGCTGCAAAGTCCAGCAGACGGCGGCGGCCTATAGTGTGATCGACACGCTTGACGAACTCGTCACAGCGCGGCAGGATGGTACCAGCTTCCGCGAGTTAACCACGCAGTTCAACACCCGGGTCGTCGAACGGGCCCTCGCTCAGGCTGACGTCGACGGCCGTTCTGTCCACGCTGCGTTGACGGGCGAGGAGATCGCAAGCGATGTCTATGAAGTGTTGCGGACCGACCGTGATTCCGACATCCGACGCGCCGAACTCCGCGCTCGTCTGTCTGACGCCGGTGTCGATGTCGATGCGCTCGAATCCGCGTTTGTCTCGCATGTTACGGTCCGCTCACATCTCCAGGAGTGTGTTGGGGTCGAACCTGAGCGGGCACCGCCACCTTTCGAACAGACAGTCAATACGGCCCAGGGTGCACGAACCCGTGCCAGCAATGTCATCCAAAGCACCATTGACCGGGCAATCCGGAACGGGCAGTTACAGACGGGGAACCTCGATGCGGAGGTACTTGTCCGGCTTACCTGTCAGGAGTGTGATGATACATTCTACCTTTCGGAGTTGCTCGAACAGCGACAATGTTCCTGTGGCTCAGCAAGTGAGTGACTGGCTAGCAGGCATTCGACCGCCTGTCTTCTTTCCTCCAAATCCTTTTGACAGCGCAGTCCGATTGTGGGTCCAACATGCCGCATCCATCGGAGTCCGCCAGCAACGACCGGGTCGCACCCCCTCCGGAGTTCGTCGAACAGGCGAACCTAACGGACCCGGATATCTACGAGGCGTTCGAGGACGACTGGCCGGACTGCTGGGAGCGGGTCGCTTCCTTTCTTGATTGGCACCGCGAGTACGACTCGGTCGTTGAGGATATGAACCACCCGCCGTATCACCAGTGGTTCGTTGGCGGTCAGATCAACGCGGCAGAGAACTGTGTCGACCGCCACGTCCGTGCCGGTCGCGGTGACGAGCCTGCTCTTCGGTGGATTTCCGAAGACGGGAAGACACAGACGTACACGTACTCGAGACTTCTCACGGAGGTCAACGAGGCTGCCGCGATGCTCCGTGACATCGGCGTCGGGCCTGGTGACCCCGTCGCGTTATACCTGCCGCGGCTGCCGGAACTCCCGATTACGATGCTTGCTGCTGCCCGCCTTGGCGCGCCCCACGTCGTCGTTTTCTCGGAGTACTCCGGATCTATCCTCGCAGAGTTCATGCGCGAGACAGGTGCAAAGACGCTCGTTACCAGTGATGGCTACCACAAGGACGGTGCAATTCACTCACTCAGCTCGAAGGCCAAAGTCGGCGTCGAAGAGGTCCCCTGGGACGTGACGACAGTCGTTCTCTCCCGGACGGAGACTTCGGAGTCGTCGTTTGGATTAGACTATGACCGTCTGCGACGGGAGGTCCGCGGACAGACAGTCGAGCCGGTGCCACGACCGTCCGACTCAGGGCTCTTCGTCTGCTATGCGTCCGGGCCGACAGGGGAGCCAATCGGTATGGAACACGTCGTCGGCGAGTACCTGCCCTACGTCGCCTGGACGGCACACGCGGTGCTGGATGTCAAACCGGCGGACACGTTTTGGTGTCCCGCAGGTATCGAGTGGATTACCGGCCACTCTTATGTCGTCTACGGGCCACTCGCGCTCGGTGCTACCACCATCCTCTATGAGGGGGCACCATCGTACCCGGACGAACACCGCCCGTGGCAGATTATCGACGACAACGATGTCACGCAGTTTTACACCACACCGACTGCCATTCGGACGTTTATGGAGTGGGGCGAGGCGTATCCCGCTGCACACGACCTCAGCTCCCTTCGCCTGCTCGGAACAGTCGGACAGCGTATCGGGACGGATACCTGGCACTGGTTCTATGAACACGTTGGCAACGGGCGCTGTCCTATCGTCGACACCTGGTACCAGGCTGAGACTGGCGGCATCACTATCTCGACGTTGCCGGGTATTTGCGACATGAAACCGGGTTCTGTCGGTCAGCCGCTGCCGGGCATTGATGTGTCCATCGTCGATGCGGATGGAGAAGCGGTGTCGCCGGGGGAGGCAGGGTATCTCGTCCTCAACCGGCCGTGGCCGGGCTTTTTCCGACCCGTGCAGGCTCCGGACCGTACGGCACGGGAGTACTGGACGGAGTTTGGCGACCCCGGTGAAGACTGGGTGTACTTCACGGAGGACGGTGCCGTCGCCGACGATGAGGGCAATATTACCGTCCTCGGGCGGCTTGATGATGTCATAAACATCGGCTACTACAGCAAGAACCGGGTCCATGTCAGTGAAATCGAGCGCGTCATTGACGATCTCGACGCTGTCGAGGATGTCGCTGTTATCTGTGGTGAGCACGACATCAAAGGAGAAGCGCCCTACGCCTTCGTCGTCACCGATGCGAAGGCCCGTGGCGGCCTTGAGGCACACATTGCGGATAAGGTAGAGAACGACCTCGCAACCCCTGCCCGACCGGAAGCGGTCTTTCTGGTCTCTGCACTCCCACGCACGTATGGCGGTAGCATTCTCCGTCAGCCGCTGGAAGACTTGCTCAACGGCGAGCGCCTCGGCGATATAGGTCTGCTTCGGAACCCGGACGTGCTGGACAATATCGCCGTCGAGATACGGCACCACCCCTTGCTTCACAACACTCCCTGAGGTCGGGACTGCAAGGTCGCCACTGGCTTTTATAATACTGCGTTTCCACTGTCATAGCAGAGTCTGTGATGTCGGACAAGAGCGCCCACTATCAGTCACTCGTACCGGACGGCGACCGAACTAATGCCGATGTTCGGGAGGCAAACTTCCGGGCGGGCGAACAACTCGCCGATATCATCCGGACGACGCTTGGTCCGAAAGGACTCGACAAGCTTCTGGTCACGGATGGGAAGCTCATTGTCACCAACGATGGCGCGAGCATTCTCGACCGGCTGGCGATTGAGCATCCAGCGGCGAAGCTCGTTGTCGAGGTTGCACAGCAACAGGAGACGAGAGCCGGCGATGGGACGACCAGCGCAGTGCTTCTGGCCGGGGCGTTGCTGAGTGAGGCGCAGTCGCTCCGCGAACAGGGAGTCCACCCGACGAAAATAACCGAGGGATACCACCTCGCAGCCACACATGTCACGGAGACGCTCCCGGACCTGACCGTCCCGGTCGACACGGACGATGACGGAACTCTTCGGGATATCGCCCGCACGGTCGTCACGGGAAAGTGGGACAGCTCCGGCACTGATTTTCTTGCCAAGCGGGCGGTCGAGGCCATCCGTGCCATTGAGGGCGATAACCGCGTCGAGTTTGAGAAAATCACACGCAAGACGATGCCCGGCGGTTCCTTCTATGACTCCGAGATTATCGATGGTCTCGTCATCGACATGGAAGAGTCTTCGACGGATATCGTTTCGCCGGACGAGCAACTTCCCTCCTCGTACACTGACGCAACAGTCGCGCTCGTTGACGAGGAACTCTCGACGGACGAGCCGACCGGGATAGGTGCGGTCAATCCCGATGACTACGACGACGTCGAGGCATTCCGAGCGTACGAAGATGAGGTCTACGAGCAGTACGCCGAGGCCATCACCGAGGTTGGAGCGGATATCGTCTTCTGCCAGCAGTCTATCGATGATCCGGTTCGGTACCAGCTGGCCGACGAGGGTATCCTCGCTGTCGAGCGGACGCGACGGGACGAATTGAACAAGCTCGCGCGGGCAACGGGGGCACAGCCGGTGACTGTCAACAACCTTGCTCCCGCGACAGTCGGCTACGCAAGCACCGTCGAGCGTCGATCTGTTGGGACAACCGATGTGACCGTCGTCTCCGGCTTCGAGGAGTTCGACCAGGTGTCACTGTTGTTCCGCGGAGGGACCAAACGCATCGCCGAAGAGACACAGCGGAAACTCGATGACTGCTTCTACGTCCTGAAACTGGCTATCGAGGACGGGATGTTGCTCCCTGGAGGGGGTGCGACGGAGGTTGCCCTGGCCCGCGAACTGCGCTCGACGGCCCCAACACATCCGGGTAAAGAGCAACTCGCTATAGAAGCCGTCGCTGACGCTCTGGAGACGATTCCACGTACGCTCGCCAAGAGCGCGGGAATGGATCCCGTTAACGCGCTTATCGACCTCCGGAACGCTCACAGCGACGGCTCAGTCACCGCTGGACTCGACCTCGAGCAGCTTGCTGTCACCGACATGGCCACAAAAGGCGTACTCGAACCGCTCCACGTCAAGCGGGCTGCGCTGACAAGTTCCGTCGATGCGGCCAGTGTTGTCGTCAGGGTCGATGATGCCGTCTCGGTCTCCGGCGATAACGAGAACGGCCACGATCACGAGGACCACGACCACGGACCAGGCGACCTCGTACCCAGTACCGACGGCTATCCCTGGGCACTCGGGCACTCGATGGGCCACGATCACTGAAAAACGACCGGTCGTCGCGGCCGACTTACTCCTCAAGCGATCCAGTCAGGAAGTCTTTGCGACGTCGCCGCGGTCGTTCACTGCGGCATCATCTGCCAGCGTGTCTGGATCGATATCGAAGTCGAAGATCTCCTGTGGGAGCGAGACTGTCACACAACTGTTAGGGAGATCGACGATGCCGGCGATACGACTCTCGACGGGTGCCGTGCTCAGGATGAAGTAGGCCTGTTCCCGGGTGTACCCGAAGTTCGTCATGTAGTCGATAGCATCGAGACAGGCTCGGCGCATCCCGACGGTCGAGTTCTTGTAATGCTGGGTGCCGTCCTCGTCGACGGAGTAGCCCTCGAAGACGACGTAATCGGAGAAGTCGGGGTCCATGTAGCCGGGCTTGAACATGGCGTAGTCGGTCCCCATCTTCTCCATCCCGTTTTTGATGACATCGACCTTAAGATCGATCCAGCCCGGCATCTCGATGGCACCACAGAAGGTGATCTCACCATCACCCTGTGAGAAGTGCAGGTCGCCGACGATGAAATTCGCACCCTCGACAAATACGGGCAGGTACACCCGCGAACCCCGTCCGAGATTCTTGATGTCACAGTTCCCGGCGTTCTCACGCGGCGGGATGGTGCGCGCGGCCTTCTTGCTAGCTTCCTCTTCCTCTTCCGGGTCCATGCCACCGAGAAGTACGCCGTTGGGCTCGGGTGGGAGCGCGAGTGGCGGCTCGGCCTCCTCCGTCTCGTGGTTGACAGCTTCGGGGGCGTCGGTGCCGTTCTCGATGAGTTCCCGCTCGCGCCTGTTCCACTCTTCGAGCAGTTCGTGTGAAGGTGCAGTCCCGAGAATCCCGGGGTGAGCACAGCCAGGGAACCGTACGTCTTCGATGTGGCGCGAACTCGCCATGACGCCGTCGAGGTCCCAGATAGTTTTGCGGGCCTCTGGGAAGTGGTCGGTCAGGAACCCGCCACCGTTTTCTTTGTCAAAGATACCGGTATAACCCCACTCGTGGTCCGGGAATGGACCCAAATCAAGGATATCAACAACGAGGATATCACCAGGCTCGGCACCTTCCACCTCGAAGGGGCCACTCAGGTGGTGATTCGGGTCCAATTCCATGTCCCGGATGTCATTGGCACTGTCATCGTTCGACAGTTGTCCTCCGGTCCAGTCGAGACACTCGATACGGACCTTCTCTCCTGGCTCCATCGACGCGGCCGGTGGCACATCTGGGTGCCATCTGTTAACAACTGGATCTGGTTGGTCGTCTGGTGGTGCCTCTGTGTCGACTTCGTATACGGTTTCTGGCATACTCCGTGTTAGCTGTTTTCACGGTCCCAGTTATAATTAACTATATTTTTGATATTATTGGGCGGAATTTTATCTCGGCCAAGAGAATTAAAAGAAATTAACAGATCATGTTTTGTTAAATAGTTCGCGCCCTGGTTAACAATACTTGTACTGTTAAATATTTGCGCAATTGTATTTTCCCCTAGTCATTCATGGAAATAAATGATGAATTATAATTACCCTCATGATGATTGGTCGCAATGTACGCGCTCAAGGAGAGCACACCATGTCACTATACGCAATTACAGGAATGGGACTACTGTTCGTCGGAGCTGTACTGATTGTCAACGGCCTGTGGCTGCTCGGGAAGGCCGGTGATAAGGATACCGCAGTGTTAAACTTCCTCACAGGTGGTCTGACCTCCGTGATTGCCCTCTGGTGGGCGTTCGGTGGTGGGGCCGAGGGGACTCCGTTTAACGCCGCCGGCGAGTTGTTGTTCGCCTTTACCTACCTGTGGGTCGGTCGGAACGCGTATCAAGGCGAGGAAGACCAGCGCTCACTCGGCTGGTACTGTTTTTTCGTCGCCGTCATCGCGGTACCGACAGCGTATCTAACACTCCAGACCGGTGATGTCGGTCTAGCAGTACTCTGGGGCAGTTGGGCTGTCCTATGGGCGACTTTTGGCATCCTTCTCGGTCTCGAACGGTCAGACCTGACAAACCCCATCGCGGGATATACGATCCTCGTCGGTGCCGTCACTGCTGCTGCAGGCTATTTAATGGCGGCCGGGTTCTGGCCGTGGGTGTGAGCGACTGTCAGTAGCGCCGCCGCGTTCACGACGTACTTTTTTATTACGTGCCGCCGAATCAATCGTACCGACGCATGAGTGTCACACTGCCACGTCTCGATGCATGTATCGACCTGTACCGCGCCGCTTACGATCAGCACGGTACGGCTCCGTTCTCTCTGGACGAACTGCACTGGAGTCACCCAGTGGACGAACGTGACCACATCATAGACCTTGCAGTTGCCTACGGGCTAATCGAGACGGATAGAACCGGTTATTACGTGACCTGCGAACCGGACGATCCTGCCGAGTGCTGGGTATCCGTCCTCGAGGATCGTGCAGATCATATCCGACGGACCCTCTTATCCCATGGCGGTGAGGGAAGCGACGACGCCGGCCGTCAGTCGCTCACCTATGATGACAGGGAGTACGCCGCCGTCAGGGTTGAGAACGGTGCTGATTTCGCGGCCGTTGCCCAGGCTGTCAGCGATGTCGAATTAGACCGTTGGACCGGCGTCGTTCTCCGCGCGCCTGGGAACTACGCCAACGAAATCCAGCGGTTCGCGGATCGACTTGCTGAGCCGTCAGAACTGGCCGACGTATCGCTCTCAACACCGCTCCAGAAGGAGTATTCGGACGTCGAGGGTTCCAGCAAGGATACGCTTGAATTCAGGCTCTTTCTCAGCAGCCCGTGATCGTCACTCTCTGCTGGTCTCGACATGGAACACGTCCTCGCTTATCATCCAGCCACCTGACTGGAGGTTCTGTGAGAACGTGACGCGGTGCCCGTCAGGGTCTTCGGCGACGACTGAGTACGTGTCCGTGTCGACCACCTCGTAACTCAGCTCGTGGTTATTAACGGTCACCATATCGCCGACTTCGAGACTATTGAACCGGTCGGTGATTGCTTTCGGTGCCAGTGATTTACTGTCAGTCTGGTCTGAACTCATCTTAGGTGTATCGATAGGTCGAACCGGCTTATGCTTTATCCTGGGATGTGCTATCTTGTAGTAAACTATTATAATACCGACCCGAAACAAACGACCATGCCGGCCCGACCTAACATCATCCAACCCGAAGAGGCTGAAGACCAGACTGTCAGGGACCGACTTCATGAATCCGAGGAGAGCTGGTATGGCGACGCCGCATTCTTCGGTGCAATGGCTCACTGTCCGGAGGTTTTCGAGAACATCGTGGCAACCTTTGAGTCCTTCGAGCAGGGCGAGCATATTGACGCGGACTTACTGGAACTGATGCGTCTCAAGGTTGCGGAGGTCCACCAGTGCGCATACTGTGCGACGGTCCGTACGCTCGACGTTCAGGAGTCAGTCAGGCCAAAAGAGGATGCCATCTTCGGTGACATTGACGAGACAGCACTCTCGCGCCGGGAATATCTCGCTGTCTCGCTGGCAGAACAGCTCTCTAAGGATCCACACAGGATGACCGACGAGTTCTTTGCGCAGTTGCAAGATGTATTCACAGAGGCTGAAATCATCGAGATGCTGCTGTTTGGTAGCCTTGAGGTCGGCCTCGACCGGTTCTGTATAGCGCTGGAACTCCAACCGACCGATGACAGCGCTTACCCCAACGAGGTTGAGTATCCACTAGAGAATCCGCGGCCGAAGACCGAATGAGATTTACAGCTTTACTCGTGGTAAAGCTCAAGCCTCGAGTTCGTCACTGACGCTTACCTCGTCACCAACTCTCACGGCGTCGCCGCGGCTGGATTCGGGAACACGTGTGATAAGCATCACGGTAAAGAAGTGTTCGAACTCCTCCTCAGGTGCCCACTCGGGTAGAGACTTCTCGCGACGCTCGGCAAAGCGCTGCTCGAAGTCCTCGGTCGGGTGGCCGGTATCGGGGTCACGCGACGGGACGACACAGCGGGCACAGGCCTCTGCCCCCTCGAATCGGGTCTGACCGACCTCGAACCCGCCTGGGTCCTCTCCGAGAAAGCGGTCCTCCCAGAAAGCCGGGACGCCGCCAATTTCGATGTTCGGCCGGAGACGAATGCGGGCCCCCTCGACGGTCATATCATCGAACCAGGAGGCGACTTCTTCAAGCGTCCCGGTACTAATGACTGACGGGCCAAGCTTCGGTCTATCGATGAATGACGGCGGCTCCTTCTGGCGGAGTTCCACTGGTTCACCGACAAAGTCGCTGAACCACTCGCTGGCGCCCCCACGCTCGCTGGTGAGGTCGAAGGTGTGGGTCGTGCCAGTCTCACGCATTCGGAGCGTGAGTTCGTCCGTCTCCGGGTCGAACGATGATGTGACCTCGTGTGTATGGTCTATCTCCTTCCCGTTGAATGTCTTCCCTACGGAGTCGAAGCGATCCTCAATGACGCTGTCTTCCTCGGGGTTAAGCATCGCGTATTCCCGGTCACGGTGGAACGTCCCGGCCTCGTTGATTTCTATCGATTTGACCTCCATCCGGTCAAGTCCTTTCACTGGGTATACCCAGAGGTTCTCAATATGGGCCATCAAACTACACTGGTCCGCTCGCTTCAATAAAGCTTTGCGTGAGGCAGTCTGTAACTCTCTAGAGCCAAGGGTGGTGGCACGCGTGGCGCTGTTCCAATATTTAACATCACATGATTTGTTAAGAAGAGGCAAGTACCAGTTCGTGTTGGTTGTTCCCATGACTGTAGCTGTTCGGACCGTTGTCAGGTGGTAGCAATCCAGACTTCTGTTGTACGTGTTTTCTGCAAACAAAACGGCGTATACTTCGTTAGTCACTGACCCTTCAGCTAATGCCGGACGAACTCATTTGTTCGACTAAGATTTTTTAGGCAAACCCGTCGTGTTTAGTTAAGCGTGAAAAGTTAGGCGGACGGATTTCTTGCTGGTTCATGGCAGAAATCAGCCGCCCCAGTGGACATAGAGACTGGATTGATTTGGATTTTGTGGAGCGCGAGCGGACACTGGAGTCGGCGATGGCGTTGGATATTCAATTGCACGTTGCGGGATTGTCATTGTCGAATACCGTCGAATTACTCGATTCAGTGGGTGGCCAACGCAGTCGCAAAGCTGTCCATGATTGGGTACAGAAAGTCGATCTACAGCCAGACTCGGGTAAATCTCCGAATCAGATTGCGCTCGACGAAGCAGTAATTCGCATCAACGATCAGCAATTCTGGCTGTACGCCGCCGATCCGCAATCGAACGAACTGCTTCACGTCCGGCTGTTTGCGACGACTACGTCCTCCCTCACAGAAACTGTCCTGCGCAAACTTCGGCAAAAACATAATGTCGAAACTTCCGGCTTTCTCGTTGATGGCGTTCAGCACCTCCAAACCGCACTTCAACGAGCTGGACTTCGATTTCGGATGTGTCGCCACGGAAATCGGAACGCTATTCAACGGATTTTTCGAGGGCTGAAGCGTCGAACCTCGTCGTTTTCAAACTGCTTCAGCCACGTCAACCTGGAAACCGCCGAAGACTGGTTGCAGAGCTTCGCTCGATGGCTCAATGCCACTAACTAGATCTGACTGACAATATAATTGATCACTCAGTTAATATTATAAATTCAGCACAATTATATGCCTATATGTCAGCCACACGGAGGCTCGACCAGTTACGGCACCCAGAGGTTGAAGCGTATCTTGAGGATGCAGAGACCCCGACGGCACTGATTCCCGTTGGGACAACTGAACAGCATGGTGAGCATCTCGCCATGGGGACGGACGCGTTCATCCCGACAGAAATCTGTGAACGGATCGCCGAGGACACCAACGCACTTGTCGGCCCACCGATCAACTACGGTGCCTCGGACATGCATGCTGGCTACGAGGGGATCACGTACCTTACATATCGCACCTTGGCGACGGTCGTGAACGATATCGCGTACTCGCTCGCTGAAGGCGGCTTCCAAGACATCGTGTTCATCTCCGGGCACTTGACAAACGATTGGGCAGCGAAGGTCGGCGCTAACCAAGCCTCGCATGCTCTTCCCGAGGAGCACTACGTGTATGCGTTCCCGTACTGGGACGCCCTCAGTAGCGAAGATATGGCAGACTATCTCTCGTTTGACGCTGGCTGGCACGCTAATATCGGTGAGACAGCCGCGGTGATGGCTATCGACGAGGGTCTGGTCGATCTTGAGAGCACATCTTTCGACGATCCCGACCTCCCAGATGATATCGAGAACCCCGGTGCATTGCTAGATCATCTCCTCATCGGTAAAGGGGCCTACTACCGGGTCAGTGAGACCGGCGTCTGGGGCGATCCGAGCGACGCGACAGCGGACCTCGGAGAGGAATACTTCGAGAATATCACCCATGCTGTCGCCGAACTCATCAATACGTTCCAAGATGTCCGGGAAGAGATCTATCAGCGCCAACGGCCAAACCGCGCTCAAAAAGACTGGTAGCCGTCAACAGTTGTGCTGAATCATTTATAGACAGTAGCGGATCATATCAGTGAGGCCTATCCACCAGTTGATGAAGTGTGATATGACGTGCCGGGATTGAACGATTTGACCTCTTAATTCCATCTTCGAGTTATGCAATCTCGTCTTGTAACTGCTCTACCTCATCGTCTACAGCGTCGCTGGCCGCGAGCTGGTCTTTCAGCCCTTGGAGCCGAGTTTCCTTGGTCACCTCGCCAAGATTGGCTTTCCGGCATACTCTGTTGTGTCGAGTTCGTAGAGATCGGACTCTGCAAGTTCGGTCACGTTGAGAGCGTCGTCGACTTGCTCGCGTTGGAGTGGGCGAATCTCGTCTTTCTGGTCGTAGTCGATGATGATTCAGTGTTCCTACGTATAGGTAATCTGGAACGGCGTCTGAGACAGTGGCGTCACCAACATTGCATTCGCTGGGAAGTCTTCAGCCTTTTCCAGCACCGTGCGCCAACTGACGCTGAACGAAATATGTGACTCACTCTTGCCAGCATCAAGGACTACTGACCTAACTAATCACACCATCGTTTCCGCAATAACCGAGCTACGCTGGGCTGACTGGCGCTACGTACTGGCTCTTGACTTCTCTCCGTCGCGCCACTGCAAGTAGTAGTACTCGCGCTCGTCGATGGTCTTCACCGTCAGCGCGCCCTTCGAGCGCGGTATCTCGGCCTCGTCGTAGGCGTCGTCTATCTTCTCGACCCATTCGTCCTCGTCCTCGGTCCACTCCTCAGGCATGTCCACGCCGTTCTGCTCCTCGACCATCTCCTCGCCGAGCAGCGCGGCCAGCTCGTCGACGGCGGCGACCGCGTCCTCGTGGGCGTCGCGACGGTCCTGGTCGAGCGCGTCGACGTCGATCCGCTTCAGCGCCGACAGGGCTTGGTAGGCGTATTCCTCGTCGGTCCTACGTTAACCAACACAGGGTAGCAAATTAGGCTTTGTGTTGGTTAGGCAGTACTCCGCTATCGATGTGCTTGCATACCCCACTGTTCTATACCAACTACGTTACCTAACTAAGCTACCTTAGGTGGCTAAGGCGCAATAGATAAGTTACCTAAGGTAGATAACCCAGATATGGGTGATGAAGCGACGCCACGTGCAGTCAGCGTGGGCGTTCTGAAAGGCGGCTTCGGCAAGACAACGACAGCAATCAATCTTGGGCGCGAACTCGCACACCGCAACGAGCGCGCGCTGCTGGTCGATCTCGACGATAACGGCCACATGACGCTCATTCTGGGCCACGACGACGCGTACCGTGGCGACCGCTGGGGAACCAACCACGCCGCGGATGTCCTGCTCGACGGCGCGGACCCGCACGACTACATCACGAACGTTAGCGACGGGCTCGATCTCTTCCCCGCCCACGTCGACCTAGAAGACGTCCAGTCAGGGCTCAAAGAAGCGACGATGGGGACGACGCGTCTGAAAGAGGAACTCGTCGGCGAACTGCTCGGCGAGACTTACGACTACATCGTTATCGACTGTCCGGCGAACCGCGGGAAGCTGAACGACAATGCAATGTACGCAACGGGGAACATCATCATCCCGCTGCGGCCGGAGAGCGGCTACGAAACGGGGCTGACGAACACAGTGCAGCGCCTCGTCATGGAAGCCCGGGAGTACTTCGACCTCGATATTCTCGCGGTCACGCCGACGGACCTCAGCGACCGCATCGACCAGGACACGCGGGACCGCCGGCTACTGCGCGAAATGACTACGCGGGAAGCGGTCGCGAAGCACGTCCCTAACTACGCCTATCTCTCGCCAGAGGACTGGGACGCTGTCGATAACGGCTCGTACGACCACGAATTACCCGGTATTCGGCATCGGGCAGCCATCGACAACGCCAACGACGAGGGCGTGCCGCTGCGGGACTACGATCCCGAGTGTGACCAACTCCAGTGCTACGATGAGCTCGCACAGGTCGTCGAGATCGGGGAGGTGAGCCGCTGATGGGCTTCGACGACCTGGAAGACGCGGCGGCCGAGCAGGACGCCGACGAGAGTGACGACGCGAGCAAGACAGAATCCAAATCCATGCCTGAGGCAACCCAGAGAGACCGTGAACCGGAAGCACAGTCCACCGCCACCACCGACGACTGGAAGCAGCACCCAGCGTTCCCGTACGACGACGCCTCGCAGGAGGCCATCTATCCGCGTTCGGAGACGTGGGACGACTTCGAGGACACGCTCGACTTCGAGGTGAAGCGAGAACTCCGCGACGCGGGCCTCCGTGACATCCCGAAGCGCGAGTATCACGAAGCGCTGCTCAAACTCGCGATGGAACAGCCCGAACGCCTCGCTGAGCTGGTAAAGGACGGTCGAAAGTAATGAGTTTCCTGTTCAAACCGCGCCTCATATCCGTTGAGGACTAACTGCGAAAGATGTCCTACCGGATGAAATAAAAGGCACCTTTGAAGGAAATAGTAAAGTACTGAATTTATAAGCAGCTATCGTCATAGATATAAAACCTGAGTCTACAGTTTTGTGGTTTTCTGAGGCCTTAGGGACTTATTTGGGTACCGCATTTTGAACTGTAATTTAAATGTATACAGGCCGATCACCGAATCAGTATGTCGTTAAACAACGGTATGCTGGGAGGTGTTCAAAATTCCTAAACGTCCCGCCCGAACGCGGACAGAGATTGATCTATTGCCGCCGTTCGGGGAACCCGAGGTTATAACGACTGGTAGCGGCGCTCTCGATGTGGCAGTGCTTGGCTTTGGTGCTGCCTACCTGTTGAAGCGTCGGTCGACCTAAGCGCCGACCAGTCGCAATTGAATCAGCACACAAATACCACGGACTGACGCCCGTCAGACCATCTCTAGAGCCGATTCTTATCAGAAAGAATCTATGGCAGTAGTTGGAACCGGCGCTCTCAATGCATATGCTCTGAGCGACACAGTAGTTACCTCAACGCACTATCACCTGTCAATATCGGGCGTTCTGCATGAACTGGACTGAATTTGTGCCTAACCTGTGGCCGATTTCGGCAATCGACACCGCTCTCGACCAGCTATCTCTTCCAAAAGTGAGTAATTACTTCTAAATCTACTATAGCTGTTTGTGGTGCTGTTATACTCTTAAACCGATGTTTAGAATTTTGTTGTGTCAACAAATAGTAATAACAACGGAAAATTTTCTGAGATATTAGAGCAGGTTCGACTGCGTATTAACAAGCCATGATTATTTCGTTGTAGTGCTAAGGGCCAGCATTTCAAGCCGGCTCGTGTGTCACCTTTGACCTGGACGATTTTGACAGACGAGGGACCCTCTCATCAGCATCCGGTGGTTCGTAAGAATATTTCTCTTGACGTTCAATTCTGGATGGCGGACGAAGCGCAAACCAATACCACCCAGCGTGGAAATTCGATGGTCGACGGAATAGATCCGACTGAAACGAGACGATCGGTGCTTACTGACGGAGCCACCACCACCCGCTCACAATCACGACTGCCGCGAGTACGGCCACACCGACGACGAGGGCAGTGTCGCCGCCCGGACCCGACGGTTCTGCGATGGTTACTGCTACGAGCGACGGTTCCATCCGGATCATGTCACCGTTGGTCGTCTCGGCGGTCGCGTTGAGCGCGACGGCGTGGGTGCTCTCGACTGCGTCCTCCGAGACCGAGAGTTCGAAGCCGAGCGTCGCGGTCTCGCCGGGGCCGAGCGCGCTGACGAACGCGCTGGGGGATTCACTGGTGAACGGCGGGGCCGTCGCGAGGCTGACTCGCACGTCTTCGAGGCGCGCGTCGCCGACGTTCGTGACGCGGACGCTGAGCCTGTTGCTCGTGTCGATGCCGTAGCTGGCGTTCACCGCCTCGAACACGAGGCGGTCGGGCTGGGGCACGACATCACCGCGGACGCGGAGCGGGGCGCTCTCTCTGGCATCGCCACTCGGTCCCTCGTAGCGGACGGTCACGTCGAGCGGCCGGGGACCGGCCTCAGCCGTCGGGACGACTGCTGCGTCGAACGTGAAGTCGGCCGTGGCACCCGTCTCGATATCGCCGAGAGCGTACGTCGTCTCCGCGAACCGGACATTCGGCGATGGAGAGGAGACGACGGCCACGGCATTGCGTACCGGTGTGGGGCCACGGTTGACGACCGTCCCGCGCACCCGCCCCTCCTCACCGACAGCCAGCGAGACGTCGGGATCGCGGACGGCGAAGTCGGGCTCGGGCGCGACGGCCACCCCGATGCTTGCGGGCCTGGCCGACGCATCGGCACCCCGGTCGGTCCGGTAGTCGACGGCCGCGTCGAGCGTGTAGGTCCCGCCCTCCGTGCTGGGCGGCGCGGCCACGTCGAAGGTAAACGTCCGCTCGGCCTCAGACGGCCAGTCCCCGACGAACCGAGTGCTCGCATCCCCTCCGTCAACGGCGAGTGCCCCACCGGCCGACCGGAGGGCGAGCGTGGCCTCGTTCGTCTGCGACCCGTCGTTCCGGAGCGTGACCGCGAGCGTTCCCGACCCGCCGGCCGCTACGTCGCTTTCCACGTCGGTGACGACGAACCGGCGGTCGGTCTGTGGTTCAACGCCGACGACGCTGGACGCGTCGGTCTGCCGGACGCCGCGGTCGTCGTCGAACGCCGTTGTCACCCGAAACGGGTACGTCGCGTTCGTCGCCGTTTCGGTCGCCGCGACCACGTAGGTGAGCGTCTGTCGTTGCCCGGGTGCCCACTCGCCGGCGTACTGGCTCGACGTTCCCGACGACCCGACGCGGACGTCGGGGTCCAGCGAGTCGAGTGAGATGGCCGTCTCGTTCGCCGCCTCGCTGCCGACGTTTTCGAGGGTCACGGAGACCGTGCCGACGCTCGCCGGCCCCACGTCCGCCTCGGTGTCGACGACGGCGAACCGGGCCTGCTCAACGACCCGGACTGTCACGGACAGCGTCCGCTCGACTGTCTGCGATCGGGAGAAGCCCCCGCCTTCGTCGATTTCCGACGTGTGCGTGTACGCCACGCGCAGGGGGAGGCGATAGGTCCCGGGCGAGGCGTCCTCGTCGACCGAGACGGTGAACGGGACGGCCCGCTCGCCACCGTCGGCAATACTCCCGACGCTCTGTCGGCCGGTGGTGACGGAGAGCGGCGCGTCGCCCGCCCGAAGCCGGGTACTAACGCCGGTCGCCGTGAGAACGCGCCGATTCAGCTCCGGGTTCGTCGTCGACATGGTCTCCAGTTCGCCCGCGTTCGTGAGCGTTACCGCAAGCGTCGCCTCCTCGCCAGCGACGACGCGGTTCTCGGCGAGTGAAGCGGAAAGCTCCGGTGCCCCCCTGACGAACCCCACGACGACGCCGGAGACAAGCAGCGAGCAGATGACCACGACGGTGAGCAGCTTCGCGCCGGTGGCGAGTCGGCTCATCCGCCCTCCGTCGGTCGATCTGTCTCAGTGGCGATTCCGCCGTCGCGAAGTGTGGTAGGGTCGTTCATGGGTATCGGTGGATCGGCAGTCGGTGGCATCGGTCACGCCATCAAATGTCCCGCCGTTCGAACAGGAGGACGCTCACGCCGACGCAGGCGATGGCCCCCGCGAGCAGGAGCAGCGCGCCGGCCACGTCGTAGGTCCCCTCGCTGAGGATGTCTACAGGACTGAAGTACCGCGTCGGGCTGAGGGCCCCGAGCCATTCGAAGTCGGTGTCGGTGCTTACCGTATCCAACAAGAACAGGCCGAACACCGCACCGATCCCGCCCCGCTGGGCGATGTCGGCGCGGTCCAGGCGGACAGACAGCAGCAGGCCGACACCGGCACACATCAGCAAATACGGGATCGAAAGCAGGTGAAGCGCGAACAGCGACACTGGGTCGATTGTCTCGTCGATAGCGAGGAGACCGACATAGACCACGAACGGCGTCACTAGGTTGACGCCGAGGACGGGGACCAGCAATGAGAGGTACTTCTCGACCACGACCCGCGAGCGCGAGATCGGCGTCGCGAGCAGCATGTCTAGTTGCCCGGTCTCGACATCCCCCGCAACGAGCGCACCCCCGCTGTACGCGACGTACAGCCCGAGCAACAGGAGCCAGAGGAACTGGTACATCTCGATCGAGAGGAACCCCTCGACGGTCGAGAAGTTCGCTGACCCGACGAATCCCTCCTGGAATGCCGGCGGGAGGCTCTCGACGTACTCGTCGAAGTCGACGCTCGACTCGGCGATGGACGGATACAGGAAGACGATGAGCAGCGCGTAGACCGCGAGCAGAACGGTGAGGACGGCCGTCCCTCGCATCCGTCGGCGGCCCTCGTAACGGGTCACTTCGAACATCAGTCCGCTCCATAGAAGTGCATGAACACATCTTCGAGCGGTGGTTCCTCGATTTCGAGATCGACGATGTCGTAGTCAGCAAGCACCGACACGAGGGTGTTGTAATCGCCAGTGAACGTGAACTGGACGCCGTCATCGAACGTCTCTCGGTCGAGGATACCCTCACCGCTTAGCCTGGTGAGGTCGGCATCGGACCGCGTGTGGACCCGGACACGCTTCCCGCCGCGCCGGAGCAATGTATCAATCTCCTCGAGGGTCACGAGTTTTCCCTCGCGGATGATTCCGACCCGGTCACAGACTCGTCGGACCTCGCCGAGGACGTGTGAGGAAAAGAACACCGTCTTGCCCTTCGATCGCTCTCCCCGGATGAACTCGTTGAAAGCCTCCTGTTTCAGCGGGTCCAGCCCGGAAGTCGGTTCGTCCATAATGACCAGTTCCGGGTCGTGCATGAACGCCTGAACGATACCGACCATCTGTTTGTTGCCCCGGGAGTACTCCCGGATCTTCCGGTTGAGTGGCGGGTCGAACAGCTCTAGCAACTCCTCACGCCGCTCGCCGCCTTTGAGCGACGATTGGTAGTCAAGGTACTCGCGGCCCGTGACCTGTTCGTCAAGACCTGGATCGCCTGGCAGATACCCGATTTCAGCCTTCGCTTCGAGGAGTTCGTCTTCGTCGCGAACGTCATGGCCGAGCACTGTCGCGGTTCCCTCGGTCGGCGACTGGAAGCCGAGCAAACTGCGAATCGTCGTCGTCTTTCCCGCGCCGTTTGGCCCGAGGTAGCCGAAAATCTCGCCCTCTTGAACGGTGAACGTCAGGTCATCGTTGGCCCGAACGTCGCCGTAGTGTTTGCTCAGCCCCGAAACCTCGATAGCCGCCATGGGCGCAAATGACGGCAAGAGAATATAATATTTTGTACGAGTGGGGTATTTTTACAGTTGTAGGTGGCCGATTGCTCCGCCTGCCTGTGAAGTTGTGAACGCCATTATCAGACCTGGTTGAGAGAGTACTCCGGTGTTTTTGAGCTGTGCCACGTTTCATTGGAAGCGTACCTGTCAAACATCTCTGTATTGATGGTTTCGTATAGGATGTTCTTCGGAATACGGTATTGAGAGAGGTTAGGCCATCAAATGCGAGTCAATATGGGAGAACAGAGAATCCCTTGCTCGTACTGCTGCGGTTTCACGATTGGTTGTAAGACGAGTGTACATAGTCCCTTTGATCACCGCCAGAATGTGCTCGGCCTCTTGCGCCGGGTCAACGTCCCGAAACACATTTGTGCGGACACCACGGCGGACGGTCTTTTCGATGATTGTTGCGAGTCGGTTGTCGATTTCGGTGAACTGCTCGCGGAACGCCTCCTGTTCCAGCGCTTGCGGAGAAATCGTGACTAATACGCAGTGAAGCTGGCGTTTCTCCTTTTTTAGCTGGCTCGGTAAGAGTGTCGTTATGATGTGGTCAAGATCTTCTTTCGGATGGTCGCCGATGGTCGTATTGATTGTCGATTCGAATCGATCGATAGAAAACTTGAGAAACTCAATTAGTAGAGCGTCTTTTGAATCGTAGTAGTGATATATCGTCGATTTAGCTTTGTCGAGTTCGTCCGAGATGAGCGATATCGATAGTTTAGCGTAGCCACTCTTAACTAGTGCTTGGTGCGTTGCATACATGATTTCTTTCTCGGTGGCATCCAGTGTGTCACTATTCTCAGTCATTTGAACAGTCTCCTCCCTCGTTGGTGGCTACGTTGCCACCGCAGCTCGGTCTCCCCGAACCGCACACCTTTCGGGCCAGAACTGGACCATCCGATTTGGTCGTAACAGGCCACGAGTATGTGCAGAAGGAAGCCCATTAGTTCGGACTCCATGTTGAGCGCGACGGAAGCAGTGTTTCGATCGTGTCCCGACTATTGTCCCAGATGACAATCGATGTCGGGAGGACCAGTATGGACGCGATGAACGAATAAAGGACGCTGAGGGCGATCAGCAATCCAAACTGGCCAAGGATCGGAACAACCGCGAGGACAAGCACTCCGGTACCGGACGTTGTGGTGACCATGCTGCCCGCCAGTGCGCCACCTGTTCCACGGACGCTAATGTCGAGTGCTTCCAGCAACCCGGTGTCGCCGCGGTACTCCTCGGAGAACCGATGCACGAGGTGTGCGGAGTAATCGATACCAAGCCCGATTCCGATCGATAATGTCGTTCCGGTGAGGACGTTGAAGGGAATATCCAGATACCGCATTGTCGTTGCCAAGGCGGCAATAGTGAGCAGTATCGGCACGAGATTCGCAACCCCCAATCCGGGACGACGTTCAAGTAGCCAGTAGGCGAAGAGCAGGAACGCTGCAGACGCGAGAATGGCGAGAGCCAGGCTGATGTACGCCGATTCTGCGATTACATCTGAGACGGCTTTTAATACCACAACACTGCCAGTTGCGGTCGCCTCCATCCGGAATTCGTCCGCAACGGCTCTCGTATCGTCCGTCACTTCCTGTTGACTCGCATCAGACTCGACGGAGTAGACGATACGCGTTCGCGCGTAATCGTCAGTCATGTACGATTCCGCGCGGTCGCCGTACGGCGAATCATACAGCGCGTTGTAGATGGTCGGGAGATTCTGGTCAGGCACGCCGTTACCGTTCTGGTCGTTCTGTGCGACGAGTTGACGGAACTCCGGCGAAGCACGCTCGTACCGATTAATCACGGTAAGGATGCTTGTTGTATCTGCACTCCCGCCAGCTGTAACAAAGGAGTCGGGTGGATCCTGATTCGCCCGGTGGATCTCCTCTAGCGCTGTTCCGTCCTGTAGCGACCCTTCAACGTATATCGTTACTGTGTCACTCTCACCGCTCTCGAAGGTGTCTTCAAGGTAATTTATCTGTTTCGTGACGGTGTACTCGCTCGGAGCCACAGCTTCCGGCAGAACCTCAACGTATCCGGGGTTCTCCTCCGGTGGGAGGAAGTCTTCAGTGGTGAACCGGGTATCAATCCCAGTTCCATACGCCCCCATGGCTGCCGTAGACACCAGTACGAGGGCAAAGAATACGTACGGGGCTCGACGGGCGAACGTGACACCGACAGTGAGCGACTTTCCGACTGCGGAGTCCTCAGAACCGATCGGAGCGATACTGAATTCCGGGAGGTCGTATCGCACACGCTGCCGGTCCATGAAGTGCTTGAACGACGGGAGGAAGATACCGAAGATGAGGAACGTGAATATGATTCCGACGCTGGCCACGAACCCGAGGTCGCGGATCGGGCCGAGCTGGCTGGTCCCGTTTGCGGCGAATCCAAGCACTGTCGTTCCTGTCACAATAAAGAACGCTGGGAGCAACTGATCGGTTGCGGTCCGCATCGCGGGTGTTGGTTCGATGTCCTCGATCCGTTCTTCGCGGTATCGGTTCACAGCGTGAATCCCGAAGTCGATCCCGATAGCAAGAAGCAACGGCGGGACTGTGATCAACATCTGCGTGAAGGGGATACCGGCCCATCCCATGAATCCGAAGGTCCAGATAATCGCCATCGCAAGGGAGACGAGGCCAATTAACAAATCAAACGGGTCCCGGTATGCGATAATGAGGAAGAACAGTATCAGGACAACGGCTGCTGGGACGACGAGTCCCAACGAGTCGGAGATGACACTGCTCAACTCCGCAGAGATGAGTCCACTGCCGAAGACAGAGATATCACCGTCAACCGAGCTGACAATGAACTCCGCTTCCTGTTGAATGGGCGTCAGTGGTGATGACCCCTCTGTCCCAGCACTGCTTGAGACACCTGAAACCTCGTGTGTGACAGTCGTCAGTGTTGCAGATGCCGACGGCTCCTCTCGGTTTAGATCGTTGCTGAGTAGCCCTGCAACTGCTGGCTGGCGCTCAAGTGTGGTTCGGGTGGCGGACTTAATCTCTGTCTGTGAGGCTGCTTCTACGGTATCGATCTGCTCTGGGAGTGTGTCTGCGTTCGGGTCCAGCGTCTGGGCGACTGCCTGTGCGACGCTTGTCGTCCCGACAACGTCCTGAGATTCACGCTGCGTAAGCCGGTTCTGTGCTTTCAGCATGTTGAGGATAGCCGGCTTCGACAGGACGTTCTGGTCCTTTTGAATAAGCGTTGTAGAGCCAGTCCCCTCACCGAACGGTTCGCGCTCGAAGTTGTCGTTGACCTCGTCGAACGCTTCCTGTGCGGGAACGCCGTCAGTGAACTGTGATGTCCCTGAGTCGGTCGCAGTCATGCCGAAACCCGCTGACAGAATCAGCGTTGTGACAATGAACACAGCGATGACTGTCTTGTCACGGTTGACAATCCAATCGTCCAGTACGTCGATGTATTTCTGATAATCTAGCATTGTGACATAGATGTTAGCCTCGGACGGTCACTGACGGCTGTACCAGACGACGCCGCCAACGACTGCAAGGAGTCCAATGCCACCGATCAGCCACAGTGGTGTCCCCCCGTTTCCGGACTGGTCCGTGACATCTATCGGGAGACTGTAGGTGTCAGAAACCCGTTTTTCTCCATCAGGCGTCTCGTACTGGAAGTCCAGGTTGAGCGGATAGGTCTTATCCAGCGCGTCGCTCCCCGCGGAAAGCTGGACGGAGACCGTTTCTGACTCTCCGGGTGCCAGTTCAGCGATGAACGTTTCGTCGTCACTGCTGCTGAGCGGATCATTGACGAACGCCTTCCCCTCGATGCTTGTCAGCGTCTTGTCCTTTGTGTTGGTTATCGTAAACGTGATTGACCGGTCTTGGCCCACACCGAGCGTCGAATTCTGTATTTCGATGTCAAATTCGTCCTGACTACCAGCCACCTCTGAACGGACCTCAAGCGTGTCTGCTTCAACCCTGTCGCCGTTATCATCGCGGTAGCTCACGCCGAAGTCAAACTGCCGAGCACCTGCCTCTGCACTGTTGGATACATCAACGCCAAAGCTGAAGTTAGCTGATTCGCCCGCATCGAGATCTCCAACAGCGTACTGTGACTCTTTTGACGACAGTGTCGACTGCTGACTTTCCCATGCGACGACGACGTTCTCGACGTCACGAGTTCCAGTGTTTGTGAGGGTTGCACTCAGCGATCCGTCTTCCCCGGCCTGAAGCGACGCTTCGATGTTGGACACGCCGAAATTCTGCTCAGGTGCGGGGCTGAAGCTTAACGGCACATCGTCGTATGTGCTGGTATCGCCTTCCTGGTCGTCATACTGCACGTTGGCCGACAGCGCGTAGCTTCGGTCTTCGGCATCGGGGCTCGCCGTTGTGTCGACGCGGACAGTCCGGACTTCTCCCGGTTCCCATGCCCCCACGTAGGCGGTTGTGGACGAACTCTTTCCAAACGTTATATCGGCGTTCTGTGAGACAAACGTGACAGATGCGTCGTTAACAGTCAACGGGCCCGTGTTGCGGAGTTGCACCTCATACGTGCCTGTGTTACTGACTGCGACAGAACTACTTGAATTGACAACCGAGAACCGCTGTTCTGGGTCAGGTGCGACTGCGACGGATTGTGCTACAGATTGTGTTCGGAGACCCTCTTCGTTATCAAATGCGACCGAGAGCTCAAATCCGTACGGCTCCGGCTCCGCAGCTTCGGCAGAACTCACACGGTAGTTGAACGTCCGGACTTCTCCCGGATCCCACTTATCAACGAATCGTGAAGTGGCAGCGCCGCCGCTCACTGTGAGGTCCTGATTCTGTGATTCCAGCGTTACCGCAGCGTTCCGTGCGGAGCTATCCCCCGTATTTTCGACGCTAACTGCCACCGTGCCCGTAGAGCCGACGCGTGCATTCGAATCAATGTCGGTCACATTAAACGTGGCATCATCGGTGACGTCAATCTCGATATCGACAGTTCGAGTTATCTTGTCTTCGTCTCGTGCACCTGTTCCCTCAGAAATGTAGCTTGTATGCTTGTAATTGAGCCTCAGTTGTGCCTCATACGTTCCGGAACTGGCGTCTTCATCCACGCTGATATCGAACGGCACTGTCGCCTTCGGCCCCGCTTGTAGCGTGCCGAGGCTTCGTTTCGAGTTCTTGACCGAGATAGGCGCGTCACCAGATCCGAGTGACACAGTAAGGCCCTTTGCCGTGGTTACCTCATTGTTCAACGCTGGATTTCGGGCGGAGCCGCTATCGAGTTCCCCGCTGTTGACCAGTGAAATTTCTATGGTCTTTTGTTCACCCGGAGCGACAGTGTCGTCTTCAAGCGTTGCCACGATATCGGGGCTCCCAAGGACCGCAGCGGTTGCCGTTCCGCTGGTGACGGTAATCCCGACTACAGCCAGAAGTAGCAGTTTATACTTTGTAGAGGCCATGTTACTTGAGGTTTCGTTCAGACCGCGTCTCGTTTCTAGCGACACTCCGTCTCGGAATTCTTCGTTTGTGAGTAGCCATTTCCTGATGTTGACTAAACGTTCAATCACATATATTGCTTTCGTATCTTTCGGGGCCAGACAAAAACAGGTACCCAGTCAAAGCCACCACTACCTCGCTATCTATCGCCTTCAACACAGTTTCTACAGGTCTTATGGGACATTAGAGGGTTTGAGGCAGCAGAGGAATGTATCTATGAATAGAGCGAACCAGAGGACAATCCAGTGTGCTCCGCTGAGACAGCGGACGACAATACGCTTAAGTTTATTGAATGTATATTCAACAGCATAGTTATCTGCAACTGTACCCGCTATCCAGTTCAATGATAGAAAATACAACCCAGATTGGTCTTGTGCTCTACAGAGAGAGTAGTGAAACCGTGAGCCATTTGAACCATACCAGACAAGCAGGAAACGGTCGACCTAAAGATGACTAACGAGATATCCTTTTTCCAGAACCCAGATGGAACCCGCGAGGAGATTCTTGAAGCTACATTCTATGCATTACGTCAATACGGGTACGCGGATCTGACTATCTCAAAGATAGGTGACGAATTCGGGAAGAGTCAGTCGCTCATATATCATCATTACGATAATAAGGACGAGCTGTTGGTAGATCTTCTGGATTATATGCTGGAGCAGGTCGAAAATCAGGTCCCACTTCCCAACCAGTCCCCTGAGGAGTATATCGAGATAATCGTCGATGAAATATTTGGCACCAGCAGCAACAGTGATATCGAGTTTTCGCAGGCCGTAATTGAACTGCGAGCGCAAGCAGCACATGACGACGATTACAGCCGTCTCTTTCGAAGGAGTGATGATTTCATTCGAAAACAAATCGCGCGTGTCATCCAAGCCGGTGTTGATACAGGCGCATTTGATGTCGAAGACCCATCACAGACAGCCGCGCTGTTCCATACAGTTCTAGTCGGGATTCAGGCGGAACGGATTACCAGTGAAGAGGAAACTATCGATGACGTGAGAGCCGAGTTTCAGCGGTATGTTGAGAACTGTCTGCTCTCCGAATAGCCTCTCAAACTCACGTCCAGCCGACCGATTAAGGCCCCCTGCCAGCCGTCATGCCGCCACTGGGCATTGGCTGGCAGTTCCCTTTGGGTTTCTGAATTGACTTGACCGAACCCAATGAGTGAAACCCCATTGACCCGGCTTCAATACGTTGCGGATATCCGAATCCCGCGAGGATGTAGTATGTAACCGGCTTATATGAGCTGCTCTGAAAAATTTCATACACCAACACCTCCTCACTATCGATAGTATCCTAGCCGACCGGTGTGATGTCTGGGTTTTCCTCCGGCTGATCGGAAAATCTACTGAGGTCAACCTCGTCACGGTCCATCCTTGTTGCATCGTCTCTTGGAGGGACTGTCCCTCGGCGATGGTATACGTTTCGCTCTTGTGAAGCACATTGTTGATTTTCAGAGCGCAGCGTCGAGAGCATGTTTGAGTGCTTCGTCACCTGGTTTTCTGTAGAGTTCGCAGCGGAGCTGAAAGGCTCTGAGATACGGTGTTAGCTTG
>Ga0207756_100123_pt1 | contig 62828 bp, 54 predicted proteins | sample A23M1SouthBayCA_FD_187748 | JGI IMG/M metagenome (GOLD analysis project Ga0207756, IMG submission 187748) | Aerobic enrichment media microbial communities from Eden Landing Ponds, California, USA - A23 M1 (3) (SPAdes) | ecosystem: Environmental > Aquatic > Marine > Unclassified | place...
TGATGCCGGGCGACAATGTGACGATGAACGTGTCGTTGATTCAGCCGGTGGCCATGGAAGAAGGCTTGCGCTTTGCGATCCGCGAAGGCGGACGTACCGTAGGCGCTGGTGTTGTAACTGAAATTATTGAGTAATTTAGTTTACTCGGTCAGATTGGTTAGTGCATTTTGCTTGTGAGAACGGGCCTTGTTAAGGTCTGTTCTCGCGGCATTTACGGGTGTAGCTTCCCGCTTGGTGCGGGAGCAGGGCAGCGAAGAAAGATATTTGGAAGGCTGCTACTGCAGATACACTGGTAATATTTACGGGTGTAGCTCAATTGGCAGAGCAGCGGTCTCCAAAACCGAAGGTTGTGGGTTCAAGTCCTTCCACCCGTGCAAGTTTAGAACGGAATAATATTTCATGGATAAGATTAAAGAATTTATAGAAGATGTACGCAAGGAGATGAAAAAGGTCTCCTGGCCAGATCAGCAAGAGCTGATTGACTACACTATAGTTGTAGTGGTGTTTACAATTCTTCTAGCGGTATTTATTTTTGCAATAGATCAAGCTTATAGCGTTGTATTAGAGGCCATTTATCAATGACACAAGAAGATCAACATGACTGGTATGTCGTAAGAGTCTTTTCGAGCCACGAAAAGAAGGTGAAGCGATATCTCGATCGAGAGATTGAGATGCAGGGGCTCGAAGACAAGATAAGTGAAGTGTTAATACCGACCGAAACAGTCATTGAAATCAAGTCGGGAAAAAAGCGTACGCGAGAAAAGAATTTCTTTCCCGGATATATTTTGCTGAAAACGGCCTACGACGAAGAGGTAAATAATCTTATTCAGGGTGCGCCCTCAACGATTGGGTTTCTGAAAAGTGGGAAGAGCGATCACGTTCCCAAACCTCTTCGAAAATCTGAAGTGAATCGTATCCTTGGGCGCGTGCAGGATAACGAAGAAATGATGGAACAGGGGGGTAAGATTGAAATCCCCTATGATGAGGGCGATATTGTTAAAGTAATTGATGGACCTTTCAAAGATTTTGATGGAACCGTACAAGAGGTTAATACTGATAAACTCAAGCTACGTGTTCTGGTAAGTATTTTCGGTCGAAAGACCCCGGTTGAAGTTGGTGTGAACCAGGTAGAACCTGCAACTTGACCATTGCAATCACTTGATGCAAAGTGAGCTATTACGCGGCAACAAACACATAAGTACAAGTAGTAAATTCAAATGGCAAAAAAAGTAGATCAAGTACTTAAGCTCCAGATTCGGGGCGGACAGGCAAACCCTGCTCCTCCCGTAGGACCTGCCTTAGGTCAGGCCGGAATCAATATTATGGAGTTCTGTAAGGCTTTTAATGCTGCTACCCAAGAAAAGGCCGGTACGATTATCCCGGTCGAAATTACGGTGTATCAGGATAAGTCTTTCACTTTCATAACGAAGACTCCGCCTGCTGCTGTACTGCTAAAACAAGCTGCTGGTATTGAGTCCGGTTCCGGAGAGCCCAACCGTAACAAGGTGGGCAAGGTAACCTGGACCCAGTGCAAGGAGATAGCAGAACAGAAAATGCAGGATCTCAATGCTTTTGAGATTGAGAATGCTGCAGAAATGATTGCAGGGACCGCCAGAAGTATGGGGCTCCGAGTGCAAAGAGATAAATAGAAGGTAAATTAATTTATGGCACAACGAGGAAAAAAATATCAAGAGGCCGCAAAGCTCATTGATCCCGAGTTGGAATATACTTTGGAGGAAGCTTGTGATCTTGTGAAGAAAGCCTCAACGGCGAACTTCGATGAATCCGTCGATTTGGATCTGCGACTGGGAGTTGATCCCCGTCATGCTGATCAGATGGTTCGCGGTTCGGTAACCCTGCCACACGGTACGGGTAAAGAAATCCGCGTTTTAGCTTTGGTTAACGAAGCTAAACAAGAAGAAGCTGAAGAGGCCGGTGCAGATCATGTAGGTCTTGATGAATATATCGAAAAAATTGAAGGCGGATGGACAGACGTTGATGTAATTATCGCCACTCCGGACGTTATGGGTAAGATCGGAAAGCTTGGACGCATTTTGGGTCCGCGCGGACTGATGCCTAATCCTAAAAGTGGTACGGTTACAACGGATGTTGCACAAGCTGTTAACGAAGCCAAATCTGGTAAGATCGATTTTCGTGTAGACAAGTATGGTATCTTACACGCATCGATCGGAAAGGTAAGCTTCGATGCCAGCGAACTGCGTGAAAACGCACTGGAATTTTTGCGAACGGTCAATCGACTCCGACCCGCTTCGGCTAAAGGTTTATATATCCGAAGCTCGTTTATGAGTTCAACGATGGGCCCAAGCATTCCATTGAGTCGTTCATCCATAATTTCTGCCTAGAAGCTACAAAAACAGGAACTGAATAATGCCAACATTAGCAGAAAAGAAAGCAGTTGTTGAGGAAATTACTGAGAACCTGAAAAGTGCGAGCGCTGTATATATCGCCAACTATTCGGGCATGTCGGTAAAACAAGTCAACAATATGCGTGGTGAATTCTTCGAAGGTAACATCAAGTATAAAGTGTACAAGAACACCTTGATGAAGCGAGCCATGGACGAGGTCGGTGGATTTGACGATCTATATCCCCACCTGGTTGAACAAAATGGTTTCGCCTTTGTAGAAGAAGAGCTTGCCGCACCCGCTAAAGTGATTAAAAAGTTAAACGAAGAAACAGGTAAGCCCAAGTTTAAGGCTGCTATTATCGACGGTGATTACTACGCTGAAGATGAGCTGGAGACTTTGGCCGCTATGAAATCGAAGAGCGAAGTTATTGGAGACATTGTCGGTCTCTTGCTTGCTCCTGTTTCAAACGTTGTAGGTGCCGTGCAAGCTCCCGGTCGCAATATTGCCGGAGCCATTGAAACCATCGCCGAAGAAGGCAACGAATAAACACACTAACACTACGAATTTTCAATTCATAAAAGATCAATCGGAGAAATAATCAAATGGCTGACGTAAAAGAATTAGCTGAACAACTAGTCAACTTAACTGTAAAAGAAGCAAACGAACTCGCTAACTTCCTTGAAGAAGAGTACGACATCAAGCCTGCAGCCGCAGGAGTAGCTGTTGCTGCTGGTGGTGGCGAAGGTGCTGCTGAAGAAGAACAAACTGAATTTGATGTTGTTCTGAAAGGACCTGGCGAGAAGAAGATTGCCGTCATTAAGGAAGTACGCAGTATTACCGGCTTGGGACTGAAAGAAGCCAAGGAACTGGTGGACAATGCGCCCAACCCTGTTAAAGAAGGCGTTTCCAAGGAAGAAGCAGAAGACCTGAAGTCTAAGCTTGAAGATGCTGGCGCTGAAGTTGAGCTTAAGTAATTAAGCACCAGCGTTATACAATTTGTCACTAGCCAATATCGTTATATACGGTATTGGCTATTGGCGTCTATTTGCATGCTACTATTTCACTTGTTTAAGTGTATTGCAGAAGCGGCAAATTCGGCTCATCACCATCTAACTAATTTTTAAAGGAGAGGAATCCTTTGAGTAGACAAAGTAAAATGGAGAAAATACCTTTCACCGACCGCTTAACCTTTGCTAGTACCGAACATGTCCTTGACTACCCTGATTTTCTCGATATTCAACTCAAATCCTTCCGGGAATTTACGCAATTAGATATTGCACCGGAAGACCGAAAAAATCAAGGTCTTCAAAAGATTTTTAACGATAATTTTCCGATCCAGGATTCTCGTGAAACACACATCCTGGAATTCATGCATTACAGCGTGGACACGCCCAAGTACAGCATGAAGGAATGCCAGGAACGCGGTCTTTCCTATGCAGTACCGCTGAAGGCTAAAATTCGTTTGTCAGCTGTAGATGACGACGACGAAACCACTGAAACAATCGAACAGGAAGTATTCCTTGGAGATCTGCCCTGGATGACCGATCGCGGTACGTTTATTATTAACGGTGCTGAGCGAGTGATCGTAAGTCAGTTGCACCGTTCACCGGGTGTATTTTTCGGACAGAATACCCACCCCAACGGTACGCAGCTTTATAATGCCCGCGTGATTCCTTTCAAAGGTTCGTGGATTGAATTTTCTACTGACATCCGCGATGTGCTCTGGGCATATATCGATCGTAAGAAGAAGGTTCCCTTTACAACCTTACTTCGTGCCCTGGGATATTCATCTGATGAAGAGCTGTTTAACCTCTTCCAACTTTCAGAGGTCATTGAGCTGGAATCCAAGAAACAGTACAATGATGAACTGGTAGGTAAGCGACTGGCCGTCGATATCATTGAAGAGAAGATGGAAGAAGTCGTTGATGATGAGACCGGCGAGGTGACCGAAGCTATGAAGCGTGAAAAGCTTCTGGAAATCGATCACGAGCTTACCGAAGATGATTATGGTCTGCTGAAAGAAGCCGATGTCGATAAGGTCCGTATTCAAAATATGGCACCGGAAGATTCCGAGCGCGACGTGTTTATGAATACTCTGCGCAAGGATCCGACGCATGATGAAGAATCCGCTCTCGGAGAAATTTACAAACAGATTCGTACCGGTGAAATGCCGGATCCTGAGACGGCTCGACAAGTGCTTGAACGACTGTTCTTCAGCGACAAGAAATACGATCTTGGTGAAGTAGGACGCTATCGGTTGAATAAGCGCCTGAAGCTGGATGTGGATATGGATATTCGATATCTCGTTAAAGAGGATATCGTAGCCATTATAAAAGAGGTAATTCGCCTCAAAAACATGAAGTCCCAGGTTGATGATATTGATCACCTGAGTAACCGACGGGTTCGTACCATCGGTGAGCAGCTTGGACAACAGTTCTCTATCGGACTGGCCCGTATGTCTCGTACCATTAAAGAGCGTATGAACTCACGGGATGCTGAGCAGCTTACGCCGCAGGATTTGGTGAATGCACGTACCATTTCGTCCGTGATCAACACCTTCTTCGGTACTAATCAGCTGTCACAGTTTATGGATCAGACCAACCCGATCGCCGAGCTGACGCACAAGCGTCGGATGTCGGCACTGGGACCGGGTGGATTGACGCGTGAACGTGCCGGATTTGAAGTTCGTGATGTCCACTATACGCACTATGGTCGTCTTTGCCCGATTGAAACTCCTGAGGGTCCAAACATTGGTCTAATATCCTCACTCTGCGTGCATGCCAAAGTGAACGATTTCGGATTTATAGAAACCCCCTATCGGAAGCTTGAAGACGGCAAAGTGACGGATGAAATTGAGTATTTGTCTGCCGAGCAGGAAGACGAAACCGTCATTGCCCAGGCAAACGCCCCGCTTGATAAAAACGGTGTTTTCAAAAATGATAATATTTTCTCCCGTTTCCGTGATGGAGAGGTTGGCTTGGCAACGCCTGATGAGATCGAGTATATGGACGTTTCCACCAACCAGATTACTTCCATTGCCGCTGCGCTGATTCCCTTTATTGAGCATAATGATGCTAACCGAGCACTTATGGGATCAAACATGCAGCGTCAGGCTGTACCGCTGCTTCGTCCCGAAGCTCCGGTTGTAGGAACAGGACTTGAGCATCGTGCTGCCAAAGACTCCCGCGCCATTATTGCGGCCGAGGAGGATGGTGAAGTGGTTTATGTAAGCTCCGAGGAGATCCATGTGAAATATGAACGCACGGATATGGAGCAGCAGTGCTACTTCGATGAAGGCATTAAGAAATATAATCTGACGAAGTTTGAGCGCACCAACCAGGATACCACGATCAACCAGCGTCCCATTGTGGAAGTTGGCGATAAAGTGGAGAAAGGTCAGACGCTGGCCGACGGTTGTGCGACCGACCAGGGCGAGCTTGCCCTCGGCCGTAACCTCTTGGTAGGTTTTATGCCTTGGAGAGGGTACAACTTTGAAGATGCTATTGTAGTAAGTGAACGCGTAGTTCAGGATGATATCTATACTTCCATCCATATACAGGAATTTGAGCAGGAAGTTCGGGATACCAAACGCGGCGAAGAAGAACTGACCCGTGAAATTCCGAACGTCAGCGAAGATGCCACGAAGGATCTGGATGAACAGGGTATCATTCGAACAGGAGCTAAAATTCATCCCGGTGATATCCTGGTAGGTAAGATTACTCCTAAAGGTGAAACCGACCCCACGCCGGAAGAAAAACTTCTGCGTGCTATTTTCGGTGACAAAGCCGGCGATGTGAAAGATGCTTCCCTGAAAACGCCACCAGGCGTTTCGGGAACCGTTATTGATACCAAGCTCTTTAGCCGTAAGCGTGATGAACAAATTTCACGCAAAGAGGAGAAGAAGCAGGTTGAGCTGGAAAATGAGCGCCACCAGGAAAAAGTAGATGAGCTCAACAACAAAATGGTAGATAAGCTATATACCCTGCTGCGGGATAAAACCTCTCCCGGTGTTTACGACTTCAGCGGTGTGGAACTGATTCCGAAAGGAGAGAAGTACCGCAAGTCTGATTTTGAAGAGCTGGATCCTGTTAACATCAATGAAAATATCCAGTGGGCAACCGACGATGAGCTGGTAGAGCACGTACGTTTGCTCTTTAAGAATTATCGTGAGTTGCGTCGCGAAATCGACACCGAAGCGAAACGAAGAAAATACCAGATTCAGGTTGGAGACGATCTGCCTCCTGGAATTATTCAGAAAGCGAAAGTTTATGTTGCCAAGAAGCGCAAGCTGCAAGTAGGTGACAAGATGGCCGGCCGACACGGTAACAAAGGTGTGGTCGCAAAGGTAGTCCCGATCGAGGACATGCCGTATATGGAAGACGGAACTCCCGTCGACATTTGCCTGAACCCGCTTGGTGTCCCTTCCCGAATGAACCTTGGTCAGATTTATGAGACCATTCTCGGATGGGCTGCCAAAAAAATGGGTGTTAAATTCGCATCCCCCATTTTCGATGGGGCCAGCGAAGAGCAGGTTAAAGATAAGCTGCGTGAAGCCGGTCTGCCCGAAGACGGTCGTGTAACATTGTATGACGGTCGAACCGGTGAGCCGATGGACCAGAAAACTACGGTGGGTTATATCTATATGCTGAAGCTCAATCACTTGATTGAAGACAAAATGCACGCCCGCTCTATTGGTCCCTACTCGCTTATTACGCAACAGCCATTGGGCGGTAAAGCTCAATTTGGTGGACAGCGACTCGGTGAAATGGAGGTTTGGGCCCTGTATGCATACGGAGCTTCCAACATCCTAAAAGAGATGCTCACTGTAAAAAGTGATGACGTCAAAGGCCGATCGCGAGTCTATGAAGCTATTGTGAAAGGTGACAACCTGCCAGAAGGTGACGTTCCAGAATCCTTTAAGGTACTGTTGCGTGAGATGATGGGTCTCGGTCTCGAAATCCACATCGATTAATAAGAATTACAGCAGAATTTATACTGTTAAATAAAGTCAATCCGGAGGTACTTCCTTGCCGACTACTAACACATTAACAGTTTCGAAAGACTTCGATTCAATCGGAATATCCCTTGCGTCTCCCGAGACCATTTTGTCTCGCTCGCACGGCGAAGTCTTAACTCCCGAAACAATCAACTATCGTACCTTTAAACCGGAAATGGACGGTCTTTTCTGTGAAAAGATCTTCGGTCCGGTAAAAGACTACGAATGTCACTGCGGTAAATACAAACGAATCCGATATAAAGGAATTATTTGTGACCGCTGTGGCGTCGAAGTCACCAGAAAAGCCGTACGGCGTGAGCGAATGGGACACATATCCCTGACGGTACCCGTAGTGCATATCTGGTACTTCAAATCACTGCCGAACAAACTTGCATACCTGCTTGGTTATTCGTCCAAGAACCTGGAAAAGATCGTTTACTACGAAACCTATGTGGTGATGAACCCGGGTGTAGCACGTGATCTTGGGTATAAAAAAGGTGACCTGATATCTGAAGAAGAGTATTATGATATTCAGGACCAGCTGCCCGAAGATCAGTGGGAAATGGATGACGACAATACCGAAAAGTTTCGGGCTAAAGAAGGAGCTGAAGCAATTCAGGAACTCCTTGCCACCCAGGATCTGGATGAACTTGCGTATCGCCTGCGCTATGAGGCTCGTAACGAGACTTCCCAGATGCGGAAGAAGAAAAAACTGAAGCGTCTGCAGGTAATTGAGTCATTCCGCTCGGCTAACCAGCACACCGAAAACCGTCCTGAATGGATGGTTCAAAGCGTGATTCCCGTTATTCCTCCGGAGTTACGGCCGCTGGTACCTCTTGAAGGCGGACGTTTTGCGACTTCCGACCTTAATGACCTGTATCGACGGGTCATTATCCGGAACAACCGTCTGAAGCGATTGATTGATATCAAGGCTCCAGACGTAATTCTGCGGAATGAAAAACGCATGCTGCAGGAGGCTGTTGACTCACTCTATGATAACTCAAGAAAGTCTAACGCTGTACGGAATAATAACCGGCCTCTGAAATCACTCAGCGACATGCTGAAAGGTAAGAGTGGTCGATTCCGTCAGAACCTGCTCGGTAAGCGTGTTGACTATTCAGGCCGTTCGGTAATTGTTGTTGGTCCTGAACTTAAGATGCACGAATGCGGTCTCCCGAAAGAGATGGCTGTAGAGCTTTATAAACCGTTTATTATCCGTCGATTGATTGAACGCGGATATGTTAAAACGGTTAAGTCGGCTAAGAAAGTAGTTGACCGACGTGACCAGGTGGTCTGGGAAGTTCTTGAAAATGTTATTGACGGACACCCGGTAATGCTGAACCGTGCTCCGACATTGCACAGGCTCGGTATTCAGGCATATCAACCGGTATTAATTGAAGAGAAAGCGGTTCGTTTGCACCCGCTGTCATGTACGGCATTTAATGCTGACTTTGACGGTGATCAGATGGCCGTACACGTACCGTTAAGTCACGATGCCATTCTTGAAGCTTCTGTGCTGATGCTTGGTTCACACAATATTCTGAGCCCGGCTAACGGTGGACCTATTGCCGTACCGTCGCAGGATATGGTTCTGGGTATCTACTACCTGACCAAGATGGCCAGCGATCAGAAAGGCGAAGGCAAGACATTTGCCAACATGGACGAAGTATCCATTGCCTATGATCGTGATCGGTTGGACCTGCATGCTAAAATCAATCTCCGTTTAACCAAAGAAAATGAAGACGGAGAAGTAGAGCATGAGATTATAAAAACCACAACCGGACGGGTAATCTTTAATAAGATTCTGCCGCCGGAAATGGGATATATCAACCGTACGCTTGGGAAGAAAGAGCTTCGTGGTCTAATTGGCGAAATCCACTATAAAGTGGGTACTGCCCGAACGGCTTCATTCCTTGATGACATGAAGAAGCTTGGGTTTGAACAGGCAACCATTGGCGGTCTGTCGTTCAGCCTCGAAGACATCGTAATTCCGGATGAGAAGCAACAACTTATTCAGAAAGCCCAGGACGAAGTAGCCGAGATTACTGAACGCTACGAGATGGGTTTCATTACGGATAACGAGCGTTACAACCAGGTGATTGATAAGTGGACAAGTACCACTAACCGGGTATCCGAATCACTGTTTGATGCATTGACCTCCGACCGCAATGGGTTTAACCCGGTATTTATGATGGCGGACTCCGGTGCTCGTGGTTCGAAAGAGCAGATTCGTCAGCTTGGCGGTATGCGTGGTCTTATGGCCAAGCCGCAAAAAAGTTCCATGCAGGAAGGTAATGAAGTTATTGAGAATCCGATTCTATCTTCCTTTAAAGAGGGACTGACGGTTCTGGAATACTTTATCTCCACGCACGGTGCCCGTAAGGGTCTGGCCGATACCGCGCTGAAAACAGCCGATGCCGGTTATCTGACACGACGTCTGGTCGATGTATCGCAGGATATCATCATCAACGAAGTGGACTGTGGCACGCTCCGCGGTATTAAGATGAAGGCTCTTAAAGATAACGAAGACGTGATTGAGAGCCTGGAAGATCGTATCCTCGGACGTGTTTCACTGCACGATATCTACGACCCGATTTCCGATGAACTGATCTGTGAAGCCAATCAGCTAATCGATGAAGAAGTAGCTCAGAAAATCGCTGAGACTTCGATCGAGGAAGTTGAAATTCGATCGGTACTCACTTGTGAAAGCGAACGCGGTGTTTGTTCCAAATGCTATGGTCGTGACCTTTCCCGAGGTACCATGGTTCAGGTGGGTGAGGCTGTAGGTGTTATTGCAGCGCAATCCATTGGTGAACCCGGAACCCAGCTTACACTGCGAACTTTTCACGTTGGTGGTACAGCTTCACGTATGGAGTCTGAATCCATGCACAAGGCTAAGTTCGAAGGTAAGATTGAATTTGAAAACGTTCGCGTTGTCGAGTATGACGACGGTGAAGAGATTCACGATGTGGTACTCAGTCGAGCGGGTGAAATCAAGATTATTGATGAAGAAGGCAAAGTGCTGACCACCTACAATGTGCCTTACGGTTCCGAGCTCTTGGTTGAAGAGGGTGATGAAGTACCGAAAGGTGTACCGCTTTGTACCTGGGATCCGTACAATGCTAACATTTATGCGGAAATCGACGGTACGGTTGAGTACAAGGATATCATGGAAGATATTACGTTCTCCGAAGAGACCGACTCTCAAACCGGTCACCGCGAGAAAGTAGTGATCGATTCCAAGGATCGTTCGCTTGTACCTACGCTGCTGGTAAAAGGCAGTGACGATCGCGTTCGTGAAAAAACGCTTCCCGTTGATACCCATATCGTGGTAGATGACGGTGAAGATGTTGCGGCCGGACAGGTGCTGGCCAAGATTCCGCGTTCTACCGGACAATCGAAAGATATTACGGCCGGTCTGCCGCGTGTAACCGAGCTTTTCGAAGCACGTTCACCGAACGACCCCGCTGCCGTATCCGAGATTGATGGTATTGTTCGCATGGGCGGACGTAAGCGCGGTAAGCAGGAAGTTATTGTTGAAAGTAAAGACGGAAAGACCGAAAAAACGTATCTGATCTCCCTGTCCAAGCACATTCTGGTTCAGGAAAACGATTACGTTGAAGCCGGTCAACAGCTGTCCGATGGTACAATTCCTGCCGAGGAAATTCTTAACATTCTCGGTCCGTATGCGGTACAGTCCTATCTCGTGAACGAGATTCAGGAGGTTTACCGTCTGCAGGGTGTGAAAATCAATGACAAACACATTGAGACTATTGTTCGCACCATGATGCAGAAGGTTGAGGTTACCGATCCGGGTGATACCATGTATCTGGAAGGTGACAAAGTGGATCGTTTCGAGCTCAATAATAAGAATGACGAGCTTATCGGTAAATATGTAGTTACCGAACCGGGCGGAAGCGATCTGAAACAGGGTGCTATCCTCGATCGTCGTGAAGTCAGAGAAGTGAATAACGATCTGATTAAGGAAGGAAAAGAAGAAATCGAAACGCGTGAAGCCGAGCCGGCTATTTCCAAGCCGATATTGCTGGGTATTACGCGAGCTGCGCTCTCAACCGAAAGCTGGTTGTCTGCAGCCTCCTTCCAGGAAACGACCAAGGTACTCACACAAGCATCTATCGAAGCCAAGAAGGACAACCTTCAAGGCCTCAAGGAAAATGTTATTGTGGGACACAAAGTACCTGCCGGTACCGGACTCCGAAAATACGAAGACCTCATCGTTGGCAAGAAAACCGAACTCGATGAAGAAGAGCAAGAAGTTGCGAAAGTCTTCGAAGAGCTTAGCGCCGGCGAGTCTAACGGTGAAGGAGAAGACCGTACCAAGGCAGCCGAAGCTGATGTAGAGGAAGATGAATCCTAATTTAGTGGGTTCGCTTGCTTAACAACTATAAACTTGAAAGGCCCGATCATTATGATCGGGCCTTTTTTATTTTATGTATATGATGATGAAAGATGCTCTTTTATATAGGAAGTAAATAAAGAGTAGTAGGGTCGATCGAGTATTTAATTTGAGTTGAGGATGGGATAGCAAACCCGGCAACGGAAGGAGACTAAATAGAATAAAAAAAGGCCTCATAATTGAGGCCTTATATTCTTCTTCGCAATGAGGAACCCACGTGCAACTTATCTATTCCTGTTCGGTCTCATTTTTGTTTTCTTTACGCTGTTGTGCTTTGGTTTCTTCAATAGAACTCAGCAGATCCTCGGCTTCACGAATCAGATCTTCAGCGCGGTGTCGGGCGTCTTCAACTACGAGATCACCTTTTCTTTTTGCTTCTGAGATGGATGCCTTTTCTTCCGATAGCTCATCAATCAGCTGCGTAAGATCATCCATGTAGGAACTAAGACGATACGAAATCACATCACGCGTATTGCTGCCCTTATCAGGCGCATATAACAATGCTATCACTGAACCAACGAGTGCTCCGGATAACAACCCAAGGGTAAAATCTTTTGATTTACTCATAATATCTCTTCAACTGTAACTTTTTCAAATGAATGTGAGCCATTAAACGTTTTATCGTTTGCTTTAATATGCAATTTAATGCACTTATTTAAAAATGGTGTCGGCTAAAATTATTCTGCTTTAAGGTGATCTTTTATTGCCTGGCGTCGCCTTTTACTGATACCCATTATAAAAGTCGGAACTACGTATAAGGTAAGTACTGAACCAAAAAAGAGCCCGCCTATAACCGCACGAGCCAGCGGGGCCCATATTTCTGCCCCGGTACCGATCCCGATCGCAAGGGGAATCATCGAACAGATCGTTGTCAAAGCGGTTAACAAAATCGGACGCAGTCGTCGCTTGCAGGCTTCAATTACGTTATTAAATAGGGAATCGGAATGTTCGTTATTTGCTGTATAAAGGTGCATGTAATCGACCAGTACGATACCGTTATTAACGATGATGCCAACCAGCATAAACATGCCGATGTAGGCCGTAATACTTAAGGGTGTTTGAAAAGCCCAAAGGCTGACCAGGGCCCCAAAGAATGCCAGCGGAATGCTAAACCAGATGATGAAAGGATCACGAAAATTCTCGAAAAGCGATGCCATAATCATGTAGGTTAATGCTATCGCAAATAGCAGCGACCACATCATTTCGTTGGAACCCTCCTGTGAATCACGGGTTCCGCCCGTAAACTCGTACCTATAACCTTCGGGTAGTACAACTTCTCGTTGGATTACATCAATAATTTTCTCACGGTATTTGCTGGGATTACCGTTTACTTCAATATTGACATCAAGAACGGTTTCACGGTCCCGGCGATCGATGCTGTCGACTCCTTTAACACTTTCAAAAGTACCAAGAGCATTGACGGGAACGCGCTGACTGTCAACTTGTATAAGCTGCAGATCAAACAGTTGCTCACGATTGGTCAGTGCCGTTTTGGATGCCCTGACTTCTATAGGTACTTCACGACCTTCCTGGCGCAAATAGCCGACGCGTGTACCCTGAACTTGGGTTTTCAGGGATCGCGCTACTTCATTTAACGAGCTTCCCATACGGCTGATGCGCTGTCGATCAACTCGGTAGTGCAGTTCGGGCGTGGGATCGGTTCTTCCATTATCTACCGATATTACATTGGAATCGGCAAGCATGACGTGCTCAATTTTGTTAGAGATCGCCTGCAATACCTCGATATCGGGTCCAACCAGGCTGAGTTGTATTGCGCCGCCGAATCCACCAAAACTGCCACCTGAACCACGAATGTTAACATCAACGCCGGGCGCATGTAGTGTCTTGCGGAGGTCAGTCGAAAATTCTTTCGTACTTACATCCCGTTCTGATGCTTCAACGAGGTTTACCGTAATCCGTCCGGTATTGGTCCGGGTGCTAAATCCTCTTTGTCCAATCTGAGTGATGACGGTTTTGACTTCTTCTTTCTGTTGAATTTCATCACTGAAATTTCGGAGCACCCTGGCTGTTCGCACGAGCTTGGTGCCAGTCGGCAGATCTATATCAATAGAGACTCTGGCCGTGTCGGATTCCGGAAAAAATTCGGATTCCATGTTTGTGTATAACAGGTAGGTGCCGCCCAGCAGCAATCCCACAAAAACCAACACGACCCATTTGCGAGCCATAAGCCATTTGAGGCTCATTTCGTACCATTCTTCCAGCTTGTGTATAGCCGAAAAGGAAGAACTGTGTTGCTGAAATTCTTCTGTCTTCAAAAAGAGCAGGGCCAGCACCGGCACAAGAATAATAGAGGCAATAAATGAGATGCCTATTGCGATACTGATGGTGAGGGCAAACTGCCCGAAGAACTGTCCCTGAATGCCGGAAAGTCCGATGATGGGCACGAATACCCCTAGGGTGGTTAGGGTAGCTCCCAGCAGCGCACCGATTACTTCATTAGTGCCTTCGTAAGCGGCTTGCATTTTGGGGATATTCTCCTCAAGCTTTCGGGCAATGCTTTCGGAGACAACGATTGCGTTATCTACCAGTAGCCCTATTGCAAGAGCCAGGGCTGTAATGGTTAGTATGTTAAGCGTAAGTCCATAAGCATACATAGCCGCAAAGCTGGCCGTTACCGAAACCGGTATAGTTGCCGCCACTACCAGTGATATGCGCCATCCGCCCAGAAAGATCAGCAGTACAATCACCACTACGATAAGCGCAGCAATGGCCGATTGCGTCAGGTTCGAGATGGATCGTTCGACATTCTTCCCGTCATTGGTGAGCACCTGCAGGCTGACACCGCCCGGCAGATTGGCGTTGATGGTATCCAACTCCTCAATTACGGCGTTGGCGACATCCAAAGTATTCGCATCTGACTTTTTCTGAATATCGACTGTCACGCTGTTTTTGCCGTTTATTTCTACCAGCGTGTTAATATCGGCGAAGCTGTCCTCCACATCGCCTACATCCTGAATGCGTATAGGTACGCCGCTATCGGTAGTTTTGATGATGGTTTTTTTGATCTCATCCACTTGCTGGTACATCGATCGCGCTCGCACGCTGAAGGTATGCTTGCCGGTTACAATATCGCCTACCGGTACTTCCTGATTGTTCGAACGCAGCGCGGATTCAATATCTGATGGTACAAGCCGGTATTGGGCCAGTGACATTGGGTTCACATCAACAAAGATCTTCCGTTCGAGTCCGCCACGGGTATCCGCCGAAGCTACGCCCGGCAGTCGTTCGAGACGCGGTTCAATAAACTCAATACCCAGCCTGCGCAGTTCATCCAGACCGGTATTTTCCGCCTCCAGGCTAAGCCGCATGATCGGAAAGTTTTCCGGATCAAATTGAAAGATGATAGGTTCGGAAGCTTCGGAGGGCAGTTCATTGCGTATTCGCGAGATCGCCTCTCGGACTTTAAGCTCGGTATTGCGGATGTTTACCCCGTTTTGAAGCCGGAGTACGATAAAAGCGCTGCCTTTGCTGATATGCGACTCCAGCGTTTCGATGCCCTCGATAGAGGAAACGGCGCCCTCCAGTGGTTCAACAACAATTTGTTGCATGTCTTTGGGAGCAACATTGCTGTAGTTGGTCTGTATGGCCAGTATCGGAATATTGAATGACGGATACATAGTTACCTTGAGGTTGGACAGCGAAAATACGCCAAATCCAATCACCACCAAGGTGATCATAATCACCGTAATGGGTCGTTTTAATATTTTTCCGGCAATCGAAAACTTCTTCATGATTTAACTGACTTCGGATTGAACAATCGGATCTTCTTTATGCACTGAGTCAAAGCCAAATTTCTCCACCATGGTATTAACTACCTTGTAGAGGCAGGGTACGGCAAAGAGCATCAATAAGGTAGACATCGTTAGCCCCCCGATTACGGTTCGGGCCATAGGGCTCCAGGTCTCCGACCCTGAACCAAGTTCCAGTGCCAGCGGCACCATCGATAGAATCGTGGTGAGAGCGGTCATCAGAATTGGGCGCAGGCGACGCGTTGCTCCCTCAACGATCGCCTCGTGACGCGTGTACTTGCGGGCTTGCAGAATCTTTATATAGTCAATCATCACAATACCGTTATTCACAACAATGCCGGACAGAAGAATGAGACCTACCATTGAGGTTACGCTGATAGAGGTGCCGGTAGCCCATAACATGAACAGTACGCCTGTAAGAGCAAGTGGGATGGTCAGGATAATGATAAACGGCTCTACCAGACTCTCGAACTGCGAAGCCATCACCATGTAGGTGAGAATACCGGCTATGATAAAGGCGATCAGCAGGAAATTGAAGGACTCCTGTTGATCCTGAGCCGATCCTGCAATTTCGTATCTATAGCCGCTTGGCCAGTTGATATTATTCAGATGCTGACGTGTTTGGGTGGTAGCCGTCTTAAGATCCATATCTGAAAGATCAGCCGTTACCTCAGTCACTCGTTCCTGGTTGATTCGCAGGATGTTGGTAGGGCCGCTGTAGCGTTCGATACGAGCCAGATTTGCCAGTGACACCCAGTCGCCCGAAGGCGTCTGAATTTGAAGGTTTCGCAGATCATTAGCCGCTGCCTTGTCGGTCTGCTTGAGCTGAACGACTACTTCGAATTCAATGCCTTTGTCGACATAATTGGTGGCGATGTTACCCTTTACGGCATTGCTTAGAGCAGTGGCTACTTCCGAGGTGGTCATCCCGAGGCGCGATATGCGTTCGCGATCCATGGTTACGCGTAATTCCGGTCGTCCCTGGTCGGCGGTACTGAATACGTTTACAATTCCGTCGATCTGTTTCAGCTCTTTTTTAACGCCGTTTGCCAGGTCTTCTTTTGTGGATGGTTCGAAGCCGAAGATACGCACTACCAATCCGCTTTCTCCTTCCGGACTCAGGGGATCCTGTTGCACCTCTTTGATGTCGGTTCCGGGTACGATTTCCAGCTTATCGAGCAGGCTGGCTGTTATTTCAGATTCACTTCTGCTGCGCTCATCCTGCGGCACCAGTTCTACGCGAATGGTTCCCTGATATCCGCCGGGATTATCTGCACCTTCGACGCCTTCTTTTTCCCCGAAGTCGGAGACGATCAGTCGGGCTTCAGGAACGTTTTTGTCGATGATGGATTCTACCTGGGAAATGGATCTCCCGAGTTCAAACAGGCTTACTCCCGGTTCCCGCTGCACATCGAGGATAAAGGAGTTATCATCAACTTTTGGAAAAAATTCGCCTCCCAAAAAATTGAATAAGGGCAGGGTGATTAAAAACAAAGCCAGCGCGCCCAGAATAACTTTTCCGCTGTGGTGCAGAGCGGTATCCAGCTGACGTTGGTAGGTATCTTCGACTTTATTCAGAAAGTTTGTGAGCACCGGTTCAATCTTTCGGCTAAAGAAAGTCCCTAAATTATTGCCGACATATTGGAATAGCCAGACTATAGGATAAACAAGAGCTCCTACTAGCAGTACCGGCGAAGCGATAATGCGCTTATAGATATTTTCTTTACTCCAGTCCAGCAGTTTTCGCAGATATGAGGCACGGTGTTCCTTATCCTTTTCTTCATTATCCAATAAGAGAGAGCTCATCATTGGTATGAGCGAGAGGGCTACTATAGACGAGACCGCCAGTGCAAACGAAATTGTCAGCGCCAGGTCACGGAACAGGAAGCCGGCGATACCCGGCACAAACAAAATCGGTATAAATACCACCAGGGTTGTGAGAGTTGAAATAACAACCGGTACCGCTACTTCCTGGGCACCGAAAATCGCGGCGGCATTGCTGTCTTTACCTTCCTCCTTAAACCGGAAAATATTTTCGAGCACCACAACCGCATCATCCACAACCATACCTACGGCAAGGGTTAATCCTGACAGGGAAATGATGTTCAGGCTGAGGTTCGTCCAATCCATAATGCTGAAGGTGGAAATAATGGAAACGGGGATCGAGATGGCAATAATCAGGGCCGAACGTCCGCTACGCAAAAATGCCAGCAGAATTAAGACTACCAATATAACGGCCTGCAGACCGGTCCAAAGCAGGTTGTCGATCGACATCTCAATGAACTCGGCCTTGTTGGTAAGCACGTTTATTTTAACATCCTTGGGTAAAATGCTTTGCAGATCGTCGATATTATCGACGACGGAATTGGCAGCCGTTACTACATTGGCATCACTTTGGCGATAAATATTAAGGATAACGCCATCCTGCTGGTCGACGTGCACATTACCCCGCGGCTGGGCCACGCCATCCTCGACCTTGGCTACATCTTCCAGCTTAATTGGCTCGCCGCTGCGTGTGGCAATGATGGTATTTCGAATCTGGTCTACATTTTTGAATTCCCCGATTGTGCGAAGCGAGTAAATAGTCCGTCCCTCGATCAATTCACCGGCCGGGACCTGAATATTCTCCTGCTGTAGCTTGCTGGCTATGCTTGAAATGCTAATATCATAGGTTCGCATCTGCTCGTTGCTGATGTCTATATTGATCTGGCGTTCGTAGCCGCCGGCCGTTTCACTTGAGGCTACTCCAGGTATGCGCTCCAATCGTTGCTCCAGCTGCTGTTTAGCCACCGTGCGCAACTCACGCGGACTTCGAATATCCGAGGTGAGGGTCAGAACAATGATAGGTTCTTGGTTGGGATCGTAGGAAAAAACAATGGGCTGTTCTGCATCATCGGGTATGGTACGACGAACAAAATCCAACTCTTTGCGAACATCCGATTCAGCAATGTAAAGGTCGGTTCCCCAGTTAAAACGTAGCTTAACAACTGAGGCTCCCTGTTTTGAGGAAGATCGCACTTCGCGAACTCCGCTGATGCTGCCTACCTGTTCTTCAATGGGCCGGGTAATAAGGGTTTCAATGTCGCCCGGAGCTACGCCTTCATAGGTAGTGTATACAGTGATAGTCGGGAAGGAGACATCCGGATACAGATTGAGCCGCAGATTCGAGAGCCCAAATAAACCGAATCCAATAACGATAAGGCTCGTCATGAAAAAGGTGACCGGTCGCTCAACCGCTTTTCTAGCTAAAGCTTTCATAAATATTTCTAGTTCTTTTTAGGAGGTTGAGCTGCTATCTTGCATTTCGTTGCCTTCGTCCGATGCGTTTTCAATCGGCACTTCGGGTGAGGGGCCAAAATCATTTTGTCCGGCAACTTGTACCTTGGAACTGTCTTCCAGACTGTTTTGACCGGTTATTACAATTTGATCTCCCGGCTGTAGGCCTTCCAAAATTTCGATCTGATCTCCCTGTTCAATACCGAGCTTTAAATCTCGCTTGGTGGCAATGGAATCTCCCTGTACCACAAAAGCGGAGTAGGTTCGTTCAAGCTGTATAGAGTTGGATTCAGGCTCAATCAAGGTCTGCACATTCTCAATAAGTGCAGCTCGCGGAATCACCACAGCATCTTTATGGGTTTCAACATTAATAGTGGATTCAACCAGCACGCCCTGATAAATTGAGGAACCGCGTTCGGTAAGGCTGATAACCACTTCGCCCAGTCCGGTTGTGGGATCGAGTCGGGGGCTGATGTGTGTTACCCGTCCGCGTCCGCTGATATCGGCCTGATTGGAAACACGAAAGGTTACCGGCTGGCCAATTTCAACGTTTCGCCACTCCTCCAGTGGCAAGTAAACCCGGGTTTGGTAGCCCACCAGGTTGGCTATTTCATAAGCTACCTGTCCGCTGGATGCGAGATCACCTTCCGAAATATTGCGAGTCAGTACTACGCCATATACCGGAGATTTAATTTTTGTATTTTCAAGATTTTCCCGGCTCTCGGTAAGATTTGCCTTGGAAGATTGCAGCTGCGCCTTGCTGTTTTGGAAGGTAGCTTTGGCATCCTCAAATTCGGTACTGCTGATTAGCTGTTTCTCAAAAAGCTTTTTTTGGCGCTTAAATTGCAGGCTGTCACGTTCATAGGAGGAGCGGCTCTGTTCGAGCTGTGACTGGGCCTGTTGGTACTGATCTCGAAATGGGGCATCATAGATTTTTGCCAACACATCGCCTTGTTGTACAGTATCGCCCAGCTCGGCATATACTTGAGTAATACGATTGGTTACCTGTGGCGTTATCTGGACAATTTCTTGTGCACGAATATTACCAAATGATTTAATCTGCCTGGAAATATCTTTGGATTCTGCGGTAAAAGTTTCAACGCTGGTGGCAGGATCCTCTTGGTTCCCATTTCCCGGTCCGCCGTTAGGAGTTTGCGATCCGCCACTGCATCCCTGAATAATGAATAATAATATTAAAACGTAGTACGGTGTCTGTTTCACGTGATTATTTTTTGGGTGATGAATTCAAGCAACTTGCCTCGTACGTAAAGCTTCGTACAATGATTCACTGTTAACGTAAAAAATAGCCTTTTCTGTTCGTTTTAAAGAATTTTAACAATCTATGCTTTCTAACCGATGCCCAGGGGAATATCATTTGAAAGGGATTGGATTATTAAGAAAGAACCAAAAAATTATTATTTTAAAAGCAGTATAAATAACCACTAAAGCCATAAATCCTGATATGAAATTTTTTATTGATACGGCGGATCTCGATGAAATTCGAGAAGCCAAAGATCTGGGCGTACTCGACGGAGTGACAACGAATCCCAGTTTGTGTGCGAAAATAGGTGTTGCCGATTTTGAGGGCCACATTGCTAAAATTTGCAACATGATAGAAGGGGACGTTTCGGCCGAGGTTGTCTCTACCGAATATGATGAAATTGTTACTGAAGCACGTCATCTTGCTACCATAGCTGATAACGTAGTAGTTAAAGTGCCGCTGATAAAAGATGGTATCAAAGCTATTAAAACCCTTTCGGATGAAGGTATCCGTACTAATTGTACGCTATGTTTTTCCGCTACTCAGGCGCTTCTGGCTGCAAAAGCGGGAGCCAGCTATATTTCCCCGTTTATCGGTCGGATCGATGATATTTCCAGCGACGGTATGCAGCTGATAGAAGATGTGGTAACCATTTACGAGAACTATGGCTTTGAAACAGAAGTGCTGGCGGCCAGTATCCGTCACCCGATGCATGTTCTCGAATCTGCGCGGTTGGGAGCTGACGTTGCAACCATGCCGCTGAACGTGATTGAACAGCTTCTGGAACATCCCTTGACGGATCGCGGTCTGGAGAAGTTTCTGGCCGATTGGGATTCGCTGCAGGAAGAGCTTGAAAATAAATAAATTTTTAGTTCCCAAAATATAAAGCCCGGCGCTTTCAAGGTGCCGGGCTTTTTTAATTCTTGAATATTCTAGTTGCTTAACTCACTCAGGCGGCCTTCTAACCTGGGTTGCCTGTTCAAAAGCGTAAGCAACTTCTAAAAGTTGAGGTTCGCTCCATGCACGACCAAAGAACGAAATGCCCACAGGCAACCCATCAATGTATCCCATCGGAACAGTAATATTCGGATAACCGGCCTGGGCAGCGGGGGAACTAGAAGAAACCGAAAAATTGTCTCCATTAATTAAATCGGTTTTCCATGCGGGCGCACCGGTCGGGCTGATGATTGCATCCAGGTTGTGTTCGTCCATGATCTTATCGATCCCTTCTTCGCGCCTGTATTTCAGCATTTTTTGTAATGCGTCGGTGTACTCTTTTGAGTCGAGATCTCCCTTTTTATTAGCCTGAATCAGCAGATCATGATCGAAATAATGCATTTCTACAGAATCTGCCAACGTTTTGTCTATTAGGTCATCCAGACTTTTGACGGGGGCATCTGATCCTAATGATTTGAAGTATTTATTGAGCCCATCTTTAAATTCATACAAGAGCACTTGAAAAGAAGCACCCCCAACATTAACATCTTCATTCGGGAAATTCTCAAATTCGACAATCTCGGCACCCTGTTCTTTCAAGAGACGAACAGTTTTTTGCATCAACGTATCGACGCGGTGATGTTCGCCTAACGGACCTGTCCAGAAGCCCAGCCGTTTTCCTTTCAGGCCGTCTTTGTTTAGGTATTGCGTATAATCGGTAATAAAGTTTCCTTCACTATTTGAGGTTTTAGGATCTTCCTTATCTATTCCAACCATAGTGCCGAGAGCAATAGCGGCATCCCTGACGGTACGGGCCATAGGGCCGGGTGTATCCTGGGTATAAGAAATAGGAATAATACCCGATCGGCTGAGTAATCCGACAGTGGGTTTGATGCCTACCAAACCATTGGCGGAAGATGGGCAGGTTATCGAGCCGTTGGTTTCTGTTCCAATGCCCCAGACTGCCAGATTTGCCGATACTGCAGCCCCTGTTCCAGCGCTCGATCCACAGGGATTGCGCGTTAGATCATACGGATTATTCGTTTGACCCCCGAGACCACTCCATCCACTGGATGAAAAACTGCTATGAAAATTGGCCCATTCGCTTAAATTACTTTTTCCCAGAATGACGGCTCCGGCTTCCCTCAGCTTTTGGGTGATGAAAGCGTCGTCAGGTGGAATGGATCCCTCCAATGCACGGGCTCCCGCTGTGGTAGGCATGTCTTTGGTATCTACATTGTCTTTTAAGACGATGGGGATGCCATAAAGAGGTCCGCGGTTGGTTCCATTAGCGAGTTCTTTATCGAGCATTTCTGCTCTTTTTTTTGCATCAGGATTAACGTAGATCATGGAGTTGAGTCCCGGACCTTGTTGGTCCACTGCTTTTATACGATCCAGGTAGGCTTGGGTAACATCAGAAATTGAGTAAGTTCCACTTTCATAACCTGCTTGCAGCTCAGAAATAGTAACTTCCTCAAGGTCTAATTGCTCATACTTAGATTGCTGTGGTTGACAAGCAACAAACATCAAAATGATACACAGAAAAAAATACTTAGTAGCTCCCATAAGAAAAGATGTAATTGTAATTATGGAAGGAATATACAAGAGGTGAGAATTAAGTCCAGAGAAATAAGAACTTTTAACAAATCCACCAACTTATTCGCTTGAATATATGCCGGGTTAATAGTCTCATTACTATTATCCCTTAATTTGTAATCAGGTCTTCGGCAATTTTGGCTGACGATAGCACACCCGGAAGTCCGGCCCCTGGATGTGTGCCGGCGCCAACAAAAAACAGGTCGTCTACGTCTTCCGATTTGTTGTGGGGACGAAACCAAGCCGATTGCGTCAATATCGGTTCTACAGAAAAGGCGGAACCCTTATAACTGTTGAGTGTTTGCTGAAAATGCAATGGATCGATATGATGTTCCACTACAATATTCTCTTCAAGGTCGGGCAGGTAGTTTTCTTCCAGGAAGCTGATAATTGCATCACGGTACGGTTTGGCTTTTGTTTTCCAGTCGGTACCGCTGTCGAGATGCGGAACGGGTGAGAGCACGTAAAATCCCTCGCAGCCTTCCGGCGCCAGAGAGGGATCGGTTTTGGTGGGCATGTGAAGGTATAGGGAGAAATCATCAGCCAGCTTTTTATCGTGGAAAATGTCGGATAACAGCTCCTCGTATCGTTCACCCAGAATAATATTGTGGTGTTCAAGATTACTGTCCAGGTAGCGCTTTTTCGTACCAAAATAAATTACGAACAGTGACATACTGTATTTGGTGCGCTCGATCTTTCGATTGGTGTAGGTGGTGCGTTCGCTTTCAGGAATCATATACCGATAAGTAAAAGCGACATCGGCATTGGAGACTACCTGATCGGATTGATGCTCTTTGCCGTCTTTCATCCGAATACCTGTTGCTTTGCCATTTTTAATCATGATCTCATCTACTTCGGCATTCAGATGAACTTTGCCGCCTTGTTCTTTAATGAGTTTCACCATGGCATTAACAATAGCGCCGGTACCGCCCTTAGCATAATGCACGCCCCATTCACGCTCCAGATAGTGAATCATCGCGTAGATGGAGGTGGTGTCAAACGGATTACCGCCAACCAGCAGGGGATGAAAAGAGAACACCTGGCGTAGAAATTCATTGTCGATGAACTGGGAGATATATTTATATACGGTCTTGTGTGATTGTAGCTTGATGAGGTCCGGAATCACCTTGATCATATCCCATATTGAGAGAAACGGCTGGTCGGCCAGTTCCACGAAGCCTTTATTGAAAATTGCTTCGGTGGTTTTAAGGAATTTGGTGTAGCCTTCTTTGTCATCTGGGTTCCACTTGTCGATCTCGTTAAGCACAAACTCATGGTCGCCATTATAGTCGAATTTGCGGCCTTCAGAGTTGAAAATCCGGTAAAATGGATTACAGGGAACCAGCTCAAAATAATCTTCACGCCGTTTGCCCGCCGCTTCAAAAATTTCGTCAAACAAAAAAGGGGCAGTGATTACGGTTGGACCGCCGTCAAACTTGAAGCCGTCTATCTCATACACATAGGCACGTCCGCCCGGTTTATCGCGTTTCTCAAAAATTTCTACATCATGGCCTTGTGAAAGGAGCCGAGAAGCGGTTGCCAGTCCGCCAAAGCCGCTCCCGATGACAATAATTTTTTTCTTCATGGGAAAATAGTTAAGGAATTATTAGCAGATGCTTTAACCAAAAAGGAGGGAGTATGCATTCCCGAAATACCAAGAAAGCTAATTCTGTATCTGTTTGACGTAGCCGTTATAACCTTGGCGCTTTAGTTGGCGCTGTTCTTTGCGGGCGGCCTCTTTATTTACATAGAGGCCAAAGTATACCCGGAAGACGGTTTTATTTTCGAGGTTAATCTTTTCAACACGAGCTCCCTGTATCTTTTGAGAGAGGTCGAATGCTTTGTCCTGGGTTTTAAATGAAGCTAGTTGCACGGTATAGGTTGCAACTTTAAGGTCGGTGGTTCGTGAGTTCTGCAAATTTCCATCCATCAGCACCAGGCGCACGTGTGCCGTACCCGGCCCCAGCATATCGATTTTTTGGGCTGCCTGACGGGAAAGATCAATGATACGATTTTTGGCAAAAGGGCCGCGATCGTTGATGCGCACATTTACCGATTTACCGTTATCCAGGTTTTTAACTTTTACAATAGTATTAAAAGGGAGCGTCCGGTGTGCGGCCGTTAGGTTGTCCATGTCGTATTTTTCACCATTGGCCGTAAGCTTACCGTGAAAGTTGGGTCCGTACCAACTGGCAATCCCTTCCTCAATTACTTCGCCTTTTGAGGCCGAAACACCGGCTGTACCGGGTTCTGAAGATGGTTCACCCATCCGCGATGTGGTTCCGCAGGAAGACAGAAGCAAACTGATTGGTAGTAGGAGAAGAAATAAATATCGCACTGTAGAAATAACTGATGAATTAAGTAAGAATATATTTTCTAGCCAGTCCAAAATCCACAGTTTTAAACAATTACTCTATTTAATATTCTATAGTTGGTATAAAAAATTGGCTTGATTATTTTGCCCCAGAAAAATGAACTTAGATCTTTAGTGCATGTCAAAGGGGCAGCAAAACAGGAATACCGATAAGGGGCTAACACCACCGTTTACCAATGAGCAGTGGATTACATTATTGAGTGATTCTACCAATGAGAAGGCCGTAGAGGAGCTCCGGAGGCTACTGGTTCGCGGACTAAAACCGGCACTTTACAAATATGTTGATCAGGAACTGGATCAATTTGTGGAGGATGTAGCCCAAGATGGTATCCTCAAAATTTTGGATAACCTGGAATCTTTTCGGGGGGAGAGCAAATTTATGACCTGGGCAATGAAGGTTGCCGTTAGCGAAGGACTCACCGAGCTTAGGCGAAAACGCTGGGATAACGTTTCTATCGAAGCCTTTAAGGGAAGTGGAAGTGATGGAGAAAGCGGAGAAGTGCGCTCCAACGATTTTTCGACGGAAGAGCTGTCGCCTGAGAGTTCAACAGCACAGAAGATGGCTGTGGCAAAGATCGAGCAAATGATTGACGAACTTCTTACCGAGCGCCAACGTACGGCTCTAAAAGCCCTGTTAATTGAGGGGTTGCCAAGTTTTATGGTAGCCAAACAGATGAATACGAATCGAAACAACCTCTACAAATTGTTACATGATGCAAGGAAGAAGCTGAAAAATGAGCTCGAAATTCAGGGCATTGATCCTGATGAAATGCTGCGCCAGTTATCCGAATAGTAAGATTTAGTCGGTTTGAAACGTCTAATGATCAATAACAGATTGGTTAACCTATAATGAAATTATCGATAAATAACGTAAAAAAGATGCTCAGGGTGGTTCAGGCCACGCGTGATGTGGAGATCAATTGTGAGGAGTGCTACAACAAGATCGAAAAGTTTGTTGATATAGAGCTTTCTGGCAAATCAGCGGAAGAAGCCATGCCCTTGGTTGAAGAACATCTGCAGCGCTGCTCGGAATGCCGGGAGGAATATGAAGTGCTTTTGTCAGCCGTGAGTGAATTTAAGGATCCTTAACCTATTTGTTCTTCAGTTTTAGGTAGGTTAAGTAGTTACCCTCCTCAATATGATTAAATCGATCTACGGATCGGTTATAAATATAGATCCATGTTTCCACTTCTTTTTGGGTTGCCAGTTTTACCGACATTTTTTGTCGTATAAAGAGGCTGTTTTCCGGATTTCCGTTATCGTAGCCTTCGTAATGATCCAGTTTTGAAAATACCGTTTCTATATTACGCAGTGCAAACAGGTCGCCCAACACCCGATCGGCCGGATCGTTTGACGGCAAAACGGCAGGGTATGTTCCGGTATCATAAAGTTTACCCCGGAAGGTAGCTTCGCCTACAGCTTCGGCATTTTTTTGGAGAAAGTTTGACATGGGATGCTTTATTTGCCTGCGTAAAGAACCGTAAACAAACAGGAACTCCGTATTAGGTCGATCATCCATGGGAAGGCACTGGTGAATATCAGGTGTGCAATGATATTATTCCTGATAATTAAAGACAAAAATTGAGCCGGCGATTGGATTCGAACCAACGACCTATTCTTTACGAGAGAATCGCTCTACCCCTGAGCTACGCCGGCTTTAAAAGGTGGTCAAATATAAGTACTATCGCTGTTTGTTAGCAAGCGGTATTCAAAATTAATAGGAAGGATGTGCAAAAAATTAGCGTTCTACACTGAGCTTCTCTATTTTCTGAAATCAAAAATTATAGTGCATGCAAGAATATCTACTAGAAAACCCGGTAACTTCGTATTTGATTGCGGCCAATGTGCTGATTTCATTGGTGGCGCTGTACGTTTATCCGCCCCTGATTGAGCAGGGATACCTGAAACCTTATCGGACGGTGCGCAAGCAAAGCTGGTATGAACTGCTTACGGCAGGATTCCTGCATGCCAATATTGGCCACCTCTTTGTAAATATGTTTACCCTCTATTTCTTTGGGCCGGTGATGGAGCGCCTTTTGGGCAGCAAATACTTTTTGGGACTCTACCTCACGGGATTGATTGTCTCCGGTATTCCCTCGGTAATCAAATTTAAGGATGACCCCAGTTACGCTACGCTGGGCGCTTCGGGCGCTGTGGGATCCATTTTATTTGCCTTTATTTTCCTGTTTCCCCTGGAACCGCTGATGATCCTTTTTATCCCCATACCCATTCCGGCTTTTGTGTTCGCCATCTTATATTTGATTTACAGCATGTATGCCAGCAAGCAGGAGCGGGGACGTATCAATCATGAGGCCCATGTGGCAGGGGCAATCTGGGGCATTGTTTATCTGCTGCTGTTTGTGCCGAATACGATCGATCATATACTAACCGTATTCGGACTTATCTAACAGCAACAGCAGTTAATCTGAACAGGATTACGGTTTGATTAGCCGTTATTATTACGGAAATCCTGCATAAAGTTTACGAGGGTTTCTACGCTTTCCCGGGGACATGCGTTATACATGCTGGCGCGGATTCCACCGACGCTGCGATGTCCTCTCAGGGAATAGAGATCGTGTTCGACTGCCTCGGACAGAAATTTCTCTTCCAGTTCCTCCGAAGGCAACCGGAAGGTGGCGTTCATGATCGACCGGGAGTCTTTTTCTACAGCTCCGCGATAGAAATCGTCTTTGTCGATTTCATCATAAAGCAGGGCCGCTTTTTCTTCGTTGAACTTCTTGAAATACTCAAGGCCTCCTTTCTCCTGTATCCAGCCCAGCACCAGGTTTACCATATATACATTGAAGGTGGGAGGGGTGTTGAAGATCTTTTGGGCATGGGTCTGGTACCGCAGAATGGTCGGTACGTCTTCGGTTTTGGCGCGTTCCAGGAAATCCTTGCGGATAATCACCACGGTTACACCGGCCGGTCCTACATTTTTTTGAGCCCCGGCATAGATGATTCCATAGCGAGATACGTCAATCGGCTTGGAAAGAAAATCGGATGAAGCGTCACAAACCAGCGGTACGCCATTCGTTTCCGGTTCTTTCGCAAACTGGGTGCCGGCAACCGTATTGTTGGAGGTGAAATGCACATACGCCGGATCATCGCTGAACTTCAGCTGATCATCAGTGGGCACGCGATCATATCCGGTATCCTTGCTGCTGAAAGTACGGTGCACATTTCCAAACAGCTTTGCTTCGGTGATTGCCTTGTCCGACCAACGACCGGTATCGATGTAATCGGCTGTTTGGTCTTCGCTAAGGAAATTAAACGGGGCCATCATAAATTGGGAACTGGCTCCGCCCTGCAAAAACATAATTTTAAAATCATCACCAAGGCCTAGCAGTTCTTTAAGCCGTGTCTTGGCTTGCTGGTCGATCTGTTCATATTGGTCACTTCGGTGACTGATTTCTGTCACGGAACGACCCATATCGTGATAATCGACAAATTCTTCCTGAGCTTGTTTCAGTACTTCCAGTGGCAAGGTTGCGGGACCTGCGCTAAAATTGTGGACGCGTTTCATGGTATTGTTGAGTTAAAGTGAATTAGAATTAAAAAGTGTGAACGAGTAAACCTGATCGCAATTTGGGTTCAAACCATGTAGATTTTGGTGGCATGAGTAATCCTTCATCGGAAACGGCAATAAGTTCTTCGATATCCGTGGGGTACATGCTGATGGCCATGGAGGCCTGCCCTTGATCGACAAGTTTCTTAAGCTCTTCTGTGCCTCTGATGCCTCCTACAAAAGAAATGTTTTCATCCCTGCGCGGATCGGTAATATTAAGCAGGGGGGAAAGTAAAAATTCCTGCAATCGATGCACATCCAACTTTTCGACGCTGTTGGGGTCATCATCAACGGGCAGTGTCATGCCGTACCATTTCCCATCGATATAAATGCTTACCGACCCTTTTTCGGTTGGTTTGGGATCGGCGCCGGTTTCTAACTTAAAGTTGTTTTTAAGGATTTCAAGAAAATTATCGGGTATAGAATGAACCACCCTGTTGTAGGCCAGTATATTCATGTCGCTCATCGGAAAGACCACAGCAGGAAAGAAATTATATTCTTCCTGTCCGGTATGATTGGTACTTTCTTCACGCTTTTGAGCTGCTGCACGGGATGCACTCTTGCATCGATGGTGACCGTCGGCAATATAAAGGCTTGGAATATTCTCAAAGGCATCAATAAATTCCTGTGGATTACTGACTTTCCATAGCGTATGGGTCACACCATCGGATGCCTTGAAATCAAAGAGTGGGGTTTGCTTGGTGGTATCGTCAATGAGCTGGCGGGTGGTCTCATCATCTTTGTAGGTGATCATCACCGGTTCGGCATGGGCTTCCTGGGTGAGGATATGGCGTGTCCGGTCATCCTCTTTAGCGGGACGCGTCAGCTCATGTTTCAAAATCACTTCATTATCGTAATCCTCCACCGATACACAGGAAAAAATACCTGTTTGGGGCTGTCCGTTGCGGATGAGGCGATACACATAAATGCTTGGATCTTGTTCTTGCTGCAGAACGCCATCCTCAATAAACCGCTTCAGGTTTTCCGCTCCCTTAGCATATACTTCATCATCGTGAGGGTCAGTGCCTTCGGGCAGATCGATCTCGGGACGCACTACATGGAGAAAGCTTTTTTCATTATCACGGGCTAGTTCACGCGCTTCTTGAACGCTGACCACATCGTAGGGAACACAAGCGATTTGTTCAACGTTTTTGCGGTTTGGACGCCATGCTTTAAATGGATGTAAAATAGCCATTTGCGGAAATAAGATTCTGAGTTGACTCCATAATTAAGTGGTCTAAAGTAGCTTGTTATTTCCAATATCTAAAGACTTTTTTTGTAAAGATCGAAGCGCCCTTTTATTAATACTTTCGCAAAAAGACCTTATTTTAAGACGAATTTTAAACAAATCAACTTTCTATGGATCAGATGAATTTTGACAAGGAAAATCTATCTGAAGATCAACAGCAGCAACTTTTATTTATGATGCTGGTTCAGCAGCATCAGCAGATTGCGATGATGGGATTGGGAAAGATGGAAAATCCCAATACGGGTGAAGTCGAACGGGAGCTTAAATCAGCCAAGTTTGCCATCGATACCCTGGTGATGCTGAAGAAATTTACCAAGGGAAATCTGCCTCAAAAGCTGGAAAATTATTTAACCGAGACGCTTAATAACCTGCGCGTAAGCTATGCGGACGAAAAAGAGAAGGATGAGGGTGACGAGACGGAATCTGAATCCACTGAACAGGAGTGATGTCTAACGTCGAACCAATTACAGCAGCGGGCGGCGTAGTTTACCGGCAGTCTCAGTCAGATACCCCGCTTGAAGTTCTGCTCATTTACAGGCGAGGCGTATGGGATCTGCCAAAGGGAAAGCGCGAAGAGGGAGAAACCATCCGGGAATGTGCAGTACGTGAGGTTGCCGAAGAAGTGGGAATTGATGAGTTGCCGGACATCGCGAATAAGCTGCCAGAGACCTACCACGAATACCGGCAGCAGGGCAGCCATTACGGTAAGACCACGCACTGGTATGCTATGCAGCTTACAGAAAAGCCGGAAAAAGGCTTTAGCCCGCAGCAGGTTGAAGGTATTGAAAAGGTTGAGTGGTATCCTCTTGAAAAGGCCAGGCAGCTGGTGGGTTACGAAAATCTGGTAGCCGTTTTGGATGCTTTCAAGAGTTGGTACTTCGGCTGACGGCTAACATAGACGAAAACTGTAAACGAAAATTAAATTACGGGAAATAAAAAAAGGGACACATTTCGATGTGTCCCTTTTAATATTATTGAATTACTCGCCTAGTTCTGCAGGCGGAAAGTAATCGGCAAACTAAACTGTACGCGTACCGGCTCGCCACGTTGACGCCCGGGCTTGAATTTAGCTTCCTTAACGACACGAAGCGCTTCTTTGTCGCAACCGCCGCCAATTCCACGAATAACGTGTGGATCTTCCACTTCACCATTTTCATTTACAATGAACTGGATTACAACACGACCTTCAATGCCGGCTTTCCGTGCCATCTCAGGGTAGTTCACTTTCTTCTGCAAGGAAGCAATACCACCTTGAAGTTCAGGCATTTCCTCTACAGCCATGAAGAAATCCTCTTCTCCGCCTTTATCTTCCTCTGGTGGAGGCGGCATCTCAAGAGGTTCATCCATGTTCATTTCGGCATCCAGGTTAATGTTTTGGTCCTGGATAATTTCATCATTTGGTACTTCCACAGGTACCTGGGGACGTGGTGGGGGTGGTGGTTTTTCCTCTTGTTTCGTTTGAGTAACCTCTTCCATCTTCACGACTTCCTGTTCCTGGGTAAGGTCGACGTTCGGCTTCTTCGAAACGAACTCAACCTTCATCGCTACGATGAAAATGAGAAGTACAACTACCAAACCCATCTCCAGAAATACCGTGTAGTACTTTCTGAGGTCGGCATTGGACTTCTTTCTGTCTGACCGCATAATTGCCTCCGCGTAAATTACGTGTGATTATAGAATTTATTCTGTTTCTGAATAAAACAAATAAATTCATTCAATATCTACTTAAATAACAGTAAAAAGTGTAATTTATTTCATTTTACAATTCATAAATTCATTGCACGTGGTTTTGAGTTGTGGTGATCATGATTGAAGCCTAAAACAATTGGAACGCTAAACTACGTGCGCATGAGCTGATGGAGCTTTCCTGCTTATTTTCATCTATTCCATTGTTTAACAAGATTTATGGGGTCGTTGTTCAGAGAATAAGTCCAAAAATGAAATAAAAAGACAAATAAATAGATAGTTTAACTTTGCAGTCGAAATATCACTGGTCTCTGTTTTAAGGAATAATACAAGACCCTGATAACGAAAAGGGGTAACTACGCTACATCTATTTAGAAATGGTAGTGGGCTCTTTGGGTGAAGGCAGGGTAAATTTGAGAAGCAGCACTGCTCCAAGAGAACCGATGGCGTCAAAAATCAGATCAAATAGATCGGGATCTCTGTGAAAAGGCATAATGTATTGCAAAAGTTCGATCAATCCGCCGAACAGTACGCCTATGACAAATATCGCCCATAAGCTCAGTGAGGATTTGGTATTGATATAGACATATAGCCCAGCGAAAAAGGTCCAGCTGCCGAACATAAGTAGATGCCCAAGCTTATCATATCCCCAAATACTGCTTTGACCAAGCATGTTTGAAGGTACCAGCGTAAGAAAAAGCATGACAGCTGTTATGCATGCAACGAAAAAGGGTACCAGGTAGCTGTTATCGTAGAGGAAAGAGTAGATAGAATCTTGCTTCATATAAAATCTTTTGGTTCAGGTAGACCTTGTTGATGATTCAAAAAATAATCCAGTTTTTTCTTGCCGTTTAACAACGCTTTTAAACAACTCGTTTCCGAACTGTTATCCAAGGCCAGATAGGCTCCTACTTTTCCAGCCAGCACATCGCCGCTGCCCGCCCTGGCAAAATAGTGAGTATTGTAGTCTGTTACATAGCAAGCACCCGAAGATGTTCCGATTATCCCGGGCATTCCTTTTGATAACAGCGTAATGTTTTTTTGAGAGGCAAGTTTACGTGCGGCGGATAGTCGATCTGTATCCGTCAAGATATCGGTTTCGGGAAGAAGCCGATTCAGCTCTCCGGGATGCGGCGTCAATATCCAATGCACATTTTCCGGAGGAGTCCAGTCATCCAGCTGTGAAAGACACCACAATCCATCAGCATCAATAACAGCGTCCCTGGTATTTTGGGCTAAAAATTGTTGCACAAAATCTACGGTTGAGGGTTCACGGCCCAGACCCGGGCCAACTAAGACGTTGCCTTCTTTTTCGTCTAGTATGGATAATACCTCTTTCGCATGTTCCTGTCGAAAATTATAATCATCACGGCTGCCCACCGGTTTTTTAATGATGGAAGGCAGGTTCTGTTCATAGATATCCAGCACACCGCGCGGACATATCAGGATCACGGCTCCCAGGCCCTCAGCCCAGGCACTTCGGGCAGCCATAATGGCTGCACCTGTCAGTCCTTCAGAGCCGGCTACGATATACAGTACTCCGGAATCGTACTTGTGACGGCCGGTAGTCGGAGATTCTAGCGATACCCAGCTCTCGTCCAGTAAAAAGGTGCGGCAAGATTCTTTAAACTTATTTGGGAAAGGCAGTTCGCAGTAATGAATTCGTCCCGATATTTCGGGGCCGTCTTCCAGGTAGAATCCTTGTTTTCGGCCGCCAAAGGCAAAAGTATCACGGGCCTGTATTGCACAACCCATAATTTGGCCGGTATCGGCATGGAGCCCGGTAGGCGTGTCCATCGCGAAAACAGGTTGAGACTGATCATTGGCCCAATGGACCGCTTTGGCATAATCGCTTCGGACATCGCTGTCGAGGCCCGTACCCAGCATCCCGTCAATGATGAAATCGAAATGTTCTGGTGATTTGAAATCGTCCCAATGCTCAAAAATTGTAAGCTTATTATGGTGGTCAAAGCTCTTGAGCAGCTGGAGGTTTTTTCCGGCATCCTCCGAAAGATCATCTGTGCCGCTTAAGAACACCAGGCTTATATTTATATCATTTTGGATCAGGTATCTTGCCACTACCAGTGCATCACCACCATTGTTGCCTTTGCCGCATAGAAAGACGCCATGACTGAGATCCGGATATTCCCGCAAAATTATTTTGGCAGCGGAGGATCCTGCTACTTCCATCAGGGTAAAGCCGTCAATGTCCATCTCCTCAATGGTCCGACGGTCAATTTCCTGGCTCAGATCGGCGGTTAGCAGATAATGGGAACAGGGAGGGTTAAGGGTCTCTTTCACCATAAGTTTGTAAGTATGCTTAGCTCAAGTAATGTCAGCAGAAAACCGGTTGACGCGCCGCCTACCAGTTCTCCGATAGAATGGATGTTCAGACGATAGCGCGACCAAAACATCAATGGTAAAAGTAGCAAAAGGATGATTAAGGATAAAATATCTCCGTTCGGTATAAGGGCTTGACCCTGAAACTCCGAAAAAAACAGAAATATAGCGGCAGCGGATGATACGCCGGCAGAATGGATGCTCATTTTCCACTTAAGATTGATAAACAGGCCTGAAGCGGCATTGAGGAAATAAACCAGCGCCACGATTGGAATCAGGGAATGGGTGTAAAAATGCATGAAGCGGAATAGTACAAATGCGATAAAGGCACTCCCCACACCCAGGATATACAGCCCTGTCCTGGATTTCTGTTCAGGTAAATCGATTGAAGAAATCTTTTGAGCGTTTAGCAGATAAAAGGTCCCGCCCAGGGGAATTACCGTATAGAACAAGATTGCGGTGGCCAAAACCCAGCTTATTGTCAATCCATCCAGATCGAGCATCCACGCCAGGGTACCGATAACGAGTGGTGGCACAAACAGCGGATTGAACAGATCAGATATCAGACGTTCAAAGCCCGCACCGCGAAAACGTCGAAGCAGCCCAAAACTATTATGTGCTGATATCTGATCCAATACAATGTGGTTTAATAGGCCCGGGCGAACAATACTTTTTGTTTCGAGGGCTTGCCCGTAACCATGCATTCGCCTTCTTTACCTTCCTCAAGGGGGATACAACGAATGGTAGCCTTGGTTTCGTCTTTAATTTTTTCTTCGGTTTCGGCCGTACCGTCCCAGTGTGCATAGACAAAGCCACCTTCGTTTTCAATAACCTCCTTAAACTCCTCATAGGAATCAACGCTGTGCGTATTTTCCTCTATGCGATCCTGTGCTTTTTGATAAAGGGTATCCTGGATGGTATCCAGCAGGTTGTCTACTTTTTGAGCGATACCTTCGCGACTCACAATGTTTTTGTCGCCGGTATCACGGCGTGCCAGTTCTACATTATTGTTTTCGAGGTCACGCGGACCGATGGTCAAGCGTAGCGGGATTCCGGCCGCTTCGTGCTCGTTAAACTTCCAGCCCGGGCTCATGTTCTCGCGATCGTCCAGCTTGATGCGCACGTTCAGAGCTTTAAGGTCATCGATGATGTCATTGCAGTAATCGAGCACTTGTTCTTTTTCTTCTTCGCTTTTCCAGATGGGCACAATCACCACTTGGTTCGGCGCCAGTTTGGGCGGAAGAACCAAACCCTGGTCATCGGAGTGGGTCATGATAAGCCCACCGATCAGTCGTGTGGATACGCCCCAGCTGGTGGCCCAGACGTATTCATGCTGTCCCTCGGAGCTCTGGAATTGTACATCGAAAGCCTTGGCAAAATTCTGTCCCAAAAAGTGGGAGGTGCCGGCCTGCAGGGCTTTGTTATCCTGAAGCAGTGTTTCGATGCAATAAGTATCCACGGCACCGGCAAATCGTTCAGACTCAGTTTTAGTGCCGGTAATTACGGGCATCGCCATATACTCCTCGGCGAAGGTGCGGTAGACTTCCAGCATGCGTTCAGTCTCCTCAACTGCTTCTTCCTTGGTGGCGTGTGCGGTGTGACCTTCCTGCCACAGAAATTCCATGGTTCGGAGGAACAGCCGCGTTCGCATCTCCCAGCGCACGACATTGGCCCACTGGTTGATCAGGATAGGCAGGTCGCGGTATGACTGAATCCAGTTGCGGTAAGAATCCCAGATGATAGTCTCGGAAGTCGGACGTACGATGAGCTCTTCCTCCAGGCGTGAATCAGGATCCACTTCTACGCCGTCATCAGAGCTTTTTAGGCGGCTGTGGGTCACTACCGCGCACTCCTTGGCGAAGCCCTCAACATGCTGGGCCTCTTTCGACAAAAATGATTTAGGGATAAACAGCGGAAAGTAGGCATTCTCATGACCGGTGTCTTTAAACATTTGATCCAGGGCGTCCTGCATATTCTCCCAAAGCGCGTAGCCGTTGGGACGAATAACCATACAGCCGCGCACAGGAGAGTGGTCGGCCAGCTTGCCTTCACGGATTACATCTTGATACCATTGAGAAAAATCTTCGTCTTTACTGGTGATTTTCTTTGCCATGAGAATGAACCGAATTCAGTGCTTATCGTGTATTTTAAAAAGTGAACTTGAAAATAAGGCGATTTCGATGAGCCTCAAAAAAAGATGTCCTTCCGTCGGGGAATTTTAGTAAAAAACTTTGATGACGAGACTTAATATTTAGTAAGAATTGCTTTATATTTGGCAACTCTTGAATTGATTTTCATACCGTGGTAGCTCAGTTGGTGAGAGCGTCGGATTCATAACCCGGAGGTCGAGGGTTCGATTCCCTCCCACGGTACTAATGTAGCCCCAGGATGTCTGTGACGTCTTGGGGCTTTTTTGTTTCCAACTGAGTGCTTAGAGGATTTACTTCTTTCATGTCGTAAAAATGCTTCTTTTGGCCACAACTTCCCAGTTCCCTTCATCAGTTAGTTGAAGGACAACTAGGCTCATAGCCCAGTTGTTGTGAGTGGAGCTACTTACTTTAACCAGCGAATATTTTTCTCCGGTTAATGGAATTGAAAAGGAATAAATCCTGTCTAACTCACTTATTTTGGCATCCGCTGAAGGCCCCCCTCGATTTTGAAGTACTCGGGCGTTTTTTTCAGAAAGTTTGGTCCCGCCCATCCCCAATCTTCCCACTTGACTACTTTATTTTTAAGTTTTTTAAACTGTGCTTTCCATATACTGCTTTCATCTGCAGGTATAAATGGCATATATATAATAGGAGTCACCGCTATTACCCCTGCCAATTGAAGTAATATGTTGAAGGTCTTCATTTTTATACTCGTAAGAAGTATATCGAACAGCTATAGAGTCATTAAATGATTTATAATGCTCAAAGACGCTATTCAGCACATCAACTTTAGTCTGATGAATCTTTGTTTCAGTTTGGCATCCGACCGCAGCGAGAAATATTACGAATAGATAGAAAATAATTTTAGGAGGGAATCTCATTTCGGAATCAACACTTTTTTACTGGTTTTGATGAATTTAATTTGTAAAGGCTTGCATAAGCTTCTCTGTATCGGTTGATACATTATAGCAATTAAAGGGGATATTTGTAGCCCATCTTGGTTTAGGGCTATAGTTTAGAGATCAGTTAGTTTAAACTATGGAAACATAAATTTACCCGTAGCCTATGTAAAGAGGGGAACAGATTACTGTTCGGAGAACTATTATTCCCGGGAATTGTTTAGCTTAAAGGCATATAAAAATAGCAGTATAATGATTAACAGGAATGGATAAATCGCCTTCCCGAAAACATTCAGGCAAAGAATCGCTTTGGGGTTCAATCAAGCGAATATTCGCGCTGAGTAAACCGTATCGCACCAAATTTTACGTGGCGACGGTCCTGGCACTTTTTGCTTCAGCTGTTGGCCTTTCGGTGCCGTTGGGCCTCAAGGCACTGCTGGATGCTGTTTTCGAAAGCGGTAACACCGGTCTGTTGAATCTTATTACCCTGGTGCTGCTGGGGCTGTTTATACTGCAGGGATTTTTGTCTTTTGGCAGCAGCTACTGGTTGGAGTGGGTCGGCGAGCGCGTGGTCACCGATCTGCGCAAGGATCTTTATGAACACTTGCACCGGCTCGGATTTCGCTTTTTCTCCAACCGGCGCCTCGGTGAAATCACTTCGCGTCTTACCAATGACGTTTCCTCCATTCGAACGGCGCTGACCGATGCTGTTCCCAATTCGATCACAACCACCTTTTCACTGCTGGGGGCCGTACTGCTTATGGTGCTCCTGAACTGGCGACTGAGCCTGATTGTATTTTTGACGGTACCGCTGGTAACCTTGCTCACTCGTTATTTCGGCAACAAAATTCGAAAACTGGCGCGCGGCGTGCAGGATGATCTGGCCGACTCTACCGCAATTGCCGAAGATGCTTTGGGAGCCATCCGCATTGTAAAAGCTTTCGCACGAGAAGCGTTTGAAGTTAATCGCTATGACAAATCCGTAGAGCAGCTTTTCGAGCGCTCACGCAAAAAGATATTGTTGAGCAGCCTGTTCTGGTCGGGGATCGGTATGCTGTTTATGACCACGCTGGTGGTTATTTTCTGGTACGGCGGTCGGGAGGTGCTTGCCGATCGCCTGTCGCCGGGAGATTTGGTAGCCTTCATTTTTTATGCGTTTTCTATTGCGCGATCGATCAGCCAAATGTCGCGTTTGTATACATCTATCAATTCGGCAGTTGGTGCGTCGGATCGTATTTTTGAGCTCTTGGAAGAAGTGCCGGAGGTCGAAGATGCGGAAGGGGCGCGGCCGTTGTCTTCAGTGGAGGGAGCAGTTGCTTTTCATGATGTGACTTTTGCCTACGAGGACGAGCAGTATGTACTTGAGAATATCTCGTTCCAGGTTTCTCCGGGCCAGACTATTGCGATTGTGGGTCCCAGCGGTGCCGGAAAAACAACTTTGGTCAATCTTATTCCCCGGTTCTTTGATCCGCAACAGGGCAAAATTTGTATTGATGAAACTGATATAAAAACGGTACAGAAACGCACACTTCGCGAACAGATTGCCATCGTGCCACAGGAGGTACATCTATTTGGGGCCTCCATCCGCGAGAACATTGGATACGGAAAGCTGGATGCGACGGAACAAGAAATTAGGTCGGCCGCCCGGGATGCCAACGCCTGGGAGTTCATCAAGGAGTTCCCGAGTGGACTGGATGCGATGGTCGGTGAGAAAGGGATGAAGCTCAGCGGAGGCCAGCGGCAGCGCCTGGCCATTGCCCGTGCGCTACTGAAAAATCCGCGTATCCTGCTGCTTGATGAAGCTACCTCTTCGCTGGATTCTGAATCCGAGGCACAGGTGCAGCAGGCTCTGGATCGCCTGATGGAAAATCGTACGACTTTTATCATTGCTCACCGATTGTCTACGGTACGCAACGCCGATCGAATTCTGGTTCTGGATAAAGGGAGAATTGTTCAGGACGGGTCCCATGAAGAGTTGATTGAGCGGAAGGGGCTTTATCGTCATCTTTATAAATTGCAGTTTCGAGATGCACCTGCAGAGATGATGGACTAAAGTAGGACCGGTAGAAAAAAAATTAGCAGCCATCCTGTCACAGAGTGGCTGCTAAATATCATCTACAGACGGCTATTACCCCATTTGCACTTTCAACATAACTTAAATAAGGTATATCCGTCAATAGCTATAAATCGGTATTTTGCATCCGTAAAATTACGTAATTTTAATTTTATGAAGCGACCAATTTGTGTTCAATGGCATAGCGGACCAATTCTGCAATATTGTTGAGCTCAAGCTTTTGCATGAGATTGGCCCGGTGGGTATCAACGGTACGCGGACTAATATATAATTTTTGAGCAATCTCCTTGCTGGTGAGTCCTTCGACAATAAGTTGCAGTATTTCCTGTTCGCGTGAGGTAATGTCGGGATGAATTTCGGGAACCGCTTCGTTCTGCGCCTGGTTAAGAAAAGAATGTTTAATCAGATCGGAAATGGGATCACTGAAAATTTCTTGACCATGCATTACGGCAATAATGCTATTTAGCACAAACTGTTTTTCGGTGTTTTTCAGCAGGTACCCGTTAATGCCGGCTTGCAGCACCTCGCCAAGCAGCTGCTTGTCAATATGCATGGAAAGAATTAAAATCTTGGTTTCGGAATCCAGCGAACGGATGGCATGCGTTGTTTCAATGCCGTTCTTTTTGGGCATACTGATATCTAGTAAGCACACATCAGGCTTGTGCTCCTTGAATAATTCGATGCACTCCTCGCCCGTCGAGGCTTCGCCGACAATTTCTATCTTCTCCGAAGATGACAGATATGTACTGATGCCATAGCGAATGATTTCGTGGTCATCAGCAATGAGAACGCGAATAGGTGCCATGTTAGCTATTTAATTATTGGCATCCCTGTTTTGGCACTTTATAGATATAAAAAAGTAAAGTAACTAATGCTGTGGACTTTGAGAAATGGATCGGCCATTAAATCAACTTGAGCAGTATATAAATTCCTAATATAGTCTTCAGCGACCACAATAGGCTTCGAATCCAATTGGTATTGATCAGCTTCAGAACAACCGACTTGGTATATTCGCGCTGCAGGAGTTGGTGGTAACGCGCTTGCAGAAAAAAGGTAGATGCCCAAATAGCTGCTACCAGACACAGTCCTGCAGTATTAAGCATTCGGAATTGCTCGAAGCTCCAAACCAGCCATATCGAAGTGGAAAGTTCGGCCAGCATGGGCGGAATTACCACGAAGCCGGTTTGCTGAATATGTTGCCGGTGGTAGCGTTGGAATGACGGGCGGGAGATGCGCAGGTATCCCGGATAGTGAACCACCTGAACAAACCATATCAATCCGGTCATAAAAAAAGTGGAACACAAGTTTATAACGAATATTTTTTCAAACATGGAGCGCTTCAAATATCAGTAAGCGATTGGTTATCATAATACTTATTTTCAAAGCTTCTAAAAACGGATTTTAAATTTTTTCTTTAAAGTATTTACTGCTATGACGTGGAAACGAACCCACAACTGTGGAGAACTAACAACTGAAAATACCGGCGAAGAGATCGTCTTAAATGGATGGGTGGATACCCGGCGTGATCTGGGAGGGGTAATTTTTATTGATCTTCGTGACCGTTACGGGATTACTCAGATTGTGTTTTATGAGACTGATAAGAAATTGCACGAGAAAGCTGAAGAACTTCGCTCAGAATATGTGATCGGTGTTAAGGGTGTTGTGGAAGAACGCAGCGAAGAGAACATTAATGAAACGCTGGAAACAGGTAAGGTCGAAATCCGCGTTGAAGAGCTTGAAATTTATTCCAAGGCCGAAACGCCCCCGTTCGAAATTAAGGAAGGGATTGGCACCGGTGAAGAGCTGCGACTGAAATATCGGTACCTGGATCTGCGCCGGCCGGATATGCAGCAGAATATGATTCTTCGTTCTGAATTTTATCAGTCCACGCGCTCCTATTTCCACGGCAACGATTTTCTGGAAGTGGAAACACCCGTTCTGATGAAGAGTACTCCTGAAGGGGCCCGCGACTATCTGGTACCCAGTCGCGTGAATCCGGGCAAATTCTTCGCCCTTCCCCAAAGTCCGCAAACCTACAAGCAGCTGCTGATGGTTTCCGGTTTTGATCGTTATTTCCAGATCGTAAAGTGTTTTCGAGACGAGGATCTGCGTGCCGATCGCCAGCCTGAGTTTACCCAGATCGACGTGGAGATGTCTTTTGTAGATGAGGAAGAAGTGATGTCGATGACCGAGGGGCTGATGAAAAAACTCATGAAAGATACCGTTGGCGAAGAAGTGGACAGCGATTTTGAGCGTATGACCTATGAAGAAGCCATGAAAACTTATGGTACCGACAAGCCGGATACGCGGTTCGGGCTGGAGTTTGCTGATTTTTCTGAACTTGTTCAAAATTCCGAATTTAAAATATTTTCCAATACCGTCGAAAAAGGCGGAGCGGTACTGGGTATCACCGTTCCCGGACAGGGTGATATGGGGCGCGGCGCCATCGACCGGCTGACGGAACGCGTGCAGCAGGAAACCGGCGCAGGCGGTCTCATCTACATCAAGTTGAATGAAGATGACGGTGTTAAGTGCAGTGTTGAGAAATTCCTCAAGGAGGAAACCGTAAAAGCAATGGTTGAAACGGCCGGGGCAGAGATGGGAGATCTGGTGCTTATTCTTGCCGGTCCAAGTCCCAATGTCTATAAACAGATGGGACAGCTTCGACTGATGATGGGTGAAGAACATAATCTCATTGATGAAGAAGCCTACAAGTTTTTGTGGGTCACCGATTTTCCTTTGGTTGAGTGGAGAGATGATCATCGTTACCACGCGTTGCATCACCCTTTTACTTCGCCCAAGCCCGAAGATCTGGAGGACCTGGATGATGATCCGGACTCAGTACGGTCCCGGGCTTATGACCTGGTGCTCAATGGTTATGAGATTGGCGGCGGTTCGATTCGTATTCACGACCGGGAACTGCAGACGCGTATGTTTAAGTTATTAGGCATTGATGAAGAAGAAGCCCAGGAGCGCTTTGGTTTTCTTCTGGAAGCCTTTAAATATGGTGCGCCGCCGCATGGAGGAATTGCTCTCGGCGTCGATCGTATCATCATGATTTTGTCGGGCGGCACTAGCCTGCGCGAAGTTATCGCGTTTCCGAAGAATCAAAGGGCACAGAGCTTGATGGATAATAGTCCGGATTATGTGGATAAAGAGCAGCTGGATGAGCTGCATATCAAGCTCAAAGAAGGCGTGGGTAAATCGGAAGAGTAATTCAGAAAACGAGGAAAAATCTTGAAAACATTAGGTATAGATGGCTGCCGGGCGGGTTGGATCGCCATAAGCCTGGACGAGGAAAATGCTGGATATTGGTTACTGGAATCCGCCCAGGAGCTCAAAGATTATTTCGAAGAATTTGATCGCATCTTTATTGACGTGCCTATCGGCCTGGCCGAGGAAGAGTATGTACGTGAATGCGATGCAAAACTTCGGGAAGTGTTGGGACCCGATTACCAGGCCAGCGTATTTAATCCTCCCATTCGTCCGGCTCTGCATGCGCCAACCTATGCCGAAGCGTCGATGACCAGCTACGAAACGACGGGAAAGAAAATATCGATACAGGCTTGGAACATCACGCCGAACATCAAAACGGTGGATCAGTTTCTGCAAAATAACGAAGAGTTTCGGGATAAGGTTTTTGAAAGTCATCCCGAGTTGCTGTTTCGTATCCTTAATGGGAACAATTCTATACTGCAGAAAAAGGCGACCAAGAAGGGATTGCGTCACCGGCTGAAACTGCTGAAAGATCAGAGTAAATTCGCCGACGATTTCTTTCGGGATATTAAAGAGGAATACCGGCGCAACCAGGTAGATGAGGATGACATCGTCGATGCCATGTCGCTGGCCCTTTTTGCCTTACGTTCGCTTGACGGTGAGCTGAAGACACTGCCCGAAGATCCTCCTACCGATTCTACCGGCTTGCCGATGGCCATCCATTACGTATAAGATACCTTTCAGAGGTTTTGGAAAAGCTGAGCCAATATTTGTTTCGCTTCCGTAAGGTTTTGATATGCGTGACAAGTGATACCGGGTGCTCCTTTAATCATCGCCGAGATAGAATCTTCGTGTCCGGAGAGATATAAGGCTACTACCGTTTTGCCCATTGCTACGGCTTGTCCCATTTCGTATCCCACGCCCAAAGACGGGGTGGTTACTTCGCCAATGAGGATATCCGATTGTTGGAGCCACCGCATATCCTGAGCATAGATTTCGGCGTCGGTCTGCTGTTTCTGGTTTTCCTGTTCCAGGTAACCAACATGCTCGGTTAACACGGTGCCGTATTGTTTAAGGGCTTCAATAATTTTTTGATAACGGTCGGCATCCTGACGTCCGCCCCGAATAGATCCCGCAAAATAAATATTCATCAATCAGGAATTCTTTTCATTATCGTCAAGCAGGTTTTTGTACTTTACGCCGGCTTGGTATACGCGGTTAATGCCATTAAAAGCCGCTATACGATAGGCTTCGCTCAGAGTAGGGTAATTCATCACGTGTTGTATGAAATATCGGATATCGCCATCGTATGACATCACGGCCTGTCCAAGGTGAATCAGGTTTGAAGCTCCGTTGCCGATAATGTGTACGCCCAATAGCTTGAGGGTATTAGTGCTGAAAACCAGCTTTAGCAGTCCCTCATTATGATTGGTCATATCGGCTTTGGCAATATTCTCGAAGTAAGCGCGTCCCACCGTGATATCGATGCCCATGTTTTCGGCATCCTGTTCGGTGATACCGATATTAGAAATTTCAGGAATGGCATAGATTCCGAAGGGGATCTGTTCGGGCACATCCAGGGCGGGAATGCCAAACATGTTGCAGGCTGCCAGTCGTCCCTGTGTGAAGGATGCTGAAGCCAGCCGTGGAAATCCAATGATATCACCGGCAGCATAGATATTGTCAACGGATGTTTTATAGGTGTCATCGACGACAATAAAATTCTCCTCGTCGGTTTGAATGTCGGTATTTTCAATATTCAGCTTTTCAACATTGGGCTTGCGATCGCCGAGAAAAAGTACGTGTTCGGTTTCCAGCACCTGGAGCCGCGTATCTCCCGATTTGGCCGTATATTTGACTTCGGTGTAGTTGCGTAGCGGATTAAAGTCAACATCTTTGATGTTGATGCCGGTTTTTATATTGATCCCTTTTCTTTTGAATGATTTACTGAGGTGCTCCTTGATCTCGTGGTCAAGGAAGGTCAGATAGTCGCTACGATCGCTCAGCACCGTAACGCGCGTGCCCAGTGCGGCAAAGGTTGTGGCATATTCTATAGCGTTAATCCCGGAACCGATGATCGCCAGCCGGCGCGGAATGTGGGTGATCTCAAGGATTGATTTATAATCGAGGATCTTGTCATGATCGATTTCAAACTTCTCGGGTTCGCGGGCGCTGCTGCCCGTACATATCAGGATGTAGTCGGCGGAGTAGGTTTCCAGTGATCCAAAATGCGTTTCGACCTCGATGGTATGGGGATCTTTAAGCTTGCCGTATCCCCGTGCTACGTCCACCTTATTTTTAATAAGGTCGTTTTTTACTTTCCGGTTTTCTTTTTCCAAGATCTCCTGCTTGTATTGTAGCAGATCCGCCATCTGAAAGCGTTCATAGGGTTTCTTGTTTCCCTGGTCGCCAAATTGCTCATTGAATTCAAGAATGGTTTTAGCGGCTTCGCGAAGTGCCTTACTGGGTACGGTTCCCGTGTTGATCCAGGTGCCTCCCAGGTAATCCTGATGAGATTCAACAATCAGGACTTTTTTATCAAACTTGGAGCTTTGCATGGCGCATGAGAAACCGGCCGGGCCGCTGCCAATAATAATCACATCATAATCTCGACTCATAATAAAACGGAAAACTTTCGACGGTTGGAATTCAACAACACAAAATAGAGGAATTTGGGAAGCATTTCTCCATTTTTCGTTAACCTTTTGTAAAGAATCGAAAATGGAACGATAAAAGCCATTTTTTTGATTTAAAAGAAGGATTTAAGGTGCTAACTTTATAGCACTTACGATTCAGTGAGTGACCAGTATTATTTTCTCATTATTATTAACTATTTCAAACTAAAATAAAAAGAATTATGGCTTACGAATTACCTGATCTACCGTATGATTACGATGCGCTTGAACCACACATTGATGAGCGTACGATGCGGATTCACCATGACAAGCACCACAAGGGATATACTGATAAAGTAAATGCCGCTCTAAAAGGGCATGAGTTTGCTGATCTGCCGATCGAAGATGTACTGCAACGTATCACCGAAGTACCGGAAGATATCCGTCAGGCAGTGATTAACAATGGCGGGGGATATGTCAATCACAAGTTGTTCTGGACGATCTTATCTCCGAACGGCGGAGGAGCTGCCACCGGAGACATCGCTGATGCCATCAATGAAGAATTCGGCAGTTTCGACAAGTTTAAAGAGCAATTCAACAATGCTGCAACCGGTCAGTTCGGTTCAGGTTGGGGCTGGCTCTGCGTAGATAAAAGCGGAGAGCTTAAGGTACTGTCTACTGCCAATCAAAACAGTCCCTATATGAACGGCCTGACACCTATTCTTGGTGTCGACGTTTGGGAGCACGCATACTATCTGCATTATCAGAACGAACGCGGCAAGTATGTAAGTAATTTCTGGAATCTGGTCAATTGGGATCAGGTTAACGAATATTATAATGACGCCACCTAAAGGCGGCATGATTATAATTGTATAAAGAAAAAGCACTCCATGAGTATGTGGAGTGCTTTTTCTTCTTCAATACTTCACAATAGAATGTTATATTTAGTCTAAGAAAAAACTGAATTAAAAAAATCAACAGTTATGCAATTTGGACTTGGAGCTGGACCCGATGTCTCCTGGATGCGCGAAGAATTGACGGATCTGGGTATCGAAGAACTTAAGACGGTAGAAGATGTAGATCGTGCCATGGAAGAATACAATGAAGGCACGATGCTGATGGTTATCAACTCAGTTTGCGGATGTGCCGCAGGAAATGCACGACCGGGCGTGAAATTGGCCCTGGAAGAAACTGATGAAAAACCCGATCACATGGTAACGGTATTTGCGGGACAGGATAAAGAAGCTACTGCACGTGCCCGTGAATACTTCAGCGAGTATCCGCCTTCGTCGCCCGCTTTTGCTTATTTCAAAGACGGCGAAATTAAAGCGATGATCCCACGGCACCGTATTGAAGGGCGCACCAAGGTTGATATTTCCGATGATCTAAAAATGGTTTTCAAAGCATTCAGTGAGGAAGAGGAGTCGGAAGAGGCGTAAGCCAAATTACCTCTTTTTGTAAATTAGGTTTGAGGCCGGTGAACATGATTTCACCGGCCTTTTTTATATTTGGCAGTCTCGGTTCACTTCTAAATAACCAGCAACATTTGTACGGGAAATTCGTAGGGTAATTCTCGGCAAGATGGTATATTTGATTTTATCTTCTTAATTATAGCTAAATAGTAGCGGTTTAAGCGATTAATATATCATCACAAACTGTTGATGTTATTCAACGAAGCGGTATTAACACCTGATCCATGGGGCAACGATTAACATACTGGGCGTTTTTGGGCGTTATTGGATTTGCTGCATTTTTGGTGCTGCATTCTTCAATTGCATTTAATGCCGGGGCGCCGATCGAGGAAAACAAATCGGCTATTGAGGGCAGAACTGCGGAGCTGGCCAGCCAGCTGGGTTTTTCAATGGATTCCTTGCATCTTGCAGCTGCCAGAACCCAGCACTTTAATTACTATAGGACGCTAAAGGATACGCTCCATGATTCCCTGCCGTCACCGGCTGTTTTAAACCGGCGTGGCCTAAATCTTACCGGATGGAAAGTGAATATCGGTGTTGCCCAGAAAGAAGGAGAGGGCAACATGAATGAGATGAGCGATTATATGACCGATCTGGGGAGACTGCAGCTCAGATACGACCAGGAGGGGCGCGTTCGACGCATCTCCACCTATCCGCAAAATTACAATCCAACCTTTATTTCCGGAGATTCTTTATTCTCTATTGCCAACCACATTGTAAAAGATATTCTTGGATATCCGCTGGGGCGTTACGAGCTGGATATGGTAGATGTGAAGGATACGTTGATCACTACCAATGAGCCGGGGTTTGGCCAGCAGACGCTCAACCTTTCGGATTCCCGTGTGGGTAATAACATGATTTTTAACTGGCACCGCAGTGATCCCGCCTATGCCGGACCCGAAAGTATTTCCCTTGAGGTTAAGCCAATTATCCGGGAGCAGAATACCGCCAGTTTGTCCACTGTTCGTTACGGCGTTTCCATTGAAAGTTTTGAAGCCCTGGATCAATACGAACCCGAACAGCTCGATTCCACAAGCAGTATCTCAAATTTTAGTTTGATTACCACTTTTGGCTCGCTGGGCCTGCTTGTGGTACTTGTTTTCTTTATGGGCATCAAGTACATCAACAAGGGACAGGTAGAGTGGCGTCGCGCTATTTTTATCCTGGTCAGCGTGGTTCTGGGCGTAGTGGGATGGCGAGCCTTTTATCTGATGAACACGCTAAACGGATTTCTTAACCAAACCAGTGAGGCGCTGTATATCCTGAACAATTTGATTTTTGCAGCTGCGATGGGCCTTTATGCTGCCCTTGCCTATATCGGATGGGAAGCGTTAGCTCGTTCGCGTGATGAAGGACAATTGCACCTGCTGGATGCTTTTTGGCGCAAGCGTTTCTTCTTCCGGGAAACCGGTGAAGGATTGCTGCGAGGATATGCACTGGGAGGAGTATTACTTGGAGTTTTTGCAGTAGGACTTTACCTGTTTGGCACTGAATATTATCAGTCTGACAGCCAGTATGGATTTGCCGAGGCGATTATGGAGCCTAAACTGCTGACCATCAATATGTCGATATGGATTAATGTTTGGCTTGTTGCCCTGGGACATGTTGGCGTGGTTGTTGGTTTTTTGCAGACCAAGCTCAATAATAAGTGGTTGTTGTATGGTGCCGGAGCCATTGTTATTGGTTTTTTACTGTCCGGTTCCGGCGCTTTGGTCGAAGTGGTCGGTCCGGAGTGGTACGATATAATTCTATTTACGGCGATGGCCGTTTTAATCATATTTGCCCTCGAGATCAGCGGTCTGCTTACCTTCTCAACGGCATGGTGGGTATTTATGGCGGTACTGCTGGTGATGCCTTATTGGGGATCATCGAGCATGAACGTGGCTTATGTAGCCTGGATACAGGGCTTTTTGCTGGGCGTACCTCTTATTTACGGATTTATTGCATATCGCTATGGAACACCGGTTTCTGAGATGGGAGGATATATTCCGGAATACCAGGAGCGAATGGCTAACCATCTGCGGGTTGAAAAAGAGATCGAGATAGCACGCGAAAGTCAGTTTAAACTGATGCCGCTAAAACCGCCTGTCATTGAAGGCGTAGACGTATATGGATTTTTTATGCCCTCTTTTGAAGTGGGCGGAGATTATTTTGACTATATCGTGGGAACCAACGGTACCGCCAACAGCCGGGTGCTAAATTTGACGATTGCGGACGTTTCGGGCAAAGCGATGAAGGCGGCCATGCATGCAGTTTTTACCAGTGGACTTTTGCTTTCACGATTGCACAGAGATACACCTGAAGCGATTCTCAGAGAAATTGCACCTACCTTACATTCCCGAACCGATCCGCAGACCTTTATCACCTGTATTATTGCGCAGTATCATTTAACGGAGCGAAAACTTCGTGTTGCCAACGCGGGTCATTGCCTGCCGATATTAAAGCGGGAAGGGAAAGCGCAATTTATCTATACCCCTGAACCTAAATATCCGCTGGGACTTCAGAACCAAGTGAACTATGAAGCGATGGAAATTGATATTAGGGAGGGTGACTTCCTGTTGTTTTACTCGGATGGATTACCGGAGGCCGTGAATCCCAAGGGCGAACGCTTTGGCTTTGATACCCTGTTGGGTATGGTTGAATCATTGGATACCGACAGCCGTCCCAGCAACGAAATTTCGATGGATATCAAGCGCCGCGTTCAAAAGTTTAGCGATTATCAATTGGCAGATGATACCACTATTATATGCCTTAAAGTTTAGCGTTGGTTAAAAAACGATTTTACCGATCTTACAAGCACAAATAGTTAATCTGAAAGAATAAACACGCATGGCTCAAGATAATTTTTCCGGCATGAATGTGCCGCCGCAGTTAAAGAGTTTGAGCAAGAACATCCGGTACATCATTCTGGCCGTTCTTGTTTTTGTTGTGGGATTTGCCACCTTTTTTACGGTAGATCCCGAAGAAGTGGGTATTATTACCCGCTTTGGAGAATTTACGCGAACTGCCCAGCCGGGCTTAAATTTTAAAGTGCCGTTTGTCGAAGAGGTGCGATATGTACCGGTGGAGCGGCAGCTGAAACACGAATTCGGGTACCGAACTACGCAGGCCGGCGTTCGCTCCAGTTACCAGAAGGCCGGCTATACCGATGAGTCGCTGATGCTCACCGGCGACTTGAACCTGGCCGATGTGGAATGGGTCGTGCAGTATCGGGTTTCCGATCCATTTGATTTCCTATTTAAGATCCGCAATCCCGAACAAACACTCCGTGATATTTCGGAATCAGCTATGCGTGAGATTGTGGGCGACCGCACGGTCAATGAAGTTCTCACAGTGGGACGCGCGGAGGTGGCCGCAGAAGCCCAGAATCTCATCCAGAAAATTTGTGATGAATATGAGTCGGGACTTCGCATTGAGCAGGTGGTGCTGCAGGATATCAATCCCCCCGATCCCGTGAAGCCGTCATTCAACGCGGTTAACGAAGCACAGCAACAGAAAGAAACGTTGATAAACCAGGCAAAATCAGAATATAACAAAGTGATACCTCGAGCGCGCGGACAGGCCCAGGAGACCATCCAGAAGGCGGAAGGGTATTCCGTGGACCGCGTGAATCGTGCCCGTGGGGAGGCATCACGATTTAACCAGCTCTATCGCGAATATGTGAAGGCTCCGGAAGTAACCAAGCGTCGTATATACCTCGAGACGCTGGAGGATATTATCCCGAAAATTGGAAACAAAATTGTAACTGACCAAAATGGCAACAACGTCTTGCCGCTGCTGCAAATGCAGATGAAGGGCGTCAATGTGAATCAGCCAAATTCTAACGCAAATAACCAGGGGAACTAAGGATGAAAAATTGGAAAAGCATTTCGTCGATTGTCGTTTTGGTGCTGTTGGTTATGGTGGCACTAGACGGATTTTATGTTGTAGATGAAACTGAACAGGTAATTATAACGCAGTTCGGGGACCCGGTAGGCATAGCGGTTGACACTCCGGGATTGAAGATGAAAATTCCCTTTGTGCAGACGGCCAACTTTTTTGACAAACGCTATCTCGAGTGGGATGGTGACCGGAACCAGGTACCTACCAAGGATAAGAAATTTATTTTCGTAGATACCTATGCCCGTTGGCAGATTACCGACCCGCTGCAGTTTTTCAAACGCCTGCGGGATGAGCGGGGAGCCCAGTCTCGCCTTGATGATATTCTTGATGGCGAAACCCGAAACGCTATTGCTTCGCAGGATCTGGTAGAGGTGGTACGTTCTACCAACCGAAACCCGGAAACAGAAGCTACGATCACCGATATCGTTGAAGATTCGCTGGAGAATATTGCCGTGGGACGTGATTCCATTCAGACGTCCATCCAGCAGCTGGCCAATCAGCGAGCCGAGGATCTGGGTATCGAAATCCTGGATTTCCGGTTCAAGCGTATTAATTACGTAGAAGAAGTGCGTAAGACAGTCTATGACCGAATGATCAGTGAGCGCAATCGAATTGCTGATAAATTCCGTTCGGAAGGACAGGGTGAGGCCGCACGCATTAACGGTGAAAAAGATCGTGAGCTGAAATCTATTCAGTCGGAAGCGTTTCGAAAAGCGGAGGAAATTCGCGGTGAAGCCGATGCCAAGGCCACTGCCATTTACGCCGACGCCTACAACCAGTCATCGTCGGCGCGCGAGTTATATAATTTCACGCGGACGATGGAGTCATACGGTAAAGTGTTTGACGATCAAACCTCTATTATCCTGTCGACCCAAAGTGATTTCTACAAATATTTAAATGACATTCAGTAGTAGAAGCACTGAAATAGTTTGAATTAAAAGCCCGTAAGGTGTTACCTTTACGGGCTTTTTTTATGGTTCAGGAAAGGGTTTCCTGCTGCATATCTCTCAGTACGTCCCGGGTAATCTCCTTGCTTCGCCGGGTATCGACCTTTGCTTTTAATTTCATCAGGATACTGTACAGGCCAAGATGTACCTTGGTGCTGTAGATAAAGTTCTTATCGCCGCGCGGTTCATTCATGATGGGCGGCTGCTTGGCAAAAGAGTTGATCTTCTGCTTGAAAGCCGGATCGCCAAAATCGAATTCATCTCCCATATAAGGCTGGGCAAAGGTATTGCCGTAGTTTTTACAGAATTGGAAAAACTCTTCCTCTTTTTTGGGGTTATCCGGGTTCTTCTTGACGATGCCCAGCCGGATATAAAGGTCCCGAATTTCCTCTTCATTCTGCTTGATATGTGTGGGAAGTAGCTGCATATAATTTTGGGTAAACTCTTCGGAAAATTTCTTGACGCAGCCGAAATCAATGACGCCCAGTCGTCCGTCTTCCCGGAAAAAGAAATTGCCGGGATGGGTATCGGCGTGAATGAAGTTGCGCTGTTCTACCTGGTCATGAAAGAAATCCCACAGCAGCTGCCCGAAATGATTGCGTAGCTCTTGCGAGGGATCATCCTGCAAAAATTCCTTCAGGTGCCGGCCTTCGAGATAGGTCATTGTCAGCACTTTGGGGGAGGAGAGTTCTTCGATCCATTTCGGGGTCACAATTTGGCCTTCGCTGAAGCGCTTACTGAAATAATTCATGTACTTGCCTTCCTGGATGTAGTCGGTTTCTTCCATCAGGGTGTTTTCCACTTCATCAAAATACTCATCAATATTTGCTCCTTTTTTGATAACGCGCCTAATAAGTGTTTTGGCCATGACCATGTCCGAGTGAATGGTATTACGCACATTGGGATACTGGATTTTGACCGCCACCGGCTGTCCGTTTTTTAGCCGTGCTTTATGCACTTGCCCGATGGAAGCTGCCGCCATCGCATCCGATTCAAATTCGGCAAATAGCTTTTCCGGGTACTGGCCAAGTTCTTTTTTAATGATGGATCGAGCCAGAGCCTTGTTGATAGGGGGCACGCTGTACTGGGCTTCGCTCATCACATCGGCAAACTCCTCCGGGAGCAGGCCTTCGTCCATACTTAGCGACTGGGCAATTTTTAATGCGGTGCCGCGAAGTTTGGTGAACTCATTGAATACTTGGCGGGCATTTTCGGAATGAAATTGTCGGCTTTCATCTTCAGTTTCTTTCTTTCCTACCGATTTTTTGAGGTAGCGCTTGGCGTAATTGGTTCCAACTTTGAGCCCGGTCTTGGCAAAAATCTTACCGCGCTCCAGTTTGGAAGATGGGAAATCGTCACTCATAAATTATCGTATTTCAATTTTGGAAAACAGTTCTTTGATAACGGGAATACGGCCCAGAAATTTCTTTCGGTTGGCGTAGACGAATTTTGCCAGTTCAAAACCCTTATCGATTATGGCATTATACATCAGCTCTTGCAGTAAACTTGTGAGCTTGTCAATGAGTTCCATCGTCATCTCCCGCCCCTCGCTGTCGTCATGCAACCAAAACCGGATTAACTCCATAAACTGCAGACGCAGAAAAGCGTAGAAATAGCTGTTCAATGCCACAGTAGAGCTCACAGAAAGTTGTTGATCCTCGTTGAGGAAACGTTTGATAAGCTGTTCCACCTGTTTTTCGTATTCGGTTTTTGTGTATTCGCTCAGAACCAAGTCCTCAAAGGTGGCTTGTACAAAGGCCTCTTTTTCCGACAGCATATCAAAGGTGGTAAAGGCGAAGTTTGAAAATTTTTCATCGAGCGTATAAGATTGAAAATCGTCAATCTCTTCGATCATCATCTCGTAGCGAACCACCAGCGAGGCATAATAAAATTCCAGTATGGCTTCTTTGTTTGGGAAATAATTGAAAATTTCCGCCGGGTCGATATTCAGCTCACCGGCGACTCCTTTGACGGTAAAATGGCCATCGCCCTCTACATATTGATCAGTGGCGATATCAGCTATCTTATACTTCATCTCAAAGGTTTCGGGATCAAAAGTACTCATTGTTTTTGGCTTTTAAGTGAAAAGCGAAATGGCATATAAGCCTGTACACTACGAGATTCAGCTCTCGTTGTTCCAGTTGCTTTATGCGCCCGATGTTACCGAACTTTGTAATCGGACCTTGGTGTTATGTCAACAACTAAACAATCTTTACTTGGAATTAAATTCCTGTTTGTAATACTTTACTTTCGTTTAACAACCTCGTGGCTATGGAAATATTATCGTTTCTCGGATTTGTATTTTTAGGTTTTGCCGGAATGGAAGTCATCTCCTATCTGGTGCATCGGTTTATTTTTCATGGATTACTATGGCAAGTTCACCGCTCGCATCATGAACCCACACATGGACTGTTTGAGATGAACGATATCTTTTCGCTGTTTTTTGCCGGGGTATCCATTTACCTGATGTACCGGGGCATGGAAGCTCCACTGCAGTCAACCCATTTTGCCATTGGTGCCGGAATTGCCGTTTACGGAATGCTCTATTTTGTGATTCACGACCTGTTTGCCCACAAGCGCTTTATGCCCTTCAAGAGCGACAGTAAAGTAATGCGGCTGATCCGGTATGCCCATCAGCGTCATCACCAGTCTATAGATAAGGAGGGACAGGAACCTTACGGGCTATTTCTCTTCCCCTATGATAAGTATAAGAAGGATTAGTGCCTATTTTTCAGAGCTTTAAGCGTTTGTTGGGCCTGCCAGTGATGACGGCGCTGATGAGCTTCAGCAAGTCCATAGCATTCGGTCAGCGTCATCTTGATCATTGGGACAATAGGATGGGCTATTCGGGCTTTTGCCAAATCTACATGCCTGTGTTCTCCTTTTTCCAGTAGCGCAATGAACTGTTCCTGCAAATTGACGTATTCGTCAAGCAGTTCCATGCGATTATATCCTGATACCGGATCCGGTTGCATCGAAGGCACTGTCTTGAGCTTTATTTTATAGGGCGGTTCAAACCAGGAAATTATTTTCTTGAAGATCCAGCGCGGCGGAAAAGGAGCGGTGATTTCCTGGGTGGTTGCTTCCGAACCTGCAGTTATGGAAGCGAGTTCAGGATAGTACAGGTTGCCGTAATTGATCAGGTGACTGTAACATTCGGCAATGCTCCATCGCCCTTCGGCGGGTGGTTGCACAAACCGGGCTTCATCCACAGAAAGGATAAATTCCTCAGCTTGATCTTTAGCTTTTTTAAATTGTTGTATATACCAGGAATAGCTGAATTTTTCGGCCATTATCTTCTTTTTGATTGGAGCTCTTGCATCAAGTATAAATAATCCGCAATTGAATTCATTCCGGAAACCCGTAAGTTGCTATGCTTTACGGTTGTAACGATTAAAAGAAACACACAGTGAATGGTATTTTGAAAATAAAGGATTTGCTAAAGCAAACCTATGAGCGCATGTGGGCCATTGATTTTGGACTGCATAGTGCGGCAATTGCATTCTATGCGATTTTTTCCACGGCACCGTTAATCATAATTTTGCTCTGGATCGCAGGATTGATTTTGGGACAGCAAGTTGGTGAGGCTGAATTTCAGTCTATATTGCAAAATATTGTAGGACCGGATTTGACCGTGGTAATTTCGCATATGGTCTCTACCGGTGCGTTGAAAGAAACCGGAATCTGGTCCTCTCTGTTGGCAGCGGTTACCTTATTGTTTGGAGCAACCACACTCCTCACGCAGCTTAAATCGAGCTTAAATAGCATCTGGGAGGTTGGGGAAACGCAATTTAATGCCGTTACTCATTTTCTGTGGGATCGGTTGATCAGCGTGTTTTTTATTATGGTGCTCAGCCTCATTTTTCTGGCTGGCTTATTGTCGGAAAGTATTTTATTTGGATTGGAGCACGTATTGATTTCATTTATTGGTCAAGAAACCATTTACCTGGTTCAGGTTGGCAGTTCGCTTGCGAATATTCTGCTGGCCTTTATTTTCTTTACCGTGATGTTTAAGACATTGCCCGATATCAGGGTGCGCTGGCGGGATGTCGCCGTAGGTGCACTGGTTACTACATTGCTGGTCCTGATCGGCAAATCACTGGTCGATTGGTATCTGGGCACATCTGCCTTGCAGCCCATGTTTAAGGTGGCTGGTTCATTTGTGATATTTCTTCTCTGGATTTACTATAACGTCCAGGTTGTTCTGATCGGCGCTATTTTCACCCATGTTTATACTAGCCGGTACGGAGGCGGTGTTCGTCCCTACTGGAATGATGAAAAGTAGTGGCCTTTCCCGGTCTTCTAGCAATAAATGTGAGTTCGTTAGTTCGCTAACTTCTGTTTGAGCGCTATGATCCGTTCGTAGGAGCGGTTAATTTGTTCTCGCGTTATTTTTTCTTCCTGCAGCAGTTCCCTGATAATTCGGTGGGCTTTGGGAACGATCTCGGGATCGTAAATGGAATTGTTGCCGAATACCAGAATATCCACACCCGCATCAATTGCTTGGTAAATAGCGGTTTTAAGCCCGTACTCTTTACGAATAGCGCCCATCATCATATCGTCAGAAACCACAACTCCTTCAAATCCCAGCTTTTCTCTTAATAATCCAGAGATTGTGGATTTGGAAAGCGTAGCCGGATAGGTGGAATCCAGGCGGGCGTTGAATATGTGGGCCGTCATTATCGCATCCACCAAATTCGAATCGATCAGCTGTTTGTAAGGAATAAGTTCTCGTTCCGACCAGCTATCGGTTACATCCACCAGCCCCAGGTGAGAGTCGCTTTTCGAGCTCCCGTGTCCCGGAAAATGTTTGATTACTGAAAGGATGTCGTATTGATGCAGTGCTTTGATAAACAAGGCGGCCTGCTCGGAGACAACTTCCGGGTCGGATGAAAAGCTGCGATCGAGACTGCCAATGACCGGATTTTTCGGATTGGTGTTTACATCTACCACAGGGGCCAGATCCATATTGATGCCCATTCGGGAAAGGGATTGGGCTATCTGTCGGGCATAGTGGCGGGTGCTATCAGGATTATTCAGTTGGCCGAGGTATTGTGCCGAAACGGTTTCAGGGAATCCGTATGTGGGTTTCAGACGGTTCACTTTGCCGCCTTCCTGGTCGATTGTGACGAATAGCGGTCGTTCAGCTCGTTCCTGCAGTTGGGTTATCAGTGATTTTAGTTGTTCGGGAGAGCGAATATTGCGCTTTGCTTCTCCGCGGGGAACATCGTAATCAAACAACACCACTCCGCCAATGTGATATTTTTTGATGTCACGGGCGATATGATTGGTGTCCGTAATCGCAATGCCCCGGAAACCTATGGTCAGCATTTGGCCTATTTTGACATCCATAGGGACAGGATCAGAATTGGAGTTTGGCTGAGAGTGGCTGCAGGAAGGGGCCGAGAGGATAAATCCCAAAACAAAAGCAATTAAAGATAAGCGCATAGATAGTAGATATTTGAGATTTATGAATTGACGATAAGGCTGTCGAGTAATCCGGGCAGATTAAAAGATGGACGAACGTCGTTATAGCGTAAAATCTTGCCTTCCGGCCCCACCAGTACGTAAAAGGGGATGCCCCCGCCGCGATAGGCTTTGAAAGTCGGTTGCTGAAAACCTTTTCCCCCGTAAAGTTGCGGCCAGGGATTCTTGAATCGTTGCAGGGCGGAGCGCCATCGAAGACTGTCTTCTTCAATGGAGATAGCAACGATCTCGAATTTGTCACGGGGATACTTACTGTAAATCTCTTTCATATGAGGAAATTCATCAAGGCAGGGAATGCACCAACTCGCCCAGAAGTCAAGCAGTACATATTTACCCTCAAAATCTTCCATTTGTACAAATTCTCCGTTTTGATTGGGCAGAGAAAAGGGTATAGCCTTCTTCCCCGGAGACACTCGTTCTCTTTGTTGGTAAAAGTCTTTTAAAAAGCTGGTGTAGCGCGGGAAATCCTCATATTCTTTCAAATAGTTTTGATAACCGGGTCTGGCAATCTCCAGTGGCATTTCCCCAATCCGTTCGGCTACAAGGTGCATTTGAGCATATGCTTTGGCTTTTCGACCGGAAATATATTTCAGCACCGAAGTTCGGGCGGAATCCAGCTTTGGGTATCCCAGGCGTTTGACGTCGTATTGAAGCAGTTCCTGACCGTATTTCTGTTCCAGGCTGTCAGCCACTCCAAAAGTGTTGGCAAAAGCATTGGTGAAGTCACGAATTCCAGCGCGTTGTGCATGCAGTGCCTCAAATGAAAAAAAGTCAAGGTTCCGGGCTTCTTCTAAGACCTGTTCCCGCTGTTGTCTGGCATTAAAATCGGGCTGTTCCCGCCGGTATTTGATCTCCTCCAGGCTTTTAACGAGATATTCACCTACCGTTTTGTAATATATATTGTCGAGCGGGGTGTCTTTGAAGTAATCTGCAGCAAGTAAATAGCGCTGCCGATACAGATCCGGGATGTTGGTCGGTTTTCCGTCCCGAAAAGCCTGAAGGTGGTCACTTATCCGTTTGTTTATTTCGGTGACATCGGTCTGGTATTGCCTGTACTTTTTATCCCACGGCTGAGGATATCCCTCAACCATTACGGAATCGGGAAACTGAGACCGGTATATGCGTAAATTTAGGTTGGCTCCGGGCGATGCAACAATGGGATAGGAGCGGTCATCGATATTAAAATCAATGATTTGCTGGGAATCGACCGGGATTGTGAGACTAAAGTTGCCGTTTCCATTGGGTTGCACGGCAAAGCGTTTTTTATCCGCATATTTATAGTGAACAGCTTGCTTGGATAAATAAAGCTCGGAGGAGCCTACATAGTCAATGGTCCCGGACAACTGTATTTGTTGTTCCTTTTGACATCCCCAGAAGAAAATGCTTGTGAAGGTTAAAAAAAGAAGCAGATATTTATACATTTGGCCAGATTAAATATGTCAAACTTTAGAATTTTCTAATCTTTGTGATAAAGGGGCCTGTGAGGCTGTGTAATGCTTAATTATTTTAGTTGTAAAAACGTTGCATCGAAAATAGTAAAATGTCTTGTAACAAATAGGGTATATAGTACTCTTGATAAGTGAGAAAATGAACGATTATAGAGCTAAAAATTCAATCCTTAGGCATTTTACGAAAAAAGTAAAGCCATTAAGAGTGATTGGACGATGCAAATTTCTTTTCGGTTCGATTACTTTAAAAAATAAAATACAGGTAGTAAAATCATGATCGAGAGTTTCAACGAAAAAGAGCTAGAAGCGAAAATTGACCGTTATGTCAATGGGAAACTATCTGCTTCAGAAGTGGATGAACTATGGGCCGAATTAATCCAGGATGATTATCATCTGGATTATTTAAAAAGTGTGGCCAACCTCAAGGCTGTTGTTGAACGTAAGCGTTCCGAGAAGAAAGAAAATCAGCAAAAACGATATTGGTATTATGCAGCAGCGGCTGTGGTTGCTCTGCTGATTGCGGTGCTCGGGGTGATCAACCTGTCTACGAATGGAGATGGTATTAGTGTAGAACCTGTTTCAACTGTAGAACTTGATTATTACCGGTCCGGAAACGGAACGATTGACTCCAACAATGAAAGCAAGATTATACGAAGTGCCATAAGCCTGGCTAATACCGGAGAAGTAGATAAAGCTATTTCTCTGCTGGATACCGAACTGTCCAAGGCTCAAAATCCGGAATGGATTGCCAAGTTGAGCCTGAATCTTGGTTCGCTGTATTACAACCAAGCTAACTATTCCAAGGCGATTGAACTGTATCAGCAGGTAATCACCAACAAAGATCACATCGACAAGCTCATGCTCGAAAAGGCTTATTGGTATACCGGCAACGCCTATTTTCACATGGATGATTTGGCTGAAGCCCGTACCTACATCGAAAAAGCTTACGATATTAACGGAGCGTATCGACGGGTCTCAAAAAGTTATTTGAATGCGTTATCGGAATAGGCAGGCACTTACTTAGTACACAGAGATTACAACTAGTTTTGTTTTAAGTAAATCCGGGACTAGCGCAGAGATTTATCTTATGCTGCTTTCCCGGATTTTTTATTGCTTGTAAACAGCACTCCTTTTTCTGCGAGAAAAGATCCAATGACCATCAACAGAAAGTACAGTATGAAGGTACCGGCCATCGCATAATTTTCGGTTTGATTGGGATGGACAATAGGATCAGCATTTCCAATCAGCATATACGGACCCCAGAAATGCGGACTGGCATTTTTGGTGCGCAGAAAGTACTGTTTGGTGGCCTGCAGCGCTTCGGCTTTTGACTTCCCTTTATTGAGCTGATCATAGAAATGAACGGCAAAGTCGGAAGCCAGCATGTCATTTACCGACCACAAGTTGAGAATTAAGGAGTTGGCTCCGGCATACCGGAGAGCGCGACTGATGCCCATCACACCGGTGCCCTGAATATAGGATCCAGAACCGGATTCACAGGAATTCAGCATAATCATCTCATTATTGAGATTGAGTTCAAACAGCTCATAGGCAAAAATTTGATCATCAAATGTGCTGTCAGCCGATTCCCCTGTTTTACTCATATAGATGGTTGAAAACATGGGGTCGCGATCAGAAACTTCGCTGTGGGTAGCCAGGTGCAGAATACTGGCCTGCGGAGCTGTTTGCATGAACGTAGGCTTGGTGGAGCGATTGTTAATGAAGGTCTCCATATGGGAAAGATGCGTGAGGGTATCCGCGATATTCAGCACTTCCCGACTTGCATAGGGCAGAGGCACCAGTGGTTTCTTTTGATAGCGGTTAAATTCAGAGACTCCATATCCAGCGAAGTTCAATGGGTTGGGTCTGGGGTTTGATACATGCTCTCGTTCAAAATCATCCAGTGAAGTCAGATAATGGGTTCGGAATTGTTCGATGACATATGTCACTTCTCCATAACTATAGCTATGTGTTGGCTTATTAAGAGGCAAAATATCCACCGGCAGCTGATAAAAGTAGCTGTCGGGAATCATGGTAAGCTGATTAATACGCTGCGGGATATCCTTAAGCCCCAAGAGTTTTGTGATGGAATAAAGGGAGTCCAGATTGGTTTTGTGTGTAGCAACCTGCTCCAACGAATGCGAGAGTCGATTGCGTAAATCTTCATCCAGGGGGATCGTACTGATGTTTATATTCGAACGCGTAATTTTGGCAAGGTAAAACTGATCCTTCAGCTCGGTAATATGCATCACCATTTGATGAGCTGAAAGCCTGTTCTGAATCTCGCGTATGGAAATGGGTGAAGTATCAATGCGGTTGGTCAGTTTTTTGTCAAGGTTGCGTTTCTTAAGCTTGAGTCGACTGATCGTCTGGCGGATTTCAAATTCCCGGTCAGCCGGCGCCGTCAGAAGTCTCTTGCGTGTTGCATCCAGCTGGGAGGTGAGCTGCTTGTATTGGGTGAGTTCCGATTCATTTAAGACGCTCGATTTCACCAGTGGGTTTTGATAAAAAGAGGCGTCGTTGATGGTCTTCAATCGGTCAAGCTGCTGGACCGCCATCTCCGGCTGGTCGGTTTCCAGATAAAGTGCAACCGTCAATTCGAAAGCATCCAAATATTCGTCCTCAACATGCCAGAAGCCCGATTTGAGATCACTGCTATTGCGTGCTCGAGCTACGATCTGTTCCAATGCGGGTGCAAGTAATTTGATAGCCTTATCCGGGTGACCAGTCTTATCCAGGTAATTTGCTTCTACCGTCTTAGCTTTGATTACCTGTTCGAAATCTAACTGTCCTAAATCATGAGAATTAAAATTATTGATCAAAGACTTAGCTTCAGCAATATTTGAAACTTTAATTTCAATAAGTGCTTTATTTATTAAAGCTTCAATATAATTAGGGTTATTTGCTGGTGTGATTTTAAGTATCTGATTATACTTGTTTCTTGCTAATTTAAATTTCTTTTGATTTTCAAATGTTTCGGCTTCCTCATTTAGTAGCTCAAGATATTCATTTGTACTTTTATTCCTGTCAAGTATTTTGGCAGCTTTATCAAAGAAATCATGTGCTAGAGAAAAGTCTTTTTTAAATTCTCTATAAAAGGAACCTGTTAACATATAAATAGTGCCCAAATCATATGTCTTATTCTCTTGTTGGGCTAAAGCTCTAGCTTTTTCTAAGTAGTTAAGAGCATTATCTTCATCATTAGTTTTTCTGTAATAGACAAATAAATTATTGTAAACCTCTAGTCTATGATCGTAGTTGTTTTCCTTTTTAGAGGTTTCAAGAGCTTGGAATTGTTTTTCTAAATATTTTTCGTACTGTCCATTCTTATAATACGCCAAGGCAAGATTGTTATAAATTATTGTCTCAGGTAGTGGAATATTTTTATTATCTGCTTCAGATATGATCTTTTCAAACAAATCTCTCGCTTCTTTGACTTTTCCAATACTATAAAGATATGTGCCCTGATAGATTTTTATCGAAATTATAGTGGATTCTGAGGCATATTTTTTGGCTAGTGGAAGTGTCCAGTTTCTAACTATTTCAAGACTCTTGTCATAATATCCAATCTTATTCATGGAAAAGTCTAAATAGCGATAGATTCTTAATCTAAGTGATGAGTTAGGAAAGGTTGAGTCTTGGTCGAGGTAATTATAAATTTCTAAAACCTCTGAATATTTATTTTCTAAGTAGAGGACGCGAAAGTAAGTTATTACTCTTAAGCTAGGTTTTAGACTATGAATCTTATCTTTTAGGTCTTTCTGCCATTTTTTTAATATTGCTTCTCTATATTTTTTAGAAAAATAAGAGGAATGTTCGCTATCATATAGAAGTAAAAAATGAGCTAAATAGAATCGACTATTTGGTAAGATTTCGTTAGTAATTGATTCCTTATTTATGATAGCTGTGATTAAAGCAGAATAATCAATTTTTGAGTCAGGCAAATCGAAATCGGAATCAAATTTTGCAAAGATCTTTTCCTGTTGCTTTTTCGATTTTGTAGCGAGCAGTAGGCCAATTAATAAATCAGCCGAACCTGTTTCTAAAACCACCTTTTTTAGTTGTCTTTGGAACCCTTCCTCAAAGTTTTGGAAAAGGGTAATTTTGGGATCGCTATACGTAGTTTTTGCTATGTTATGTTTTAAATAGCTTCTTACTTCTTCGTTTTCTGATCCTAGGAGAGATAATGCCCACAGTTCAGCGTTATCATCACTCTTTGATTCAATTTGACTGAGATAGTATTCAGCTTGTTTAAGAGATGGCTTAATGCTGTCTTTTTTTGCTGGGGAAATAGCAAACAGCAAACTTATTAAAATCAAAAAAATAGCCATACCTAAAGCAGATTTTTTATTAACGTAACATATCGTTGTTCATAATCTACAATTATTGTTTAATAAAAAAAGATGGCTCTACTTTATTCGGGCTTGTCGAGAATGGGCTGCATGTCGGAGTCAGAGCCGAACTGAATGTTGTCGGGGTTGGGCGCCTGCTGCTCGACTTGCTGGTCCTTGGAGGTGTCGAGGCCGGCGTCGGTGACCGAGGCACAGCCGGTGGCCAGGGCGAGGATGAAGGAGAAAGCGAGCAGTTTGTGGGCAAAAGATTTCATGGCAATAGTAGTTTGTCGTTAGGTTGAGTGAGAATATTAAAGAAGGACTATTCGGGCTTGTCGAGAATGGGCTGCATGTCGGAGTCGGAGCCGAACTGAATGTTGTCGGGGTTGGGCGCCTGCTGCTCGACTTGCTGGTCCTTGGAGGTGTCGAGGCCGGCGTCGGTGACCGAGGCACAGCCGGTGGCCAGGGCGA
>Ga0207756_100124_pt1 | contig 62530 bp, 61 predicted proteins | sample A23M1SouthBayCA_FD_187748 | JGI IMG/M metagenome (GOLD analysis project Ga0207756, IMG submission 187748) | Aerobic enrichment media microbial communities from Eden Landing Ponds, California, USA - A23 M1 (3) (SPAdes) | ecosystem: Environmental > Aquatic > Marine > Unclassified | place...
AAGCGCATCAAAACCGTCGAGCAATACCTGAACTTTCGCCCCATTCGAAAATTTGATTACCTTTCTCCTATTCAACAAACCCTAAAACACCGTGCGGCCTCTGTTGCATTAATGGGTTGAACACAGCTTTTAAATCTCCCTAAACTATGCCAAGGCTTCGTTGAGCATGCTAAATCCCTCTTCTCCAAGATGAACATCTATTTAATGTTATGCTTTGCGTTCCTTCTTGGTGAAGGCGGACAGGTGGATTGATTTAAAAAACAAATTACGCCTTCTGTACCGAAGTTGCTCCTAAAATATGTTTCGGAGCATAGAAACTAAGCGTTAGACCACGCGCGATCATAAAGAGCGTCATCGCCAGCCAAAGGGCGTGATTCCCCAGGTAAGAAACCCCAATAGCATAAGCCGGCAGAAAGACAGCCAGCGTAGCAATAATCATCGAATCGCGCATGGCCGCTGTAGCCGTTGCCCCAATAAAAATACCATCCCAGATATAGGAAAAACTGCTGACAGTAGGCCCGGCGATTGTCCAGACAAAATAGGTCATTGCTACCTCAATAACGTTCTGCTGATTAGTAAACAGGCGAAGAATGTGCACATCAAAAAGGGCATAGGTCAACGATGCCAGCACTCCAATGCCCGTGCCCCATAAAAAGCAGTATTTTACGGCCAGATTCACTCGTTTTTGCTGATCCGATCCGGTATAGCGCCCGATCAGACTTTCAGCCGCGTAGGCAAAACCGTCAATACCGTAGGAGACGATCATCCAGAGCTGCAGCAGAATAGAATTTGCCGCCAGAATCACATTCCCAAATTCCGCTGATTTGGCGGTAAAAAAGGAGAAGGTAAAAATCAGGCAAAGCGTGCGTATAAAGATATCCCGGTTGACGGAAAAGAATTTTTTAATTGCCTCAATCTCCAGCAACAGCTTATGCACATAACCGTCGATCCAGTTTCGGTAACGGCTGAGAAGTAAAATGACGGCCAGCGCCAACCCACAATACCGGGCAATGAGGGTTCCCATGGCCACACCATCAACCGTCATATCCATGCTATAGACAAAAAAGACGTCCAGCGCGATATTCAAGCTGTTCAGAACGATGGTCACAATCATCGGGTAGCGGGCATTCTGCATCCCCAGGAACCAGCCGTTGATGGCGTACAGGCAGAGCGTGGCCGGGGCCGTAAAGATCCGAATATTAAAATAGATACGCGTGTAACGTTCTACTTCAGGCGATGCGTCCACCAGCCAGAAACTCAGATCGGCGATCCAGGTCTGTAACAGTACAATAAGAATACCAAAAGTGGCCGCCACAGCAAGCGCACGCGCCAGCGTCATAATGCTGTCGGTATGATTTTCTTCGCCGAACGCCTGGGCCGTAAGGCCGGTAGTTCCCATCCTGAGAAAACCAAAGCCCCAGAAAATAAAATTGAAGATCATGCTGCCTACAGCTATGGCTCCCAGATAATAGGCTTCATCCAGATGTCCCACCAGTGCCGTATCCACTGCACCCAGCAGCGGTACGGACAAATTGCTGATGATGTTGGGAATCGCGAGGTTAAGAATTTTGCGGTTCAACCGGGCGGAATATATTTAGGAATTGGAGTGTTCGTCGTAAAAACGGTGACGCAGCCGTTTAATGAAGCGCTCAATATAACCTAAACCGAACAGAATTACGATGGCGATCACCGTAAGAAACGCCGCCAGCAAGTATTGATGCAAGGCAACGGCAATACCGATGGCGGCCGAAAATAGAATAGAAGCGGCGGTGGTGAGTCCCTCCACACTTTCTTTTCGATTCCTGAATATGATCGTACCCGCACCAAGAAAGCTGATACCGGTAATGATGGCCTCCATAATACGGATAGGATCGGCCCGAACGGCATCCACAAACACACTGCCGCTATATTGCTCGATCATGATATCGCCCAAAACCACCAGAAGCGTGGAAGCCCCGGCCACCAGCATATGCGTGCGCAGGCCCGCAGGCTTATCGGCCAGCTCGCGTTCTAACCCAATTAGTCCTCCCAGGAACATTGCAAGCACCACTTTTATGATGGGAATCCAAATTGTTTCTAACTGCATGCTTATCAAATTTAACTATTGTGTGCTGTTCTGCTATTTTCAGACTTTAAGTTAGTATTTTGAACGCTAAGTTCAGAATCACCATCAATGCATAGCTGCAAGATAGAATATGGAACTAAGCTACTGGCAAAGCCGCTGGCAAAATGATAAAACCGGGTGGCATATGGACGTGATTTATCCGCTGCTAAAACAGTATTGGAAGCACCTGGAACTGCCGGAAGGGGCCACCGTGCTGGTGCCGCTATGTGGCAAAAGCAAAGATCTGCACTGGCTGGCCGACCATAACTTCCATGTCATTGGAGTGGACGTTTCCCCAAAAGCCCTGAAGACAGTAATGAATAAGCGACCGGATAACTTTACCAAGTCTACGAGTCACGGGCTCACGCGGTACCGATCGAAAGCCATGGAGCTATGGGAAGGCGACTTTCTGAAATTACCGCCAATGGAAATTCCGCCGCTTCACGCCATCTATGATAAGGCAGCCCTAATTGCATTGCCTCCGGATAAGCGAAAACCCTATGCCGAAAAAGTGCTCGAGTTATGCAGCTCCACAACTCAAATATTCCTGCAGACCTTCGAATACGAGCAGTCGGAGATGAATGGGCCGCCGTTTTCGGTCCCTCAAAAAGAAGTTAATGAGCTGTTTGGCAGGCACTTTGAAATTGACGTGCTGCACGAACAATCAAAATTTGAAGAACTGCAGGGATTTCATAAACGGGGGCTTTCTTCGTACCTGCTGGAAAAAGTGTATCTGCTGAGGCCGGCCTAAGTACAATAATTTTACACTTTTGGATAAAAATTTGCTATATATTGCGCCAGCATCATTTTTGACTTGTAGTTGCATATCAACAAGTCGGCATGTATTTTCAAAGTCATAATTTAGCATAACACTATAATAACATACTTATCGCCACATGGATGTTGACAAGCGTAATAAAATCTTTAGTATCATACTCGGCATTATCATTATTGTCTTAGGGTACTGGCTCTATCATTCTATTATAGATCCCTATCAAGAAGTTATCGAGCGGGAGCAAATGACCAAAAAGGTACGCTATCGCATGGGTACGGTTCGGGATGCTTTGATCCAGTATGAACGAAACAAAGGAAACTTCCCTCCCACCAAGGGCGGACTTGATTCACTGGTGCAATACCTGAAAACCGATTCGATGATGGTTGCGAAAGGCGATTCCCTGTTCAAGCCGAGAGCGGATAATGCGACCTATAACCCGGATTCGCTGGTCTACTCTCCGCGCCCCCCGCATCCCAAATTCGAATACACCCTCAACGATACGCTTCGCCCCCAAATTTATTTGCTTGAGGATCCTGCTACCGACGATCATATTGGATCGCTCACCAAAACCACGATGTTGAACGCCGGCAGTTGGGAATAATGGCAAATGGAGCAACAACATCCTAGTTTAGGGCTATGTTTTTTCGGTAATCAGCTGTTTTATGCTGTTAACGAACCATCTGAAACCGGCAAACTGGCCCGTATAGGATCGTTTGACTTTAATATTGATGTAACCGAAACGCTGCTCGGCCATTCCGGGCAGCATTTTCGGGGCATCCGGCAAACGGTTCAGCAGCTCAAGGAAGAGTACGAAATCAAGAAAGTCCGTATTCTCTCTTTCCCTTCTCAGGAATGCTGGACAACCGTTCCCAAAATCGTGTATGACAACGCCGATGAACGGGAAAAGCATATCAATATCCTTATGAGCGGTGTCGACCGCAAAGAGGTCCATCCCACCTGGCACAATCTCAGCAACCAGGATTTCAAATTCCTGCTGCTTCGTAACAACGAAGCCGTAAAGGGGCTGCAGGACCTGGCATCCGATGCTTCCAAAACCGAACTTGTCAGCGATTTTGAAATCGGTTTACGCTGGGTACAGCACGCCAATCCCGGGGGCTCCTTCATGACGATCTGCTGCTTTCACGACTGCATTTCGGTCTGCTCGTTTATCCTTGGCAAACTGCGGGGAGCTACCTACATAACCTACGATGAAATACAGGATCTGCCCTACCTTTGGCTGCAGCACACGCAGGAACTCAACTGGATGCGCGGACTCCACGAAGAAATTTATGTATATGGACAGTATGCCTACCGCGTAATTGAAATCCTTCAGCCTTTTTGGGATGAGGCCGGCACCGTTACCAAAATGGATACGCTGGATAAAGTTAAGGTTGACGCCGACGAGCAAACCTATGGGTTTAACCTCGAACAGGCGTTTCCCGCTATGATGCTTGCTATGGACTACGATTAAGTGCCTCAGCATTATTTTTGTTACCTTTTTGCTGCAAACGATTACCGATCATAACTTAACCATGACATGCGCATTATTACCGGTATTTTGAAGGGACGTCAAATCAATATTCCCAATACCCTGAATGTACGTCCCACCGCCGCCCGCACCAAGGAAGGTCTTTTTTCGATCCTGGAAGCCCGAAAATACATCCGTAGTACCAATATCCTGGATCTGTTTGCCGGTTCCGGGAACCTGGGCTTTGAAGCGATTTCTCGCGGGGCCGACAAAGTGCTGTTTGTTGACAGTGATCGGCGTAATATTGATCATATTGAAGAAGTGGGCCGGGAGTTTGAGGTCAGTGACCGGATCCGGACGGTGGTCACGCCCGTCGAAAAATTCCTGGAAGGCATGCCGCTCCCCTACGATATCATATTCTGTGATCCGCCCTATGACTATCCCCTGATGCACAAAATGATCGAGATGATTGTTAGCGACGGATGGTTAGCGGAAAACGGCTGGCTTATCCTGGAACACGATAAGCGGCACGATTTCACCGATCACCCCCACTGTGCTTATTACAAAGAATATGGTCGGACGCACGTCAGTATATTTCTGGCAGAAAAAGGTATCGAATTTTAACAAAATCCCTATTTATGGAAACACTGGCCCTCTATCCCGGATCTTTCGATCCCATCACTTACGGACACCTGGATATCCTGGAACGCGCTACAGAGCTGTTCGACAAGGTGATCATCACCATTGCCAACAATAAAGAGAAAGATACGGTGTTTACCGGCGACGAACGTGAAGCACTTATTGAAGAGTGTCTCAAAGGCAAGCAATGGGCCGATCGGGTTGAAATTCAGCAATTTACCGGACTGCTGGTTGATTTTGCGAAGGAAAAAAACGCTCAAACATTGGTGCGCGGGGTGCGACAGGTTTCCGATTTTGAGTATGAATTTCGTATGGCCCTAACTAACCGACGCCTGGCTCCTGAGGTGGATACAGTATTCCTGATGCCGAACGAACAGCTTACCTTTATCTCAGCATCGCTGGTCAGGGAGATTGCCTACTGGGACGGCGACCTCTCATCGTTTGTGCCGGAGCATGTAGCCGAGGCACTGAGCAAAAAATTTAAAGACAAAAAGCAGCAGTAAACGGCTGTGTTTTTCTCATCCATAACTTTATTGGTTAACGGTGCTTTAAACGCCAATACTTTAGAATTAAAGCACACTTTTTTCTATTTTCCCTACTTCTTTAAATTCATTATCCAACCTGAATCGTAATGCCATGATTTCAAAGCGCGCGCAGTCTGTTTCACCTTCTGAAACCCTGAAAATTTCGGCCAAAGCCAAAGAACTGAAACGGCAGGGAAAATCCATCGTCTCTCTAAGCGCTGGTGAACCGGATTTTAAAACACCTGAGCATATATGCGATGCTGCAATCCAAGCTATAAAAAGCGGATTCCATGGCTATACCATGAACACCGGCACACCCGAACTGCGCGAAGCTATATCCATCAAACTGCAGCGCGACAACGGTCTGACTTACAATCCCTCACAGATTGTCTGCACAAACGGTGCCAAGCAGGCCCTGGGATTCAGCATGCTGGCCATGCTCGATGAAGGAGATGAAATAATCATTCCGGCTCCTTACTGGGTATCGTACCCGCAGATGGCTAAAGTGGCCGGAGCTACGCCAGTAACAGTGCGAACCTCTTTTGAAAACAATTTCCGGATTACACCCCAGCAGCTTGAAGAGGCTATCACGGAAAATACCAAGGCGTTTATTCTTTGTTCTCCCTCCAATCCCACCGGTACCTGCTACACCGAAAAGGAACTCAAAGAACTGGCAGGGGTTCTCAAGCAGCATCCCGACGTAGCTATCATTTCCGACGAGATTTATGAATATATCGTTTTCGAGGGCGAACATGTTGGTATACTGAATGTAGCTCCCGAACTTCAAGACCGTACAGTATTGATCAACGGCTTCTCCAAAGGCTTTGCCATGACCGGATGGCGACTTGGATACCTTGCCGCCCCGCAGGAGTTTGCGGATGCCGTGGCTAAAATCCAAAGCCAGGAAACTTCGGCTCCCTCAAGCATTTCTCAGAAAGCGGGCGAAGCAGCCTATCGCGGCAGCCTGCAAGAGATTTATAAAATGCGGGATGCCTTCAAAGAGCGTCGCAACTATATGTTCCGGGCCTTATCGGAAATTGAGGGACTCAAATGCTTCAAACCCTCGGGAGCGTTTTATGTGTTCCCGGATATCGGGGCTCACCTTGGCAAAAAGACTAAAGCCGGAAAAGTGATAGAAAGTAGTACCGACTTGTGCATGTACCTTATCGAAGAACAAGGGTTGGCGGCCGTACCCGGTGATGCTTTTGGAGAACCAAACGGTATCCGTCTCAGCTATGCGGCTTCCATGGATGAATTAAAAGAAGCCGTATCCCGATTAAAAAACGGCCTGCAGCAACTATCCTGATTCTGTAAATTTGTACGCATAAACGAGTTTGGCACATTTTCTGCTATTATGGACTGCTAAACACACTAAAAATATTGTCACACTATGCCCACTTATAAATACAAACGTGAAGACGGAACCACCTTCGAAATCAAACAAAGCATCAACGACGACGCCCTGGAAAAATGTCCGGAAACCGGGCAGAAAGTAAAGCGCGTCATCAGTGGTGGCGGCGGTGTGGTTTACAAAGGTGACGGCTGGTATGTCACGGATTACAAAGACAGCGACCGCAAGCAAAAACGAGCCGAGGCGGCTAAAAAAGCCAACGGCGAGAACAGCACTGACTCTTCCAAACAAACCAACGCTGAAACCTCATCTACGGCTAACAGTTAACCAGTATTTCTGTGGCAGCTGACCGATCGCAAACACATGAAGAGGCGTTAGAGCAATTTATCCTGCTTTGGGGGGAGATGGCATCGGCGTGGGGCATTAATAAGACCATGGCCCAGATTCATGCCCTGCTCTATGCCGAAGCAGAACCGCTGGATACCGACGCGATCATGAAGCAGCTGGATATAAGTCGCGGTAACGCCAACATGAACCTGCGCAATCTTTTGCAGTGGCAGCTGATTCACAAAGTTCACTTCAAAGGTAAACGCAAGGATTATTATACGGCCGAAAAGGATGTATGGAATATCGTGGCAACTATTATCCGCGAACGCCAGCAGCGCGAAGTGGCTCCCATCCGGGAAAATCTCAATGAAACCCTCGAGCTTTTTCCCGAAAACGAGGAACTGTCCGAAGAAGAACGCGCCTTCAAAAAGCGCATCGAAAACTTCACCGAATTCCTTGAGATGTTTGAGCGTTTCACCGAAGCGCTGCTCCCCTACATCAACAAGCGAAACCTCAAATTCCTGAAGCAGCTGGTAAAACTGGCCGAAATGAAACATTCTATCACCGGATCAAAACAGGCCGACACTGAAAATGAGTAAAAAATCGACCAGACAGATCGGCAATGAAGGCGAAGAGCTGGCCGCCGCCTACCTTGAATCCAAGGGGTATATCATTTTGGAGCGTAATTACCATTTCGAGCACGCCGAAGTAGATATCGTTGCCTACAATCAAGAAACGCATATCGTGTTTGTGGAGGTAAAAAAACGCTCCAGCAATCGTTATGGGGAGCCCGAAGAATCTATTGATGATGAGAAGATCCAAAATGTGTACAAGGCCGCTGAGGCCTGGCTTTACGAACGCAAGATGGATGGTTCTCCGGTCCGTTTTGACGTCATTTCGATCATTCAGCAGAAAAATGAGGCCCCGGAGATCAAGCATTTTGAAAATGCTTTTGTGCCCGGGCGTTAGTACTTAACTGGGCAAACTTCTTTTTCCGGTCTTTAAGACAGGCCGAATTAAACCTTTCTTATTTCAGATCCTCAATTGTATTTGACCTATTTTTTGTGGTATTTTCGATCTGAATTGGTTAACGGGTCTCACTAACTTTTGCTGCTATGAATCTACAAATTCTAAATCCTTTACGGTGGCGCAAGTCGTTTCTTGCTCTCATTCTGGGGGGATTTGTCTTTGTATGGTTTATGTTTATCGACACCTACAGCATCTGGACCCGTATTGAGCTGATGCAGCGAAAAGAGGAACTCAAGGCTAAAAAAGAACGTCTCAAGCAAGAAACCGCTCAGCTCAAACAAAAGATTGAAAACCTTGAGAACGATCCGTTTCTGCTGGAACGCATTGCGCGTGAGGAATACGGAATGAAAAGAGAAGGCGAGACGGTATATAAAATAAAAGAGGTTGATTAGCGCCCGGCTGATCTTCGCTCTTCATTTCTTAGTTGATCTGCCTTATACTACAAAAGTTGAATTTCGGTTGTATTTTAGTCGACGAATGTCTTAACTCAGTACCAGCAACGCCCCTGCATGAACATGAATAAGCCATATTCCAGATTGCGACTCTTATTGTTGCTGGTTTTTGTTTTGGGACTGGGAGAATGGGCCATGGCACAAGATAGCACCGCCGTACGCCGGGATACCACGGCCATTCGTCAACAGGGACCAATACGAGGCGGGCAACGAACCGGACGTCCACCAGGACAAGGCACTCAGCAAGCCAGTCAACCACAGGAGGAAGGGCAGATTAACTTCCAGGCCAGTGATTCCCTTGTATTCATCAGCAATCAGGACCGTATCGCTACCCTTTTCGGCTCAGCCTCGGTTACTCACAGTGCCGGTAAACTTAAGGCCGGAAAGGTAGCCCTCAACCTCGACCAGCATCGGGTTAGCGCCGATACCGAAACGCCCCAGGATACCCTCTCCCAGCCCGTACTTGTCCGCGAAAGCGACAAGGTGCGCAGCAACCGTATCGACTTTAATTATCAAACCGAGAAAGGGCGATTTGAAGTAGCCCGGGTCAACGTTCAGGATGGCAACCTGATCGGTACCAAAGTCAAAAATACCACTCCCCATGTCATATATCTGGAGGACGCCATGTATTCGACCTGCCAGCTAGATCATCCCCATTATTACATTAAAGCTGATCGGATGAAAGTAGTGGATCAGGAAAAAATATTCTTCCAGCGGGCGCGGCTCTATATCCTGGATATTCCGTATCCGCTGGTCTTTCCTTTTGGATACCTGCCCGGCAAGTTTGACAAAAAGCAGTCGGGACTGCTGGAACCCACCTATGCTTACCAGGATCGCCAGCGACGCGGCCTCGGACTCCAGAACCTCGGATGGTTCCAGTACTTCAACGACTACCTTACGGCCCAGGCTTCGGTCGACATCTTTACCTCGGGCTCATACTTTATCAGTACCCAAACCAATTATAGAAAGCGTAATAACTACAGCGGCAATATTCAGATCGGCTATTCCCACGACAACAGCGGCCTCGAGCCGACCGATCCCGGCTTTTCCACTACTGTTCAAAAAAGACTTGGGATTACCCACAACCAGGATATTTCGCCCTATGCCAGCCTGAATGCTAACATCAACCTGCGTACCCAGGACTACTACCGGCAAAACTCTTACAACAACGAAGACCGGGCGTCCACCAATGCCAGTTCAAATCTCAACTACCGTTACCGACATCCCGAAAATGTCTACAATTTTGACGTCTCCATCCGACAAAACCAAAATTTTGCTACCAATGTAACCACCGTTTCCGGTCCGGACATGAACTTTAACCTCAAACGGTTCTCGCCCTTTGCCAACGAACAGACCTCCGGTCAGGACGACAAATGGTATGAAACCATTTCGGTGCGGTATCAAAACACCTTCAATTCCGACTTTGAATACCGCCCCACTCGTGCCGATTCGGCCAAATATAACTGGTTTGAGGCTTTGCGAGATCCTTCGAAATATCGGGAGGCCACCGGTGATAACCGGCATTACCAGTACGGATTCCGACAACAGGTGGATCTCACCATGAATCAGCTCATCCCCAGCCGGTTTTTAAACGCAAATATTAACGCCAGCTATAACGAATACTGGTATCCCACGACCACCCGAAAGTCATTCATCCCCGACTCCAATGAGGTGGTCGAGCGCAAGGTCCGTGGGTTTACTTCGGCTCGCGATTTCAATACCGGACTTAGTTTCTCCACTACCGTTTACGGGCTGATGAATATGAAAATTGGCAAGTTTCAAAGTTTTCGTCATACCCTGCGCCCCAATCTCTCCTTTAATTACCGACCCAATTTCGGCAGTGATTTCTGGGAGTATTACCGCGATGTACAGGTGGATACCGCCAACGGCGGACGATACAACCGCTACTCCATCTTTGAAAACGAGGTATTCCGCGGCCCGAGCCAGGGGGAACAGCGCTCGCTCAGTTTCTCGCTCAACAATGTATTTGAGGCCAAAAAAGTGGAGCGCGATTCCACCGGAGAAAAAAAGGAAGAGGTAATCCGGCTCATTGATCGGCTTAGCATGAGCTCTTCCTATAACTTTGCCGCCGACAGTCTTAAATTATCCGACCTTAGTACTTCCATATCAGCGGGTATCCTACCCGGACTTGATATTCGGGCCAATGCCACCTTTAATTTCTACGAACGGGATACCAACGGCCGGAAAATCGACCGATACCTGCTGGCAACATCCGGTAAGCCCCTGGAGCTCACACGCTTTTCCACCAGCACCAGCTATTCGGTAAAATGGGGGAACGGCGGCGGCTTCCAGGCAAACGACAAACCCTACTACCCGGCGCACTACGATCCGCTGAACCAGAGCATTTTTCACCCGGTGGATCCGCACTTTAACAGCCGACCGGTGCAACCCTACGATTCGCCCTTTTCCTTTTCCATCGATTTCAGCTACAGCTGGAGCCTGAACCCCGGCAGCAGCTCGGGTCCCAACCAGCGGGCCATCATAAATGCGAGAAATATCAACCTGAAGCTGACACCAAAATGGGATTTCCGAACCGAGATAGGCTATGACTTCGTCGAAGGGAAACTGACGCCCTCCCAATTTTCGCTCAACCGAAACCTGCACTGCTGGGACCTTTCGTTTACGATGAATCCCTTCGGGGATAACAAGTATTACTTCTTTTCGCTCCGCGTGAATGCCGGGCGCCTGCAGAGCATTTTCCAGAAACTGCCGGGTCTTAACAACCTCCAGCGTTCCTCCAGCGAAACCGGACGTGCACCACGCGGCTTCTGATTTAACCGCCGCGGTTCTGCAGGTATTTCACCACGTATTTCCCCAGCACGTCAAACTCCAGATTCACCGTATCACCAGCCTCTTTTTCATGCAGATTGGTATGCTCGTAGGTATAGGGTATGATCGCCACCTGGAACCGGTTATCCTCTTCATTAGCCACCGTAAGGCTAATGCCGTCGATTGCGATGCTTCCCCGGCCTACAATTAAATCATTGTATTTCTGGGGATACTCAATCGTAAACAGCCAGTCTGTGCCCTCCTGCTCGATCTTTTTGACGGTACCGGTGGCATCCACATGTCCCTGCACGATGTGCCCGTCCAGCAGCTGATCGGGGCGCAGCGAACGCTCCAGGTTCACTGCCTCGCCTTCGCGCAGATCCCCGATATTGGTCTTTCGTAGGGTCTCCTCCACGCTTTGTACGGTAAAGGTCTCCTCGCTGCGAGCCATAGCGGTATGGCATACCCCGTTGATGCTGATGCTCTGGTCCACGCTTACCTCGCCGGAGATATCGCTTTTGATGACAATTTCCTTGCCGCCATCCAAATCTTTGATGGCGCTGACCGTACCCAGCGATTTAATGATTCCTGTAAACAAATCGAGTATATTAATTTTAGGTTAAGTTAAAGTTCCCCAGTCCTCCGGGAAGTGCCGGAGGACTAGGGAATGTTTCATTCCTGTTATCAGATTGAATATGCTGATAAAATTAAAGGTTCCAAAGTCTTGCTGTCGGCTTATAAATTACTTCTAGCTTTATTTAAAAAAAGTTTATAAATAAATAATAGAATTTAATTTACAGATCCTACTTGAGCATTCTCATATACAACTAACTAATCTATGTACCCTTCTAAAATTTATCATTTAATAATCTACTTGTTTGTCTTTGGAGTAATTGTCAGTTGTTCAAAGAATACTTCTGGCCCAGACTTTGAAGAAGGATTGTTTAGTAAAGAAAAACCAACAGGTGTTCAAATCAATAAGTTAACAGATTTTGAAAATACCCTACATATTGGAAGTAACAATGGAATATTGAGATTAAAAGGTGATAATCTTAAGCTATTAGGATTAAGTTCCGATACGAGTAAAGTTGTAGATATTATTGGTTGGAGCGCCAGTGAAATTATGACTGCAATCCAGTATGATGAATATCATTCAAATAATATTGTAATATTTAAAACAAACAATGGTGGAGAATCCTGGCAAAATGTAAATTTCATAGGTGAAAATATTTCTAATTACATCACTCATTTAGAATTAAGCAAAACTAATCCTGATATAATTTTTGGTCTAGGTGGTTTGCCAGTTGCCAAATCGAATGATCGGGGAAAAACATGGAAAACTGTCTATAGAAACTGGCAAACAAACGCATTCGGAAAGTTCATTGAAATAAATCCCAATAATGACCAAATAATTTGGGCTGGAGGAGCAAACAATATATTTAGACCCCAAGTAGTCAAAACGACAGATGGCGGAATCACTTGGGAATCTTTATCTGTTCCTGGACCCGAAGCAACAGCTTCAGATATCTGCTTTCATCCAAGTGTTATTAACTCTATTCTAGTCGGCTTTTATAGTGACGTTACTACTGGTAATGTAATCCGAAAATCTAACGACGGTGGCAAAAATTGGAATACAGTTTTAGATGGTATCGGCATCCGAACCTTTACCCACAGCGCCCGTAACCCAGAGATTGTGTATGGCAGTGGTCTTAATGACAAAGGCACCCTCTTTTTTACCGCCAGCAATGATTTCGGCGACACCTGGCAGCGGGTCGAATGGGCCGACAGCCCGGCTGGCATCCAGGTTAACGACATGGTGTCGGTCATGGAAAACGGCCACGAAGTGCTCTATCTGGGTACCAACATGGGATTATACAGTTATACCTTTGAGGAGTAGCGAACCCCAAGGCGTTAGAAATTCTAATAAAACTATACTCTTATGCGCGTCCCAAAACTGCGAGCTTGGTTTCCCTCCCTTTGTTTCATCTTTTTCTCTTTAAGTGGATGTTCTTCTACAGATACCCACCTTTCACGATTAGACTTAGAGGGAACATTTAATACAACTTCCTTAGAAAATCCTGTCGTACATAAGTTAAAGCTGAAAAATAATGTATTATATTCGGGAACTGATTCAGGGTTGTTCCAATCAGATATTGAAAGTAATAGCTGGAATTCCCTGGGTGTACCTTCCGCTCAGGTTCGGGCATTTGCTGTTTTAGAACATCAGGAAATATTGGCGGCATTAAATTTTGACGATGGGGATTCTTTAACGATTGGTAGAACAACAACATCAGGAAAAGATTGGATTCCATATCGGAACAACTATGGCGGAGATAAATCTAGATCTATACCAACGAGTTTTGGGCAATCCAGTGAAAATAACACTATTCTATATGCAGCTGGTTCTCTTTTCTCCATCGCTAAATCCACAGATAAAGGAAAGTCATGGAAATTGATATTAGGTAATTGGGATGGGTTTAATAGTGTCTTTTTTCTGAAGGTTAATTCCTATAACCCCAACTATATTTATACCGGAGGGACTGCCGCAACCTTCCAGGCTTTATTATACCAGTCTTCTAATAGCGGCGATAGCTGGCAAAATCTATCCGTATTCGATGGTGAAGCTAATGTCTATGATGTAGTTGTCTATCCTAACCAATCCAACATTATATTAGCTGGTTTGACAGGGTCGATCAAGTCAGCAAATATTATCCGCAAAAGCACTGACGGTGGACAAAGCTGGCAAACGGTACTGGAGGATATTGGTGTTCGAACCTTTACCCACAGCGCCCGTAACCCAGAGATTGTGTATGCCAGTGGTCTCAATGACAAAGGCACCCTCTTTTTTGCCGCCAGCAACGATTTCGGCGACACCTGGCAGCGGGTCGAATGGGCCGACAGCCCGACAGGCGTGCGGGTCAATGACATGGTGTCGGTCATGGAGGACGGACACGAAGTGCTCTATCTGGGTACCAACATGGGATTATACAGTTATACCTTTGAGGAGTAGGTATGCATCCCAATCCACAGGCCCCGGCACTTTGGAAGTGCCGGAGGACTGTGGGGTCATATCAAAAATAGCCACTGAACAGCAGGTCGTTGCCGATCTGCCGCCACTGCACTTCGCGAAACTCCATAATTTCGGACATGTGGTTGATGCCCACGCCGAGCACCGACTTCGTGCCGCCACCCAGCATTTTGGGAGCCACAAAGCACTCTACCTTATCCACCAGCCGCTCGCGCAGCAGGGCCGTGGCCAGGTTCTGCCCCGCCTCAACCAGCACCGAGGTCACCGGCAGGTGCCCCAGCTCCCTGAAGGCCTCGTCAAGGTCGGTGTGCCCGTTCTTCTCGCCCACCAGCAGCGTTTTCCCACGGAAGTAATCCGACTGCAGCATGCTCAGCATGGGATCGGCTTCGTTTTTGAATTTCTCCTTGTTATGAGTCAGCACGATCGTCTTTTCCTCATACTGATCAGTAAACAGGTTGAGCTCCCGTGGCAGATCCAGCGGACCGTCAATGACAATGCGTTTGGGCTGACGTCCCTCGACGTGGCGCACCGTAAGCCGGGGATTGTCCAGCAGGGCCGTGTTACGCCCTACCATCACCGCATCATATTCGCTGCGCCACTTGTGCACCAACGCACGCGATTCGGGTTCCGTAATCCATTCAGAATCCCCATCCGGGGCGGCGATGTAGCCGTCGAGCGTCTGGGCAATCTTGAGTGTTACGAACGGACGGTTGTACCTCTGGTAATGCAGAAAAAATTCGTTCATCTTCTCGGCCTCGTCCTTCATCATGCCCACATCCACCGTAATACCGTGTTCGCGAAGATGCTGTATACCTTTGCCGGCTACTTTGGGCGTAGGATCCTCCATCGCCACCACTACCCGGCTGATCGGCAAATCGGCCAGCAGCTCGCAGCAGGGCGGCGTTTTGCCGTGATGAGAGCAAGGTTCCAGCGTCACATAGACCGTGGCACCTTTTAAGTGCTCTCTGTTATTTACCGAATCGACCGCATTTTTCTCGGCATGAGCCTGCCCGTAGCGCTCGTGGTATCCCTGCCCGATATTTTTGCCTTCCGAAGAAACAATCACGCATCCCACCATGGGATTCGGCGACACGTAGCCCGCCCCGCGCTCGGCAATTTCGAGGGCCAGCTTCATCCATTTTCGGTCGTTGTCGCTCATGACTGCTTACTTCAATATCGGAATTAATTATTCAGAATTTCTACAAATAAAAAAGGGCAAGAAGCGTTCCTCCTTGCCCAAGAAATTATATGAATTCGTTTACCGCTAGCTCTGCAACAACTGGGCGCGATTGTCTTCAATTTCAGCTTCTTTCTTAAGCTGCTCGATCCATGTGTTCATGAAAGCTGCGCTCTTCTGCTGTTGCAACTGACGACGAATTTGCTGGCGCGTTGCGGCGGTCATATTTGCAGCATCGGCGCGCTGCAGCTGGTTCACTTTTATCACAAAAGCTGCGGTAGTACCTTCAATAGCTTGCGACTGCTCACCTTCATCCAGTGCAAACACGGCACCTACTACTTTAGGCTCGCGTCCGGCTCCCTCAATGGAAGCGGAGTTCATGGCCAACGCCGGATCATTGGACACTTCTTTACCGGCAGCATCCGCAATACCCTGCAGGTTATCGTTTTGTGAAATCAGTTCGTTTACGTGATCCAGAACCTGCTGCTTGCGCTTCTGGTTGGTCACGATGGTGCGAACCTGTTCTTTGACTTCTTCAAAGGGCTGCACACCGGCCGGGGTAACCTTGGTCACCTTGAGTACTACAAATTGCGATGAAAGCTCAATGGGATCCGAAACCTTGCCCTCTTCGGCATTTTTGAGGAAGCTCATGATCTGCTGACTCTGACCGATTCCGGAAATAAAATTACTCCCCTTGGTAGCAAAGGCCTCTTTGGCAGACAGATCGCGGCGTTCGGCTTCTCCCTCAAAACCATCTTGCTGAGCGTAATAACTGAAATCATCCGCCGTCTCTGCACGCTTGTCAATAGTGGCAATCGGGTCGGCTTTAATATCCATGCTAAAAACTACAAAACGTACCTGGTCGGAAGTCTCTTCTTTTTTCTTTAAAAGATACACGCGTCCGTCATCTTTAATGACATCGGTAACCTCATTTTCACCCACCTCAAGCACCGGTTTAAAAAGATCGCGAACGTCATCCTTATCTACGAGCTTGGCATTGTAAGGCGTTGTTGACTGGTACTGATTGAGGAAAACAGAATCCTCTTCCGCAGCAGCAAACTGGGACTTCAGTCGCTCCATCTCCTGAATTGTTCGCATGGTATCCTGCTTGGTCGGCGTCTTGTCAAAGCTCACGTATTCAAACCGATACGACTCTTTACGCTCGTACTTATCCTGGTTATTATTATAATAATCTTTCAAGTCAGCTTCGGTTACCGAAACGTCGCTGTCGGAAACATCGGCGTATGGGAAACGAACAAACGAAATATCCGCAGTAGAGTTATTGCGGACATACTGCTGCTCAACCTCATATTCACTCACCTGCATAGAAGACTGAAGGTAATTACTCATCTTCTGCTGACGACGCTTTTGACGCATCTGCTGCTCCACATTAATCCACAACTGCGTGTTCTCCGGCGCCTCGATAGCCGATCGCAGTGCTACGCGATCAATCGTCCCGTCCTCTTTGCCAAATTGTTGGCGGATAAACGGATCCGGGTTTTCACCGGTAATCATATCAACCACTTCCTGGTCGGTCACTTCAATACCCAGCTCATCCATTTTCTGCTGCAGCAGCTCACTGGTGACCAGATCATCCCAGGCCCGTTGCTCGTACTGAGCCCGCAGTTCGGGAGTCATTGAATTACCGGTCTGACGTGTATATTGCCTGGTATAGTATTGAAGTCGGCTGTTATAATCTTCCAGAGAAATGGTTTCTCCGTTTACCGAACCCAGATTTCTCGGACCTCGCTGAATCACATCAAACATATTCGTGTCGGCAAGCATCCATAAAATTCCAAATGAGAAAATAAGCACCCACAAAATTACACCGGTACTTTTCCTCATTTTTTCCATTACACCCATATCAAAAAACCTCGTTTCTGCGTCTTAAGTTATTCAAAAAAATCTTTATTTCGCCTGTTTATAAGCTTCCAAATATACAAGAAGCCTGTACTAAGAGCAATTGAACCGGAACGGAAAATTCTAACGGCGGTAAAGCCGAAAGATTATACCGGAATCGGAGCTGAACAGGCTAAAAATATTAGTGCACAAAATGCCCTATTTCCTCTCTTTCCAATTTCCCGTCTATAAATTTGCCTGTTAAAATACCTCAATAAGGCGAAGATGTTTGAGATACTTTCGCGGATTTTCGTTAATATTTTTAACCAGCGAATTCATCTCGGCCGAAAGGCTGTCCAGGTTATCATACAGGGAAGGATCGTTAACCAATTTGCCTAAACTGCCCTCTCCATTATTGATCTTGGTGAGCACGTCGTTAAGCTGGCTATTGGTCTGTTGCATGTCCCGACTCAGGGTTTCCAGTTCGTTCAGAGACCGATCCAGACCGATCAGTACTGAATCTACCCGTGACTTATTGCGCATACTTACCGTATCCACATTAGCCAGAAACTGCTCGGCATGATGAATACTGGATTCGAGACTCTGGCGCCTATTTTCAAAAAGCGTGGCAACTTCTTTGGAGGTATTTTTCATATTTTCGAGTACGCTGTCAACCCTCCCCTTGGTCTCGTCGTCGAGCATGCTATTAAGCTGAGCCATCAGTTGATTTAGTTTTCCAAAGGATTCCGATACATCTTCGCTGAGTTGCTGTCCTTCCTGTTTTAACGACTCCATCATCCCACCGCGATAAACCCCTTTAATATAGTCACCATAATGAAGCAATTTAGGAGAATCGCCGCGTTCAATGATGATCGCTTTTTCATCAAGCAGACCCGATGATTCCAGGTAAGCCACCGAATTCCGAGGAATATCCACCCCCAGATCAAAACTCATAGTTACATGTACGCTGTCGCCCTCAGAAAGCTGCAGTTTCTTAACCGAACCGACCTTCACCCCGTTTATATAGATGTAGTTCCCGGCAGTCAGTCCATCCGTTCGACTAAAATAGGAATATATTACCGTGGATTGGCGAAACAGCGGAAGGTCACTCATCACCCTATAACCGATGAAGCCCAGGACCAGCGCCGTTAGAATCGTAAGTGCTACTTTAAGTTCGTTGCTAATTTTCAAAATATCTCCGTTACTTTCTTATTTGATACTCGCTTGCGGTTACAAATTCCATTAGATGCTGATTGTCGCTGCGGCGCATTTCCTCAACCGTACCGTGCCAGCACAGTCCCTTATTTTCAAGGAAGGCCACTTTACCCGCAATTTCCAGCATGCTGTGAATATCGTGGGTTACAACAATTGAAGTGATCTTTAAATTCTCCGCCATCGAAATAATCAGCTTGTTTATTTCATCGGAGGTCTGCGGGTCGAGGCCGGAAGTCGGCTCGTCGTATATTAAGTAATCCGGCTGCAGAATCGTAGCCCGCGCCAGGGCAACCCGGCGACGCATCCCTCCGGAAAGCTCAGCCGGCGACCGACTGCCGGTCCCCTGAAGGTTTACCAGCTCAAGGGCTTCATCCACCTTCTTTTCAATTTCTCCCTCACTGAGCTCGGTAAAATAACGCAGCGGAAAGGCAATATTTTCAGCGGTATTCAGGGAATCAAAAAGCGCAGACCCCTGGAATAATACGCCAAAGCGTTGGCGCATTTTTCGCAGATCCACATATTCCAGTTCAAACACATTTTTCCCGTCGATAATCACTTCCCCGGAATCGGGATACATCAGGGCATTCAGGTGCTTAACCAGTACTGACTTTCCGCAACCGGAGCGACCGATAATAGCCAGAGTCTCCCCGTCATCAATAGTAAAATTGACGTCTTCCCAGACCAGGTTCGAACCAAAACTTTTTGTGAGATTGCGTATCTCTATCATTGGTTAATATCAGATTATAAGAATACTGCGGCGAGTACGAAATCAGCTAATAGTACGTAAATACAGCTTAAAACTGTAGCCTGAGTTGTGCTGTTACCCACTCCTTCCGCTCCGCCACTGGCATAATAACCCTTGAAGCAGGAAATCGAGGTAATTACATAGCCAAATACAAAAGCCTTCAGGATACCGAAAGTAACGTCCCACGGATAAAATAGCGATCGCGCGCCCTCCATAAATTCCGCCGGAGGGAGAGCTCCGGATATAAATCCTGCTACCATCCCACCTAAAATACCAGCGATACTTGCAAAAATATAGAGCAGGGGAAACATTACCAGGCCCGATAACACCCGGGGCAATACCAGGAATGACACCGAATTAAAGCCCATCGATTCCAGGGCGTCGATCTGCTCGCTCACGCGCATTGTGCCTAATTCGGTGGCGATACGTGCACCTACTTTCCCGGCCAGCACCAAACTGGTAATCACCGCAGCAAGTTCTATCAACAGCGATTCTGCGGTAATTGATCCGATAAAGGATCGAGGAATAAACGCCGAGTCCAGCTGATAAGCGGTTTGAATCGTCATCACAGCACCGGTAAAAATACCGGTTAACAGTACAATAGGCACCGATTCGTAACCGATCTTCAAGAGCTCGTTGACCAGGTTCCGTTTATAGGTACTGAACTCATACAAGGAGCGCAGCGACCGGTACAGGAGCAGGGTGTACCTCCCTAATTTCTCAAGTGATTCCATACATTATCATTTTCTACAAAGAGGCTGGAAACTATTAAATTTCCGTGATGTTGTCATTTCGTGCGCTTTAATTTTTCACCTATATTAGGGTCTTCATCATTCTGTGAGGCAACCTTACTCTATGAACCGGTTTTATAACGACATAATCGACAATATTATAGCGCTGCGAATCGTCATAGCGCTGACGGTATTGGTTATTGTTTTTATTATCGGCTCGGTAGGATATCACCTGATTGAGGACATGCGCTTTTTTGACGGTTTTTATATGACCTTTATTACCATTACCACGATCGGGTTCTCGGAAATTGAAACGCTCTCAGAGATGGGGCGCCTGTTCACAGTCATTATTTTTATGATGGGTATTGGCGTGATTTCATATATCGCCTCACAAACTACGCAGTTAATCTTTGAAAGTGAAATCTTCAGGAAAAGAGCTATGACCAAGCAACTTGAAAAGATGGAACAACACTATATCGTCGCCGGATACGGACGAATTGGCCATCGCATCGCCGAAGTACTCAAGGAAGCCAACATTCCGCTGGTAGTTATTGAAAATCGCGAGAGCAGTATCCAGCGGCTGCGTGATGACAAGATGATGTACGTGGAAGGAGACGCCCAGGATGAAGATATTCTGAAGAAGGCCGGAATAACACGCGCCAAAGGCCTTATTTGTACGCTCTCCCGAGACCAGGACAATGTATTCGTTACCTTGATCGGACGCGAGCTGAATCCCGAAATTTTTATCCTCGTGCGAACTAATGAGCATCAAAACACCAAAAAGATACTGCGGGCCGGGGCCAACAAAGTAATCTCTCCATACGAAATCGGGGCCGACCGTATGGCCAATGTAATTCTGCGTCCCAATGTCGATCAGTTTATGCATCGCATCCTGGGCGGTACCACCCAGGATCACGTTTTTGATGAAGTGAAGATTTTTGAGGGTTCGGAACTGGCCGGCAAGACCCTTGCCGAAACCGATATTCGTCAGAAATATTTTGTAGTTATTATCGCAATCATCCCCGATGATAAAGAGAACATTCGGTTCAATCCGGGAAGTAATGATGAGTTATCGGTGGGCGATTCGCTGATTGTCCTGGGCGATGTGGAGCGTATCAAACACCTGCGCGAGGAAGGGTGCAAAGATTTTCGCACGCTGGAGGAGCGCGTCTCCAAACACAACTACATGAAGCACATTAATTCTCAACAAAGAAATACCAAATCTGTATGATACGATATTTGACCGCGGGAGAATCGCACGGGCCGCAACTTACCGGCATCGTTGAAGGCGTTCCGGCCGGTTTGCCCATAACCGAAGATGAAATTGCCCTGCACCTGGCACGCCGCCAGAAGGGATATGGACGCGGCGGCCGCATGGCTTTTGAAAAAGATCGGGCTGAAATTACCTCCGGGGTACGTTTCGGCAAAACCACCGGTGCTCCCATCGCCATGCAGATGCCCAACCGTGCTCATCACAAAGACGATTCGAACTGGCCAAAGGTATTGAACAAAGAAGGCGACGGCGAAGATGTCGACCCTATCACCGTGCCCCGTCCCGGACATGCCGATCTGACCGGCGTACAAAAATATCGCTACGATGATATCCGTCCGGCGATTGAACGATCCAGTGCCCGCGAAACGGCAATGCGCGTCGCCTGCTCTAGTATAGCACGTAAGTTTTTAAAGCATTTCGGAATTGAAATCGGCGGACATGTCACCCGCATCGGCAGCGTAGGCTATGAAGATTCCTGGGATGACGTACGCAAAATTGTTGATCCCTTAATGGAGAACGGCGCCGAAGCCATTTTCCAAAAGTCGGATGAATCCCCTGTTCGCTGCCTGGACGAAGAGCTGACCCAGAAAATGCGGGATTTGATTATCAAGCGCAGGAAAGAAGGCAGCTCGCTGGGCGGGCACTGGGAAGTGGTAGTGACCGGACTTCCGGAAGGACTCGGGAGCTTTGTTCACTGGGACCGAAAGCTGGAAGGACAGATTGCACAAGCCGTTATGGGCACCCAGGCTATGAAGGGAGTAGAAATAGGCCAGGGCTTTGAATCGGGTCGCCGTCACGGACAAACCGTGCATGATGAAATTATCTATGAGGACGGAAAGTATAAACGAAAAACCAACCGCATGGGCGGACTGGAGGGAGGCATTACAACGGGTATGCCACTGATCATCCGCGGCGTAATGAAACCTATCCCTACCATGCTTACTCCTATCGATACGGTGGACATTAAATCCAAAGAGAAAAAAGACACCCGCTATGAGCGGTCGGACGTGTGTGCTCTGCCGCGTGCGGTTGTGGTGATGGAGAGCGTAATTGCTCCCGTCCTGGCCAATGCCTTTTTGGAAAAGTTTGGCGGCGATTCCATTGAAGAAATTGAAGAACGATACCGGCAGCAATAGTGCTTACTAAGCGAAACAACTAAAGAGGCAATCCGGCCCTTTTTCGCTCCTTCAATTTCTGTATCTTGCAAAGGGAACATAAAATACCTTTCAACGATACACGTTAGCACAACGATTATGGGTGAGGACAACAAAGCCAAAATCAAACAGCTTGCTCGGCAAATAAAAAATAATCCGGGCGATTCGTTCTCTAAATTTGCCTTGGCCCTCGAGTTTCGAAAAGAAGGCGAACTCAAAAACGCCCGAATTTTATTCGAGGATATTTTGCAGAGTGAACCGGAATACGTGGGCGTATACTACCATTTAGGCAAACTGTATGAAGCAACGGATCGGCTGATGGATGCCAAAAAACTGTACAAATCCGGCATCGAGGTAGCCGACAAGCAACAGAAAGCCCGGACAAAGTCGGAACTGGAAGAGGCTTTGGCACAAGTAAATGTTGAAATTGAAGAACGTTCGAATTAATGTCATGAAAACCATTCTCAAATCCTTCATAATTTTTGGTATTACAAGCCTGGTCATCGCTGGAACTGCCATGGCTCAAACGACCACCCACACCGTAAAAAAAGGCGAAACATTATTTAGTATCGCCAAAGAATATAATGTGAATGTTCAGCAGCTAAAGGAGTGGAACAATCTACAGAGCAACAATCTGGAATTGGGGCAATCTCTGGTAATAAAAAAGAATACCCCGGAGAATGCCATTCAACACACTGTTGAAGCCCAGGAAACGCTGTTTTCGATCTCCAAACAGTATAATGTGAGCATTGCGGAGATTAAAAGCTGGAATAATCTATCCTCCAACAATCTGGATATCGGTCAATCCCTGACCATTTACCCGTCCGAAGATACCTCCAAGGAGCAATCCATCGTAGTAGACAAAGAAACGCAGCAAAACACCTATTATACGGTCAAGAGTGGAGACTCGCTCTACAAAATTGCCCAGCAGCATGATATGACCGTTAACGAGTTGAAAGAGCTCAATGACCTTTCATCTAATACCATACGCATAGGACAGCGGCTAACGGTTCGCGGCGGCAATACACCTCCTCCTTCAGTCGCGGAATCCATGGAATCTTCTCCCCAGGGAAAGTATGTGGTTTATACAGTGCCCAACAATTCTACACTGCAACAGCTGCTCAACAAATTTCGGATGGATGAACAGGAGTTTCGGGCCCTCAACCCATCGGTTAATGACAATAGGCTGACTTCGGGACAGAAAGTAACGATGCTCGCTCCCCCGAGTCGCACCTACAAAAATCCGTATCTGACCAATAATAATTTACAGAATTTGGGTTCAACTTCGGTATCGGAATACGGCAACAGCGAACGGGCAACCCCCACAACCAACGGTGAACTTTACAATCCCGATGCTCTTACGGCCGCACATAGCAACATCTCACTGGGTACTGTCATTTTTATAGAAAACCCGGAGAATAAGAAGGGAGTATACGTTCGCATCAACGACCGGCATTCCGGTAACGGATTAAAACTTTCAAAAGCCGCATGGCAGACCCTCGATTTTAAAAGCAGCATGCCCACAGTCACTATTTATCAGGATCAATGAGTTCATTTTCGGATTCACTAAAAAACTATTTTTCTTCCACACAGACTCTGCTGTACAGCTATCTCATCAGTCTGCCGCTGTTGCTGCTATATGAGATGCTAATATTCATTGCCCAGCCGGATGCTGAACATGTCGTTCGGATCTCCGTCGATGTATGGATACGCTCCCTGTTTTCGTACCTGGGGCCTGATGTGCTTTCTATTACACTCATTTTTGTAGCTTTGCTGGGCATATTTGTGTTGTACCGGGAACGCGAAAAACTCTCCTCCCTCAAACTGAGCTACTTCTTCAACATGTTGATCGAGGCCAGCCTCTATGCCTTCCTCCTTAGCCTGCTGATTTCCACCATCGTTGGACAAGTACTGCAACTGGTTCAGTCGGGGCCTGTCGAAAGCCTCTCCCTTTTTCAACAATTTGCTCTATCGCTCGGTGCTGGATTGTACGAGGAACTGTTTTTCCGGGTAATCCTGGTTTCGATCCTGTTATTTATCTTCCAAAAAATATTTTCCAAAAAATACATCGCCTTTGCTGTTTCTATGGTCTTAGCGGCGACTATTTTTAGTCTGGCTCATTACGTAGGCGCGTTGGGAGATCCGTTTACACTGGGAACATTTCTTTTTCGGTTCCTCTTTGGATTAGCCCTGAATGCCATTTACATATGGCGCGGATTTGGCATGGCTGCATGGACTCATGCCATTTATGACCTGATGGTCATTGTTTATTAATTTCGTAAGATTATTTCCGGGTATCACGTCATATAATTGAATAGAATCAATAAACTAAGATACACTATTTGCAGTACCTATGAGGCTCATCAGTTAAACTGATTAACTTTTTAATAACAGAATTGATATACTTTTTTTTGTTATATTTGTTTTCGGGCGATTCATAATTGATACAGAAAGTATTTATAATTTCCGTAGACAAATAAGAGACGAAATAATTCCTTCGTAATAAATAGCTACCCATCGGGATGGCCGAACTAACTAAAGAAGAAGTTCAGAAGCAGGAAGATTTTGAAGAAGAGATTATTCCGCATCTGGATGCTATGTATAATTTTGCGCTTAGACTAACGTCGGATCCCAGCGATGCGGAAGATCTGGTGCAGGATACTATTGTTAAAGCATTTCGTTTTTTCAGCAGTTACGAAAAAGGGACGAATGCCAAGGCATGGCTGTTTCGCATTCTCAAGAATTCGTACATCAACAATTATCGGAAACAATCGAAGCAACCCAACCAGGTTGACTACGACGAAGTAGCAACATTCTACGAAACCATTCGAGCGGAACGGACCGATACTTCCGACCTGGAAGACAAAATGTTTCGTGACCTGATTGATGATGATATTTCCAATGCCCTTGAAGAGCTACCGGAAGATTTCCGGACGGTAGTTCTGCTTTGCGACGTGGAAGGCTTTACTTACGAAGAAATTGCCAACATGCTAGATGTACCCATTGGCACTATTCGTTCGCGGCTGCACCGGGGAAGAAATCTGCTGAAATCACAGCTGATGGAGTATGCCAAAGAACGGGGCTATCAACCGGATTAGCCGTTCCTCCTGCTATCATTCTCAGTTTTTAATTGCTCTCCTGAGCCTCGGCCAACTGTTTTTCGGGAACCGGCTCCTCGGCTTTCAGCACGATCCGCATAGTTGTGCCACTCCCCAGCTCCGATTCATGTATCATGAGCTTCCCATTGTGATATTCTTCAATGATGCGTTGTGTAAGGCTTAGGCCCAACCCCCATCCCCTTTTTTTGGTGCTGTAACCGGGCTTAAAAATTTCACCCTGAAATTTTTTTTCGATTCCTACGCCCGAATCTTTGACATCGATAAACACTTCATTTTCTACGCGTTGCAGCTTTACTGAAACCTCAGCTGAAGTGGTGTTGGATTTGATGGCGTCCATCGCATTTTTAATGAGATTTTCCATAGCCCACTGAAACAGATCGGAATTCACCCGAGCCTGGACCCCCGAGTCAATTTCCCGCTTCACCTCCACATTCTTTCCCAGTTGAGGTAAACGCTGTTCCATGTAATTTACCACTTCATCAAGAATCGGCTTCAGCTTCTGCTGGGTCAATTCCGGCTCCGATCCAATTTTATTAAACCGATCAGCAACATCACGGAGTCGAGTAATATCGTTTTCAAGCTCATCACAGATGTGCTCGGTAAACTCATCCCCTGCCTTTTCTTCCCGGAGGAGTTCAACCCAACCATACAAACTAGACAGTGGGGTCCCCAGCTGATGTGCGGCCTCCTTGGTCATACCGACCCATAAATTTGATTTTTCCGATTTGGAAATGACCCTATAGCTTACAAAACCAATCCCTAATAATAACGCCAAAAGACTCAGCTGGATATAAGGAAAATAACGGAGATAGCGTACCGTCGGACTCTCCCCGTAGTATACATATTGTTTTTGGGAATACTGATCGCCCCCCAAGGTTATTTCTATAGGATCGTGCATTGCAGAATAACGATCAATCAATTCCTGATTCTGGGGCACATCCACATTTTTGGCAAAGAGTATTTCCCCATTTTGATCTACAATAATACGGGGAACCTGAAAACGATCTCCCATTAAAATCTCTTGGGTAACAAAAGTCTGGGAGGTCCGGTCCGACTCCGCTTGTTCAATAAGTGCAACAATACTGTCGGGCACCGCGCCCTGCTGGCGCAGATAATGTGAGGCCTCCAGCAATTTGCGGCTTATCTCTTCCTGCATGGGATCACTGGTATATTCAATACCCTTCGCCCAAAGCTCCACGCCCGACTGTTCCTGGGTAAGAATCCGATTAATCAGGTACTGGTTGTAGGCAAAGGAACCGATCCCAAGTAAAATCAGCAGCCCGATCAGGACGATATTTATTCTATTTGATGTAAGTCGAATCTTCATGGAAGCAGAGCAGAAGTAAAATGATGCTATAATTTACTGCGAAAACCAGATATCCCAAATATGGAATCTGAACACCTCAAAGCCAAGAAATTTAGCCTGCGATATATTTTACAAAATAAAAAAGGCATCACCGAACGGTGATGCCTTTAAACTAAATCGTTACCCGGATAGCTTAAGCTGATGCTTTCCGCTTTTCATAAACCGGAGGCGCATCATCGGCTATAGTCTCTCGAGTGACCACACATCGTTCAATGTTATCCATCGACGGAAGCGTAAACATGATATCAAGCATTGCCGACTCCATGATGGATCGAAGGCCGCGGGCACCGGTTTTTCGCTTCAGTGCTTTCTCAACTATCAGCTCGAGTGCTCCTTCTTCAAAGACCAGCTCTACGCCTTCCATCTGGAAGAGTTTCTTATACTGCTTAACAAGCGCGTTTTTCGGCTGCACCAAGATCTCGATCATCGCATCCTTTGAAAGTTCATGCAGACCCGAGATAACGGGAAGGCGACCGATCAATTCGGGAATCAACCCATACCGCTGCAGATCCTGAGCTTCCACATAGGTAAAAATATCGGGATCGTCTTTATCGAATTTCACCTGTTCTTCGGAATGGAATCCCAGAGAGCTTACCGAGAGGCGGCGCGCAATAATTTCTTCCAATCCGCTGAAAGCTCCTCCACAAATAAATAGAATATTGGAGGTATCAACCTGGATAAAGCTTTGCTCAGGATGCTTGCGTCCACCTTTGGGCGGGATATTGGCTACCGTTCCTTCCAGGATTTTTAACAACGCCTGCTGAACACCTTCGCCGGAAACATCGCGAGTAATCGATGGATTATCGCTCTTGCGAGCCACCTTATCCACCTCATCGATATAAACAATTCCGCGCTTGGCTTGTTCAACATCATAATCAGCCGATTGCAACAAGCTGGACAAAATGCTTTCCACATCTTCGCCCACATAACCGGCTTCGGTTAACACCGTTGCGTCGGCAATGGTGAAGGGAACATCGATAATATTAGCCATCGTTTTGGCAAGCAACGTTTTACCGCAGCCCGTAGGACCGAGCAGAATAATATTACTCTTTTCAATCTCGGTTTCGTCAAACTCTTCCTCGAGTTCAGAACTAATCCGCTTGTAGTGGTTATAAACCGCTACCGAAAGTGTTTTTTTGGCCTGCTCCTGACCAATAACGTACTCATCCAGGCGCGATTTAAGTTCAGCCGGCTTAAGCTGCGGCTTGTAGTTTTTTTCGCGCTTTTGGGACATTGAAGCCAGGTCACTTTTAACAATCCCTGAGGCGTCAGCCACACAGCGATCACAAATATACACGTCATTGGGACCAGCAACCATGCTATTTACTTCATGGCTCGATCTTCCGCAGAACGAGCAATGAATGGTCTTGTCGTTGTTATTTTCTTGGTCGCTCATGGTATCAGGTTATCTTTATCTCTGGCTCAAATTAATTTTTCGACTTTTTGGCATTCTTCATAATGTTATCGACCAGACCATAATCCAGTGCCTCCTGGGAGCTCATCCATTTATTACGGTCGGAATCCTCAACCACTTTTTCCTGGTCCTGCCCACTATGTTTAGCCAAAATGGATGTTAAAAGATTTTTGATGCGAAGGATTTCCTGGGCTTCAATCTCGATATCACTGGCCTGTCCCTGCACGCCGCCCAACGGCTGGTGAATCATCACACGGGCATTGGGCAACAGGTTGCGTTTCCCATCAGCTCCACCTGCCAATAGAACAGCACCCATGGATGCAGCCATACCTACACAGGTAGTTGCCACATCACAACTTACATACTGCATGGTATCGTAGATTGCCAAGCCGGCAGAAACAACGCCACCCGGACTGTTGATATACAGATTGATATCCTTCTCTGGATCTTCGGCCTGCAGATACAAAATCTGAGCTACAATAGAGCTGGCCACGGCATCATTAATGGGCGTACCCAAAAAGATAATTCTATCCTTGAGCAGCCGTGAATAAATATCAAATGCCCGCTCGCCGCGTTCGGTCTTTTCGACCACCATCGGCACCAGATTGTTGTTTTGGGGCCGTTGGAAATCGCCATTTTCAGTATTTGGCATTTCAAATAGTGGTTGCTTCTCCATAAACTGTTCTCACAAAAAATTTAGTTCAACAAATGAATGTAGGCGTTATGCCTTAATTTTTTCGTCGTATCGCTTTTGATACGTTTCCTTATCAATCTCGTTGATTTTGACTTCATCCTTCAGCTTGTCAAACACCTTATCCTCACGGATACTGTTTCTCAAGCTTTCCAACTGCTGCGGATTCTGCGCAAACATATTACGCATCTGATCAACGGTAATACCGTATTGGGCTGCCTGCTCCTGAAGATGCTCGTCTATATCTTCGGGTTTTATCTCGATATCATCAAATTTTTCTTGCAGTTTCTCATTCAGGAAGAACCATTTGGCATCCCGAACAGCCCGATCCTGCATATTTTCTTTGTATTCCTCTTCATCAAAATCAGGGGGGAGTTGCCCTTGCGACTGTTGCTTAACGCGTTCAACATACTGATTCAGCACCTGTTTTTTAAACACTTCCGGCACATCAAATTCATGTTTTTCAACAAGTGCGTCAATGATATCGTTCTTGAACAGGTCGTCTGCTGACTGGTCATAATAGCTCTGAATCCGGCTTTTGACCAAGCTTTTAAATTCATCCACGTTCTTGGCTTCACCGTCGGAGGCGTTCTTGGCAAACTCATCAGTGAGCTCGGCTTCGTGCAATTTTTCAACTTTTTTGACCACCAGCTTAAAGCTGTGGGAATGGTCGCCGTGTCCAATTTCAACATCAACTTCATCACCTATCTCGTGCCCGTCCAGGTCTTCGCGAAACTGCTCAGATTCTTCTTTGGTCAGGTCAATAACCTCTTCGGCCTTATTATCTTCATCCGGCTCGCCGTCATCATCCAGGGGAATAGCATCTACAGTCACACGACTATTCTCGGTGATTTTTTCTTCGACTTCCTCCCAGTTGCCTTGTTGTTTGAGCTGGCGTTCGATCTCCTCGTCCACTTCCTCATCGGTAACGTCATGCACAAGGCGATCCACTTCAATTGCACTCAGGTCTTCAATCTCAAACTCAGGCCGGGCACCAATCTTGAATTTGGCTTCCAGCTGGTCATCCTCCCAATTCAGCTCGAGCATCTGGCTTTCGCCTACGGGCTCATATTCAGGAACCACTTCATTTTCGAACACTTCCTGCACATAGTTGCCGATTTCCTCCTGTTCAATTTCATCGCCGAATCGCTTGCGAATCAACTTAACCGGCACCTTGCCCGGCCGAAATCCGGGCATATTGATCTGACTGCGATACTTCTTGTATGCCTCTTTAAATTTAGGTTCCAGATCTTCGCGAGTGGCCGAGATTACAATTTCCTTGTCGACCGAAGTAATATCATTTACAGTTATTTCCACAGAAATACTCCAAAAAGTGTTTAGTTTATACGCTGACTATAACGTTAGATTAGGGATGATGTAAGTACGAGAGGGGGGACTCGAACCCCCACGCCAAAAAGGCACTAGATCCTAAATCTAGCGCGTCTACCAATTCCGCCACTCTCGCAGGTACTTGGTTTAAACAGTCTATTCCATAATGACTGGATTTTAAGAGCCACGAAAACTACGGTTTTTTTGTCCTCATATCAACTGTTTTCGTGTCTACAGAGTTCACAAAAGTACTATGAGTCATTTCAGTAATTTTGTAGATTTGGAACTGCACAAAACCCAATACCAACTCCATCCCTCATGTTTTACAACCTCCGTTTGGTGTATATCACCACTAAAGACAAACAAGAAGCCAAAACCATCGGCAAAAAGTTGGTGCAGGAAAAGCTGGCTGCCTGCGTAAATATCATGGATGGTATGGAAGCCATTTACCGGTGGAAGGGCGAAATTGTCGAAGATCAGGAAACCATCCTTATTGCAAAAACTCCTTACCACAACGTTGCCGAGCTGACCGAACGTGTAAAGGAACTTCACAGCTACGAATGCCCCTGCATTATTTCACTGCAGCTCACCGAACAAGAGGGCAATGAAGAATATCAGCAGTGGCTCATCAAAAACTCCAAGCGACAAACCATCAATTACGAAATCGAAGATATTTAGGATATCAAAGGATCTCAGCTATTTGTGAAGCCCGCACTCGGTTTTGGAAAGGTCTGTCCAGCGTCCCTTCCGTCCATCGGCCGGTACCGTACAGTGCGTACACCCAACCGATCCGTATCCTTTTTCTTTCAGGGGATGCTGGGGCAACCCGTGGCTTTCAAGATATTCTTCGACCAGACCTGTATTCCAGTCGATTAGCGGATAAAATTTAATCAGGCCCTGTTCGTCATCCACAATCTGCAGATCGCTTCGATTTTGATTCTGAAAGCCGATAAGTCCCGACATCCACACCTTGTATTTGTTTTTGACAGGTGACAGCGGCTGGACTTTGTTGACCTCGCAACAGCGGTCGGGATCCTGTCCCCATAGTTGCTTATTCCGGGTCTGCTTATGCTTTTCGGGATCCGGTTGCAGGCTGATCACATTCAGCCCCAGCAGTCGCGTCAGCCGCTCTTTATAAGCAAAAGTTTCCTCAAAATGATAGCCTGTATCGATAAAATAAATGGGACACTTCGGTTTGATGCGACTCACCAGGTGCAAAATGACCGCTGAAGTGGTCCCAAATGAAGACGTGACGAGCACATCCCGGAACGTATTGAAAACCTGTGCCACACGCGCATCAACGATTTTCGCCGAAAGCGACCGGTTTATCTTTTCTTTATTTACCAGATACATATAGTTTCTGACTAGATGACTAAGCCGTTAATTTTTTAACAAAAGCAATCTAACAGTGAGCGAACTAAAAGTCGAACAAAAAAATCATCTTTGCCTGGCCACCATCAATCGTCCGGACGCACGCAATGCCATCAACTTTGCCGTAATGGAGCAACTCGAGGATCTGCTCGATGACCTCGAGTCCAATAAAAAGATCCGCTGCTTTATACTCACCGGTGCGGGAAATGATTCCTTTATCTCCGGGGGCGACCTGCGGGAATTTCATACCCTGAAAACCGCCAGGGAAGCCAAACCGATGGCCAAACGCATGCTCTCGATCCTTAGCCGCATCGAAAAACTCCCCTGCTGGACCATCGCCGCCGTCAACGCTCCGGCCTATGGAGGTGGATGTGAGATGATGCTTGCCTTCGATTTCCGGATCGCCGCATCCCGAGCCACCTTCGGCTTGACCCAGGCAAAATTTTATCTACCCCCGGGATGGGGCGGGCTTACCCGGCTGGTCGAGCGCGTAGGACGATCCAAGGCGCTGGAATGGCTGGCCGAAGCCAAAGTTATAGATGCCGAAGCCGCACTGGAGCACGGCCTGATCAATCGAATTGCCGAACATCAGCTGTTGACTGAGGCGCGAGACTGGGCCAAAGAGCTCACTAAAAACGACCGGGCATTTATTGGCAATCTAAAACGGGGCGCCATGCGCCTGACCGAAGCCCGCTGGAAAGCGATTGATGCGGAGCTGGATTCTTTTGCCCAATTCTGGGAAAGCGAGCGACATGAAGAACGGGTGGAAAAGTTTCTGAACAGAAGGGATTGAATATATCCCCCATTCGTAACAAGAAATATAAAACAGTATCCTGTCCGCCAGTCGGCGGATTAGGATCTACAGAACGAATGATGGATATAGCTTCTAAGTCACTACTGAAAATAGATGCTGAAACAAGTTCAGCATGACATGGGAGGGTAGTTTTGTGAAGCTTTCTAAAAGGAGTAGGAAATCCCCAGCCAAAGCTCAGCAGACCGGTTTTTTATATCATAATATACATCAGAATAGGAATCAAACGCATCCCAGTTGTACCGAGCACCTAAAGAAATATCTATGGAAGGCAATAAGTGCCCCATCTGCACACCAAGACCTGCGGAAGCACCTCCTGTAACCGTGTTGTATTCGTTAAATACCTGTCGCACATAGCTGCCAGCATTATTTATTTCCCGGAAAAGTAACACATCCACACGCGGTCCTACTTCAATGTAGGGGGCCACACCCCATTGAAATGGCTTTATTTTTGCCAGTACCGGTAAACTGAAATATCGTAACCTGACCTCCGATGAGCTTGTAGGTATTGGGCCAAATGGTTTGAAAAAGGTATAATCACTATAGCCCCGATGTACCAGGCCGGGCTCAGCACTAATATACAGCCACGATTTTACATCCCACTCAGCTATTAGACTTATAACGGGAGCCACCAAGCCATCCTGTGCAGTCGATAAACGATCAAATCTAAGAGATGAAGATCCATATCCTACTTTCAGACCAATCTTATCGGGTATCTGGGCTTGTGACAGGTTAGCAATGAGCAACAAAAGAATAATTACCTGAAAAATTCCACGCATAATCTCTCCATTTCTAAATAGCCCTAGTAGTTTTAGTCAGTTTATCAAAGGGAGAGCAGATAACCAAGAAATCAAGTAGCTTTTTCCTACTCTTTCACTTTTTTGCGAAGCATCATCTTGGTTTCATAGCGCTTGTTGTCGCGCAACAGTTCCACGCGCATGGAATCGCCCTCTTCGTATTCGCGGAACAACGCCTGGGCGTGCATCTTGCTCTGCACGCGCTCATCCCCAATTTTCAGGATGATGTCGCCCGGCACAATACCCGCCTCAAAAGCAGGTCCGTCGCGATTCACGCTCTTAACCAAAAGTCCTCGCTTAGCCGGCAGATTGTATTTGGCCACGAGCTGATAGTTCATCTCTACCGTACTGAATCCGGGATCGTACGACAGGTGCACCTCTCCCGAAGCGGAGAGCTGCTGAATAATTTTCTGAACCCGGTTGCTGGGGATAGCAAAGCCCAATCCCACAAAACCACTGCTGGTTCCGCCGGTATAAATAAAGGTATTCACGCCAATCACTTTACCTTCACTGTCAACCAGCGGTCCGCCGGAATTACCCCGGTTGATGGCGGCATCGGTCTGTATCATATCCATATAGACACGCGGCTCATTGGGATTCGGACGAAAGTCACGATTCAGGGCGCTTACCACGCCTACCGTCACCGAAGGCTTGGCAGCCTCAAAAAGACCGAAGGGATTGCCTACGGCCAGCGACCACTCTCCCACCAACACGCTATCGGAGTTTCCAAACTCCACCGTAGGAAACTGCCGGTCGGCACTGATCTGCAACAAAGCCAGGTCGGCCAGTTCATCCGCACCGAGCACCTTGGCGTCGTATTGCGAGCCGTCGGGCAACGAAACCACTACTTTTTTAGCATTTTCATTGGCCACATGCTGATTGGTCACTACCAGGCCGTCTTTGCTAATGATAAATCCGGAACCCATACTGCTCACTTCCCGCTCTATCGGCACCGGGAAAAACCGGTTGTAGTACTCATCAAATGCGATACGCCGTCCGGTTTGAACCATCTCGGTCACGGTTATACTCACCACGGCGGGACTCACTTTCTGCACCGCATTGGTAATGGCTGTCCGCCGGGTGTTTGTTATCTCTTTATCCTTATTATCAGTGGCTACCGGCTCATTATTGCTGGAAACTTGCTGATCCTGCAATTGATCAGCTGAAGACGCATCCAAATCCGTTTTGTTTTCTGCAGAAATGCCGGAGCTTTGGGACTCTTCCATCGAATCGGCGACAACCTGCGAGATCGTCGTCCCGGAGGGTTGCCCGGCTTTCCGGGTTTTTGAATCGAGATTGGATTGCTCGCCGCAACCGGCTAAAATGGTAATGAGAGATAGGAAAACGGCAAAATTATTGAATAACGCCTTATTCATGTGGGGTCGAAATTTGTTACGACTTATCTACGCTAACCAGCTGTTTGGCACCAATTTCGACCAATTCTTCGATTGCTTTATCCAGTGGCCCCGGATGCCATGCACCCGCTGCCTTTTTGTGACCGCCCCCGCCGACTTCACGGGCCCATTTGTTTACGTCTACATTATTACTTTTCGAGCGAAGACTCATTTTCACGCCGTCGCCCAGCGCTTTAAACAAAATGGCTGCTTTGATGCCGGTCACACTCAGCGGATATGCTACAAATCCCTCGCAATCTTCATTGGTGGTATTGGTTTCTTCCAGCATTTCTTTGGTAACGTACATAATGGCGATCTGATTGTCTTCAAATAACTCAATCGTACTCATCGCCTTACTAAGCAGATGAAGCTGATTTAAACTCTTATTTGAAAACACCCTCTCGGCCACTTCATTGGGCCGAAAATCGCCAATGCGTAGCAATTCCGAAGCAATGTTCATGGTTTCCGGCGTTACGCTGTCATACTGCAGCGAGCCGGTATCGGTTAAAATACCGGTATATAGCGCCTTGGCCGCCTTCTCATCAAGCTGTGAAATATCGTTCTGCAGAAACAGATGGAAGATAAGCTCACAAGTGGATGAAGCTTCTTCCACAGAAATACTGAATTTAAATCCGTCGGAAGGATCGGGATGATGGTCGACCATATAGGTAGGCTTGGGATCATCCTGGATGTAGTCGGAATAACTGCCGAATCGCTTCGGGGAATTTCCATCAAGCAGCACAAAGGCATCGCATCGTTTCAGCGCTTTCTCCTCTGGCCTCTGGATAGGAAAATAATCTGCAAGCCAATGCAAATTGAGAGGGACGTCATCATCATTGAACGCATAGGCGTCAATACCATTCCGCTCGAGCCACAGGCATGTAGCTACCTGAGCGCCAATACAGTCTCCGTCGGGACGAATATGGGAAAAGACCCCAACAGTTTTGTATTTTTTCAGTTCTTTGATGAGTTGTTCAAACATAACAACGGACGTTTACCGCGAAAAATAAGCTTAACAAAATGGTATATCGTAGGGAAGAAAGCAATATTTTTTTCGGGCTAAAACTTTAGCCCTTTTTATCTTAACATTTGCTATAAAAAACCCGTTTAAACTAATTTAACACGGATTTATATGAAAGAAGTACTCATTCTTTGCAACGGCACTCCACCGTCTGCGGAGCTTTTTGAACAATACCGAGCGAAAGCCGATTACCTTATCGGGGCCGATGGCGGAGCCCAAATCATCCTGCAATTAGGAGCGGAACCCGACATCGTAACCGGGGATATGGATAGTTTTGATCACCAGCAAGAATACCCATTTGAGATCCACTACAATGCCGATCAGGAAACCAACGATCTGGAGAAAGCATTGTGGCTTGCCGTCCAGCAAGAGGCAACCCATGTTTCAATTCTGGGGGCCACCGGTCAACGGCTTGACCAGACTCTCAAAAACCTGTCGGTACTGAAGCAATTTAACAAGCGATTTGAAAGCCTGCACCTGGCCGATGATTACGGACGCACCCGACTTATCGGTCCCGAATTCGAAGAAGAATTTGTAATCGGCACCAAATTATCTCTCTTTCCACTCTCGGGACGCGTTTCCGGAATCACAACCAGCGGCCTCAAATATTCGCTTAATAACGAGGCGCTGGAAAACGGCGTCCGCGACGGATCCTCAAACGAAGTCATTGACAATCCTGTTCGCATTACCTACACAGAAGGGGATCTGTTGCTATTTACTTTACGATCATGAGCAAGCGGGAATCCTTTTAGATATTTTATCTCCCTGACCGTTAACTGAATCCTAAACTATTGTCAGAACTCGAATTTACCCTTTTAGACTGGGGCGTTATTGCCTTCTATTTTGTATTGCTAATATTCCTGACCTGGAAACGCGACTGGGAAGATGCCGACGACGAGGAGTCCTTTCTGCTTTCCGGTCGCAAGATGAGCATTGGTGCTTTCGTGGCCACGCTGGTATCCACCTGGTACGGCGGTATTCTTGGAGTAGGTGAATTCAGTTACCAGAACGGTCTCTCCACCTGGATCATCCTCGGATTCCCCTTTTACGTCTTTTCCGCTCTTTTTGCATGGCTGCTGGCCGGCAAGATTCGCATGAACAAGGCCCTCTCCCTGCCCGAGGCCGTCGGCAATTTTTACGGCGATACAGCCGGACGTTTTTCAGCAATCCCGATTTTTATCCTGGTGAGTCCCGCTCCCTATATTCTTATGCTCGGACTTATTTTTCAATACCTGACCGGAGGATCAGGCCATTTCCTTTGGTATGCCAGTGCCGTCGCCCTCTTTTCGGTAGCCTACGTGACCTTTGGCGGATTCAGTGCGGTCGTCCATACCGATGTGCTGCAAATCGTACTGATGTTCGCCGGCTTTATTTTCCTGATCTTATTTGCAGGCTCTGAATTTGGAAGCATGGGCAAACTCTGGGATGTGATGCCCACCGATTATCGCGACATTACCGGCGGGCAAAATATCCAGTATATCCTCGTCTGGTTTTTTATCGCACTCTGGACTTTCGTTGATCCCAGCTTCCATCAGCGCGCCGCGGCAGCCAAAAATCCAAAGACCGCACAAAACGGGATTTTAATCTCTATCCTGCTGTGGTCGGTATTCGATTTTCTGACCATTTTCAGCGGAATGTATGGCTGGGCCATATTAGGTAAAGAGCTTGCCGAACCGATCATGGTTTATCCCTACCTGGCCAACGAAATTCTTCCGCTGGGCCTGAAAGGGTTGTTCTTCGTAGCCCTGCTTGCCACCATCATGTCCACGCTGGACAGTTACCTCTTTCTTTCCGGGCAAACGCTGGGACGCGACCTGCTGGCCAAAGTTTTTCCTGAGACCAAGAACAACACTCTTACACGCCTGAGCACGCTGGTCGCCGCCCTGCTTGGCATCCTGCTGATTATTATCTATCCCAGCGTCATCGACCTCTGGTATGTAATCGGCTCGGTGATGATTCCCGGGCTGCTAATTCCGGTACTGGGCGTCTACCTGCGGCTGTTCACGCTCAAAAAACAGTGGGTGTTGCCTACCATGATGGGAAGTATCGGCATATCATTGCTTTGGCTGGCTCTGGGTACGGTTAGCAGCGGTGGAGCTAATGACTATACTTTTTGGGGCATCGAACCTTTTTATCCCGGCCTGGCCACCAGTATCATTTTCTGGCTGATTGGGCGCGTCAAAGACGAGCACCTGCTGGAAGAAACCGAATTCATCAAGGAAACCGAATTCCAATAATAAACCTTAAGTACTCTTCAGGATATGGCCAAGGTTTAACTTATGGATGGGTATGAGATATTTCATCGCCATGGCATCCTTCTCGATGTTTAGAATTCCCGTGCCACGAAAATCCACGATACAATAGCCTTCAAAAGAACGCACCACTTCCCCAATACCGTAATATTCCGGACAGGGCCCATAGTATACCAAGTCGCCCAGCTGGATATTATTATCCGCCCTCCGGTTATATGGGTAGATAACCGGCAACCGATCAAGTCGATATGAAAGTGATTTCTTTGTTGCCATGAGGCTTAATATACAGGTTTACGACTGCTTTTTTCCAATGACAAATTTTCGGGTTTTCTTGTCAGGTACTGTGATAGAAATCCAAAGAGCCGAGGGGGGAATCAGCGGTTCTATCCGTTCGGGCCATTCAATTACACAAATGCCCTCCCCATAAAAATAATCTTCAGCACCAATCTCCAGCGCCTCGCGCGGAGATTCCATGCGATAACAATCGAAATGGTAAAGAGGAAGCGTACCTTCGTATTCATGAATGAGAGTAAAGGTAGGTGATTGCACATCGCTTTCGGGAATATCCAAGCCGGCTGCCATACCCTTAACGAAATGCGTTTTGCCGGCTCCGAGGTCTCCCTCCAGACATACGATATCCCCGGCTGTAAGGTCCTGAACAAGTTTTTCGCCCAAAGCTATAGTTTCCTCGGGCGTCGAGGTTTCAAATTCTTGATTCATCTGAAATCGTTCTTTAAATAATTTCTTCTTACAACGGGCGTGCCATTATAGCATAGATTTGGGACGCAACGTTGCAATAGGCAAGATCATTTCCTCCATGCTGGCTCCACCATGCAGAAAAGTATCTCGATACCGATTCTGATATCGGTGATAATTGGTAGGATAAACGTAGTAATAATCTTCTTTGGCAATAATATAATTATTGGAATGTCCGGGCGAAGGCAATCGGTATTCGGCCGGATCGTCCACAAAAATACTGGAGTCACCTTTGGTGGTAAGATTGCGTCCATATTTATAACGAAGGCTCGTGGAAGTGTTTCGATCGCCATATACCTTGGTATCGCGCAGTGAACGCACCGACCCGTGATCACTGGTCACGACAATAACCGCCTCTTCTTCGGCGAGCATCTTAAAGATCTCATACAGTGTAGAATGATTAAACCAAGTCTTGGTCAGCCCCCGAAAAGCGGGAACATCGGGTGCGATCTCTTTTAATACGTCCGAATCCGACCGTGAATGCACCAGCGTATCCACAAAGTTATATACAAAGGTGCTGAGCTGAACCTGCAGGTAATTATGAATATTCTCGGCAACCTTCCTTCCATCATCTACATTAAGCACTTTCTCGTACTTCACGCTGCAATCGACGCCTTTGCGCTTCAGCTGTTTAATCAACAGCTCTTTTTCGTATTGATTCAGCGAACTTTCATCATCTCCCTGCACCCACATATCAGGATACACATCCTGAATCTCCAGCGGAAACAAGCCTGAAAAAATAGCATTTCGGGAGTACGGCGTAGCCGTCGGCAGAATGGAATAGTAAAAATCCATATCGATGCTGAAGTCGTCATTCAGCAGATTCTGAAACATCAGCCACTGATCGTAGCGCATGCAGTCAATCACAAAAAAGAGGGTCTTCTGCCCATTTTTTACATGTGGCAACACAAATTCATTGACGATATCTATCGAGAGTGGCGGGCGCTTTGGCGTAGACTGGGTAAGCCAGGATTTATAATTCTGTTCAATAAATTTACCGAACATCTTATTGGCTTCCTGGTACTGGTCGCCAAGCACCTGTCGCAGCGATTCATCCCCGTTTTCGAGATCGATATCCCAGCGGGTCAGCTGTTGGTATATCTGGATCCAGTCTTCCCAGCTGGCGTCTTCGCGAATGCGCGTGGAGAGCTTATTGAAGTTCCGCAGGTAGGACTGCGCAAATTTTTCATTCCGAATACGATGACGTTCCAGAATCCGCTTTACCGTCAGCAAAATTTGATTGGGGTTCACCGGCTTGATGAGATAATCAGAAATTTTTCCCCCGATCGCCTCCTCCATGATTGACTCTTCCTCGCTTTTGGTGATCATGACCACCGGCAGCGAAGCCTGTATGGTCTTGATGCGGTTCAGCGTAGCCAGCCCGTCCATCCCCGGCATCTGTTCATCCAGAAAAATAATATCGAAGGGACGTTCCCGGATGAGCGTAATGGCGTCATCCCCATTGGTCACTGGGGTCACCTCAAAACCTTTATTTTCCAAAAAAATGATGTGCGGCTTCAGCTGATCAATCTCATCATCCGCCCACAGAATTCGTGTCGCCATTCGGATCCGGGTTAATTATTCAGGATCCTTAAGTTTGACAAATGGTTTCAATTTATCCAGTCGCTTTTGAGCAATTCCCTTAATTTTTTTGAGCTCATCAATGGACTTAAAACTACCGTTTACCTTCCGATATTTGAGGATGCGGCGGGCATATGCGGGACCGATCCCGGGCAAAGTTTCCAGCTCAGACTGAACTGCGGTATTGATATTCACGCGATCATTGCCAGATGATGCCTTCTCCGGAACCAATTGTACTGAATCAACACGGTTTTCCGGAGCCGTATCCTGATAAGAAGCCTGCACACCAGCTGCGTTATCCGGATAGTAGCGCGTAAGCAATTTTTGTTCTTTCTGCTTTAATAAAGCCGTTCTTTTTCGGAATTGCTGTTCGAGCTGGCGGTACTGATCTCCGGAAAATGGCTGGGTTGGAGTTAGTGCCAGGTTCAACGTCCCCAACACCGCCAACAAGACCAACAGGACCGATACCGCTTTGCGTTCGGCTGGCGTAATTTTAAGCCGTTCCAGCCAGAAAAATAAACGTCGTTTCATTCCCTCCCCTCTTCTTTTGAATGTTATCTCTTTTAAGTATGACCGGAAGAAAGGCCAATCCTTACAAAAAATATTCGCAATACCACTAACTGTTTAGTTCCCAAACCACCAAGTGTCATCCTAAACCATGTATTGAACTTGTTAAAAGATCTAATAATAGATCTAGAAATGATCATCCTCCTTCACCTCCTTCTGGTTACGACCCCACCCTACCCTCAACAAAGCTACAAGGAGGACTATTTTTTGCTCAATTCAAGTTAACGTTGCGCTCTTGGCGATCTTTGCGGTTAAACAATGGGAGTCCCTTAGATCCCGATCCGCCATCCGGCGGACAAGATGTCATCGATATTAGTAATGAGTTGCTTGTATACCTAATGGCATTAGAAAATGGCTCTTGTATGAAGACGAAAATAATTCGATGTTTGGCTCTATTATGGAGACAAGCAAGATCTATCATTACAAGAAGCTATCGATATCCTACAATCGGGTGGGGCTCGAGACCGGCAGACCGCTGATTATCCTGCACGGCTGGGGCAGCAACAAGCAGGTGATGATGCCGCTCGCCCAGCAGCTATCCTCAATTCGGGACTGCTATGTACTGGATCTGCCCGGCTTCGGTAATTCATCGCTGCCTGATCGACCCTGGAACGTAGATGATTATACCGATCTGATCGAGCAGTTTATCAGAGATCTTGAATTAGCGCCGGCCGACATGCTCGTGCATTCTTTTGGGGGACGCATTGCCCTGAAACTGTGCGCACGTCCGGAAGCCAACGAGATGATAGATAAGGTTCTGATTACCGGCGGCGCAGGCATGAAGCCGAAGCGAAGCAGTTCGTATTACTTCAAAAAATATACCGCTAAACTTCTCAAAGCTCCCTTTCAGATTCTGCCTTCCGCTATACGTGAGCCAGCCTTAAACAAACTGCGCCAAACTTCGGTCTGGAAGATGCTGGGCTCCAGCGATTACAGCAAGCTCGAGGGCGTGATGCGGGAAACCTTCGTCAAAACGGTTACCGAATACCTGGAAGGCTGTTTGTCGAAAATTCCGCACGAGGTTTTGTTACTCTGGGGTCGGAATGATGAGGCCGCGCCGTTGTACCAGGGCAAACGCATGGAGAAAGGCATTGAAAATGCCGCGCTGGTTGTTATCGATCATGCCGGCCATTATGCCTTCTTGGATCGCCCTTCTCATTTTGTTTCTATTGCCAAAGCTTTTTTTGAGGGAAATAGTAATTAACCAGTCCCCGGCACTTTTGAAGTGCCGGGGACTGGCTGAAAAAACTAGCCTTCCTCGCTTTCCAGCTGGCGATCCTTAAAATCCTGGTCGAAGTAATTATACCACTTGCGGAACGGCTTGAAGGCATTTTCAGGATCAAAGGGACGCTTGTAATCACTTTGGCGGCATTCTTCACTGCAGCAGCCATCCATAAGTTTTGCTCCCTCTTCCGAGCAGACAAACAGCTTATTGCACTCCATATTCGCGCAGTTAATGTAAGTATCGGCGGGCTTGCCCGTAATTTCGCAGCGCGCAATAGGTTCCATGTCATCCTCATTTACGGGCACGACCAGGCGATCGTCAAAGACAAAGCACTTGCCCTTGTAATGCTTGCCACCCTCCTCTTGGGCATAACGCAAGATACCGCCGTGGAGCTGGTTGACATCATGCCAGCCCTTTTCCTTCATTAACACGGAAAATTTCTCGCAACGGATACCGCCGGTGCAGTACATCAGCACTTTCTCATCCTTGCCGATCTCTTCTTCCACCTGCTCCAGCCATTGCGGAAAGTTGTAGAAATTCTCTACATTCGGGGTGATAGCCCCTTCGAAATGACCAATTTTCGATTCATAGTCATTGCGCACATCGATTATCACATAATCTTGGTCAGATTCCATCACTTGTCGCCACTCTTCGGGTTCCAGGTATTTACCACCATCGGCGGGATCTACCTCCTCGTTATGGATGGCCACAAGCTCATCCCGGGTCTTGCATTTCAACTTCGCAAAGGGGATGTAATCAGCGGTATCCGTTTTGAAATCGATACCGTCGAAGCCGGGAATACCGGTCAGATGTTCCTTGTATTTGTCCACCTGTTCGGGCGTCCCGCCCAAGGTACCGTTGATTCCTTCTTCGTTAATGTAGATGCGGCCTTTCACTCCCAGATCCTTACAAAACTGCTTGTGCTCCTCACAAAATGTTTCGGGATCTTCGATAGGATTGAATTTGTAATAGAGTATAACTTCGTACATGTTTCTGCTTGGCTTTTGCCGTTCTAAACTTTTGTCTCGTAGTATTTGTAGTGCCCAAAATTAAAGCTATTTTGGGAAGAAATGAACTCCTTTTGCGTACTAATCGTATGTCGGCAATGAAATTTAAGTTCTTTTATCTCCTTATAGCCCTTCCATTTTTGTTTCCTGCTTCACTGCACGCACAAGGCCATGAGGCACAGGAAGTACAACGTCCTGTGATCCAAAAAATTGAGCACGATTTTCTGCTGGGTCGTTTAACACTGGACCAAAAAGTTCGATACCAATTTTACGCTTTAGGTGCTCCCCAAAAGCTTCCGACTGAATATCGGTCTGAAAAAAAGATGGCGATAAAGTGCGGTACGCCGGCTATGGCTGACTACCAACGTCAAAAAACGGAACTCTCGATGCAGACAAAAAGCGAAGTAGAACCGCTCTTACCTACACCTCATACGCAGGCTGTGCAAACCTACCAATCGTCCTCGGGAAAGTTTACGCTTTACTATACCAACGATTCCAATAGTGAAGATGCTGTTCCCCAGAATGATGAAAATAATAACGGTGTCCCGGATTATGTGGAGATCGCTGCCGCTGCTGCCGATTCCTCCTATCGCCACGAAGTGCTGACACTCGGCTATACCGATCCTATTCCACAGGGAGAATCCTATACTATCGAGATTCTGGATCTCAGCGCCATTTACGGGCAAACGTATGTAAATAATTCCGGCGGAACGAACATGCAGGTTGAAAATGACTTCACCGAAAATTTTCCGCCCAACGACGATCCCCAGGGCGATCAAATTGGAGCTCTAAAAGTCACTATCGCCCATGAGTTCAAACACGCTATTGAATATGAGGCTAACCGCTGGAGCGGGGAAACGGGCAGCTGGCTGGAGATGACCGCCACCCTCATGGAAGAGGTGGTTTTCGATAATGTGAATGATTACTACAACTACCTGGCTTCAGAAAGCTCGATCTTTAATAATCCGCAAGATTCCTTCTATCCCGGATCTTACTACCATGTCACCTGGGCACTATATTTCGAGGAGCAATTTGGACCCTCATTCTGGCCGTCGGTTTGGCAGATCATCAAGAACAATCCCCAGATTACGATGGTCAATGCCCTGACGGAACGGCTTGGAAGCCCCGAAGCTTTTCAGGAAGCTTATATTCAGTCCCAGCTTTGGCATTATGCCTCGGGACAAAATGCGGCCCCAAATTTTGGATTTGAAGAACGCACCGACTATCCGACCGCCAGCATCAGTGAAAATGAATCACTGTTCAACAGCAACTTTTCCATACCGCGATCAAGCGCTATACCCTCGGTATTTAATTTCTCTGCCCGCTACTACCGGGTCCCTCATCCCGGCGACGTATCCGGCAAGGTACAGCTTGAGGTCAACTCTAAAGGCACTGACAAGGGAATTGGCGTTATTGCCTATCATAGCGACGGCACCGTTGAAACAACTTCGTTTGTGCTGGGAAGTGATGAAAATTCATTCAAAATGCCCAACCTGCAGTGGGAAGAAATTGACAACCTGGGGCTTATTGTCACCAACGCAAGCTACGGTACGGCCAGCGGAAGCAAACCTACCTATGTAACCGTTGGCAGTGACAACTACGATACCGTAACCCTCAACCAGAACTACCCCAATCCCTTTAACAACGCCACACGCATTCGGTTTACCCTGGATTCTCCTACCCATGTTGAACTCACCGTATTCGACGCTGTCGGACGTAAAGTGAATACTCTGCTTGACCAAGAGCTCTCGGCGGGACTTTATGAACCTGTTTTGAATGCCGACAATCTGGCTTCCGGGATATATTTCTACCGGCTCAGCACCGACAAAGAAACCATGATCAAAAAAATGACCCTGGTGAAGTAACCACAATAATTGGAGAAAATCAGGGGTTTTGCGTTAGTGGAGCGTCACCAGATCAAGAATAATAGCATCGGCAATCTTGATTCCTTGATCTGTAAGCACAATGCAGTCATCCCACTCTAATTTATCTTCTTCTACACATTCCTGAAGATATGTTCGCTGTTTCTCCGATAACTCATACCGGTAGCGTTCCTTAAGTTCTTGTTCTGAAACACCCCATCGCGTGCGCAGTCCCAGCATTAGTCGTTCTTCGGCGAGCTGTTCATGCATCAACTTTTCTTCTGTTCGCTCTGCTTTGCCTCTGAGGTAAGCGCGAAGGTCTTTCTCCTGCTCCCAGCGAATGGCCTCTTCATCCCACCAAAAAGAGTGTGCACCCGGCCCAAAACCTATGTAATTGTGATGCCTCCAATAATTGCTGTTATGGACGGCTTCCTTTCCGGGCTTGCTGTAATTGCTCACTTCATACCGCCGGATTCCCTGTTCCCCTAATCGCTCATTAATCAAATCGAAATGTTCGGCCACGTTATCGTCTTCCGGCGGGGCAATGCGACCGAGGTCTACCTGTTTGCCAAGGCGCGTTCCGGACTCAATGGTAAGAGAATAAGCGGATACGTGAGGCGGATCGAATTCCAGCAGCTGATCCAAATCGTTTTTGAGCTGCCCCAGAGTCTGACCGGGATTGCCGTAGATCAAATCAACCGTATAGGTCTGGAAACCGGAGGAATGAAGAAGCTCCAGGCACTGCAGCGCCTCCTCGCTGGAATGAGCCCGATGCATAAACTCCAGCAGCTCCGGCTGAAACGACTGTACCCCCATACTGGCCCTATTGATGCCTATATCCTTAATTGCATCCAAAAATTCCCGGGTCACATCATCCGGATTCATCTCGAAGGTGATTTCCTCGAGATCCAGCGTAAAGGTACGCTCCAAAGCATTCATGATTTGCTCGACCTGCTTGGGCTCAAGCAATGAAGGCGTACCGCCCCCGAAGTAGACTGTGCTAACCGACTCTTCAGCATAGGGCGTATTTTGGTATCCCTGAATCTCGTCCAATAACGACTGCACGAAATGTTCCCGCTCCGAAGTGCGGGTGACAAAATAGAAGTCGCAATAGGAACAGGCTTGCTTACAGAACGGAATATGTAGGTAAAGTCCGGACAATTACTTCTATAGTTATGATTTCAATAATTAAATTACTCAAATATCAGATTATCACTCATTAACGAAGCAATAGCTTCAGACAGCGGTCAGCCGCAGAACATCAGAATTGAGAATAACTCTTTTGCAATGGTATCGTTAGTGATCAAAGGCTCCATTATTAGCTTCTATCTGCTTATAAAAAGCTTTCAAAATAAAAAATGCTTTTTTCTTCTTTCCTTCCGAGCTTATCAGACCTTTTCTGTTCCATCCCTCTTGGTACACCGGATTATTACGTTTTGGAGAATGAAAATCTGCCAGTATCCAGGGCGACATCCCGGAAAATTTGGGTGGCATGCGTTTCAACATCTCCAATTGTTCTTTGTAATACCATTCCTGGTATTCCTCACTCCACATCGCACGGTCTTCAGAATGAAATCCGCCCTTGGCACCGGCCCCGGTCTCACTGACAAACAATGGCTTGTCATAAGGGGTATCCCACTTTGTATCACTGATTTCATCAGGCGTACCACCATACCAACCCAGGTATTCGTTAAAAGCTACCAGGTCAACGTATTGCCCCAGCGGGTCGTCAACAAGATTTAAGGATTTTCCAGAATTATAATTTACTTCCAGGGCCGCCGATATCATCCGGGTAGAATCTAGTTCCCGAGCTTCGGTGATCAGGTTGCACATAAAATTGGTTCGCGTCGGACTAACGGGCGTTTCGTTGCCCACCGACCAAATGATCACGCTGGCCCGGTTTCGGTCCCGGGTTACCATTTCGGTGAGTTGCTGTTTGGCGTTCGCGTAAACCGCTTTATTCTCAAAATCTATGGTCCAATACACAGGAATTTCCGACCACACCAGTATCCCCAGCGAATCGGCCGCCCGAACCATGTTTTCATTATGAGGATAATGGGCCAGCCTTACCATATTGACATTCAGCTCTTTTGCCCATCCCAACAGATGCAGGGCATCCTCTTTGCTGTAAGCCCGGCGGCCTTCCTGGGGAATCTCTTCATGAATGGAAATTCCGCGCATAAACAGGGGTTCGCCGTTTAGCAATACCTGCTCTCCGTGAGCCTCGATAGTGCGAAAGCCGATCTTGTCTACCACGCGATCTTCCCCGGCCGTTACAACCACCTTGTACCGTTTAGGATTTTCAGGTGACCAAAACTGCACGTCCTGCATGGATAAACTCACCGGCACTTGGGACCGTCCGTTGGCTTGTACAACTTTTTTTACACCCAATTCAGGGATTTCAACGGTAACCGCTCCCTGGGAAGCCTCATCAAGCTTTATCCATCCGGTGACTTCAGCGTTTTCGGGATCAGGCGACTGCCCGGGTGCCGGCTTTTTCAAATGAATAAAAAAATCACGGATAAACGTTTGGGGTACCTCAACCAGCTTTACACTGCGGGTTATCCCTCCGAAATTCCACCAGTCATAATTTACGGTTGGCACTTCATCCGCAGACCTGTCATTGTTGACATGTACGACCAGTGAATTTCCTTCTACTTTCAGCAGCGAATCCGGAACCTCGAAGTTAAAGGGAGTGAACCCGCCTTTATGCATGCCCAGTTTTCGTCCGTTCAGGTATACGTCGGCTCGATAATTTACGGCTCCAAAATACAGGAAAATCCGGTTTGAGGAGTTATCCTTGCTATAATCAAAAGTCTTTTTATACCAGACGCTACCCTCGTAGTAGAGAAACTTCGGATCCTGTGAATTCCAGTCGCCCGGCACACGAAGGCTATAACGAGTGGTATCATATCCAAATTCTTTGCGGTCGTATTTGCTTTGGGGCTGGTCACTGTTCCAATAAGCCGCAGAATTATCCGGGGCAAGCTCTTTATATCGATAATCATAAAAACCCGTCTCGTAAGGATCAATAATATACGCCCACTTACCGTCCAGACTAACGGTATTTCGAACCTGTATATCAGTGATCAGTGGCTCCTGAGCATAACCGACTGCTGTTACTGAAGCAAAAAACCATATGAGCAGCGTAACCTTAAGTTTTTGGGATACCTTTGATAGTTTCATTAGGGTCGATTTATTTAAAAAATTTACCAAGATGGTTTAGGGGGTTACCGGCCCCATTTATTCATCACCTCTCATTAAATGATCTTATTGGCTAATATGCAATTTATGGAAAGTATCCCGGTTTGATTTTCTTTCAAGACCATAGATATAGTTCAGGTTTCAGTGTCCCAGACCCAAAACCTATCTGATTGGATAGAAAGGGTTACACAGTCAACGAAAACTTACTCCGGACTGTAGAAAGGATTCTCCTCGTAGGTATCTTTTTGTATATAAGCACGTGAATATTTCACGTAGTTGTCGGCATGCTCCTGAATGGATGCGAGCTCCTCATCACTGAGCTTCCGGTGTTTCTTGACCGGGCTCCCCATATACATATAACCGGACAGTAACCGTTTACCCGGTGGAACCAGGCTGCCCGCCGCCACGATCACATCCGACTCTATCACAGCTTTATCCAAGATCGTAGCATGAATTCCAATGAGTGCCCGATCATTGATTGTACAACCATGTATCATAGCATTATGCCCTATGGTCACGTTATCACCGATTTTTGTGGGGCCGTCGAAATGCATCACGTGGATACAGGTATTATCCTGTATGTTGCTGCGATTCCCGACCTCAATCCAGTTGACATCACCCCGTATAGTTACATTGAACCAAACACTACTTTCCTCGCCCAGGGACACATTGCCAATAATGTCGGCACTGGGTGCCACAAAAACCGAGTCGGAATATTCCGGCCTGTGATCTAAAAATTCATAAATCATGCTTGCCTTTGGCTATCCGTTGGATTGGTCATTAAGATATTTCTGTACAATAGCATCGAACTGCTCAAAATTCTGGGGCAGCGGATCGATCATCTTCCCTTCGATAAAGAAAGTAGGTGTAGCATTCACTCCGGCCTCGCGCCCTTCCTGTTTCTGTTCCATCACCGTTTTCTGCGTTTTAGCCGAGTTGAGGTCTTTCTTAAACTGGTTGATATCCAGATCTAAGTCCTTGGCATAGTTCACAAAAATAGACTGTGGATTGGAAGATCGTACCCAGTAGTCCTGATTTTCAAACAGCTTATTATGCATTTCGTGAAATCTACCCTGATTTTTAGCCGCCTGAGCAGCTCGTGCTGCCAGTGCAGAAAACTGGTGGCTATTCAACGGATAAAATTTCAGGTTCAACTTAATCTGATCCCCATACTTGGCTTTCAGCTTTTTAACAATGGGATAAAAATAGCCACAGGCCGGGCATTCATAATCACTGTATTCAGTGATAGTTATGGTCTTGCTACCATCTTTGGCTGATTCAGACTGGGCTTCAGCCGTAGACATCAAGCCCGAACCCAAGATAATTACAGCAGTCAATAAAAAAGGAATGGCAAATTTCTTCATCGTATTTTTCTGATTTATAAGTTAGCTAGATTACGTAACGCATTTATATAAGAAACATTTCACTCAGCTACCCTCTTCTGCAGCTTGAAGCTCCTGAAGGCGTACCTGCTTAAACTCGTCACCCTGATCCCAGGTTTGCATATGATCGGCATTCAACATCTGGTAGCCCGCATTGAAAAACAGACGAACATCCTGAACCATCCCGGATAAATCCCAGTACTGGTTAATCTCATCATTAACGGTATGATAATTAGCATCTTCCAGGCTATCAATTTTCGCAGAATAACCGGCGGGCTTATCTATAAACTCTGTCCCTCTGTTGGGGAAAATGGCGGGAATTCCCTTTTTAGCCAGGGAAAAGTGGTCCGAACGGTAAAAGTAGCCCCGATCGGGGTGCGGGTCCGGTTTGACGACGCGACCGCGCTGCCCAGCAAGTTCCTCGACTTTATCGCTCACGCTGTTGCGTCCATACCCGATAAGCACCAGATCCTTGGTTTTACCATAAACGTTCATCCCATCCAGGTTGATGTTGGCCGTAACCTTGCCGGGTTGAACGGTCGGATGCTCCGCCCAGTATTTGGAACCCAATAACCCAACTTCTTCTGCCCCTACAATCAAAAACAAAACACTACGCTTGAGCTGTGGCTGAAGCTTTTTGTATCCCCGAGCCATATTCAGCAACGCACTGACTCCGGCGGCATTATCAAGAGCTCCGTTATTTATGGAGTCGCCTTCTATCGGTTCGGTGACGCCCAAGTGATCGTGGTGGGCCGTCAGTACCAGGTATTCATCCTTAAGTTCTTCACGCATGCCCTCAACTTTAGCCAATACATTCTTGGCATTCTTCTGGCTGTAAGTTGCCGAAAGATCAAGACTCAATGTAAGTCCTTCCAGCGGAACCGGAGTAAAGTCACGACTTTCGGCGGCTTCCAGCTGTGTTTCCAGATCCAGACCGGCACTTTCGAACAGCTTGGTGCTGGCCTCTTTGGTCAACCAGCCATTAAACTTCGTCGGTGAATTCTCCATGGCCTCATTATTACGCAGGTAGAAGCGCTCGCGGCTCCAGCTGTTGGCCACTACGTTCCAGTCATAACCGGCCGAAGGAGTTGTATGTATAATCAATACACCGGCAGCGCCCATTTCACGGGCCTTTTCGTATTTATAATCGTATCGTCCGTAATACAATCGGGTATCCCCTTTAAACAGGTCGGGGTCGCTGCTGGGATCATTATTCTTGACTACCAGGATTTTCCCCTTTACCTCGGTTTGCTTAAAATCGTCCCAGTTTTCTTCCGGTGCCTGTATGCCATACCCCACGTATACCAGATCGGCCTGCTCAATAGAGACTTCTTCGGCCAGGTTACTCGGCCAGGCCATAAAATCGGTGTAATAGTCAAACGACTCAATAGCACGTCCGTCCTTGGCAATTTGGATTCGGGCATCCCTGCTTGTTTTCTGCCCGATCAGCGGGACGTCCTGAACGTAACTACCATCCGGCATACCGCCATCCAGGCCATATTTCTTGAACTGGCTGATCAGGTAGTCTACCGTTTTCTGTTCGCCTTCCGTACCGGTAGCACGTCCGCGAAATTCATCGGAGGAAAGCACTTTGATCGGCTCCATCAGGCTTTCTTTGGTGATATTGTCCGCAACATCCTTGATGGGCGATTGTACACAGCTGCCTACAATAAGAATCAATGCAATGGGTAGTAAAATATTCTTCATAAAATCGAGCTCAAGTGGTTATTCACCGGCAAACCAAAACCGGTTTTCTTACCGTTAAAAAGTAACACTTTTTCTATTTATTGCTAAGCTCCGTTTTCTCTTCGCTACTCCATTTTGCCTGCCAGTAGTAACCGAGCAGCAAAAAGGCAGCCCCGAATCCAATAAAGAGCAAGATACGCCAGATAGCTTCCAGCTGTGATAAATCGACCAGGAAAAGTTTGGCAACAACCAAAAAGATCGTCCCCATCCCGGTAAGCCGCAGCCTTTTGCCATAGCTGATAAAACCCAGAACCAGCAATATAATGGCATAGACGCCCCATGAAATCGTAATCCAGGCTTGTCCGCTGGACATCGATTCAAATCTAACATAGAGCCAGCCCAGCAGAAGTAGATGATTGGTCAGCAGATAGATTAATTTCACATCCTTCTTTTTGAGCCAGTAAGGTACCAACAAGCCTGCTGAGGCGATCGTCACAAGCTGACTAGCTGATTCCACACTAAGCAGAACTGCGCCATCCGACGAAGCCATTTGCAGAGAATCCAGTAACCAAAATACGATAATCCCAAACAGGATATGAGAACTGATACTGATCCTGTTGTCCCCGGTTTGAAAGGCAACATACCGCAGCCCAACCATTTCGGCGGCCAGAACGATAAACAGTACGTTTCCTTCCAACAAAAACACTATTCCGATGGTCGCCATCACCAGTGCCATAAAGGTGTGCATGCTCGCCAGTGCAGTAAACTGTTTACTGCTGAGGGGAAAGTAGATCAGTCCACCCAAGGCCCCCACCACCAGGGATGTAATCCCGGCCTGCTCCATTGTAAACTCCCAAATACCTGCAGTAGCCATCAACAAGAACAGGGGCACTAAAAACACTAGTAGCGAGACTGCAGAAGAGACCGACTCCGATTTTAGCATATTGGCCTCAACCGGCTCTTCTATTGGTATGTCCCCTATTTTTTTTCCGGCGGCAGAAAGCATAGTGCGCCATAACGGTACCAGCCAGGAAGCTATCGCCCAGAGGACCGTACCTGCCATCAGCGAAGCCTGTTCGGTGGTAACGGTTCCGGATTCTGAAAAGGTGTTTACGATTCCCACGGCCAGCACACCAAATCCCCCGGCAAAAATACTCCATAACATAGAGCGCCATCCCTTCACCAGGTAAATGCCCGCGGCCGCCAGCAACACCAGGCCAAAATAGAACATCAGCGATATGATACTGCCGTTGCCGGTATACAGCATAAAAGGCGTACCAAAAGCGCCAAGGGTTCCTATAACGGAGAGTACGGCCTCATCCTGCTGCAGCGAGAGCGAGAAGGCCAGCAGCGTTACAATCACCATGAACAACCAGACCACCATTCCCGGCACAAAACTATATAGCTGAAAAGTGGCAAAACCTGTGATATAAAAGGCGGCGATGCCTCCACCCAACAGTATCTGCTTCATGGGTTTTTTGAGAACATCCATTTGCAGTCCGCTCACAAAAAGGCCCAATCCAATTCCCAATCCTATCATACTGCGAACGGGAGGAATCAACCATCCCTGATCAATGGAATACTTGAACAGAAATGCTACCCCGATCAATAGCAAGCCGATACCGATGCGGTTCAGCCATTCTTCTCCAAACTGAAAGCTTTCCGAACTCCATTGTTTTCGCGCTGGTTGTTCTCTTGGGGATTCGGCAGCAGCTTGTTTCGGAGACGGAGCTGTAGAAACCGATTCAGCAGAAATTTGACGCTCCAATTCCGCGACTCGCGCCTCCAAACGTTCTACACGCTCCTGCAACTGTTTTTTTGTGGGTTCTTGTTGTTCCATAGCCCTTATTTAAATATGATCGACAAAATGATATAACAAATTTTCTGCTTCTTCTCTATTTATCGCATAATTTTATTGCTATACTTTTATCAAAAGTGATCTATTATGAGTGCTATCAAGAACAAGCATATCCTGATAACGGGTGGGGCAAGCGGTATCGGTCGGCTCATGGCACAGCAGATGCTAAAAAAGCAGGCCCGCAAAGTAATCATCTGGGATATTGATAACGAAAAGCTGGATGAGCTTTCTCGCAAGTTCTCCAATCATCAGCATCGTCTGCTAACCTACCCGGTGGATGTTTCGGATCCCGATCAAATTTATGCAACCGCCGAAAAAGTACTGGAACAGGTTGCCGGCATCGATATCCTTATCAATAATGCCGGTATCGTGGTAGGCAAGCCGCTTGCGGATCAGTCCGCCAAAGAGATCCAGCGGACCATTGCCATTAATTTGCTCGGCGTTATCCATACTGCCCGGGCCTTTCTACCGGATATGCAGAGACAAGGCTCCGGACACATTGTTAATATTGCCTCTGCGGCGGGACTAATGGGCAATCCCAGGATGTCGGTATATGCGGGCAGCAAGTGGGGCATAATCGGCTGGTCGGAATCACTACGACTGGAGCTTGAACAGCAAGAAAGCGGAATCCGGGTCACCACGGTTGAACCCAGCTTCATCAATACGGGTATGTTTGCCGGCGTAAAGCCACCGCTGCTAACGCCACTGCTGGAACCGATAGATATTGCAAACAAGATTATACGAGCCATCGATAGAAACGCCGTTCACCTTCGAGCGCCCTTTATGGTCAAATTTCTTCCTTTTCTCAAAGGGGTTTTACCCACTCGCGCTTTCGACTTTGTAGCTGGCAAGTTATTTCGCGTTTACCACTCGATGGATACTTTTACCGGACGCACAGACAATTAAATTACAACTCATGCAACAGATAGCACACAAGCAGCGACAATTTTTTGACACGGGAGCCACGCTGGATGTCTCTTATCGGAAAGAACAGCTTAAGAAACTTAAATCGCTGATAAAAAGAAATGAAGAGGCATTCATCGATGCACTGCGCGCCGATTTTCAAAAGCCGCCGTTTGAAACCTATGGCACCGAACTGTTCATTATCTATCAGGAAATTGACCATATTCTTGACAACCTGGAATCGTGGGCTAAACCGAACAAAGTGAGTGACAGCCTCCTCAGTTTTCCTTCACGCAATCGCATCCACAAGCACCCATATGGCGTAACGCTTGTTATCGGAGCGTGGAACTATCCAATTCATCTCAGCATTGTCCCGGCGCTCGGAGCTCTGGCGGCCGGGAATTGCGTTATCATAAAACCATCTGAGATTGCTCCGCATAGCGCAGCATTGATGGGCAAGCTTATTAACGAACACTTTGAGGCGGGTTATCTACACGTCGTTCAGGGCGATGCCGACGACACGCAACAGCTCCTTCACGAGCCCCTCGACTACATTTTTTTCACCGGGAGTTCCCGCGTTGGCAAAATCATCATGAAGGCCGCAGCCGAGCAGCTTACCCCCATTACCCTGGAATTAGGTGGAAAATCTCCCTCCATTATCGATAGTAGTGCCGATCTGGATCTGGCAGCCAAGCGCATTGCCTGGGGCAAGTTTATCAATGCCGGACAGACGTGCGTCAGCCCCGATTATGCTTACGTTGAAGAATCCGTAAAGAATGAGTTCTGCCGGTATTTCGATATGCACATCAAGTCCTTTTACGGGAATGATCCAAGCCAGAGTCCGGACTTTGCACGCATTATCAACGAGCAGCACTTCGACCGGATTGCCAACCTGATAGATCCGGATAAAGTATTGACAGGCGGTGAAACCGAGCGGTCGTCCCTATATATTTCACCTACCATCATGCACCGGATAACCTGGGAGGATCCCGTTATGCAGGAAGAAATATTCGGACCGATACTGCCAATCTTAACTTACCGGCATTTGGATGAAGCCTTTAGGGAAATCAAGAATCATCCCAAACCACTGGCTCTTTACCTGTTTTCCTCAGATAAAAAAACGCAACAACGTACGATACGTGAACTTCAGTTTGGCGGCGGATGCATCAATGATACCGTAACGCATTTGGGTAATTTAGACCTGCCCTTTGGCGGAATCGGTCAAAGCGGTTTCGGTAATTATCACGGCAAAGGCAGTTATGATCTTTTTTCTCATCATAAAAGCATCACAAAAAAAGCCACCTGGCTGGATATCCCGATGCGCTATCCACCCTATAAAGACAATCTCAAATGGTTAAAAAGACTTAAAAAAATACTATGAGAACATTTAAAGCACTGGTAGTCGAAGAAACCTCAGAAGATACCTTTGAGCGCTCGATCCAGGAATGGCCGATGGATCAGCTGCCGGACCACGATGTCTTGATCAACGTTAAATACTCTTCGTTAAACTATAAAGATGCCCTTTCGGCTACCGGCAACAAAGGGGTTACCAGAACATTCCCGCATATCCCCGGTATCGATGCGGCGGGTATTGTGGAAGAAAGCGCACACACACATCTGCGTCCCGGCGACAAAGTCTTGGTCACGGGCTACGATCTGGGGCAAAATACCTCTGGCGGCTTTGGGCAGTATATCCGGGTCCCCGAAAAGTGGGTGGTACCGCTCCCCAAAAAGTTAAGCCTGCAAGAAAGTATGTTGCTGGGAACGGCGGGACTTACGGCTGCTATCGGTGTCCATCACTTACAACACAACGAAGTTCAGCCCGAAAACGGCCCGATCTTGGTTACCGGGGCTAGCGGCGGGGTAGGAACCATGGCTATCGGAATATTATCGAAGCTGGGATATAAGGTAACGGCAGCCACCGGGAAAATGGACCGTAAAGATCTTTTGAAATCTTTGGGAGCTGAGACTGTCATTCACCGGGACGAAGTACAAGATCAATCCCAACGACCCCTGTTAAGCAGTCGTTGGAACGGTGTTATCGATACGGTAGGAGGCCTCATGCTCGATACGGCCCTCAGGCAAACAAATTTGCACGGGACGGTGGCCTGTTGCGGGAACGTGCTGGGACATGAACTCAATACCAACGTATATCCCTTTATCCTTCGCGGGGTAATCCTGGCCGGAATTGACAGCGGAAATTGTAAGATGAGCCTGCGAAAAAAAATGTGGGACCTTCTGGCAGACGAATGGAAGCCTGGAAATATGAAGGAGATAATGCGTGAATGTTCTCTTGAGGAATTAGATCACGAAATCTCTAAAATATTAGAAGGCCGGCAAGTAGGTCGCGTAGTAGTCGATCTTAATGATTAGCATACTTATCCCTCTCAAATTACGTGCTATTAACTACTTATTAACTAAAGACCCTGAAATAAATCTAAGATGGCACGAGGATTCGATTAAGCCGTTCGATTAAAATGGCGTTCTTCCTTGGTATCTGCAGAACCGTTAGTTTGCTGTGCATTTTTATGCAGAGCCGTAATTAGCGGTTCTTTCAAATCGCCACTGGTTACCGGCTTGGTTAGATAATCGGAAAATCCCGTTTTCTTAGCACGTTCCAGGTTATAGCGGTCCGAACTGCCGGACAGGTAAATGACAGGGACGCCCGAACTTTTCCGGATCGTTTCCATGGTTTCAATCCCATCCATCTCCCCCTTCAGCGAAATATCCATGATGATAATATCAGGACTTAGCTCTTGACTCTTTTCCACGGCCTCGGCTCCGTTGGTGGCTTTTCCAATCACATCAAACCCCAACTTTTTGACAAGTCGCTCCTCCACCATGGAAAGCAACATGTCGTCCTCAACGATAAGTACTCTACCCTTTGTATCTTTTCCCATACTGCTCCCGACTACGCCAGAATTGTTAGATGATTATTTGACTAAAAGATTAAAAATCTTTAATAAAACTTAATTAAAAATTTTTAATGTTCAAAGATGACAAAGAAGAAAAACGTAAATATCAACATAGGGTGAGTTCCACAACTAAGGTACAAAAAGATATTTACGAGATTATCCCCCCCCCTCTCTCTTGCTTATCTGCCAGAAAAGCAGAACAAAACATTCAATCCATTACGCTAGGAAAAGCTTAAAACCGGCTCGTCGGCCAACTCATGCTCATCTTTTAACAACTGCCGGTTCAGTATCGGTAATGGCTTTCTCTTCAAAATAAAGAAAGTCATATCATCGTTAGGAGCTATACCGTTTAGCCAAGATTCCGACCATTCGTACAAATCTTCAATGATATGTTCCGGATCCTGATCCGCAACCTTACAGAAAAATTGCTCTAAACGCCTGTATCCAATCATTTCACCGTCTTTATTTGCCAGCTCAGCTAGGCCATCAGTCATAAACAATACAACATCTCCCGGTTCTATCTCCGTTGTGATCTTTGTGTAGGGAAAATTTTGTCTGCTACCCAAAGGCAATCCCTTGAGCGGAATTTTCTGGATGCTTTGTGTTTCAGAGCGATAGATCAGGGCGGGTGGCATGCCCGCGCCGGAAAGCTCAAGGGTATTGCCATTCAGGCGTCCAATCGCAAAAGCCATGTAGAGTTTACGAAAATCCATCAGGCTGATGGAATAAGAAGCGCGCTTCAGAAAATCCGTAAGCTCACCGTTGAAAGCATGTTCTGCAAAAAGGAGTTTCATAGCCGTTACCATAACGCTGGCCTGAAGGCCGTGTCCGGTGGCATCACCGATGCCAAAAGTTAGCACCTCATCGGGTGTTCGATGATAGTCATAGTAATCGCCGCCAACCTCCGAAGCAGCCCGCATGGCAAAGGAGAACTCATAGTTCGGACAATCGGGAAACTTTTCGGGCAACATTTTAAGCTGCAGTCGGCGCGCGGCCTGTAGTTCACTACTTTTTCGGGCAGACTCCCTCTTTAACTCCCGGGTCTTTTCATCCAGTATGATTCCGTTCCAGAAAAAAGCCTTCAGATAATATTCCAGCAGATAGCTGGCAAACATCCCCATTACATTTGCCGAAGCCAAAAAGAAAATATTGGTTACATAAATGCGAAAAGGGGTCACTTCCAGCCAAATTGTGGCTGTAATATAGGTCCAAATAACAAACCAGGTGGTAATCGTTGCATAGATAAACCGCATCTGCAACAGCCCGTGAGCAAACATAATTGCCAGCAATAATCCTGCATAATAATGATATCCCCCAATAGATTCAGACACCAAAATCATCCCGATAATACCCAAGCCGGCCAGCACTACAACCATACTCATCATAAACTGGAAATTGCGGACTCCCCACTTGGTATAGGTCAGGTAAATGGAACCAATAAACATCAGGCAGCTGGCGATACGGATCATCATCAGCTCAGTCACTACTTCCGGGGTAACCAGCCGGTCCAGCCAGGAGAATATAATATAGAGGGCAATAGCCAGTATCAGAGAAATACGCACCAGCAAGAGAGCACGTTTCGTAATACTTTCCTCAAATTCCCTGTTGAGTTCGGGAGTATTAAAAGACAAGGTCAGGAAATGCACCGGCGGGCGTTCCTGATCGGAAAACGTTTTTCCGTTTACTGTTCTGTTGAAAAGTTCCATACGAATCATCCCATCGGTATTTCATCAATGTACGTTCTTCCTGCATAATGGTTGCTATTTATTTTAATAAGACCAATAAAAACAATGCCCTACCCCTGCTATTAGTTTAGACAAAAATGCATCCTAAGTTTTTTTCATGCTTCAGGCATGAGCTATGAAAACTAGATCAAGGGTATTAGAACACCACTCAGGATCAAAGCCCCGGCCCAAATCAAATCGACATTAAACCATGCCGATTTCAATAACCTGAGCCCAAGCTTCTCATATACGATTACAGCTATGATTCCCATGACCAGCAAGTATCCCAGGGTATGTAGCACAATGATGAAAAGACCCATTAAGGGCTCAGCTGGCAGGCTAGCCAAAATACTAGCATGATCCACCATACTAGCCGTGTTATGAGCATGCATATGAGTCGAAGCTGTTGCGGTGGACAAACTCCCGCCCCTTCCCTTAAACAAGAAAGGCAGTACCATCAGCCCAGCCCCGTGGGCAGATGCCATAAGAAATGACCAGGTAGTCAGCTGGCAAAAGTTCACCTGCATACCGCCATAGCGGGGATGCCGGTTGCGGATAAGTTTGTAAACACCAAACAAAACCAGCATTACAGCCACAATCCACTTGAGTATTTCGAACGGAATCATGAGTCCAATCATCCCTACCACTACCAGTGTTACGCCAATCGCCAGTGCATGTCCGAGAGCAAGGGGAAGCAGGGCCGACCAGACGGCAGCCCTGCGTTGCTCTTGCAATCCCAAACTCACGGCGAACAACCATCCCATTCCCGGATTGATCCCGTGAAAGACTCCCAGGAACAGGAGTACAATAAATGTAATCAAGAGTTCGGAAAACATAGTCTTGGATCAGTTTGTGTTCGAATAACAGAATGAATCCGAGGAGGTATCTCCCCCTTGCAGGCGAACCTGGTGCGGACGAAGCCCTTCAAACTCCAGAAAGAACGACTCATCAAAAGTCATTTCGCCCTTCGGTTTGGTATTTAGCTTGGTCATCCATCCTTTGATTCCATCCGGATAGAACTGTGCATCCCAGGGAGAATAAAGAGAGTTAGTCAGGTAAATTCGACGTCCGTCTCGGCTGAGTTCAACCATCTGCGGTCCACCGTTTCGCTGGATTCCGGGTGTTGCGGGATGCGCGGCACGCCGGACGATACCGCCGATATGCACCGAATCGGTGAATTTTGGATTATAGGGATCACTCACATCATATTGGCGCAGCTCGCCCGTTCCCCAGCACGATACATACAAGAACCGATCATCCAGCGACAGATTGATATCCGTTATCAACGGCGGCACGGCTTCGAAGCCCTTGAGTAGCGGGGGCAGACTGTCGGCACTGGCCGGCTCGGCCGGAATGGTAATCACTTTCTTGGTCTTCCATTCGGCCTTTCCATTATGCCCCTCTCGATACCATAGGAAGATAGAGGCAGAAAGGTCCTTCAGAGAAAGCACTACACCAGCAAACCCATAGGCTTTTTGGGGATTGTGTGCAGGACGGAGTTCCAGCACCATCTGGTTCTCGGATCCCAAATCAATAGTCTGCAGGTGATCATGGTTGCGCAAGTCCCAGAAATGGAGCGAATGCCCGTACTTGCCATTCAACAGCAAATCGGGATCAACCCCCTTACCTACCATATTCGGAGTGCCCCATTCGCTGGTAAGCATGGTGTCATAGCCCAAGTGCCACCAAAAGTCATAGGACAGATATTGATCAGCCCGATTTCGTTCCCAAGGACCGATAACCTCGAAAGTGTCGTGGTCCAGCATAAAAATACCACCGGGTCCATCGCCATTAGCAGATCCCAGCGCATTTACATAAATACCGTTGGGGCCGCAATGGACGGTATGGGGAGCCGAATAACCGGCCTTCTCTTTGATCTCTTCGGCTTCGATGGTTTTGATCAGTTTTGGATTTCGGGGATCCGGTTTGGTATCGATGATATGGATACGCGAGGATGCTATTCCCGGCACAATCAGATATCTCCTTTCCACATGCGCGTGAGGAGCATAACCACATAGGTGAGAACTACATGCATTCCAACCAAAATGATGTAGTTCATTATCTGAATCGGGCAGTTCCACTTTTTGGATCAGCTGACCATATGTTTTCGACTTGGCATCGATATCAACGACCCCGATCGCATCCTTTTCTCCCTTTCCCTCCGGATTAAATATTGCCACGTATGCAATTTCCTCATCCGGGGCTTCCATCGCCATTTGTGGCGAAGTATAAAACGTTTCATCAGGTTTCCATTTTGCCATGATAGTTTTCCCGTTTAATTAATTATCTGACTTTATTTCTGGAGGACTTATCCTCCTGCTCAACTGTTCTTCAGATTCTATGCCAAAAAATTTTGGAAGAACTAACTCACTGCGGGAAAAGGAATTGAACAGTCTCGGACTAAACGGTAAGAATTACGAAATCTCGTCATTAACGAAATTTCGTGACCAGATCTCGCAACTGTTATTAGCGGAAGGAGCGTTTAATATCGAGGGCTTTCATGCGAGAACTGAAGGTGGAGGATGGCACTCCAATCAAAGCGGCAGCCCCTCCCTTTCCAGCGACCTTCCACTTGGCAGCCTCGAGGGCATGAAGCATATTTTGCCGCTCTACCTGGCGAAGTTCTTCGGCAGTAAGAACTACCTCTGTTGATTCATCGCTAGTCAATACTTCTTCTGCATCCGCAGTGCCGGAGAGTACCTGCGACAAATTTAGCCTATCTCCTTGTGCTGTAATCACGGCTCGTTCTATGATATTCTTAAGCTCTCGGACATTACCGGGCCAGCTATACGATTCCAATCGGTTGATATCCGCTTCTGTTAAGGATTTGCTCAAACGACCGGCTTCTAATGAAAAGCGTTCGATAAAGGTTTCTGCCAATAGCATAATATCTTTACCCCGTAACCGGAGTGGAGGAATAGTCAGTGGAAATACATTCAGGCGGTAATAGAGGTCAGCCCGGAAACTACCTTCGCGGACCATCTCTGTAAGATTCCGATTGGTAGCAGCAATAACGCGAACATCTACTTTTTGTGTATTGGAGGATCCTACGGCTTCGAACTCCCCCTCCTGGAGCACTCGCAGAAGCTTGGGCTGCAATCCGCTGGGAATTTCACCGATCTCATCCAGAAATATGGTACCACCGTGAGCAAGAGCAAACCGCCCCTTGCGCTGTTCCATAGCCCCGGTAAAGGCCCCCTTTTCGTAACCAAAAAATTCACTTTCAATGAGCGATTCCGGTATTGAGGCACAATTCACCTTAATCAAGGGCTTGTCCTTTCGAAGACTTTTGGCATGGATGGCGCGAGCTACAAGTTCTTTACCGGTCCCGGTTTCCCCGGAGATTAAGACCGTGGCATTGGTCCCCGCTACCTTGTCTATCTCATCCAGCACCCTGAGTATGCAGGGGCTCTGGCCGATGATCTCATCGGGATTGTGGAGCTGCTCAATTTCCTGACGAAGATATGCGGATTCAGCCGCTAGCACATCGATTCTTTTTTCCGCTTCAATACGCTCCGTCACATTTCGCAGAATCAGCAGGCAATAGTGAACCTGCTACATTTGTGTGGACACGAAGTTAAGGTATATTGCAGTGTTCAAATAACGAGCTAATAAATGGGTAAAAAGAAAACACGAAAGAGTTACAGTAAAGCATTCAAGCTTGATGTTGTTCA
>Ga0207756_100125_pt1 | contig 62473 bp, 54 predicted proteins | sample A23M1SouthBayCA_FD_187748 | JGI IMG/M metagenome (GOLD analysis project Ga0207756, IMG submission 187748) | Aerobic enrichment media microbial communities from Eden Landing Ponds, California, USA - A23 M1 (3) (SPAdes) | ecosystem: Environmental > Aquatic > Marine > Unclassified | place...
TCGTCGTCGTAGGTGACCTCTCGCGTCCGGTGGAGCTTCTCGTCGACGGGGAGGTCGCTGTCGGGCGTCCAGCCAGCCGCGTCGAAACTCCGCCGCAGTTTCTCGACGGTCTCGGGCATCGGCGTCACGTCCGCGGCGACGACCATCGGGCGCCCGCGCTCGATGATCCACTCGATCACCGCCGCAGTGTCCACGGTTCGACTGCTGGTCACGTCCAGCAAGCGCCCGTCCAGCCCGACGATGGCGACGGCGGTCGTCGTGCCGGGGTCGACGCCCACCACGACGGGGTCCCGGCGCTTGGCCAGGGGGCGGAACTCGATGCCGTCGGTCCGCTCGCGCTCCATTTCGACGCGCACGTCCCCCGACTTCCCCGTCGTGACCGGGATGTCCTCCGGGCGCGCCTCGACGGTGAAGACGGCGTTCGAGTAGCCGCCGTACTTCTCGGTGACGTCCGTTTCGTAGGGTAGGCCCGCCTCGTCGAGCGTCGACTCGATCTCCCTGGCGCGGCGCTTGACCGCCCCGTGCATCCGGCGGGTGTGGCGGTCTTCGCTCCAGCCGCCTTTGCCCGTCGAGCGCCCGCGCGAGACCTTGACCGTCGTCGTGTCCTCGAAGGCCGCCACCTCGAAGCCGACGTTGGCGGCGGCGAGGCGGGCGGCGGCTTCGGCCTCCTGCATGGGGTCCTTGCCGTAGGACACGCCGTGACGCTTTGCGACCCGGGAGAGGGGTTCGGGCTGCTCGTCGCCCGTGACCTGGACGAGCCGCGTCCCGTGGGGAAGCTCGCCGAGGAAGTGGATCAGGGCGTCCTTGTCCGCGGCGAGTTCGTACATGTTGTCCGTCGCGACGATGGCGGGGTCGTCGCTCGCGATGCGCCGCCGGAGCTTCCGGCCCGTGACGACGTCGCGTTCGACCCCCTCCTCGTCGAGGACCACGAGGGCGTAGGAGGGGGCGTCACCCCGGACGTCCCCGCTCTGGACGTCGACGCCGAAAATGGTCGACTCGAGTGCGCTCGTCCGCGTGTTCACGTTGGTTTCTGTCTAGGGCCGGCGCGGCCATAAATGCACGGCGCGGACGGTATTAGTGTGGCACGAACTGTGGCACTGGCGTTGCCTGCACGTCTGCGATGTGGCCTCGGCTCGGACTGCCAGTCCGGAGCGCGCCGGACGGTTCTTCACACATCGGGTAACGGAAGTCCGTGAAGCGTGTCGCCGGAGCGGTCTCGGCGAACTCGCTGAATCGTCACGTTCACCACTCTCATATTGATTTCAGCGAGTGGTTGGTGAATTGCCCGGTGGGTGTATCTGCGTACTACCCGTTGGGATTTCTACCAACTCAGAGATGTCCGGATAGCCGTGTAAAATACAGGGCGCGAGTCACTCACCGGTTGTTCAGCGAAAAGCAGCGATACAGTCCGTTTCTGCTTGTGGACCTGGAGGACGACTATTGGTATATATATCGCTCATAGTAACAAAAAGAAGGAAACGAATCTGATGGCCCAGATGACCACATGCTATCCCAGCAGGGGATCGATTTACCGTCGGAGTACGACACGCTCAACATCGGTATCGCGCTGTATGATCCAGCTGAGGGAACCATTTTGGATGCGAACGAATGTTTTGAGACAGTCTTGGGGTACCCAACTGAACAGTTGTGTGAGCTCGCTATCGAGACATATACTGCGAATACGTATCCGCACTCTGAATCCGAGTTTCGTGACCGGCTCCAGGCCAGTGCTGCGGGAGACCCCCAGCAGTTCATATGGCGCGTCAAACGAGCGGATGGGAAACTCATCTGGGTACAGATAGATCTCTCACAACAGCGCATCTCAGGGCAGACCTGTGTCTGTGCGGAGCTACGAAACATCACTGACTTTTACGAAACGCATCATCGAGCAGAACTCTTCTGGCGATTGCTTCGCCACAATCTGCGAAACGAGGCAAGTGTTATTATCGGCAACGCGGATAAAATCACAGCATATACCGAATCTGATTCTGTTCAGGATGCTGCGGCGACAATTCAGGCTCGTGGCGAGAATCTCGGAGATATGGCGGACTCTGTCAAAGAAATTGAACAAGTTGTAGCAGACACTGAAACACAGCGCGTGCGGCGTCACGGGACGGCTGCGGTGAGGGATGTCGTGAGCGAGGCTCAGACCGAGTATCCCGCCGCGGAGATCACGATTACGGAACATGCAGAGATGGGAATTGACGTTGGTGATGCGTTCAAATATGCGCTCACACACGCGCTGGAAAACGCTATTGTCCACAGTGAGGAGAGGAAACCGGTCGTGGATGTGAGTATCGGGCCGTCACCGAACACTGGCCGCGTCGAAATTTGTATCACAGACACGAATCCACCGATCCCGGATGAGGAACTTACCGCGCTGTTTACCCCAACAGAAATCACCAACACCTCTCACGGATCTGGGACTGGTTTGTTCGTGATGAAATGGTGTATCGAATCCCTGAAAGGCGAAATTAGATTCGAGACCCGAGCCCCCCAGGGAAACGCCGTATATTTTTATCTTCCCCCGAAGACGCTACCGGACGAGAACACAGAGAGGTAACACGGGATTCGTTTCCTGTCGTGATTGACTGAGTGGATGCACGGCAAGTACGCGTTGTAACCTCTCGATTCAGACTGAAGGGGACAAAAATGACGCCATCGTGCTGAATTTATCCTTTATTTGCAGCAGTTCGTTCCTCACTGATCCTGACTAGACGATGATCCGCTATGGTACCACTTTCGTCTGTATCGACCAAGCTGCTGATACTGTTCCCGGCAGGTCAGCGTGAATGATACACACATGTCGTTCAAATCGACCGTTTGAACGGCTCATTTTTGCGAGGCGTAGTACCTGATTCTACTGTTTTTGAACCGAGACGTGAGCTCTGTCCCACCGAAGAAAGGCGTGCAGCACCGATCGATGACTCGCCGGAGGTGTTCCGTTCGAGTCGCGCCTGTCCTGTCCGCGGCATTCACAACTGACTGCGTACCGGCAAAGACTGAAGGCCACTGCACTAGTAATCAACTCTCTGTCGAAGCAGATGAGTACCGTCGTCTCAGGTGACGAGTCGGCGATTCACGACGAACACCACGTTCGGGACCGCGAATCACCGTGAGTCACATCCACGCGCTGGTCGAAGAGCGTGGCCTCGACGCCCAGACGGTTGCGGACCGCTTCGACCTCACCGCCTCGCAGGTCTACCACGCACTGGCGTACTACCACGACCACCCCGAAGAGATGCGGGCGGTCGAAGAACGTCGTCGAGAGCTTCAGGCAACAGCAGAAGAAGACCCGCGAATCGTCACTTGCTCCGAGGACGCGCCGGAATCGTCCTAATGCAGGTATCGTTTCTGCTCGACGAGAACATCGGGGCTCCGCTGGCTGAGAAACGCGACAAAGCGGGCCAGGACGTCGAGCGCGTGGTCGATGTGAGAGACTCGGCGAAGGCAGCGACGACGCCAGGATTTCCCAGTACGCCGTTCGAGAGGGCCCCCTCATCGTCACGAGCGACGACGACTTCGTCAAGATGCCGGCTGACTCACACAGCGGCGCATTCTACGTCCCAGACCAGTTCCCTCCCTCGAAGGAATTCTGCCACGTCATACAGCGCGTTCTCGAGGCGTACCCCAATCGAGCGGCGATGGAGACCGTGACGGACATTACTACAGACTGGCTGTAACCTTCGAGCGTAACGTGTGGGATGCCAGAAGTCGCCTCTATCGACCACTTCTTGCAGTTCGGGCGCTACGTACGGGCCCCATCGTTTGACGCTTCCTGGGAGAAACTGGCGACCGGTTGTGTTCGTCACGCCCGGTCATTTCACAGATTTTTGTACCACGGCAGGCTACACCAATTCCCCACGCGCGACGGGCACGACGCGCCCGCCGACCTCGACGTGGACGTCCTCGCCCCGGTCCACGGCCGAGAGGTGCAAGAGGGAGGGCCGCCCCATCTCGTAGCCCTGCTCGACCCGCACGTCGACGGCACCGCTCCCGAAGTACGCGTGCCGGGCGAGGTAGGCCGCGAGACAGCCGTTCGACGACCCCGTCGCCGGGTCCTCGAGCACGCCGTAGAATGGCGCGAAGACGCGCACTGCGACGTCGTTCCTGTCGTCGCGGGGGTCCGGGCAGAACGCCAGGACGTTCTTGGCCTCGCGGTCGCCCGTGATCCGATCGTAGGCGTCGCGGTCGATCTCTGCGCTCGCGAGGGCATCCCGGTCGGCGAGCGGGACGACGACAGTCGGGAGTCCGGTCGAGACGATCTGGACCGGCCAGTCGCCGTCGAGGGCGTCCGCGTCGAGTGAGAGGAGGGCCGCGAGGCCGTCGCGGGCGAGCGTCTCGCCGAACGCCGGGGGCTGCTGGGTCATCCAGAGGGTCTCCGCACCGCCGACGGTCCGGGCCTCGACAGGGACCTCGCCGACGTCCAGGTCGAGGACCACTTCGTCCGGACGGCCGTCGGCCAACTGTTCGCGGATCACGTGGGCGGTGCCGAGCGTGGGGTGGCCGGCGAAGGGAATCTCGGCTTCTGGCGTGAAGATACGGACGCGAACCGATGCGCCGTCGCTTCGCGCGGCCGACTCGGTCGGCCGCGCTCCACCGAGGTCGACACCGCCGACCTCGCTTTCGACGAAGGTCGTCTCCGAGAAGTCCATCTCGCTCGCGACGGCCTGCATCGTCTCGTCGGCGAGGTCGCCACGACTCTCGACGACCGCCAACTGATTGCCGGCGTAGCGCTCCGTCGCGAAGACGTCCACGAGGTGGAAGCTCGTCATGGCAAGAGCGGTCTGGGCGTTCGAGAATGGGTTTTACGGTTCCTCCGGCGGTTCGGTGCGCCGCGCCGGCCTCCCCCTACAGCCGCTCGAGCGTCGCGTCGTCCCGGGCGTCCGGGAACGGCACGTCGATCTGGAGCCCGTCCTCGGCGACGAGGCAGCGGTCGCCGTCGAAGACCGCCTCGGCCTCCTGGCGGAGTTCGCGGGCGTCCCCGGGATAGCGCGAGGAGACGTGGGTCAGCGCGAGGCGGCGCGCACCGGCCTCGCGGGCGACCGTGGCCGCCTCCCGGGCGGTCGAGTGGGCGGTCTCCACGGCGCGGTCGGCAAGGTCCTGGGCGAAACTCCCGTCGTGGATCAGCAGGTCGGCGTCGGTGGCGGCCGCGACGACGCTCTCGCACGGGCGCGTGTCGCCGGTGTAGACGAGCCGACGACCAGGCCGCGGGGGACCCACGACTTCGTCGGGCTGGATCGTCCGCCCGTCCTGTTCGACCGGTTCGCCCTCGTGGAGTTTCGAGTACTTCGGGCCGGGCGGGATGCCCAGTTCCCCCTCGGCCTTCTCGCGGTCGAAGCGACCCTTGCGGTCGTCCTCGACGAGCGCGTAGCCGACGGCCGCACAGCGGTGTTCCACGCCGACGGCCCGGACCTCGTAGTCCTCGCGGTCGAGGACCACGTCGCCCGCCTCGACCTGGGTGATCCGGACCGGGTAGTCGGGTCGGCCGCCCCCGACCGCGACGAGGGCCTCGACCTCACTCCGTGTGCCGGCGGGGGCGTGGACCGCCAGGGGGGCGTCGCGCTCGTTGAAGTCAAGCGTCTGGAGAAGGCCCGGCAGGCCCAGGGTGTGGTCGCCGTGCGCGTGCGTGAGGAAGACCTGCTCGACGTCGAAGCCGGTCCGGTAGCGCATCATCTGGCGTTGCGTGCCCTCGCCACAGTCGAACAGGAACCGGTCCCCCTCGCGCTCGACGGCGACGGCGCTGGGATTGCGCTCGGCCGTGGGGACGGCCCCGCTCGTCCCGAGGAAGGTCACGCGCATACTCACTGCCTGTGAGGGCGACCGCGAAGGGGGTTTCGGATTCCGGGGCGACGGACCGGTGGCTCACCAGCGACGTGGTCGGCGAGAACGGTGCCGCGACCCCTCAGTCCTGGCGGCCGCTCCGGGCGGCGACGCGCATCTCGACGTACCGGCGCGGCCACGTCCGGACGTGCGACCGGAGGCCGGCGATGGCCCGGGAGACGAGTCCGTTCGTGGGGGCGGGGTCGACGCTGCTGCTGTCTGAGGCGGCCGGCGATTCCCCCGTCGGTCGGGTCCCGCCTGGATGGCTCATTACGGTAGACACTACCACACCCCCGTCAATAAACATTAGGAATGCAGCCTGCCCGGCGTGTCGCCGGTGGGCACCCAGTCCGCGGTGGGACCGGTGGCGCGCACCGCTTTCCCATGAACGATGACGGGAATTAGGCGAGACGAAAATGCACTTGTACCCCTTGGCCAAATGCCGCCCAAGGCACAATGTCGTCGGCCGCGCCCCGCCTCCAGAAGACGTTTCTCAGGTATCAGCACGTCGCGGTGTTCCTCGCGCCGCTGGCGTTCGTCCTCGGGGTCGTGACGCTGGCCCCGACGCCGACCAACGCGGGCGTCGGCTACTGGTTCGAGTACTGGTGGCTGTTCGTGCCCTTCCTCGTCGGCGCCACCATCGTCAACACCGTCGGGATCAGCGGGTCGGCCATCTTCGTCCCGTTTCTCATCTTCGTTTTCCCCTTACTGGCCTACGAACTCCAGCCCCAGACCCTCGTCAAGATCGGCCTCATCAGCGAGTCCTTCGGCCTGTCGAGTTCGGCGCTGGCGTTCATCCAGTACGGACTCGTCGACCGCCGGCTCGGACTCTCGCTGCTCGCAGGCGCGGTCCCCTTCGTTGTGGGCGGGGCGCTGCTCTCGTTCGTCGTCCCCGAACCGCTCTTCCACGGCCTGCTCGGCCTCGCCCTGCTCGCCTCCTCGTATCTCCTGTTCAGTGCCGACCTCGGGCACGAGGAACCGGGCGAGGCCGAGACCGAGGCGGTTTCCACGGACGGCGGCAGCGGGACCGAGATGCCCAACGACGAGGAGAAACTCGGGCCGGCCGGCGTGGACAAGACCGACGGCACCGTCACCCGCGTGGACCGATCGGGCTCCGACTACCGGTACTCCCACGGCGGCTACGTCGAGCGGTTCGCCAACTACAGCATCGGGGGGACCTTCCAGGGCCTGGCCGGCTTCGGAATCGGGGAACTGGGCATCATCTCGATGCTCCGCACCGACGTCCCGGTCCGCGTCGCCATCGGGACCAACCACGTCGTCGTCGCCACGACGGCGGTCCTCGCCTCGATCGTCCACATTTTCGGTGGGGGATTCGTCGGCGGTCACGTCATGGACCTGTCGACGACGCCCTGGGAGATGGTGGTCTGGACGGTGCCCGCCACCACGCTCGGCGGCCAGATCGCCCCTTACGTCTCGACGGCTCTCGACACCGACACGATCAAGACCGGCGTCGGCGGTCTGTTCGCCATCATCGCGACGGCGCTCTTCCTGATGGCGCTAGGCGGGTTCTGAGGGCGGTGCGAGACGGGGCCTAGTGTTTTGTCAACGCGGCACATACCACTCTCCCATGAAGTTCGTCATCGTCGGGTTCGGTCGCGTCGGGATGCGCGTCGTTCGCATCCTCCGGAGCGAGGGCCACGACGTCGTGCTCGTCGAGAACGACGCCGGAAAAGTCGAGCGCGCCCGTGAGGAAGGCTTTACCGTCGTCGAGGGCGACGGAAGCGACGAATCGGTGCTCCAGCGGGCTGGTCTGGACGACGCGGACGCCGTCGGGGCGATGACGGGCGACCTCCACGTCAACTTCGCCGCCTGCGTCGTGGCGAAGAATCACGGCTGTCGCACCGTCCTCCGGGTCAACGAGGACTTTAGCGAGGACCTGTACGACCGCTACGTCGAGGACGTCGACGAGATCGTCTATCCCGAACGCGTCGGCGCCGCCGGGGCCAAGACAGCGCTGCTCGGCGGGGACTTCAACGTCATCACCGACCTCACCGAACACCTCTCGATTGCCAGCGTCGAGATCCCGGTGGACTCACCAGCCGTCGGTGCGCGTGTCGTCGAACTCGACCTGCCGGGCGAAGCCAGAATCTACGCCCACAGCCGGGCCGACGATCCCATGACGATCCCGCTGCCCCGGACGATCATCGAGGCTGGCGATCACCTCGCGATCATGGCCGACCCGACCGTTCTGGAGACGGTCCGGGACCACCTCCGGGGTGAGCAGGCAGCTGCCTGAGGCGGCGTGTAGTGCCCGGACGGGTGGGGTCCGGGCACGCAGGAAAGAGGTGGGATCAGGTGTCCGGGCGCGCCGTGGGAGGATGGGAGTGTGAGGCCGTCAAACCAGGTGCGCGCCCGGTCGGAACCACCCTCCTGTCACACTTAAACCCGCGTCAGACGTCCGTGTGACTGCCGTCACGGGGGACTTTTCAGCCAGCGCCCACTCACGTCTCGCATGACCTGGGCGGCGCTGTTCGAACGGGCCGAGCGACACGACGTCGACCTCGCGGCCGTCCGCGAGGCGCTGGCCGACCGACGCGATCAGGAGGGCGATCCCGATGGGTGAGCGCGACCCTTCCAGCCCGTCGGGAAGCGGTCGCCCCACCGCAGATCCCACCGCCGTCGTCGCCGACGCCGACGTGCTCGCCGCGGACCTCCTCGTCGGCGGCGCTGCCCGCGAGGCCCTCGACCACGTCCGCAGTCACTCCTGGTTGACGCTCGTCGCCAGCGACCCCCTGCTGGACGACGCCGAGGCCGTGATCGCCGCCATCGCTGACCCCGCCCTCGCGGTGGACTGGCGCGACCGAATCGACGAGACGGCGCTCACCGTCGAGCAGACGGCGGGCGATCACCCTGCGCTCGCTTCTGCCTACGAGGGAGCGGCAGCACACCTCCTCACCTTCGACGAGGGACTGGGGTCGGCCCAGGCGAACCTCACCTTGCAGGACCACCTTGCTGTCAGCGTCCGAACGCCGGACGCCTTCGCCCGACTGTTCGACGCGGCGAGCCTCTACGAGGCCGAGTACGAGGGGGACTACCCCGGACCGGACCGCGATCCGCGAGCCTGAGACGGTCTCCGGGGCGAGTCGCACCTACCGGTCGGCCTCGGCGAACCACTCGGCGAACCGCGCCAGCGCCCGGCCGCGGTGGGAGACGCTGTTCTTCCGGTCGGTGTCCATCTCCGCGAAGGTCGTCCCGTCGTACTCGAAGATGGGGTCGAAGCCGAACCCGCCCTCGCCGCGCGGCGCGACGATTCGACCGGGGACGACCCCCTCGAAGAGCTTGACGGGGAGGGTGCCGTCGCCGCCCGCGCCGTCGTCGACCTGGTCGTCCGTGGTCGCGCTGGCCCGCTCGTCGGCGTCTTGGTCCTGGCCGCGGCGGTCGCGGCTCCCGTCGGTCGCCGCTCCCCCGTTCCGAGACTCTCCCTCCGGTCGAGTCTCGCTGTCGACCGGCTCAGGCGACGCCTCGAACGGCTCGCCGTCGCAGTAGGCGATGACCCCCCGGAAAGCGGCGCTGCGGTCGTCCTCTGCCTCCGCGAGGTGCCAGACGCGCTCGATACCGAGGGTGTCCTCGACGTAGGAGGAGTAGGGACCGGGGAAGCCGTCGAGGGCGTCGACGGTGAGTCCGGAGTCGTCGACGAACACCGGTTCGCCCAGTTCGCGGTAGGCGTGGCGGGCGCCCTGTGCGGCGACTGTCACGAGGTCGTCGGCCTGGACCTCGGGGTAGTCGAAGGCGCACTGCTTGATGGGCGCGTCGAGGTAGGCGCGGGCCTCGCGGACCTTGCCCGCGTTCGTCGTGACGAACGTGACCATGCGACCGCTGCGTGCGGCCGGCAGTTATCGGCGTCGGTCGGCGCGCCTCAGTCGACCACGACCTCGACGGGTTCGCCGTCGTCGCCGTCGTCGAAGTCCTCGTCGAACTCGTCTTCGTCGCCACCGGAGTGTTCCTGGTAGAGCAGCCCGCCCACGATGGCGACGACGATCCAGGACCGCCAGTTGGCGAGGTTCAGCGTGTACCCGATGCCGAAGGGTTTCTTGACGAGCATGCCTTCACCGGGTTGCCAGTACGACGAGAGGAGCCGGCGGAGACTCGGTCGCTCGAAGTTGTACGGAACGCCGAAGAGTTCGCCAGAGGCGGGTTTGTCTGCCATGCAAAGTACTTGGTCTGCCGAGGCCTTCATGGTTTCCCCGTGCCGGCGCCGAGCGCTCGCCCCGAAGCGCGCGACGGTACGGCCGCCTTACTGGTAGCGGCCACGTCCCTCGATTTCCCGGAGGCGGCCGATGACCGCCTCGTCGCCGACCTCGCGGTAGGCCGCGACGGCCGCCTCGCGGAGCGCCTTGGCGTCGTCGGCCGTCCCGTCGAGACTCTGCGCGAGCACGTGGAGGTCCATCGCGTAGTCCTCCGGGTCGTGGGTGTAGTAGCCCAGCCCGAAGTCCAGCAGGGCGACGCGGCCGTCGTCCACCCGGGCGTTGCGGGTCGTCGGGTCGCCGTGGACGAAGCCCGCCCGATGGATGGTCGCCAGGTGGCGCGCGAGGGCCTCGACGGCGCCCGCGTCGAGAGCGTCGCGCAGGTCCGTGCGTCCGACGCGCTGGAGCACGAGCCGTCCCTCGCGGAGATCGACGTCCTGGATCACGGGCGTCGGCACGCCCGTCCGGCGGGCCTCGCTCAGCAGGCGGGCCTCTTGGCGCGTGCGCTGTCGCCGGAGCCGCGCGTCGAGGGCCGGGTGGCGGTAGGTCCGGGGCCGCCGCTCTTTCGTCACGGAATCGCCCTCGACGGAGACGGTCGCCTCGGCCCCCTGGACGGTCGCGTCGTCGTCGCCCGCCCGACGCCGGTCGGGTTCGTTACGCCAGGTGACGGGCACCTGGTCGGGCCGGAAGTCGGCGTCGATGGCCGAGTCGGCGACGGCGACCGTCTCGCCGGCGGCGTACATCTGCGCGCCAAGAACGGCGATCATGCCCGCGTTGTCCCGCAGGAACCGTGGCTCGGGGGCGTAGAAGTCGGCGCCGCGACCCTCGCACATCTCCCCGAGCATCCCCCGGAGACGCTCGTTCTGGCCGACGCCGCCGCCGAGGACGAGTTCGTCGGCGTCCGTCAGCGAGAGCGCGCGCTCCGCGACCTCCGTCAGCATGGCGAAGACCGTCTCCTGGAGGCCGCGGCAGACGTCGTCCACGGGGACGCCGTCGTCGACCGCCTCTTTCGCCGCGCTCGTGATGCCCGCGAAGGAGAAGTCCATCCCCTTGACGACGTAGGGGAGTTCGACGTACTCGCCGTCCGCCGCGGCGGCCTCGACCTTCGGTCCGCCGGGGTGGGACCAGCCGAGGTGGCGCGTGAACTTGTCGATGGCGTTGCCGACGCCGGTGTCCATCGTCTCGCCCAGGACGCGGTACCGCCCGTTGCGCAGCGCGAGGACGTGCGCGTTCGCGCCGCTGGCGTTCAGACAGACCGGGTCGTCGAAGCCAGAGCGGTGCCGTCCGATCTCCAGGTGGGCGACCATGTGGTTGACGCCCACGAGCGGCACGTCGAGACGCTGTGCCATGCTCCGGGCGGTCGTGGCGGCGAGGCGGAGACAGGGCCCCAGGCCCGGGCCGCGGGAGAAGGCGACGGCGTCCACGGGTGGCCCGTCGGCGTCTTCCGCCCCCTCCGCCCACTCGCGGGCCGTCGCCAGGGCACGCTCGGCGACCGAGGGGAGGTGCTCGGCCATGTGCTCTGCGGCTTCGCGCGGGTGGATGCCCCCGCTCTCGGGTTCGTAGGCCTCGGTCTCGATGGCGACCTCGTCAGTCCCGGCGTCGAAGACGGCGGCGCTGGCGGCCCAGGCGGTGCCTTCGATCCCGAGGACGCGCAACTCCGAGGTGCCGACCATCTGGTTGGTACCTCTCGACGAGCCATCGAAAAGACGACTTCGGTCTCGCCGCTCGTGACCGCGGCGAAGACCATTTGGCCCAGAACGCCGACGATTCGTCAGGCGGTTCGAACAATGGCATCTGAACTACGTGACCGCGCGACGGACGAGGAGCTCACCCGCCTGCGAGAGGAACTCCTCGACCAGCGGCCCCAAGTCCGGCAGTATCTGGCGCGTCAGCTCGGCGGCGAGCCCGACGACTATCGGGCAGAGTCATATCTGGCAGACCGGACCGATTGACGCGAGGGCGTCCGCCCCGTGGGCCCTGATATCGGGATGGTGAACCTAACGAAGTTGGGATTGCAGCCGCTGAGACCGCGATTGGTAGCTGTACGGTGGGGAGACTACCCTACTCCCACTCGGTGTAGCCGCACTTGCCGCAGTGCTGGCGGTCGCCGTGGTCCGCGAGGTAGGAGTCGCCACAGCGTGGGCACGCTTCGCGGTCGACCTCGCCGTCGTCGCCGTACAGTTCGTGGCGCGGCATCTAGGCCTCCTCCGCCTCGGCTTCGGCGTCCTCGTCCTCGGCGTCGCCCTCGCCGTCGACGACGATCTTGTTGCGCTCGAGCATGTGGTCCTGCTCGACGTCCTGGGCGTGCTCGGGCGTCTCGTAGACCTTCGCGTAGCCCACGGTCTTGCGCATCCCGAACTTGGTGTCGAGTTCGTGGATCACGACCTCTTCTGCGTCCTTGTTGAGCATCGCTGCGAGGGAGTCGCGAACGGAGAGCCTGGAGGGGGTGGCCTCCTCGTGACTGACCTCGAAGCGGACGTCGCTCCGGTGCAACATCGGATTGTCGTCCTCTTCGATGATGTCGATGTCCATGGTTCGTTGGATCTATGTCCCCGCGAGTGGCGTAAAAGGATTTCGAGAGAGCGGCCGAACGAAGTGAGGCCGCTGAAAAGCGAGCGGGGAGCGGGTGGCCGAGCGAAGCGAGGCCACCAACTGCTCGAACGGCGACCGAAGGGAGCCGTGAGAGAAAAGTGACCCGCGAGCAGCGAGGCCGACCGCAGGGAGGCCTCGTTACGGCGAGCGGCGAACGCAGTGAGCCGCGAGCAGCGAGACGTAGCGAGAGTCTCGGAATAGCGAGCGGCGAACGCAGTGAGCCGCGAGCAGCGAGATGTTTCGAGGTCTCGGCATATCGAGCAGCGACCCGCGCCACGGACGCGAGACGTCCCGCCACGGCAGCGCGGAGACCCCACCGCTGGCTATAACCCTCGCGCGTCCCGTACACATCACGTGCGAAATCTCACGATCGGCCGGATCTGGGACATTCCCATCCGCCTCAACGTCTCGCTGCTGGTCTTCCTGCCGATCCTGGCGTGGCTGCTCGGTAGTGGCACCCAGATCGGCCTCTACGCGGGCATGATCAACGGGATCTGGCCGGGCTCGCTCGACCCGGCGACGTTTCAGGTCGGCGCGCGATCGTGGACCATCGGCGTTCTCGGCGCGCTGGGCCTGTTCGTCTCCGTGGGGATCCACGAACTGGGCCACTCCTGGGCGGCGTTGCGGTACGGCATCAAGACCGAGTCGATCACCCTCTGGCTGCTGGGCGGCCTCGCCAGCTTCGAGGAGATGCCAAAGGAGTGGCAACGGGAGTTCTGGATCGCGCTCGCGGGCCCGGCCACGAGCCTCCTTCTCGCCGGCGCCTTCGCGGCCGCGCTCCAGGTCACGCCGGCGTCCTTGCCGATCGTCGTCTTCACGCTCGGCCTGCTGGCCATCGTCAACGTCGTGCTGGCCGTCTTCAACATGTTGCCGGCCTTCCCGATGGACGGTGGCCGGGTCCTCCGGGCGCTACTCGCGCGCACTCGGTCCTACGCGAGCGCGACCCGGATCGCGGCCCGCGTCGGCTCCGCCTTTGCGCTCCTGTTTGTCCTGCTCGGCGTCTTCTCCGTCCAGATAATCATGATCCTCGTCGGCCTGTTCATCTACACCGCGGCCACCTCCGAGTCCCGGACCGTAATGCTCGAGGACCTCCTCGAGGGCATCACGGTCCGCTCGCTGGCGACCACGGACGCGAGCGTCGACGTCGACGACACCGCCGACGCCCTGCTCGATCGGCTGCTCGCCGAGCGACGGACCGACGTCCTCGTCCGCGACGGCGGGACGATCGTCGGCGTCGTCACCGCGAGCGCACTCCGCGACGTCGATGCCGGAGACTACGCGACGACTACTGTCGACGACCTCGTGACGCGGGATCTGCCGCGCCTCGACGCTGATCTCGGGGCCTTCCCGGCGCTGATCGCCATGAACCAGGCCAGGAGCGAGGTCGCCCTCGTCGAGGAGCGCGGCGACGTGGTCGGCGCGATCTCCCGGAGCGACTTCTCGGCCGCGATGGAACTCCGCCGGGGCTCGCGTCCGGCCTGAATCCGTCAGGTACTCGCGATCGCTCCGCCGTCGCCGAGTTCCGCGAGGAGGTGCGAGAGGTGGATCCGGTCGCTGGTGCCCTCGGTCAGGTCGAGGTCGACCTCGCCGGCGAGGCGGTGGACGGCCGCGAGGCGATCACCCGAGTACCGCGACCGTGCGACTCGTAGCACGTCCGCGAGGACCTCCTGGCCGCTGTAGCCCTCGTCGATCAGCAGGTCGTCCAGCGTCGAACGGGCGTCCGTGAACTCGCCCGCCTCGGCGGCGGCCAGCATCTCGCCGACGCGCTCGTCGGCGTCGATGGTCGAGAGCGTCTCGTAGGCAGCGGTCATCGTGATCTCGCCCTCGCTCTCGGCGGTCGTCTGGGCGCTCAAGATGGCCTCGCGGAGGTCACCGCCAGCCGCGCCGGCGACGTACTCCAGCCCCTCGTCGTCGTAGTCGACGTCCTCGGCCCGGACGATCGGTTCGAGGACGCCGACGATCTCGGCCTGCGTCGGGGCGCGAACGGGGATCGGGAAGCAGCGCGAGCGGATCGGCGCGATGAGCGCGGAGGGCTGGCGCGTCGCGATGACGAACTGAGTCGTCTCGTAGTACTGCTCCATGATCCGACGGAGCGACTGCTGGAAGTCCTCGCGCATCGCCTCGGCGTTGTCCAGCAGGACGGTCTTGAAGTCGCCGCTCGTCGCCTCGTAGCCCGCCATCTCCTTGATGACGTGCGCGAGCATGTCTCGCTTCGACCAGTTTCGCTTGTACTTGTTCGCCTTGTCACCCGCCTGCCGGTACTGCTTCGAGAACTCCGTCTGGCCCTGGAGGAAGTGCTCGAAGCGCGGGTCGTCGCGGATCTCGCTTTTCGTCCGCTCGAAGAAGTCGGCGACGTTGATCTCCAGGAGGTCGCTGTCGGGGTGGGCGTGCGTCTCGCGGGCGAGCGCCCGCGCCGCGGCGGTCTTGCCCCCGCCCTTGGGCCCGTGGAGGACGACGTTCATGGGCTCGGTAACGGCCCGCTGGAGGTGTTCGCGGACCGACTCCTGGGGCAGGTCGGCGAGGTCGGGCGCGTGGGCGTCGATCCAGAGCGGCTCCTCCATCGTGGTCGCCCGTCGGTAGGCGACGACCGGGTACAAATCTTCCCATCACGTCCGGTCGCCCGCCGCCGGTCACGCCCCGGCCGACTCCAGCGTGACCGTCTCGAACCGACGGACTGCGTACCGGTAGCTGGCGATCGGCGTGGCCAGGAGGACGACCAGCAGGACCCCCGCGACCGCCAGGACCGCTCTGGCGGGAACGGAGACCGGTACCAGCGCCGTCAGCAGGAGCGCGACGAACTCGCGGGCCCCCTCCCGGGCCACCAGCAGGCCCGCGACCGCCGTGGCGACCAGGTAGACCGAGTAGCCGGCGAAGGCCACCTTGCTGGGGACCACGACCTGCGTCGACCCCGAGACCCGCACGCTGCTGAACCGCGGCGCTGCCATCCCGATGCCGACGCCAGTGAGACACCCCATAGTGACGACGAGCGGACTCGCGGCCAGCAGCAAAAGCGTGGCCGCCGGGTCGAGCGGGCTCGCGACCGCGGCCGCGCCAGGAACGATGATGCCAAGCGGAACGACGAGCAGGAGGGAGGCCAGCACGTGGGCGCCAACGAAGGTCCGGCCCGAGACTCCCGAGAGGATCGTCGCCGGGAGGACGTTGCCCTGGTCGCCGAGAGGGTTCAGCACGAAGGCGACGCCGGCGCCCCAGGTCACGATCAACAGCAAGAGGACAGGGGCGAACGGGGGAATGCCGCCGCCCCCGAGGATGTCCGGGACGTAGCCGATCAGGAAAAAGAGCGGCATCGCCGCGTAGAGCAGTTTCGCCGGCGCGCGATAGGCCCGACGGTAGGCACCGGTCACCAGTGTCGCCGTCGGGCGCCCGGTCCAGCGCGCCAGGAACCGCTCGAAGCGGGGCCGCGAGGTGCCGGTACGTCCGGCCGTCCCCGGCCCACCGACCCGATCCGCGGGCTGACTCGCTTCCTCCTCGTCGTCCACGCTCCCGCCCAGCACCGGGTCGGCGAACCAGTGGCGGTTGGCCACCCGGGTCGTGGCGATCACCGACGGCACGACGACGGCGAGCATCGCCACGGCGACCACCGCTCGGAGCGGCGAGGTGTCGATGCCGGGGGTACCCAACAGCGCCAGGTCGGCGAACCACCCCATCGGCGTCAGGGAGAGCGGCCGGACGAGTGCGGCGACCACCTGGTTCAGGAGGCCGGTGCTGATGGCACCGAAGTACGCGAGGAACCCGAGGACGACCAGCGCTGTCCGGTAGCGCTTGACGAACGGGAACCGCGTCAGGACGTGGCGGACCCCCACGCCAAGGGGGTAGCCCACGGCGACACTCGTCGTCGCGACCAAAAGCGTCGTGAGCCCGACGGTCGCGACCGGGAGAAGGCTGCCGACGCCGAGCGCGAAGGCCACGCTGAGGACGATCGCCGGCAGGAGGATCCACAGCAAGACGCCGACGACTTCCGCGAGGGCGAGACCGGTCGCGATGGCGCGCGTCTCGGTGACCCAAAGCAGGCCACCCGTGGCCTCGTGACTCCCGCGACTGCCGGCCGCCCGGACGGTTGCCATCCCCGTCAGGCCGACCCAGACCGTCGCGACACCTCCCCGGACCAGGTCCAGCTGCCCGCTGACGGTCAACTCACCGGCAGCCAGGGCCCCGCCGAGTGTGTAGGCGAGCCACGCCCCGCCGAGGGTGAACAGGCCGAACAGCCCGAACAGGAAGACGAGGATCAGGATTTTCCAGGGGCTCGCCACTTGCTGGCGGAGGATGCGCCGGAGCTGGACGCGAGCGACGGTGGCGCTCTTGCCGATCCAGTACCCTCGCCGAGTCGACTCGCCCTCGGGACGGCCGTGGTCTGGGCGCACGTCGCTCACCTCACCGGCCCGCCGCTGCCTCGGGTGTGTCGCTCTCTTCTCCCGCCTCCTCGTGAGTCGCCGTCACGTCGAGGAAGACGTCCTCCAGCGTGCTCGACGTGCCCGCCTCCGCGCGACTCTTGAGTTCCACGGGGTCGTCCTCGGCGACCATGCGGCCGTCGCTGAGCACGCCGACGACGTCCGCGAGTTCGTCGACGACCGGGAGGATGTGCGTCGAGAGGAAGATCGTCGTCTCCCGGTCTGCGAGGTCCCCGATCAGGTCCTTGACGGCGCGGGCCGCGCGCGGGTCGAGCCCGCTCGTCGGCTCGTCCAGCAGGACCACCGGCGGTTCGTCGAGGACGGCCTGGACGATGCCGAGTTTCTGCCGCATCCCCTTCGAGTAGGACTCGATCCGGCGGTCGGCGTCCTCGGCGAGGTCGAAGCGTTCGAGGTAGTCCTGGATCCGCTCGGCGGCGACCGCCGCGGGTACGTCCGAGAGGTCGGCCACGTAGCGGAGTTGCTCGCGGCCGGTCAGTTCGTCGAAGATCGGCGGTTCCTCGGGCAGGTACCCCAGCCGCTGGATCGCACGCGGGCGGTCGCTGACGGGAACGCCGTCGATCCAGGCCCGGCCGGACGTGGGCGTCAACAGCGTCGTCAGTAGCCGCATGGTCGTGGTCTTGCCGGAGCCGTTCGGGCCGAGGAAGCCGTAGATCTGGCCGTGGTCGATCGAGAGGTCCAGGTCGACGACGGCGTCGACGTCGCCGTACCGCTTCGTCAGGCCGTCCGTTTCGATGGCGCGCCCCGACGAGGCGGGACCGGTGCCGTCGGTTCCTGCAGGGGAGGGCATTACGCGCACCTCCGGCTGACAGCGCAATAAAAGTTCGACGGGAGTCGCCGGGGCTGCAAACCAAGCCTTTTCGCCGCGACTCGCCAAGGAGAGCCAATGGACTCCCGGCCCCTCGACACCGACGAGGTCGCGACGATCTACGACGACCTCCTCGACACCTACGAGATGGAGTGGGAGCGACGCGGCCACCGCAGCCTCCACCTCGCGTACTACGATGCCGACCACGACGACCCGGGTGAAGCCGCCGTCAACACCATCCGCGTTCTCGCCGACGCCGCGGGCGTCGAGAGCGGCGACCGCGTCCTGAACGTCGGCTGTGGGGCCGGCGAGGGCTCCGTCTTCCTCGCGAACGTCCTCGGCGCGACCGTCCACGGCGTCGACGTCGGCGAGCAGCAACTCGAGATCGCCCGGGAGTACGCCCGCGAGCACGGCGTGGCGGACGCGACCACCTTCGCTCGCGACGACCTCCACGACCTCGACACCGTCGAGGACGATTCGGTGGACGTCTACTGGGCGCTGGAGGCACTCTCGCACTCCGACGACCTGCCGACGGCGCTCGCACAGGCACGGCGCGTTCTCGATCCGGACGGCCGGCTGGTCGTCGCCGACCTGTTCACCCGGGAGTCGGACCTGTCTCCCGAGGACCGCGACAGCCTCGACACCATCGACGCGGGCCTCGGAACCCGGGTTGGCCCGATCGACGACCTCGAGACGGCACTCGCCGACGCGGGATTCGAGCACGTCGAGGTCCGGGACGGCACCGACGGGATTCGTCCCTCGACCAAGCGCCGTCGCCGGTTCGCCCGCTTCATCACGCCGCTCGGCGGCGTCCTGACGTCGATCGGCTACTTCTCGGAGACGCAGGTCGACGCGCTCCGGGCGTCGACGGCGATGCACGACCTCGTGACGGACGACGTGCTGGGGTACTTCGTGGTGACCGCGGAGGCCTGACAGCCACGCTCCAGGCGGGTCAGTCTCCGTCGGCCGGCGGGACACAACAGACCGGCACGTCTGCGCGGCGGACGACCGTCTCCGTGACGCTCCCGATCAGGTAGCGTTCCACGCCGGATCGCCCGTGGGTCCCCATCGCGATGGCGTCGACCTCGTGCTCGGCCGCGTAATCGAGGATCGCCCTGGCGGCGGGACCGGTCGCGAGGTTCCCGACGACGTCGACGTCGGCCGCCCGCGCGCGGGACCGAACCGTTTCGAGCGCATCGCGCCCGGTCCGCTCGAGCGCGTCGTAGATCGCTCCGGTGTCGGCGACCCCGGTGAAGTAACTCGTGTCCACGGCGTAGAGTCCGTGGATGGTCCCGCCGAGGGCCGTCGCGAGGCTGATCCCCCACTCGACGGCGTCCGCTGCCTCCTCGCTCCCGTCCGTGGGGACGAGGATTTGGTCGTAGCTCCCCTCCCCGATCTCGACTATGTCGGCAGCGGGCGGGACGAGTACCACCGGCACGGTCGCGGTCCTGAGGGTCTTCTCCCCGACGCTGCCGAGGAGGAGTCGCTCCACCCCGGACCGACCGTGCGTCCCCATGACGATCAGGTCCACGTCGTGGCGTCCGGCGTACTCGGTGATGGCCTCGTGAGGGACCCCGTCCTCGACGGCCGTCGACACGTCCCCGGAGAGGTGCGCGCGAGCGAGGTCGGCCTCCCGGTCGACCGCCTCCTGGGCCGCAGCGTGCAGCTGTTCGTCGCGGTCCGATCCTGCGCCATCACCCTGGCCGCCCGTCACGCCGGCCGTCTCCCGGGTCTCGACGACCGAGAGGACGTGGAGGTCTGCGTCGACGCGCGCCGCGAGGTCGACCGCCCGTCGGGAGCCGACCCTGGCACCGTCACTGCCGTCCGTCGGCACGAGAATCGACTCGATCTGCCGGTCCATGGGGGACCTACAACCCACCTCGGCAAAACGTTGTGGCCGACGCGTCACTTGCCCGGCCAACCGTCGCCGGGTGCTACGTGGGAGGCTTGGTGGTTGCCGGCACGCCGTGCGAACAATCCGGGCCACGCTCACCACGCTCGCGGTGCGACGTCCCGAGCGGGACACGCCGCCGACATCGCGGCGACCCTGCCGATGGAGGTCGACTGCCACCTGCCAGGACAGGTGATCCGGACGACGAGGGTGTGCGGGCACGCTCGCGGTGGTCGCCCCAGGCGAGCGGAGGAGCTATCCGTGCCCCGACACTCGTCAATGGTATGCTCTCGGCGAACGACCTGGTCGAGGATCCGGGGCGGATCGCCTCGATCGTCGAGCACACGAACGTCGACCCGGCGGCCACCGAGGCCGAGATCTGGACCCTTTGCCAGGAGGTGCGCGACCACGACTTTCGCGCCGCGGTCGTGGTGCCGTACCACGCGCCGCTCGCGGCGGAACTCCTGGGCGACCGTGCCACGGTCGTCGCGGTGATCGGCTTTCCCTACGGCATCCAGAACGCACCGGCCAAGGTGGCTGAGGCGGAGGCCCTCCTGGCGCACGTCGACGAACTCGACGTGGTCATGAACCGGACCGCCTTCGCCAACGACGACCACGACGGCGTCGTCGAGGACGTCGCCGCGGTCGCGGAGGCGGTGGGCGACGCGACGCTGAAGTGCATCATCGAGGCGCCAGCGCTGTCACCGGACGAGATTCGGACGGCTGCCGCGCTCGTGGAGGATGGCGGCGCGGACGTCGTGAAGACGGCCGTCGGGTACGACGGGCCGACGGACCCCGCCGACGTGGAGGCGATCCGGGCGGCCGTCGACGCGGACACCGGCGTGAAGGCGTCCGGCGGCATCAGCACTTTCGAGGGGGCCCTGGAGATGGTCCGCGCCGGGGCGACCCACATCGGCACCTCGTCCGGCGTCGAGATACTCGAGTCGATCGACCGGTGACCGGTCACGTGGGTCCGACGGCCGGGTGGCGACAGGGGAGAGTCCTGTCCGGGATTCGTTCGTGGACGCGTCTCACTCGACGAGTGACTGCGTCGTCACGAACTCGGCGAGATCGGTGGGGTCGCCGGTCTGCCCTGTCTGGACGTAGCGGGCGGCACAGGCGTTGCCACAGGCCAGGGCCACCGGCCAGTCCCAGCCCAGCGCCAGCGCGTACCCGAGCCCGCCGGAGAACCGGTCGCCGCCCCCGGTCCGGCGAACCGGCTCCCCGACCTCGATGGTCGGGACGCGCGTGAGTCCCTTCGCGGTCGCGACTGCCGCCTCCTCTTCGGTATGGATGCCGGCAGCGGTGACGCCGGTCGCGTCGCGGATGGCCGCCAGCCGCTCGGCGTCCGACGCGTGGTCGTCCGGGAGGACCGCCGCGATCGCGTGCACCTCCCGCTGATTCGCGAGCAGGACGACGTCGAAGGTGTCCTGGAGGGCGGTGACCGCCTCGAGTAGCGCCTCGAGTTCGCGCCGGTCGCACCCGACGACGTCGCCGGGATCGAACACGAAGGGCCGCCGTGGCAACGCTCGGTCGCCCAGGTGGTGAAAGGCCGGCTGCAGGCCGGGAGCGCCGACCCAGTTGCTACAGCAGATCGCGTCGGCGTCGAAGACGCCCGCGAGGTCGCCGCTCGCCCCGAGGTCCGCGACGGTCCAGTCGGGCACGTCGCGGCTCTGGACGAGCATGGCGTCTCTGTCCGCGAAGTCGAATACGTATACGTCCGCTGGCTGCCCCATCGAGACTGTCTCGAAGGGAAGCAACTCGAAGATCGGCGCGTCGAGGTGGCCGTAGCAGGTGACCTGCCCGCCGAGCGCGTGGCCCTGCTGGGCGGCGTTGACGCACATGCCGCCCGGCTCGGTCCGGTCGACGTGGAACCGGAACGACGAGCGATCGCCGAGGAGCGCGTTCCCGAAGGCCTGTCGCGTCTCGAACCTGGCGGTCCCCCCGGCCCGCACCGAACAGTACCTGTCGACGCTTCCGTCGGGGAGCGTGGTCAGGCTCGGGGAGCCGGCCGTCGGGAGCTCGTTTACGAGGCGCTCGTAGGCCGTCGCCATCTACTCCCTATGCTGGGCGATTGGGCAGGTAAAGCCTTTCAAACGCCGGCGGGGGAGGGGGTCGACGGCGTCCGGACACCGGGTCGTTCCCACGGCGTCTGGACGGCGCCCAGGCCCCGGCGTCTGTACGGCGCTCCGGCTGCCGACACTGGATCGGCGGCCACGACGCCGAGGCTGCACGACGGACGGGCGGCCGGGACCGCTTCCACAGCGACGCCACCACCGGTTGCCGGGCGCTGTGGGCGGTACTACCATGAGTATCGGGCCGCACGTTCACGCATGGCGACAGACGATCGAGCCACCTTCGGACACCTCTCTCACGAGGATCTCGGACTGTTCACGGACCGGTACGAACTGACGATGTTCCGGGGATATCTCGAGTCCGACCACACGCCGCGGGCGACGTTCTCCCTGTTCTTCCGTTCGTTACCGACGGACCGCGGGTACGTGATCGCCGCCGGGCTGGAGCAGGCGGTCGCCTACCTCCGGGACCTCTCGTTCGGTGAGCGCCAGCTCGCGCACCTCCGCGACGAGGGGTTCCCCAGTGACTTTCTGGACTATCTGGCGAACTTCGAGTTAGCCGGCGACGTTCGTGCCGTCCCGGAGGGGACCGCCGTGTTCCCGAACGAGCCGCTCCTCGAGGTCACGGCGCCGATCCACCAGGCCCAGTTGTTCGAGACCCTGCTCATCAACCAGGTGGGGTTCCAGAGCCTGATCGCGACGAAGGCCGCACGGATGCGCGACGTGGTCCGCCGGCACGGCGACGACCAGACGCTCGTCGACTTCGGCTCCCGGCGCGCCCACGGCACCGACGCGGGACTCAAGGCCGCCCGGGCGGCCTACGTCGGCGGCGCGGACGGGACCTCGAACGAGGCGGCTGGCGAACGGTTCGACCTCCCGGTCTTCGGGACGATGGCCCACTCGTGGATCCAGAGCTTCGAGAGCGAACGCGCGGCCTTCGAGACCTTCGTCGAGGTCTACGGCGCGGACTCGGTGTTACTGATCGACACCTACGACACGGTCGAGGGCGCCAGGACCGCCCGCGACGTCGCACGCGAGATGGACGTCGACGTGCGGGGCGTCCGGCTGGACTCCGGCGACCTCGCGGCCCTCTCCCGGTCGGTCCGGGATATCCTCCCGGACTCGATGGACGTGTTCGTCTCCTCGGGCGTCGACGAGTACTTCCTCCGGTCGTTCTTCGCCGACGGCGGCGTCGCCGACGGCTTCGGCCCCGGCACCTCCCTGACCACGAGCAAGGACGCCCCGACCCTCAACCCGGTCTACAAGCTGGTCGCCGTCGGGTCCGTCGGCGAGATGCGACCCAGTATGAAGCTCTCGAAGGGAAAAGTCAGCTACCCCGGTGCCAAGAGCGTGCGCCGCTTCGGCGACGACACCTTCGATCGAGACGTCGTCGCCGAGCGCGACGAGGACGTCGGCGGGCGCGATCTCCTGGAGGACGTCTTCCGGGACGGGAACCTGGTCTACGACCTGCCGTCCCTCGACTCGATTCGGGAGCGGACGCTCGAGACGCTCGCGGCCCTCCCCGCAGACGTCAGAGCGATCGAGGACCCTGCCGAGTATCCCGTCACGATCAGCGACGGACTCGCGGCGACGGCAGACCGGACGCAAGCAGCCCTGCGCGAGGAGATGGACCTCTGACGGCACGGCGCGCCAATCCCCCAGGAGCCCACCCCCTCCCTCGCTCAGACACCCGTCTCAGCGGACGACCGTCACCGGCACGGTCGCGCGTTCGACGACGGACTTCGCGGTGCTCCCGACGAGCGGACCGACTCGATCCGAGCGGCCCCGGTGGCCGAGGACGATCGTGTCGGCGCCGGTTTCCTCCGCGAAGTCGGTAATCTCGCGGACCGGGTCGCCGTAGAGGAGGGTAGCCTCGACCCCGAACCCCTGCTCCGAGGCCAGTTCGACGGCCTCGTCGAGGAGTTCTTGCCCTCGCTGCCCGGCCGCCTCGACGCTCTCTGCGACGAGTCGCCCATCGGCGTCTGCCGCCGTCTCGATGGGTTCATCGCCGCCCTCCGCGTAGACGTTGGGGTTGGCAACGTGGACCACGGTGACCGACCCGTCGACGGCCTCCGCCAGGTCGATCGCGTAGGTGAGGGCCTCGTCGGACACGTCCGATCCGTCGGTCGCTACCAGGAACTTCATGCTGGAGCGTTCGACCGGCAGTCGCGTAAACTAGCGCCAGATTCCAGCCGCGTGGGAACGGCGAGGTGTCGGGCCCCGCCGCTCAGATGACGACGGCGATGGCCAGGCCCAGCACCGAGACAGAGCCGAGGACCGCGATCACGAGCCAGCCGAGTCGCCGGGTGCCCACGAGCCAGGCGAGTCCGGCCTTGACGAGGGTGTTGGCGACGGCGCCCAGCACGATTCCCCGTGCGGCCACGTCCGCGCCGATGGCCCCGTCGGCCGCGAGCTTGCTCAGGGTCAGGGTGATGGCGTCAACGTCCGCGAGGCCAGAGAAAAACGCCGTCGCGTAGACGCCCGACGGGCCGACCTGGGCGTGGGCCGCCTCCGAGACCAGCAAGACGGCGGCGAAGACGGCCCCGAACAGCAGCGCCGGGCCCAGTCGAAACGGATTCTTGACGTCCGATTCGACGGTCTCGCCGCCACTCGAGCGCCAGTAGATGCCACCGGCGACGAGGGCACCGAGGGCCGTCATCGCCAGCAGCGGCCAGGCGACGCGTCCCAGCAACGACGGATTGACGACGGCGACTTCGAGGAGTGCCCGCGGGAACATGACGATCGAGGCGACGATCGTCGCGAAGCCGGCGATGCGGTACAGCGACGGGGCTTCCCTCGCGCGCTCGGCCATCGAGACCGTCGTCGCCGTCGAGGAGACGAAGCCGCCGAGCACTCCCGTGATCGCGATACCCTGGCGGGTTCCCAGAATCCGGCCGAGGACGTAGGCGACGAAGCTCAGTCCGGTGACGAGGACCACCATGAGCCAGACGAACCGGGGATTGAGCCCGAGCAGCGCGTCGAGCTCCCGGTCGGGCAACAGCGGGAAGATCACCAGGACGACGAGGATGAACTTGACCGAGGCGCGACGCTCGCGATCGTCGATCTGGGCGGCGAAGTCGTGGACGGGGTCCTTGACCGAGAGCACGACGGTGACGAGTCCGCCCACGACGATCGCGATCCCCGCACCGCGGGGCGAATCGGCAGCCAGCGCCCCCAGGAGGACCGTCAGCAGTGCAGCCATCAGGGTCGTCAGCCCGACGTCGCCCTCCAGGAGGACCTTTCCGGCGTAGGCCGCGAGGAGCGGGAGCGCCACTGCAGCCAGGAGCACGGGGAGGACGGCCGGGAAGTACGCCTGGGTCAGCGCCCCGAGCAACGCGAACAGCGGGAAGGTCCGACTCCCTGCGAACGTGCCGGCGGAGTCGCTCTGCTCGCGCTCCATGCCGATCAGCGCGCCGATCCCGAACGCGATGCCGATCCTGACGACGTCGATGGCGAGCGGATCGGCGAGGGGATCGGCCATCGCGTCCGGCTTGGACGCCCCGGGTCCTGAAGGTTCGGGGCCCGATCGTACGTGTTCGAGAGGGGACGCGCCAACCGATGGAGTAGAATTTCGGTCGGTTCTTCCCGTGTGCCGGCTGGGGATTGGACCGGAGCCAGTGAATCCGAGCTACCACCAGCAAGGCTCAAATCCCACCATTCGAACTAGCGTCCGCCGAGCGTAGCGAGGCGGTTCCCCGGACGCGAACGCAGTGAGCGTCCGGCTTTTTTCACCTAGTTTTTGCGCCGAGTGGTGGCTCGCAGCGCGAGCCACCCGAGGCGGAAAAAGAGGTAGTGCGCCGGCCGGGAATTGAACCGGAGCCAGACGTTCGTGCTCACCTCGCTTCGCTCGGTTGCGCGCGCTGCGACTGGCAGGGCTCAATTCCCGTTGGCGATTTCGTTGCTCGCGTTCGCTCGCAACAGAAATGCGCCGGCCGGGAATTGAACCCGGGCTATGAGCTTGGGAAGCTCATGTCCTACCACTAGACCACCGGCGCACTGCGCTTCGCTTGTTCGCCGATGATCGCGATTCCTCCGGAATCGCTCACCACCGGCGCTCTCCTCACTGCGTTCGTCGAGTCCCGAGCCCTGCGTCGCTTCGCTCCGCAGGACACCGGCACACTGCGCGTTGCGTCTGTCATTCACCCGGCGCGTCACTTGAACGTAGCGCTTCCGGGAATTTGACGCACGTCGACTCTCCGCCCATGATGGCGTGGCTATTTTACCTCCCAGGCCGAATGCCGCCTCATGTCGGAGATCGCGAAGGCCGAGCGCCCCCTGGACCTGTCGCTCTCGGAGGCCGAACTCGAGGCCGTCCGGGAGCACGTCACGTCCTTCGTCCAGGCCCAGACCGACGCCGCTGGCGTCGACGACGTCGTCATCGGCCTCTCTGGTGGCATCGACAGTACGCTCACCGCTCACCTCGCCGTCGAGGCGCTGGGCCGCGAGTCGGTCTACGGGCTGGTCATGCCAAGCGAGGTCAACCGGGCCGAGAACATGAGCGACGCCGAGCGCGTGGCAGCCGAACTGCTGGAGATCGACTACGACGTGATCGGCGTCGAGCCCATCGTCGACGAGATCCTCGCGCTCACGCCCGGCGTCGACCCCGGGCCCTACGACGACGAGACCCTGCAGACGGCCGTGGGGAACTGCAGAGCGCGCGTCCGAGCCGTCCTCACGTACTTCGCCGCGAACCGGATGGGCGCGCTGGTGCTCGGGACCGGCAACCGCTCGGAGGCGCTGGTGGGGTACTTCACGAAGTACGGCGACGGGGCGGTGGACTGTCACCCGATCGCGAACCTCTACAAGGCCCAGGTCCGCCAGCTCGCCGCCCACGTCGGGATCCCGGAGGACATCGTCGAGAAGCCCGCCAGCGCGGAGCTGTGGGCCGACCAGACCGACGCCGGCGAACTCGGCATGGACTACGACACGCTCGACTCGATCCTGGCGCTCCACGTCGACGGCCAACTCTCGCCCGCGGCGACGGCGCGAACCATTGGCGTCGAGGAGTCCCTGGTCGACCGCGTTCGAAGCATGTACGAGCGCAGCGAGCACAAGCGCCAGGCCCCGCCCGGGCCCGATCCGCTGTTTTGAGACTACGTCCTGCGGGCGGTCAGTTCGTCCCGTTCGCCCGCTCGACGACGATGCGAACGTGGTCCGCGCTGTCCGGCGGGGGGACCGCCGTCGTCCCGTCCAGCACGTAGGAACTCGGGTCGACGGACTCGCCGTTCACCTGGATCGTGACGTCGTACTCCGGATCGTCGTCGCTGTAGGTCGTCCCCTCGTAGGTGACGCTGTCCTCGGACACCGCTATTCCGGGGAGGGTCCCCATGCCCCACTCCAGGGTGACGCCGGTCGCGTGGGTGTGCCAAATCTCGCCGTTGCCGCTTTCGAAGTGGAAGCGGTCCGCGGCGACCTGGTACTCGGACTGGCTGAAGTCGACGCGCTCGCCGAGGACGACCATCTCCAGGGTCCCGTGCTCGTGGGCGCTCTGGTACGGCCCCGGCTCCTCGGCGGCCTCGACGCCGTCGCCCCCGCCACCCACGAAGAAGAGGACGTAGACCACGACGAGGGCCGAAAAGAGGATCACGCCGGCGAGGATCAGCGGCCCCGTCGGCAGCCCCCCGTCGTCACCCTCCAGGTCCGCCACCCGTCGCCGGTCGATCGTGCCGAGTTCGCCCTCGTGGGCGTCTCCCATGTGGCGAAGCAGGTCCTCCTCGTCGTCGAAGGACCTATCGCAGTACGAACACTCGGGCATCCCGCCGCAGTACGGGGCCGACCCTTTCAGCCCTTTCGCTTCGACGGGTCGAAGTCGTCGATCAGGCGCGCGAACGCCTTGGCCTCCTGCTCCTCGGCGAGGTCCTGTGGGGACCGGTCGCGCACGAGGGCGGCGATGGTTTGGACCGCTTCGGCGTCGTGGGCGGCGATCTCCCGGGCGACCTCGCGCGGTTCGTCGACGACGCGACTGACCAGCCCCATCCTGAGGGCCTCCGGGGCGTCGAGTACTCGCCCCGAGAGCGCGACGTCCTGGGCGACGCCGGAGCCGACGATCTCCGGAAGGCGGGCCGTCCCACCCCAGGCGCCGAACAGGCCGTGGCCGACGCCCGACTCGGCGAAGGTCGCCTCGGGCGTCGCCACGCGCACGTCACAGGCCAGCGCCAGCTCGACGCCGCCACCCCGCGCCGCCCCGTCGACGCAGGCGACCGTCGCGCCGTCGTACTCCGCGATGGCGTTGGCCACACGCTGTCCCCGTCGTGCGAACTCGTAGGCGCGCTGCCGGTCGAGATCGGCCACCACGTCGAGGTCGGCGCCGGCACAGAAGGCGGTGCCAGCGCCCTCGAGCGCGAGGACGGCTTCGTCGGCGTCAATGACTGCGTCCGCCAGGTCGTACAGGCCCTCGGTGGTCAGGGCGTTGCGCCGCTCGGGCCGGTCGAGCGTCACGACGCGCACGCGTCCGTCGGCCGTCGAGCGAATCATACCCCCTGGTTCGTGGCCTTTCCAAAGGTCTTTGGCTTTCCCGTCGCAACCTCGTGCCAATGGAGGACGCCGTGGCGGTCCGGCGCGCCGCCCTGGAGGCGATCGAGGATGTCGAGCCCGTGCGGCTCCGTGAGGCTATCGAGGAACACGTCGAGGCCGGCTCCACCGTGCCGGGGGTGTTGACACTCCACGGCGTCCGCGCGGTTGCCGAGGGCTCCAGCCCCATCGCCGACGGCGACGGCACCCTCACCGAGACCGTCGCCACCCGCGCCGCCGGCGTCCAGCTCATCTACGACGGCCTCCGGCTCACCCGCGCCCTCGCTCACGACGAACCCTGGGCCACCGGCGACGCCGACCAGGGTGACCTCGCCATCCTCACCGCCGACGTGCTCGTCGCCCGCGGGTTCTACCTCCTCGCGCGGACCGAGGCCGCGGACGCCGCCGTCGGCGTCGTGCGTGCCTTCGGCCGCGACCAGACCGTCCGCCGCGAGACCGATGACGCCAGCCTGGACCGGAACCTGGAGGCCGACGTGCTGGAACTGGCCGTCGTCGCCGGGGCGACCGTCGCTGGCGGGACCGCGACGCCGCGCCTCCGGGAGTACGCCGCCGAGCTGGCAGAGTCGCCGTTCCCCATCGCGGAGGTCTTCTTCGGTGAGCACGCCGACCTGGACACGCTGGCGACGGTCGCCGCGGAGAGCGGAGGGACCGAGGGCGTGACCACCGTCGGGGACCAGTAAACCGTAACGGCTAAAGACGCGTCCGGGTTACCGGTGCATGCGTGCCTGGGTAGCTTAGCGGTAAAGCGCGTCCTTGGTAAGGACGAGAGCCCGGGTTCAAATCCCGGCCTAGGCTTGTAACTTTTCTTACACAATCCCACTACTTAAGGAGGGCCGTTTCCGGAATTCCGGAATGCGGGACGGGGCGGTGGTCGGCGTGATAGACCACTGCCCCCACTGTGGAGAACCTATCATGTTGGTGAATATAACCAGGCTGGTCGCGCGTGAGGTTCAAAGGTGCGCGTGCGAGGTGGAACCGGAGCCGGTTGGTCCAGAGGGAGCGTAAGTAGCGAAACCACTAGTCATTTAGACCACTACCAGAGGCGATCGTCTTCCTCGATGATGTCGAGATCAAACCCAAGACCACGGCGGCGAGCGCCCTCTCGGAGGTCTGCAACCTGTTCCTGTGAATGTTCCGTGCCGGGATGGGTTTCCTTCTCGATGATGGTGGTCTCACCAGTAAACTCGTTCACGCGGATGGCGTCGGGGACTCGGCCATTTATTTCCGGAGGATCAGGGCGGCGGTCGGTGTGGTCGGCAAGGGGGACGTCAACGAAGGGGCTGCGGACGGCGGCGTCAATCTCATCATCGATGGCGCGGTCGTGGCAGGACTCCGTGTGATCATCTCCGCGGAGCCAGTCGAACATGGGTAATGATTCGCATGCAGTTGGTAAAAACCCTGCGCGCGAAGAGGCAGATCCCAGGTGTAGACTAGAGGATACTGTTCTCGGCGTATTCTGGATACTCGGAGTAGACGCGGTCGATGACCTGCTGAAGGGGCAGCTGGTTGAACTCCTTCTTTATGTCTTCGGCCTTGGCCAATATCTTCTGGAAAGTCTCGTCGTCCGCGAGTTCTTCCTCGACGAAGAATTTGCCAGTCGAGGTAAGGACGTATTGGTATTTGACCTTGCCCTTATCGAAGGTATCGGACCGTTCGTCAATGAAGCCCTCTCCTGTATCGTCCTCACTGCGGAGTTCGTCAAGGTCGGCGTAGAGGGGTTGCGAGAACGGTCCATAATCGTATGGTGTGAAACTGTATTTGTCGGAGATTGGTAGCCCTCCCTCGTCCTCTTCGAACTCCTTCTGGAGGAGGAAAATCATTTTCTGGAGCCGAGTCCGCCCTTCGATCGGCTCTTTACCGTGCGCGTACATGAGGGCCAGCGGGAGAAGTTGTCTACGAAGCATCAGTGTCCACCCGTGTTGCGTCTTTCCGTGTGGCTTCGAAATCGGAACCGAAAATCGTTGCCGTCTGTTCCTCGGAGAAGACGATTCCGGTTCGGCCGGAGTGAAGCCGCATGACCACATGTTTCTCGTCGATGATATAATAAGCCTTGCTGAGGTCGGTATCGTATCGGAGCTCTATCCCTTCGACGTCCATGAGGTCGTCCAGCGCGGCTTCCGTCGGGCCGATGATCTTGATCTCGACATCGTTATCGACGAGACCTTTGAAAGTGTCCACGTCTTTCCTGCGACTGATCCACCGGAGGTCGGCGTCGACGATTTTGACGCTGGTGGTGGCGTCGTCTATGAGCCGGCGGATCTCTTTCACGGTGCCAGATGCACTCGCGAGGACCCACGATTCGTCGGTGTGGTCGTCGGTGTCACCCCGTTCCGACTCCCAGGCGTTTGCGAGTTTGGCTTCTACATTATCCGCCTTCTCGATAAAGCGTTCTTGCTCGTCCTGAATAACGTATCGAGGATGCTGGGCGTCGTATTCTGCGGGACGTCGGCCCTGTTTAAGGATGCAGCCCTTGTCTTCTTCGAGGCTAGTGAGGACGCTGTAGATACGGGAGTCTGGGATATCAGCAACGAGCGCGATGTCGCTTGCTTCCATAGGCCCGTCCCTGACGAGGGCTGCGTAGGCAGCGGCTTCGTATTGACTCCAGCCGAGGGCGTCTTTCAGTTCATCTTTGAGCGGCATCGACTCACCCCCACTTTGCAGGTGAGGTTTAATTATACTTTCCTTGAGTGGGTACTGACTACTATCGATTGAGAGTAGTTGTTTGAATACTCCGAAAGTGAGTGGGTTAAGATAGGCTTATGTCCCCTGTGGCCCAATATGTCGATCGTAATCGAACATGAGCAAGGACGACAACCTCGTCGACCTCGTCATCGTCAGCAGCAGTGGGGATCTCGAGGACGACTTCCCCGCGAACCAGAAGATCAAGGCGTTGAAGACGTCAGTCATGAAGCGGCTGGAGATCGATCCCTCGAAGGCGAAGCAGTACCAGCTCGTTCGCGACGGAGACCCGCTGCCCGAGAACAAGACGCTCACCGACCTCGGCATTGAGGACGGTGCCGAACTCGTGTTAGAGCCGGAGCCCGAGGTCATCTGAACACGTCGGAGGCGGATTCTCATGGACGACGAGTTATCGAGGACGAAGATGGAACAACAGATTGAGCAACTGCGGGAGACCTCCCTCGCTGCGCAGAACGGTTGGGAGCTCGACGTTGAGGATATGGACGTATTCATTGACCTGCCAGTGAACGGGAAGGAGTACCGGCTCAAGGTGAACTTCGACAACTACCCGCAGCAGGCACCGTCCTATCAGTTCGAGGGCGAATGGCCGGACCAGGCGCGTGGAATCCGCCAGGACAAGGGCATCTGTATCGACGGCACGCGGGAGTGCTACACAAACTACAACCATGATGAGCGGGAGGACGACTGGGATCCCGAGGTATATGATCTCCCGAGCATGGTGCAGAAGATCTACAGGTTGATTCGCCGATCATGATGGGGCTCTTCACCTGGGTCCGTGACCAGCTCGGGCTGACCTATACGGAAGCGACTCCGGCTGAGGATGAGGACGACGGTGCACGTAACCGGGTCGCGCGGCCGTACGTGTCGACTGGGAACGGCAGGCGGGAGCGTGGTATCCCGGACCGGATCGAGAAGTTTTACGTCTCGACGGCGGTGCTCCGGGAGACACAGGCATACATTGAAGAGCACGGCGCAGAGGGGACGGAGGCGTACGTGTTCTGGGCGGGTGCAGTCGCTGACCGCGAGGCTTACATTTCGACCTGTGTCTACCCGACCGCGAACGCACGGCACGGTGGGGTGAAGGTGCCGTTGCGGAAGATGACAGAGATCAACCTTGAGCTCCGAGACCGGGACCAGATTGTGCTAGCACAGGTCCATTCGCACCCGGGCGTTGCTCGGCACTCACCGGTTGATGAGGAGAAGGCAGTCAGTTTTCATGAAGGATTCGTGTCGATCGTGGTTCCAGACTTCGGGGAAACACCGGTGTACGACCTCCGGGATTGCGGCGTTTACGTGTACACGGCAGGCGACGGGTGGCAGCTGCTTGATGAGGCCGAGGTAGAGGACCGGTTCGCCATTGAGGAGACCGTTCTGGAGGTATGAGCCATGGCGAGTGATACATCGACATGGGATTCGGATCGGACGGAGTCCGCGCTTGAGTCCCTTATGGACGGACCGGGAGACGAAGGCGTCGCTGCCATCACGGATCAGCAAGTAACGGTGGCCGTCGCGGCGCCGGCGAACGCAAACTGCCAGCACACCCTGTTCACTACCGTGAATCTTCTATCTCGTCTATATCCTGTGATTGATCAGGTCACGGTCGAGCTTTCGGGGGACGCAAGGCGTGAAGTATCTGTTCCGGGCGTCACGGCGGACGGGGTCAGCGAGAGTATCGCACAAATGGCGGCGCTCATCGATTCGCCGGTCACGCTCAACCGGGTAGCGGAAGCCGATACCCCTGCAGACGCCACGGTCCGGTTGGGCGCGGGGGCAACGGATGCCACGGTTGCGGTCGCATCGGACGGGTGGCTGGTGCACGTCGCGACGGACGGTGAGGTTCCCCGTTTCAGCGATCAGCTCAATCCAGTCGGGGGGTATGCGGCGGCGTGCATGGGAGTGGCGGAGGTGTTCAAAGCCCTGCTTCGTGCGGAGGTCGGGGTGGAGAACGTCCGGAGCCGGGTAACTCCCATTGAGGAGGTCACGTTTTCGACCTACGACTATACCGTCAATCCAGACGCGCCGGCGAACCCGGAGCTGCCGCCGGTCGTCGATCTTGACAACCTGAACATAATCGGGGTAGGAGCGGGTGGTGGTGCCCTGGTGCAGACGTTGAGTGCGGTGGATGCGGTGCAGGGAACGATTCGGCTGGTGGATTGCGACGAATTGTCGGAGTCGAACCTGAACCGGTATATCTGGGCGTACCGGGAGGACGTGGGGACGATGAAAGCGGATGTCGCGCGGAGCTTCATGGTTGATGCGCATCCGGCATTGACGTTCTCGGTGAAATCCCATCCGAAGCCGTACATCGCGTTCTCAGAAGACGTGGATCCCCGAGCGCTGGAGATAGTGGTGTCGACGGTCGATACGGTCCGGGCACGGAAGCAGATCCAATGGGATTTCCCGGAGACGGTGTTGGACGCGGCGACGAACCAGAACGGAGACTACGTGGTGCTGCGCGTGCTGTTCGGGAAGGGCCAGTGCCTAGCCTGCAAGCATCAAGGCCGGAGCGACGGTGTGGAGCGGGAGATGGCGGTGCTTTCCGACCAAATCGGGTTGGCGACTGACACTTTGGTCGAGATGAATACAAACAACGCGGCGTTCAGCCCCGAAGAGGTGGAGACCATCGCGGAATACGTGGACGATAGTGCCGAGGTGACGGTGCCGGAGCCAGGGGAGCGGTTTAGCGACTGGTTTCGGGAGCACTGTGGCCACATTGACCTTGGCGGGGCAACGATGGAAGTCCCGGTGCCATTCCTCCCAGTGACCGCCGGTGTGCTACTCGCCGGGGAAGTCATCAAACAGCGGCACTTCCCGGAGGCCGTGGTCGACAACCGGTTCACCCACAACATGCTGGGGCAGCCGGTTGAGAGAATGCACCGGTTCACGAATCCGCACCCCGACTGCGAGATTTGCGGCGATCCTGCCGCGGTGGACCGATATGAGGAGAAGTGGGAGAAATCCGGGACGGCTGCTGTGGTTAACTTCATCGACGAGGCCTACCCGGCCAATCGGAGTGCGGAGGAGATGGCTGCGGTCGTGACGTACCTGTACCGGCAGGACGCCCTTCCTGGGTCCGACCATGAACTCCGGACGCGGCAAATCCTAGAGAACGTGGACGTGGCGACACGTACCCACGTGGGGAATCTGGTCGATGTCGGTCTGTTGGAGGAACACGAGCCCCAGGGCGGTCGGTCGTATATCTTCCACGAGCGGACGGAGGAGCGTCTGTACGACGAGGACTTAGGGGAGATCCTGGACGAAGAGATCGAGCGGTTCCTTGAGCATGTGGAGGACGGTGAAGAGGTGCGAAGATTCGTTGCGGCGCTGTTGGAAATCGAAACCGAGGACTTGGAGGTCGAAGAAGAGGTTACGGCGATCCGTGACCGATTCTTCAGCATAAAGCACGAAGAGGAACGGATGGATCTTTTCGATGAGGTCGCACAGGAGATTGAGGCAGCTGACGTCGACAAGGAAGAGTACGAGTATGCACCTATCGGATGGCGGCGGTCGTCGAACCGCTACACTTTGACCCGGAAGGCCGTGGAACTGTACGAGGGGGTGGCGTAGATGGGTTACGTGGAGGGCCTCATCAAGTACGTGGTGAAAGGCCCCTTTACGAATCCTGTTGCATTTTACATCTACGGGGCGGGATTGCTTGCCCTGCTGAATGCTACCCCGCACCTCTTAGAAGGACAGTATCTTCACATGGCTGTTAACTACTTTGCGACAAAGTACTTGCCACCGACATCAATAGGACAGGTGATCAGCCAGACCGTCATCGGGTCAGTCGGAGCCGGCGTGAAGTGGTTTCTGCTGACGCCGCGACCATGAAGTATCTAACATGGTCCTGGGTCAGGATGCCTATGAAGTCCCTCACCGACAATCTTGTTGCAGACGAGAGGTCGAAATCGTAATAAGTTGAATATAGAGATTGTATGGTTTCGGTGTGGACTAACCTTCCTTCTCTACCCGAGATTTGAGAAATTCCGGAACTACCACGCGCTCGCTTACGTTTCTCACCATCCCAGGGTCATCTGCACCGTCCGGCGGGTGACAGTGTAGCCCGCTGATAAGCCAACGCACGAGTACCCTACAGATGACCGACGAATCCAACCCATCGATAGACGCATCGCCCGGATCCGATCTAGGCCACTGGCAGACGAGACTCGTGATTCACCTCGTCCCAGCACTGGCCGTCTTGTCGCTGTTAATCGGGACAGCCGCAGCGCAGTCCCCGGGCCAGTCGTTCTGCAATACGGACATGGCCCAGACCATCGAGAACATCTTCACACTCATCCAGTTCGGCGGGCCACTCCTCGGCGGCGTCCTCGCGCTCGGTGCGACGGTTGTCCTGCCGTTCGTCCGCCGCTCGGACTGGAAGAAGGAGATGAAGGAGATCCGCAACCAGGGCCTGCTCTGGGGCGTCATCGTCGCACCACTCGGCACGCAGATCATCGCCTTCATCCTGAACAACGTCGTCGCCGGAGGGAGCAGCTGTGGGTTCTGAGGCGCGACTGTCACTCGCCCTCGCTCTGACTCTGACAGTCCTCGCGACTGTCGGGGTTGGTCTAGCGGCCGCGCATCCGCACGAAGAACCTGACCACGGCGTGAACGAGACCACCTTCCCGGTACTCTGGTCGGGCGACGCGGACGGCAACGTGACGGCTGGCGGGCAGGGTGACGACGAGACCATCGCGATCCGGCAACTCGCCAATGGGACCGACGTGCCACTCAACTCGCCGCCACGGGACGTCGAAACCTGGAACGACGGAGAGCTGGGCGACTTCCCCTCGACGGACCGGTCGGTGTCGATCCGCCCATCCGGTGCCGAGACCGAGGATGGCCGGTTCGTACGGGACGCCCACGCCACCCTCTTCGCTGTTCAGCCGTCAACCCGCGCCCGTCTGTCCTCGTCGAGTCATCCACTCTACGTCGCTGAGGAGGGGGCTGTCCTCGGGACGACCGATTATCGCGTGCGCGTCCCCGAGGACGATACCACGGGGAGCCGGCAGGTCTACTGGTCGCTCCAGGAGCACCGCATCGACGAATCGCGACTGCTCGTGGACGGCGACGAAGAGACGACCAGAGGCGGTTCCCACACGCCGCGTTTCGAGTTCGACGGACTGGATGACGGTGACCATACGGTAACGCTCGCGACGGACGTCTACGTCCAGCTGGAGAAGCACGTCCGAACTGAGCGGACGGTCTGTGAAGGGACCGGCAGTGAGCGGACCTGTCGTACCGTCGTCGATCACGACTACTACTATCCCGACGAATCGGTCACGGTCTCCGACGAGATCGACGTCGTCTCATACGACCTGGCTGTCTCGGGAGAACGGGCCCAGTACCCCGATGGAACAACAGAACTGGCTCTGACTGCAGATAGTCCGTGGCTCGGTCATACGCTTCCGAATGGAAACGTCACTGGCGTCTTGCGCTTCTACTCGGCACGGGACTCCGACTGGGATACGCTGGTCTACAGCACCGAGGACGGTGCTACCCTGGAGCACTCACCGCTTCATCCGCTCCAGGTCAACGCCTTCCCTCTGGAGATGGGGCCGTCGACTTCGCAGGTGAATGCGACAGTCCTCGACTCTGATGGCGAGCAGCGGAATGCGCCCTCGTTGCCGGACAACGTCAACCTCGACGTACCGAATGACTCGTACACCGGGAGTGAAACCCTCGTCACACGAGTACCGGGCGAGATTACTGATGTCCGAGCGCGTGGCCTCGTACGCGGGACCGGAACGAGGGTAGACGTCGACTGGCTGGACGCCGTCGAGATTCGCCAGAGCAACCTCACCATCTCGACGATCAACGAGACACGGAACGCGACGACAGTCACGATCCAGCTCCGGGACAATGCGACGGGCCAGCCGATCAACACTGCTGATCGGAACGGATACATCGTCGTCAACGGAGAGCGGCTGAACACGACGGGCAACGGAACGGTCACAACGAAGCTGGATCGGTCGGGGGCGATCATTTCAGCCCGATACGAGCCCGGTGACTGGTGGCGTGACGGCCCCGGGTATGTCGGCGATAGCGCCTCGCACGGCCTCCGCGGACCGACGTTCCAGACGATCGCGACGCTTGTTCGGTTCGCTATCCCCGTGGCGCTGTTCCTGCTCGCAGTCTACCTGATCGATCGGATCACCCACTGGCAGATCTGGCCGCCCTGGCGGGGGATGTGAGAGCAATGAGAGCACCCGATCACCTCCCAGGTGGCAGTCGCTACGTGCAAAGGAGGATCACGGGGATCCTCTCCCTGTTGGTCCTTTTCGCCTTCTCCGCTCGGCCAGTAGTGGCTCGTACCGGGCAGAATCCAGCGACGGCGCCCGTCCTCCAGTTGGGCATTCTCGACGGTCTCGGCGACATCATCGTCGGGGCGCTCACCGAACTCCTCCGGGTGCTGTTCAGCCCGATCGAGGGTGTCATCGAGAACTACGGCGACGACATCCTCGGGATCGTCGTCCAGACCCCACATCCGGACGCAGTCTTCAGCTCCCCCTCGAACGGTCCCTGGCCGACCATTTACACCTACTACTGGGATTCAATCGTCCCGCTTGCGCTGGGCCTGTACGGTCTCTCGATCGGGCTGGTCATCCTTCTCGAGTCGACCAGCCACCTCTTCAGCAACTACCACCGGACCAAGCTGAATAAGCGAGCGTTCTCGGGCCTGCTCGGAATCCTCTCCTGGTGGTGGATCGCAGCGCTTTCGTTGCGGTTTATCGACGCGCTGGGACTGTTCCTCGTCCCGTCGCTGTCGGACGTCTCGCTCTTCGAGACGCTGTCGTTCACTGGAATGGGCGTGATCGGCCTCGTCATTGCGCTGATGGCCGATCTGACGCTGTTCATCCTGATCGGCCTGGTGTACCTCGTCCGGCACCTGGTGCTGTACCTGTTCGTGCTGATGATGCCGATTCTGATCGTCCTCTGGATCCCCGGCGTTGGACCCTTCACCCTCGCCTCTCGCTTCATGAAGAAGCTCGCGGGCTTCTACGTCCCGTTCCTCTTCATGTCGATTCCGGTCGCGCTGCTGTTCCGGGTAGGTGAGCTACTCGGACAGAGTGCCGGGTTCTCGGGGAGCGGGATCGTCGCCTGGCTGACGGCGCTGGTCGTACCCTTTGCCGCGGTCGTGTCGCCGTTCGTCCTGTTCTGGCAGGCTGGCTTGATCCTGTTCATGGCGGATCGGGCGGCCCAGCACGTCTCCGCCCAGCGAGCCAGACGGCGCGTCAATAGTGGCAGCCAGCGAGTTCGACGGGCAGGCCGGGGCGGCCGGAATTTCGTCCGTGGTGTTCGCGACGAGCCTCCAGTTCGGAGCGATGGCCAGGCAATGCTCGGGTCGGGCAGTTCTCGAGCCCACGCCGCGGGCCAGCGGGTGAACAACGCCGGATCACGACTTGGTAGCGCCTTCAGTACGCGAAACGGTGGAAACCGCGGGGGTTCCGGAGGCAATGGCCAAAGCGGTGGCGGTGGCTCCGCCCCCTCAGACGACGGCGGACCATCGGGTGGTGACAGCAGCGGGAGCGAGCGAAGCCAGGGACGCAACGCCAGTCACGACAACCTGCGAGACGGTGGTCGTTCCCGCCGAAACGGACCGAGAGTCGACGACGAACCACGATACGTCCAGTGATATTCATGAGCAACGCAACCGACCCATCAAAGCGAATCCCGAAGACCCTCGGTACAGACACGCAACTGCTCGGGCAGTACTCACTGACCGATCTGCTCGTCGCGGGAATGCCTGGCGTGGTGGTGATCCTCCTCACGCAGGTCGTCCTCCCCTCAGGTCTTGAGGTCGTCGGCGTGCCGGTAACGACGCTCACCATCCCCGTAGCGATTCTCGGCATCGGGGTGGGTGCGTTGTTCGTCTACCTCACGCCGAATTACACGACCAGTCTCGACTGGCTGGAGCAGTTCGTGGGCTTCCACCAGAGCGAGAAAGACCTCGATCACGAGGCCGCCAGGGAGTACACGAAGGTCGAACAGATCCTGCCGGATCGAGACGCGATCGTACGGACGGACGGGGCGCTGGTCGGTGCAGTTCACGTTGACCCGCCGACCATGGCGCTCGCCACCGACGAGGAGTGGCAGACGAAGGCCGAGGCCTTTCAGGACTTCGTGAACACGACCATCGACTTCCCAGTGCAGCTCTACTCGACGACTCAGTCGTTCCCCGCCGACGAGTACCTCGACGCCTACGAGTCGCGACTGAGCGATCCAGACGTCAAGGAGAACTCGAAGCTCGCCGCACTTGTCGAGAATTACGTCGAGTGGTACGAGGACGAGCTAAGCCGGCGACAGATGACCATCCGGGACCACTACGTCGTGGTTCCGGTGACGCCGCGGGAAGTCCGCTTCGAGCGCGACGGCCTGGCAGAGAAATTTGCCGAGCTCAGGGTCATCGGGACACTCGTCAGGGCGGCTACCTCGCCTCCGGTCGCCGAGGAGCGTGCCGCAATGGCCGATGAACTCGACGAGCGACTCACGCACGTCGAGCGTGGGCTCCGCGGAATCGAGGACGTCAACGCGAGCCGTATCGACGCGGCCGAGCTGACCGGGGTGATCGGCGAGTTCTGGGCCGGCCAGGACCTCGATCACGGCGACCTGTCGCACCGTATCCGAACGACGCCCATCGTCAGGGGGACCAACGAATGATTCGCGACAAGCTTCCACTTCGACGGCTGAAGAACAGTGACGTCCACAGGAACGGCGAGAACCCGGACGACGATGAACCGGCGGTCACGGTCGAGTACGAATCGTCGGGCGAGGACCTGGAGTCCATTCCGGATATCCACCGGACGCTGGTTACGCCGTCCAGCATCGAGCGGACTCCGGCAGCCGTGCGAACCGGAGACCGCTGGACGAAGACGCTGTGGGTCGGTGAGTATCCGGACGCGCCGATGGACGGCTTCCTCGAGAAGCTGTACGCAGCTGCCGAAACGCGGAACACCGACGTCAGCATCCACCTCGATCCGCGCGATACACAGGACACTCTCGACACGCTGGAGAACCGGATCGAGGACCTCCAGGCCGACTACGAGTACCTGACCGAGAAGCATCGGGCGAGCGCTCGCGGCGTCGAGAAGGACCTCTCCGACCACGAGGAGATGTACGACGTCCTCCGGAACACGCCGATGGAGGCCTTCGACGTCTCGACGTACCTGGCGGTCCGCGGCGACGAGCGTGAGGACGTCGATGCGAGCGACGTCGTCGCGACCGCACGCCGGGCGCCGGCGAATCTTACGCCGGTTTCGCCGCGTTGGTCACAGCTGGACGCGCTCACCTCGTGTAGCCCTATCGCCACGGACGAACTCGACGAGACGCTGGACTCAAAGACGCCGATGCTCGGTGGTGCGGTCGGCGCGATGTTCCCCTTCGTTTCCGGTGCGTTCGCCGAACCCGGCATCGAGTACGGGACGTACGCGCTGAATGAGAGCCCGCTGATCCTCGACCGCTTCGAGCGGGAGACTGGCTACTGTACCATGGTCATCGGTCGCCTCGGTGCGGGCAAGTCGTTCGCGACGAAGCTTCGGCTGGTTCGCCGTGCGATGTACGACGAAGACACCATCATCGTGATGCTCGATCCGATGCGGGGCTTCGCCGGCGTCAGTGAGGCGCTCGGCGGCGAGCAGATCACCGTCGGCGGGACGCGGGGCCTGAATCCGCTGGAGATCAAGCCGACGCCTGACCGCGTCCTCGACGCCGTCGACGACCTCGACCCATGGGGCGAGCAGATTATCTGGGTGATGACCTTCTTCGGGACGTTCTTCGAGCACGTCGCGGACCACCCGCTCGGTGAACGGAGCCAGACGCTCCGGCGGGCGACCCAGGAGGCCTACCGGCGGCAGGGGATCACCCGGGATCCGTCGACGCACGCGAAGGAGTCGCCGACGATTCGAGACGTGATCTCGGCCCTCGAATCCTTCGCCGACGAGCCCGGCGAGTTTGGCTACACGACCGAGGGAGAGAAGCAGGCCGTTAGAGAGGACGCCGAGTCGCTGCTAAAGGACCTGCGGCCATCGTTCCGCGAGGAGGGCGCGCTGGCCAACCTCGCGAAGCCCACCGAGTTCGACCTCGACTCGAAGGTCATCTACCTGGACCTCCACCAGGAAGAGGGGGCGCAGGGTCGCGCCGAGACGAGTCTGATGATGCAGGTGCTGTTCAACGCCGTCTACGAGCGCGTCAAGCAGACCGAGAAGAAGGTCGTGTTCACCATCGACGAAGCCCACTACCTGATGAACGACGCTTCGTCCCTGGACTTCCTGGAGACGGCCGTCCGGCACAGCCGCCACTTCGACCTCTGTCTCGAGTTCGTCACGCAGACCGGCGGCGAGTTCGCGCTGACGCCGGAGGCACGGACCATCGCGAACCTATGTTCGATCACGGTCATCCACCGCGTCAACGAGGAGGGCGACAAGATCGCGAAGTGGTTCGACCTGAACGAGCGGCAGGTGAACTTCGTGACGTCCGCGAAGGCGGGCGAGGACGAGGACGGCTACTCCGAGGCGCTGATCGGGATCGACCAGGAGGGCTGGTTCCCGCTCCGGATTCGGGCGAGCGACTACGAAGCGAGCGTCATCGATTGCGGTGGTGACTTCGAGGACGCATGACCCGCGAGTACATCCGGGTTACACCGTCGCGGAGTGACCTCGCTCCAGGGACGGTCGTGGAGCAACTGGGTGCTCTCCACGGGCTCGGAGCCGAATCTGACGGCTTCCTGTCGGCACTCACGTCGCTCGGCGACGGTGGCCCGCCGACGTTAGAGTTCCTCGCGCTTAGTGCCGGATCCGGCGAACCGGTCGAGTTCTACTATGGAGCTGACGACCGGCTCGACGCGCTCGAAGAGCGGGTGAGGACTCTCTATCCGTCCACGTTCGTCGTCGAACGTGCCGAAGTCGACCTGGTGGCACGTCTTGTCCCCGAGACCGAGGACGGCAACACGAACCCGGTCGAGCGCTCACCATTCGACGAGTACGACCCGATGGGAGTCACGTGGTACGGGGAGGCGACGAGGCCGTGCGACTGGATGACCACCATCCCGTTCTTTAGCACGAGTGTCGGTGAAGACAGCGATCACTCGCGGGCACCACTGGCGCCGTTGATCGACCAACTCGCCGATGCAGACCACCCCATCGCGTTTCAGACGGTGTTCCGCCGGAAGGCCGATTGGGCGGCAGAGGCCAGAGAGCGAGAGCAGAAGCTCCGCGACGGCGAGGATCGAATGCTGGATCGCGTGATGAGCGAGATCTTCGTCGAGAGTCCCGACAATAAACGGGGTTCTGTCGGAGGTCAGCAGCAGTTCGTCGACCCGGGCGGAAAGGAGCGGGTGAGGTCGATCCAGAAGAAACGCCCACAGCGCACGTTCACGGTGAACCTCCGGGCAGTGGCACTCGCCAGCGATGCAAGCGAGGCGGAGAGACTCGATCAACGATTTGACGACCTCGTTCCGGTCTTCGATCACCTCTCTGGTGACTACTACGGTGTCACGGGCAAGCGAATTCATCGTGGCATTCCGGGTCGCCGGAACGCCCGGAAGGAGTTCACCCGCACCCGAGAGCGGTCGATCAATCGGGGCAGGTGGGGATCGACACGGCCTGCCCTCGTTCTGAACGCCGACGAACTCGCGAACTTCGTGGTGATCCCGCCGTCGACGCAGATGAGTACCGAGGGCGGTCGCAGCGCCGAGGCACATCCCGAGAGCCGCTCGCCGCTTCCCCGACCGAAGGCGGAACACATGGAAGAGTTCCGTGAGGGGATGGCCATCGGCTACGCGCTGGACGAGAACGGCGAGCCGGAAGACGAGCCGACCTGCGTCCCACCGCGCTTGCTGACGACGCATTATCTCCGTGCAGCGCGCACCGGCGCCGGGAAGTCGAAGGCTCTGGTCAATGACGCACTCTCGGTCTACGAGGAAACGCAGGGACCAGTAGTGCTGATCGATCCGAAGGGTGACGGCATGACCGAGAACTACATGCGCGCCCACGCCAGCCGGTTCGGCGTCGACGACCTAGAGGATAACGTGGTCCACTTTCCGGTTCCCGAGGTCCTCCCCGGCTTCGCGTTCTTCAACATCGAACGCGACCTGCAGGCCGGCCGAGACCGCGTCGACGCTGTTCAGAACAAGGCCGACCACTACGAAGAGGTCCTGAAGCTGGCAATGGGCGAGGAGCGCTACGAGCAGGCTATCGTCGCCCCGAACCTGATCAAGTACCTCGTCAAGGCGCTCTTCGACGAGGAGTACGGCCGCGAGAACGGGCTCTACCGAGAGTCCGTCGACTACTTCGCACACACCCAGCTGGAGCACGTTCTCGATCAGCTCTGGCAGGCCGGCCCGCCTGATCCTGATATCGCCGCTGCTCCGAGATCGAGCCAGGGTGAGGTGCAGCGGAAGATCAACCGGCAGCTCGAGCTGGATCCAAACACGTTCGCGACGGTGATGGGCGGCGTCAGCAACAGGCTCGACTACGTCACACAGGACGCCCACCTGCGGCAGATCTTCGACAATACAGAGCCGCGCTTCGAATTCCGCGACGTCCTCGACGAAGACACGGTAATCCTCTTCGACCTCGGCGACCTGCGAGACGGGGCCGCCCGCCTTATGACCGGCGTGATCCTGACGAACCTGGAGGACGCGCTGGAAACTCGGAAGCGGTCGGCCAGCGAGATGCCCGAGGACTACGTCGTGAACCTACTGATCGACGAAGCGGCGTCGGTCGTCGTCTCGGATGTGATGAACGATCTCCTAGAGAAGGGCAGGAGCTTCGGACTGTCGGTCGGGCTCTCGCTGCAGTTCCCCGAACAGATCGAGGAAGAGGGCAATCGACAGGTGTACCTCAACGTCCTCAACGACGTTGCGACGACCATCGTCGGTCAGATCTCTGTGGACAGAGAGATTGCTCGAGCAATGGCCCACGAACAGATGGATCCAGCGGCTTTCGCCAATCGGATTCGGTCACTTCCTCGAGGAGAGTGGATTGCCCAGTTACCGAGTCCGACGTTCGGCGAGACCGGCCCGGAACCGTTCAGTCTGAAACCGCTGTCGATTCCGGAGGGGCACCCCGAGAGTAACAACCCCTTGGACCATCGCCGGGAGAGATTATTCGAGAATAGCCTCGAACAGGTCGAAGATGCAACAGCGGAGGAGTACGGTGTGCCGGACGGGCAGGACCTCCCCAGCAAACGTACTCCGGACGCTGTCGGTGAGATTCTCGGTTCCGACGAACCTGACCTCGACCACGCGCTAGCGACCGCGATTCGAACCATCCAGCTTCGGACCGGTGAACAAGAGGAGAATGGCTGGGTCCGTGTCGAGAACGTCGACGAGGAACTTCGGGCCTGCTACGACGCAGCCGACGTCGACGAGTCCCCACCGGACTACGAGGTCCTCGCCGACGTTCGCCGCCGCTCCCGGTTGATCGAGGTGGACCTCGACGACGAACAGAACGTGGTCACGCGGTTGACCGACGCTGGGGAAAGCGAGGTAGCGATCGACACCGGGGACGTTCGAGCGGCAGGGGGCGATCGTCACGATGCGTTGCTCCATCGGGTCGAGGAAGCGCTGACTCCACACGGCTTCACGGTCTCCGTGGAGGAGCAGGACGGCGCCGACCGCCCGGACGCCCGAGCGTTCCACGCGGACCTCGACGTGGAGTTCAATATCGAGGCGGAGACGACCACCTCCGACAAGCCCGCGAAAGTCCTGATGAACCTGCGGCGAGCCCAGGAGGAAAACCGGATTCCGCTGTTCGTTGTGGAGGATGGCGTCGAGTCGCTTACTCACTGGGCCGAACGGATCGACGGCATCCTGAATCCGCCGGTCAGAAAGCGCGGGGATGACGAAAAGTATCTCTACACGACCGACGATCCAATTACCTTCGGCGGTGGAGCACGGGCCGAAGGCGGCGTTACTGCCGTTCGCCCTGTAACTGGCGACTCCCGCCGAACCATCTGGATCGAAAAGGACGGGGAGTACGTCCTCCGGGACGGTGACGGGACGGAGTACGCCAAGGTCGATGATCCGACCGACTCGTCGAAAGACCGGTTCCCTGCAATCTACAGCTACGATCCCGGGTCGGCGGTATTCACCGTCTACGAGCATGGAGAGACGCACGTCTACGAGTCTCGGGCGGAATTCGAGGACGACTGGATCCGCGTGCGGCGGCCGTTTGTACCCGAGGCCGACCTCCCTGAACCAGAGTTTGATGTCGATGCGTACGCCATTGTGATCGTTCCGACCGACGATGACGAAATCGACGGGGCCGTGTTGTACGACGACGGGACGACAACATCGCTGACGGATCTAGTCGAAAAACCTCCGAAGCTCTCGTCGGACGAGCCGGCCTCGAAATCTCCGACGGAGGACTCACTCGCGGACGACCCGGACGCTGCAATCGGAGCATTCGCTATGGAGTGTCTGGTTGAGGACGAGGATTCGACCGTCACGACCGCCGAAGTCTACGACGCCTACACTGACTGGGCGGAAAAGCGCGGTCTTCCGACCGAGTCCAAGAACTGGTTTGCCCGTCGGTTGGGCAATCAGGTTTCCTTCGAGCGGACAGCGGTAAACCAGGCCGGTAAGACCGTCCGATGTTACGAAGGCATCCGTCTCGAGGAGGGATTCGATGATGAGGACCGATGAGCGGAGCAGTCCGGATGGATTACGGCAGTCGAGCTGCCTTCGGAACGGCGCCGTTCAGCATCGATGGCAAAATCGCAGGATGGTAGCGGGTTACGTCAATCACGGCATCGGAGATATCACTGCTCTCCAGGGTCCTACTGATGTAATACCGTCACGTCTTTCGATTACGGTGCGATTCGCTCGTTGATTACGGCAGAAACCGACCAGTATAGAGAGGGGGAAAGTCATCGGAAACGGGCCGGTCAGATTTTGCGCGCTGGCGGGGTGCGCGATTCGAGCGCGGAGGCAAGTGTCAGTCGTTGCACCCGAGGGGTGAATGCAATGAGAGAGGCCGCCAACAACTCGATTGATATTGAGGTGATTCCGGATTCGCTCGTCGAACGAGACCAGTGGGTCTGCTGGCGAGAGGAGGAGCGGGACGGCAAGCAGACGAAGGTGCCGTTACGACCCGGTACGGGAGCGTTTGCGTCGACGACGGATCCGGAGACGTGGACGTCTTTCGAGGAGGCGCTCGATTACGTGCGGAACGACGATGTGGCTGGCCTTGGATTCATCTTCTCCGACGAGGATCCCATCGTCGGCGTCGATCTGGACGACTGTCGCAATCCCGAGACTGGTGACCTCGATTCGACGGCCGCCGACATCGTCGACCGACTCGACTCCTATACCGAGATCTCGCCGTCGGGGACGGGCTTTCACGTGCTTGTCGAGGGGACTCTCCCCGACGGGCGAAACCGGCGGGGATCGGTCGAGTTGTACGACTCGGCCCGCTTCTTCACTGTAACCGGCGACCACGTCGACGGGACTCCCACTCGCGTGGCTCGACGACAGGACGCGGTCGAGGGGATTCACCGAGATTACGTACAAGACGACGAACCCGAGGATGCCGAGAGAAATACCGACGGCGACCAGGAGGTCCAGCCGAACCCCTCAAGAGGTGACGTCGATCTCGAGGACGCCGAGGTCGTCCTGAAAGCGCGAAACGCCGGGAACGGCGAGAAGTTCGAGCAGCTCTGGAACGGCAACACCGCCGGGTACGACAGCCACTCGGAGGCCGACATGGCCCTGTGTTGCCTGCTGGCGTTCTGGACGGGTGGCGACCGCTCACAGATGGATCGGCTCTTCCGACAGTCCGACCTGATGCGTGACAAGTGGGACGAGGTACACTACGCGGACGGCAGCACGTATGGAGAGAAGACAATTGAGCGAGCGACCAGTACTGTGACGGAGCACTACGATTGCGACGCCTCCACTCGCTCCGATCCCGCCATGATCCAGCCCCTCAAAGCACCCGGCCGGGGTAGTTCCAGCGGTCCACGTAACATTGCGTATCTAACAGAGCAAACCCGATTGCTGAGGGATAGGCTTGACGAGCTTCAGGGCAAACTCGAAGAGAAGGAGGAGCGGATCAACGAGTTGGAAGCCAAACTCCGGTGACTCAGAAAGGACCAAACCTCGAGTCACTTCCCAGCCAATGGTGATGGGATAAGACACTTGGGGATAAAATACAATCACACGACTGATCAATGCATTTCGAAGGAAAGGTTCTAGTCGAGGTCAAGGATAATATCGCCACCCCTCATTGGCGCGAAAAGGTTCCACGCCCACCACCATTTGACGTTAGAGCTATTGACTCAGACACTCCCATCGAATCTTTCCTTCAAGAGTGGATAGAACAATTCGGCCGCCAATGGGTCAATGAGTTCACCGGTTCCGGTAGCAATGTCAACTGCCCCGATGGGACCCTAGTCCCGGATGGTGTGGACCCTGATATTCCAACAACCGCGACTCCCGATTTGTGGTACTGCAAAATAACGGGTGACATTTGTCCGATTCAAGCCCAGGTACCGACCGACGATGAAGCAGCTTTCATCAACGGCTGTAATGTCGAACGTGCGGCCGAAAAGCTTGATCGTCTACCGAAACAGTACAAAAAGGGGCTCTTCCAAGCAGTTCTCCACGGCAAGTTCACAGGCGAACACCATATGGCGGGGCGTGAAGGCTGCTGGCATTGCCAGCAACAGGGTGCCCGTGAGGATGTACATGACCCTTGGACGCTTACCGCTATTTACAAACATCTTGGAGAGGCAACCAAAGATCGAAAGCGGACATTCAGAAGAGCTGGATTAGAATCGTGGATAGGCCACCCCATTTGTGCCGAATGCTTCATGGATCTGCCGGAGTCATTCCCCGATATCGAGTTCAGCGAGTGGGGCCTCAATTTTGACCGATATCAAATAGTTGCATATCGACTGGATTTCAATTGAACTATCTCGGCTTCGTTTGGTATCACACCTCGACGTTCGCCCGAATCCACTCTAAGCGCCGGTTCAGGGATCGTAATTTGAAGACTGAGATTACTCACCTCACAATGTTCCACGTATTGAATAGATTATTCACCTTACGGCCTGTTCAGGCCACGTCGAACGGCTCGTCCCGTCGATACACCATCTGCATGGGGAGACTTTCGTCGTCTTCCGGCGGATCTGCGGGTAGTGTCTGAAGCTCGTCGGACGATGCACCGGCGGTCACTGCGAGGGCCAGTGCGTCAAGTAGATCATCGAGTCCCGTGCTGTACCCCTCGTCCGCAAGCTCACGAGCGAGCTGGCGCCAGGTTCCTCGCTCGTACTTGCCCGTCGATTCGAGTAGCGACAATCGTTCATCGATACCCCGTGCCGTCTTCTTGCTGTGGTCGAGGTCGCTATCGCCGAAGGCTCTGAAACATACCTCCGGGTGTCCTTCGACGAGGATGTCGGGATCGCCGTCGTCGCGAAGCAGTTCGTCGACTTCCACGATGCAGGGTGCGATGTTTGCGGCCTGTTGCATCAACCCCTTACCGGTGTGTTCTCTGTTCGTGTCGTTCACCTCGCTATATTCCGCACCGTCAGCTGCTAACTCCACGGCCGTGCGACAGGGTGCAGTGAAAACCGAGGAGGATCGCGACCCGATAACCGTCCTGGCGAGATCGTCACAGTGTCTGGACAGCTCACCGTCGGTAATCCTTCCACAGGGGTCCGGATCCTCGAGTGAGCTACAGAGTCCGATCGGAACGTCGACGACGATGCGATCGGCTGTATCGCCGTGGACTGCCCACAGTTGGCCGATTTGGTCGTAGACGGTTGCTCCAATTGGGCTCTGGTCGGAATAGCCGACGGCGATCCAGTCACTCCCATCCCGATCGATCCCTATGTAGGACCAGTTCTCGCCGGCCATGGTTCCCTTTCCCATCAATCTGCCAAAAATCCAGGTCCCGTCTCGGAGTTCGGTGCTTGCGAATTTAAGGCTCGCCACGCTCGCCGCTGCCGCCCTCCGCGTCGCTCGGCACCGACCGTTCCGAGCTGCCTGCCTGCGGTAGCGGGCGGGCTGCCGGGCGTCCGGTTTGCCGCCAGCGGGTAAGCGCGGGGGATTGCGCTCCGGTCGGTGCTCATCCCGCCACGCTTACTCCGCTGGCCGCTCGCTTCGGGCGGGTCGACGCGCGTGGCTGGTTTTGTCCCCTCACTCGGGCGCTCTCGCTCGCGCCCACGGGGCGCTCGCGGAGGCGCGAGCGAGAGCGCAGATCGTTCTGTCGGTCGTTGTCGTCGGAAAACCGCGATGTAGTAGCATCGCGGTGTCTGCGCGTGAGCGCCTTCGGAGTTGGTGAACTCCAATGTCAGGTAAGCAGATTTCGACTAATGAAGTTTCGGTCGATGCACAGGCACTTGAAGCAACGCCGGAAGCGGGCGTGGACGACGATGGGTTCCAGGTCGTCGACGAGACGCCGGAGTTCAGGCCGTCGGTCGAGCAGGAGACGCAGGCGAAGGTGGATTCGAACCACCCGGACGGGCTGGTGCAGGACTTCTCGCACCTCCCACTCGCTCAGGAGGAACGGATCCGGGCCCGGGAGGCCGAACTCGAACACATCAGTACACAGGCGGAGCTCACGACCCAGGACGGGCGGGCGGAGCGAACCCGGAAGGTCGTCGTGGAAACCCGGCGAAAGCGGCGGCGCCATACCAGGCCGTCGGACCCTCGCGAGCACCTGGCCAGGGACGAACTCGCGAAAGTGAACCGGGAGGCAGATCGGATCGCACGGCAGATGGACGGTGCGGTTAGTCGGGCGGCGGTTGCACGGCGACTGGCCGATCGGGTCCTAAGTGGTCAGGACGTCACCGAGGCGGTGTTCGCGACGATGGATGCCATCAAGGCGGGTCTGGGCGTGGTGTGCCCGATAGAGGACGTCCCGGATGTGTCGACGGGTGAAGTGGACATCGAGGGAACCATCCAGACACTGTGGGAGCCAAGCAGTCCGGCGATTCAGCAGGTCGGGCTCATCGCGGACGAGACGGGGAAGATCAAGTTCACGAGCTGGAAGAAGTCGGACCCGAAGATCGTCCAGGAGGGTGACACCGTGCGGATGCGGGCTGTCAAGAAGAGCTGGTACGAGGGGCGCTGTTCGGTGGCCATGACCTACCACAGTCGGATCGAGTTCCCGGAACGCGGTCGGTGGTGGGAGTAGCCGAGCGACACCCCCTTTTTGCTGGTGTGTGCGGTCACCCCCACCTCCCGCCACCTCCACGGTTCGGGCTGCTCACTCCGTTCGCTGCCGGGCTTTCGCCATTGACTACCCAATCCGGAGCACGAGATATCGGAAGTCGGGGTTCCCGGTTACCGAGATGTCGTCCCGGTATTCGTAGTCCGACCACTCGGCCGTGTACTCGCCTTCCAGTTCGATCGGGTCCTTCCACTTCTCTTGCTCTACCCAGTCTGAGTCCGTCTCACCTGACCAGTGGATCGATCCGGATAGTTCCGCCCCTTCGTGAATGCGCATTTCGTCGTGCAGGGCACTCTGCCCGGAGTGACGCCAGTAGTTGGCATCGTTCGTCAGCAGGATCGCGTACCCGTATCTGCCTTGCTCGGAGACGATATCCTCGATTCGCTGAACGTCCTGCAGAAACCGGTAGTGAGCCTGGTCTCTGGCTCCCTGCCGGCTCAATTCGAAGGTCTCACCGAACCCGCCGTCTTCGACGGTGGCGCTGTCGGTCTTGTATTTGAGTTCGATCGGTATCGTCACGTCCTCCCGACGAACTCCGATGTCGACCCGTTTGCCGGCGATCGGTTCCCACTCCAATCGGACCCGCTGCTCGTCGTACATTCGACCGAGTTCCGCCCCGAGCGAGAGCTGGAAGTGCCGCTCGGAGTGGTAGATGGAGCTGATTTGCTTCAATGCCCAGTCGACGTCGACCATACGCCCGCTATAGCTCCTGCCAGGATAATACCGGCCGCTTTCAGAGACATCGGAACCAGGGCGGCCGCATAGAGGGCAACTTTCGAAACTGGATGCTCTCCACGTCGCCAGAAACGATATTTCACTACCGGGATATCGCTGGTCCATGATCACCGACGACTTGCTCGACGAGTATTCGTCGAAATGTCTCGATCCGTATCACGACATGGATTACAGCTCCCTCGACGAAGAGGAGGACTTCATCGAAGAGACCGTGAACGGACTGTCCCATCCCCCGATCCACTCTCACACGGGTATGATCGAGACGAGGACACGCTCGGTTCACCAGAGCCCGAAGGTGACCTTCGAAATTCCGACCGGGGATACGGTCGAACGTGAACTCGCGGATCTGCTCTATCTCGTCACCTCCGATGGTCCCGGCTTGGATGAAACCCGGCGGGGAATGTTGACCCAGGCGAAATTCGCTAAGGATCCTCCGTCCTGGGACATTGACCTGTATCAGCACCACCTTATCGAAGATTTCTCGGACTTCGTGGTGACCTCGCCACGGATCTGCGAGGAGTTCTCCTTCGGAGCCATTCCGAGCAGTTTCGCCAACTTCGGTCTGGCAAGCAGGTTCAGAGACCCGATCTATTTGACCGGAAGTCGCATGGAGGAGGCGATTTCGAACTTCGACTATCGGACTGACAGCGCCACGTTCAATCCCGATCGATATCGAACGGAGGCTCCGTCAACGGTCTACGAGTACAGCCAATCGATTCTGAAGCGTTTGATCCGAGGAACGTATGGGACGGAGATCATCTCCGGCTCCGAGATCGATCGTCTGGTCGATCACCTGAACGACATCGTGGACGGAAGCTACACCACAGCCCCTTCACCGTGTACTGACGGCGGTTTTGACGAAGAGAGGCAATTCGACGATCCACCGGGATTCACCATCGTGGACGTCTCGATTACCATCGAGGAGCCGGAAGTCGAGTAATCACCAACCGTCAACCGTCCGGTTTTGTTTTTCTGCCCCTCGATGGGCGAGGGGCTCGTGACGAACTGAGTTCCTCGTAACTCCAGTGATTCAGATGGCGACCAGTGACATCTACGAGCGAAGATTCGACGAGGACGTACCGGGCGAAACGACCAGTGCATGTCCAGAGTGTGGCGGACAAGTGCGTACAAATGCAGTCGAGACGATCTGTGAGGACTGTGACCTCGTACTCGACGAGACACCGATCGACCACGGCCCCGAATGGCGGTCGTTCGAGGACGACGGGACTGACCCCGAACGGACGGGCGCACCGATCACGCCGACGCGCCACGATCGCGGCCTGTCGACCGAGATCGGCCGGAAGACGGATGCAAAGGGCAATGCGCTCCCGGGCAAGAAGCGAAGACAGTTTGGGCGGCTGCGGAGGGAACACAATCGCGGGCGGTGGCGCTCCAAAGCCGAGAGGAATCTTGCCATGGGCCTCTCCGAGGTCCGGAGGGTCGCGAGCGCGCTGGACGTGTCCGACTCGATCCGTGATCAAGCGTGTACTCTTTTCCGGAGCGCCCAGAACGAGGATCTCCTCCGCGGGCGATCAATCGAGGCAATGACGGTGGCCAGCGTCTACGCTGCCTGCAGATGCAATAGGCTCCCGTGGACGGTTGCGGAGGTGTGCGAGGTTTCGCGGGTGAGTCGGGAACGCGTCGGGAACGCATATCGCGTGATGAACCAGGAACTCGGACTCCCCGCCGTGCCACCGACGCCTCGCCAGTACGTACCGCGTATCGCATCAGATCTCGAGCTCTCCGACGAGACGCGACGCCGTGCTGAGCAGCTTGCGGAGCGCACGGAGGACCATGGGCTCGCGAATGGCCGCAACCCGGCTGGAGTGGCGGCTGGTTGCATCTACGAGGCCGGGAGGAAGACCCGTGGGGAGGTCACGCAAACCGAACTCGGCGAGTGTGCAGACGTCTCTCCAATGACGGTGCGAAAGCGTTGGCAGGAAGTTCAGGAGATAGATAGCGGAGTTTGAATTCTCCGTGAGGGGATCGCCTGCAACACGAGATCAGCCGTACCGCCTCGCGAGCACCGCCGTTCCTCACGGGCCAATTCTCGAGCGTCCAACTCACTCGTCGACCTGAAGTTTAGTTTTCATGATCTCGGCTTCCTGCCTGAAGCTCGTGACGTCGACTTTGACCTCTTTGGTTATATCACGCTGTTCTCGGGTTTCGGCGTTGAGCAGCTGGAAGGGGTTCGGGATCGCTTTGAGGTAGGGATCCGCCTGGATGTCCTGACGGAGATTACAGACGACGTAGAGGTAAAAGAGGTCCTGGACAGCAGGATCGCGGGCGGTTTTCCATTCATTCCAAGTCACCCCGGGCGTTCGCATATCATGGCCCGATGACTTCAACTCGATCAGTCGATCGGGCTCACCCGTTTCAGGGTTGACGACTAAGATGTCGAAGCCCGGGAAAACCTCGGGAAGGCCATGTTCCTCCAACTGTTCGACTACTGGTCCACCGACCTCAGATGCTTTCACCTCCTCATATTTGTTTTCGTCGTGGATATCGAAGACATACTCGTCCGGATTATCACAGTCGTATGCTTCTTGGAGACGGTTGTGCTCGTGTTGGATCGTCACCCACATGCCAAGTCGATCGACCTGAGTTCGATACTTCGCTGACACAGTCGCACTGTCTCCACTACCCGTTCCAGTTGCTGATTCGTCTCCGTCCGACCCTTCCATTTCATCCTGTTCTGTCCGAATTGTGATCGTATCACCATCGAGCGAGAGGTCACTCGAATCGTAAAGAGGGTGCGTCCGTCGCTCCTCGTTTCTTCGCCGGACGGCACGGCGTTCGAATGGTGCTTCCTTCTCCTCGATCTGATACCCTTCCGCTTCATCGTCGTCTCCTTCGAGACCAAACTCGCGCTCACCGAGATCACTGGCTGTCTCGTCCCACAGTGCCCTTTCTTTGCCATCGATTTCGCTGGCCGTAGACGGTGCGCCCGCGAGTTTCAGATACTGTATCCGTCGCTCATCACTCTCGGCGTTCAGTAGAGTGATGATGCCCTCGAACTGCGAGACGCCGAGGTATTCACACAGTGCCCTGGCAATGAACCGGTTCAGTTCCGTCTGGTCACGAGTATCTCGTATGAATGGCAACGGTCTTTGATTCCTACCTCGCCCACGAGCATCGAGGAAGTACTCCGGGTTCGCCTCGATATTTGTTTCGTCATCCGAGAACTGATAGGACACCATAATGTCCTCGACGAGAGCGAGATTCTCGAGGAACTCCCGCATCCCGTTAGTGTCCTGGTCAATCAGTTCCTGAGATGGTCGCTCTGCCTCGAGGCGGCAGAGAACGAAAGGGGCCAGTTCTTCGAGGGAGGCCCGCACATCTTCGGTCTTTTCCTCTCGCTCGCCAATGTACTCTGGATCGGGGTCAGCTTCCTTCTCGAGGTCCCTTATTCCGAAATACGTGCCAAACCTCGCTGCTTCGTCCTCTTGGAGAATGAATAGTGGTACGCCTGTGATGGGAATCCTGTCGAGGACATCCGGCGACCTGACGAACGCGGCGTTCTCCGCTCGTACGAAGGCGAAATTGTGATCTCCCTGGCGACAGAGGACCTTTATCCTACGCAATCTATCGAGTGCATCACGCCATTCCTCGTCACCAATCGTCCCGGGGGAATCCATTGCAGGGAGTAATTCAGAGACATAGCGATACACAGGCTTGATCTGACGAAGAGAGTCCGCAACGACTTCGTCGTCTTCGCCTTCGAACATTTCGGCGATGTTCGTTGTGACGATTGCAGCATCCTTCGGATCAAACGATCCTTGTGTCGGTTCAGAGCGGACGTCGAGGTCGTGAAGCAGGTCTCTTGCTTCCGTGGCCGTTTCGAGGACGTCAGAAGAGAGAACTGGGAGCAATGTCGTTCCGTGAACGTTGAAGCGTTTAGTGACGCTATCAGTCGGCATCCAGAGGTCTTCCGGTTTTTCACGACCTCGATTGCCCGGGCACCACGTGGCTCGTTTTAGTTGCCAGAGCCAGAGATTCAATCCAACGCGTCGTTTTTCACGTTCTTTCGGACAACTCTGATTCCTCCGGCCGAACGACCGCACGTCGTGCGTTGCCAGAACAGGTCGGCGGTACTCGCGAAGCTGGTCCTGCCACCATGAGGTGAGGTGATGAAAGAGGCGAATCGCGACATCTTCATCCTCGTTTGCTTGCTCCAGAAACTCATTGAAGTACTCAATACCTTGGAGCTTGTAGATAGAGTCGTATTCACCACGTTTCATCGATGTCTTCTCCAGTTCCCCACGAAGGTGGCGCTGGTAGTCTTCCCAGTCCGTCGCGGATAGTCGAGAAAGAATGGAGCTATCTTCAGGCCGATCGATACCGAGTGTCGCAGTGAAGTTCCGTTCTTCTGTCGGATCGAAAAACGGTGTCAGCCGGACGTGTTGGGCCACGCCGAGCCACTTGAAAAATCTTCGCCACTCGACGAATTCGGAGTCCTCGTCATCCTCCCCAGTATATTCAATTTCACCCGGCAGGTCATCCGGCGCGGCGAGGTATGGTGCCTCCACGTCAGCGGCTTCGAGCAATGGTTCTATACGACGCTCGTCCGGTTCCTCGGGCTGCCACTCAGTTCCGAGATACACGCGATAGGCCGGTGCCCAGTCTCCATCCTTAGTTGGGACCGGCAACAGGCAGAGGCGGTGGAGCGTGCCGTCGCGCTCGATGAACGGTAGAGGATCGGTCGCATTGATTGATTGCTTTGCGAGGCGATGGATCAGTTCGAGGACCTGTTTGTCACGAAGTTCCGAATCGTCTTCGTCGGGATACCGAGAGCGTGGACTCGGTAGTTTTGGGAAAATGGCAGCTTGGACCACCTCCTCGAAGTCGAACTCGTTGACGTCCCAAATAGCATCGAGGGCGGGCCGGATGTCCTCTACGAGTTCACTCTGTCGTGCAGGCTCCACGCGTGACTCTGGACGGTACACGGGTCGCGTCAGGAACCTGATCCCGGTGAGTTCGATATCTGGTGTCGGTCGTTCTGGCGGGATGAAGAATTGAGTTCGGTCATCGCGAGCGACGTGCTTCACCACCCCATCGTCGGGAGTGCCGACGGGAAAGACAGCAGCCTCGTTCGCAGCGACTTTGAACTGCTCCACACGCTCTTCCTGGCCACCGATGGCCTTCCAGATCCAGACGAGTACCTGGAGGATAGGGTCAACCGCGAGTTCATCGTCAGCATCCGGCCAGATCAGCGGGGAACGCTCGTCAGGGACGGCACCCAGTACGAGCGGGATGTCTTCCGGATCGAGTTCCGTTGCGCCAAGGCCTTCGAGGATCGCTGCCCGTCGTGCCTTGAGAAGTGTCGTCTTGGGAAACCAGCCACTCTCATCCACGCGATCGATATCGAGTTCTTCGTTTCCGTAGATTCGAGCGGTCGCCTCCGCTATTGCCTCGTTGTCCCCGGAGTAATACGGGAGAACGATGTCGCTGATCGGCTTCGTCCCTGGTTCCGCGAGACGCTCTCCAGTTTTGAGCTTCTCCAGACGGGGGACGAACGAGACATTGGCCAGCGTCGTCCTGAGCGCTTCGACGAATCTCCCTTCAAGGCTGTCCTGCGCATCGCGCTGGTCATGGGGTAGGTGCGTGAAATCCAGACAGTCAATGAATTCCTCTACATTTGTCGCTGTCTCCTCGGCATAGGAGCGGACATCTGTTGCGAGGAGATCAGAGACTTCCTCAAGGAGGTATCCGTTGTAGTTGTCGGAATCGGCGGTGACGTTTATTGTCGTCCGGGATATTGCCGTGTGAAAAGCCCCATTGATCAACGCTGGTATCGGTGATTGTACCTCTGTGGGTAGGAACACGTGGACGCTAGGGTGGTCGTCCAGGCGGCGCAGGTGGACATCGCCGTCTACTTCGTCCACCAAGAGTGCAAGCCCGATCTGGGTATATTCAACATCCCCCCACGTATTCTCGTCAATGCCACCCGTGTGGTCGCCGATTTCAACGTCATCTCGAGAGAAGAGTGCAAACGTATCCCGTTCTTCGGTTTCACCGGCAGATTCGAACCCGACGGTGACGAACTCAAGGTCCGTCGCTTGGCTATCGATAGACTTCTCCTCACAAGAAATTTTCCAGACCGATTCTCGACCTTCATCGAGTTGAATCTCGAGACGGTTGAGCTCCTGGAGAAAGACGACTGTATTCCGATCCAGCTGTTCGATGGTGTCTATGACATCCTGTTGGACCTGATCATTCTTCAACTCGAACCGAAAGACCGTGTTGTATCCAGCTTCGAGGAGTTCGCCGACGCGATCGGGTGTTTCCTGCGGTACGAACGGAAGGCGCATCAGTGGCACACCGTCGATTGAGTCCATCGAGAGTTCGTCAAGGTCCGCAACAAGGTCGGTGATAGCCGAACGACTTCGCTTTTCGTCGAATTCGAAGGAGATGTCGGTGGAGAAAATCTGCGGCCGGTCGGTGATCTCCAGAACCGAGCTGAATCCACGGCCCTTGTGGCCTATCGAGGCGCGTTTCTCCCCCACTGTTCCCTTCGTGGTATAGCTCATCGTACAGAGGGCCTTCACGTCATCTTCGTCGATCGGCCGGCCCGTGTTCGCGACAAGGAGTACCCCATCATTCAATTCAAATCGGACGGTCCGCTCGCCCGTAACTTCCTGCATCGCATCGTCCGCGTTCTGGATCAATTCGAAGGCGAAGCGCTTGTGGTAATCGGCCTGAATTTGCCCCTCGTCGCTATAATGTGCCCTAATATCCTGTGGTGAGCTTCGGTAGGAGGCAAGCCGATCTTCGCGACATTGCTTTAGAAACTCATGTGACGACCGACCGAGAGATGACATGCTCTCAAAACACTGGTTGATGTGAGTTAATACTTGCTGGAGCTCCCCTTTCCAATTTGATTGCAGCAACAACGTCTGTGGCCTCTTGAGAGGAACTCGATCGCAAATTAAATCGGATCGAGAGTGAGGACGGGAAGTAGTTCCCGAATCTGTCGCAGTGAGGTTTTTCTGCGCCTGTGATGGGTGCAGGCGCTCGTCGATATCACTGACTGAAGACGAGCGGTCCTGCCTCGAGGTGACTACAGATGAAGGAACCTGCACAGCGGACCGTATTCGCCGGTCTCGATGGTTGCACCGACGCAGAACTGCCCGCCTGGTACGCCGAGCAGAAGCCCGTCGACGAGCCCGCCTCGTTCGCCGAGGCGATTCGCGATCTACCCCGGGCTGTCGAGACGCGCGTGGCCTACCAGAATCCCTACGTCGGCGAGTGGATCGAGACGGACCGGTTCAACGCGATCGTCGAACCGAGCCGGCTTCGCGACCAGGGGTTGGCCGGCGAGCCCGACGCGGATCCGCTCTTCCACGTCCCGTCGAACAGCTACACGATCCTCAATCCCGTCCACGTCTACGAGCCCCTGGAGGAGATCCTTCGCGAAGAGACACTGGACGGACGGTCTCTCGGTGAAGTGGTCTTCGGAGAGATCCGGCAGTACCGGAGCGGCGGCGAGGTTCACATGGACGTCCTCTTCGACGGTTTGGAGGTGACGCTCCCGGATCGGGAGAACCAACCGATCACAATGGGGCTCACGTCGGGCTACGACTTCTTCGGCGGCCACGCTGTCTACGTCGAGGGCTTCGCGCAGGACACGGCCTGTAAGAACTCGATCCGGTCGCTGACGGACAAGGAGATCGTCAAGCACGTCGGCGACGTCGAGGACTTCGGCGGCTGGTGGGAGTCAATCCTGGCAGAGCTTGAGCTGGTCGCTGACGACCTGTTCGGGTTCATCAATGACGCCCAGGACATCACGATCGACTTCACCGACGTTCCGTTCAGCGTCACGGAGTTCTATGAGCTGCTTGACTTCCCGTCGTACCTCGCCGAGCGGGCGGCCGGTGACGCCGAGGCGAACGCGCCAGATCCGTTCCGGATCGACATGTGGACGCTGCACTCGGGCGCGACGTACGCGCTGACGCATTTCTTCAAGGGCAAGGAGGGGAACTCCCTGGACAGCTACGTGCGGACAGCTAACGACGTGCTGTTCAATCCAGAGGGGACGGTGGAACGAGTCAAAGCGGAGTACGAGCGTCAGATAGAAGCCGGAGACGGCGGGGGGCAGGAGGGGCTCGATGGAGAGCGTGCACTAGCTCGGATCGAATCCGTCAGTGCGGAAGTTCAGGAGAAAGCTGTGGAATTCGAGGAACGTGAGGAGGTTCTTCGGGAACGTCTGAAGTGAGTGTTATATTATACAAATAGCCCAGCTAGTCCGCTCAAGTTCTATGGGCACCCGTAGACCCCGAATTTAATACGAAAATGCTAGAATACCTAGGGGTCGCTCACTGACTGTTTATACGAATTAAGACTGTTCCGATTAAACCGGAAGGGAATAGCAGACGGTCTCGACATTTGGAGCCAGCGAGATTACCTGAGCCTTGCTCTTGAGCTCTCCTCGTCGTTCTTCAATGCGCTCCTCAAGTTTGCCCAGCCGTTCTTGTTGATTCCGGATCGCGATGTCCATATTCGATCCGCCCTCGGCCTTACGCTCGTAGTCTTCGATGAATTGTTGAATTCGCTGGCGTTCGGCCTCTGCATACTCCTCTAAATCCTCTAGTTCTTCTTGCGTATCCTCCCGCCGCCGCTCGTGTAATTCCTCGCGGAGTTTCGCGACTTGCTGGCTGATATACCGATCTGCGGCCGTTCGCAGCTGTTCTCGTCCTTGAATCAAAGACCTAACCTGGTCGGTATCGGGTGACCCCTTTACGCTATCCCCTCGAACAACTCGTTCTCCAAGTCGTTGTCTGGGATCTTGGTGGTGGACATCCACAAAGACCGGAATCAACTCTTCACGAATCACTTCACCTGTACCATCTTCGAATTTCACGCGGTAGTTGTAGGTGATGCCAGGTCCATCGATGAACGGAAGCAATTTCAAGCCGACTTCGCCCTGTTCACTATCGAGCACTAGTTGCATGAGCCGCTGGACCAAGTCGTCATCCGGTGAGACGTACTCGATACCGTCGTGATCCATGGCAAAGTCGCGACTAAACGTGAACGGGCCGTACTCCTCGCCAGTCCCGTACTGGAGAGACTGTGGAAGTTCTGCCCTATAGAGATTGCTTCCGGCTTTCTCGACGTCACCACCGAGTGCCTCAACGCCTCGTTCGACGAATTCGTGAATATCCGCTTCGGTCCCGTAAACGTCCTCAGACTCGTCCATGACCTCCTGGATCTTTTCGCGACTCTCCTGGTCGAAGGTGCTCGTATCGATGAGACTGCGTTCGTACCATTCCTGAAGAGTCCGCTGACGCTCGTCGATGAGTTCCTCTAGTTCCTCTCTGGTCGCGCCGGGCGGGTCCTCGTTCTGTATCGACTCCATGATGAGCGAATCGACGTCGATGTCGTCGAGCATCCCGAGGACGTCCGCAGTGTTCCCGAGTTTCCCTCGTATGCTCTCCACCTTGTTCTGGAGCATCTCGAAGATCTCGCCCTCGCGCGTATCCTCGAATGAGAAGTTCCAGACCTTGACCTCCTTCTCTTGGCCATACCGGTGGATGCGACCGATCCGTTGTTCGAGCCGATTCGGATTCCACGGCAACTCATAATTCACCATGATGTGGCAACTGTGCTGGAGGTCGATCCCCTCGCTCGCTGCGTCGGTCGCGAAGAGCAGACGAGACTCGCCGTGATTGAATTCTTCCTCGATTCGGGCGCGCTCCTCCTTGTCGACGTCACCGTGGATGACGAAAATCTCGTCAGCCCAGGGTTCGTCCTTCACCAAGTCGAGGAGATAATCGAGCGTGTCGCGGTACTCGGTAAACAGCAGGAGCTTCTCGTCGGGCTGTTCTTCGAGTAGCTGCTGGATGTAGCGCCGGACCTTCTGAGCCTTCGAATCGACTGGTATGCCCTCCGCAAGCGAAACGAGGTCGCGCAGCGTCTCGATCTCTTCTTCGAGCTGCGCGTCGCTCTCAGCGACTGTTAGTGAAGAAAGCTCCTCCTCCGCCGCTTGCTTGTCCTCCTCGTCGAGATCCTCACCATCGAGATACGCGGCTGCTTCTTCCGAGAGGCTAGCGGAAGTCGACTGTTCGTCGACGAGGTCTCGCAGTCGCCTGCTCAGCGTGGACTGGATGGCCCCGAAGCTACTGACGAGGCGTTTCTGCATGAGGGCCATCGCGAACCCCACCGCAGGCTCGTTCAGTCGTTCAGAGCGGTTATAGACGTTCTTGACGTAATCTGTCACCGCTTGGTAGAACTGTCTCTCTTCTTGGGTCATCTCGACCGGGACCGTGCTGACGTCTCGATCAGGAAAGATCCGCTCACCGTCTTCGTCGTAGATTGTCTGTTTCCCGCGACGGATCATCACGCGGTCGACCGCTTCCTTGGAGAGTTCCTGATCCTCAGCGACGAGGAAGGGGTCGATGTACTCGACGAGCGAACGAAACGCCTCGCCTTTGCCATCGTGTGGAGTCGCGCTGAGTAGAAGGAGGGAATCAGAATTACTGGCGACTCGCTCAACCATTCTCGACGTCTTACTCGGCGACTCTCCTCGTTTGGCGGCCTTGTGGGCTTCGTCAACGACTACGACGTCCCAGAAGGCGTCGTCCAGTGCGGGCTGGAACTCGTCTTGCCGGAGGAAGGCTATACTCGAGACCATCCGCTGGTGGTCCTGGTCCCAGATGTTGGCCTCTTCCCCGAGCCGGCGACGTTCTCCTTCGACCCACTGTCTGTCAGCCGGCGTGAGGTCGATGTCAAAGAACCGATCCATGTCCCGAATCCACTTCTTCTGGAGATGGGCGGGAACGACGAACAGGACACGATCTGCGCGATTTCGGGCTGTGAGTTCCTTCAAGATGAGTCCAGCTTCGATGGTCTTCCCGAGGCCGACGTCGTCGGCAATGAGCGCCCGCTGACGTAGTTTCTGCATCACCCAGTTGACCGCGGCGAGTTGGTACGGTTCGAGCCGGACGAGCGAGTTTGAGATGCTCAGCAACTGCCCCTGTTCGTGGGCGATCTGGAGCTGGAGTGCCTGCGAACGGAGGTCGAACCACTCGGCCGAGACCGCTTCGTGATCTGGGTGGAGGTGATCAGCTGACGCCGATTCCAGTTCGTTAAACTGGTCGCGTTGCTGTTCGATTTCGACATCGTCGATGCAGACCGTCTTCACCCCGACATCTTCGACGTACGCCCGTAGATATTCAAGATCGCCGACTGAGTATGTCTTTATGACCTCAGCGTCAGAGCCATTAAGGAGAATTGAATCACCTGCAGCAAGCGAACGCATTGAGTCTATACCTTCTATGGAGATGTCTTATATTCCTTCTCCATTTTTAGGATCCGAACACAGCTTGGATTTTGCGCGATCGAAAGTGAAGTCGTCAATATGGTTGGCCTCTTGAGCATTATGCTGAGTCATCTCTGATTTCGGTTTCGCTATCACTCGGCCTTGTTTAGACGCTTGAGAAACCGTAGCTAAGCGACTCTCAAGTTAGTATCGTTTTCCTAGTAGCTCGCACTAAATGTCTAACTTACTAGGAAGTG